>Ga0209810_1000245_pt1 | contig 149612 bp, 131 predicted proteins | sample Coa_R1_7_FD_187159 | JGI IMG/M metagenome (GOLD analysis project Ga0209810, IMG submission 187159) | Surface soil microbial communities from Centralia Pennsylvania, which are recovering from an underground coalmine fire - Coalmine... | ecosystem: Environmental > Terrestrial > Soil >... | reverse complement strand
GTTCGACGCGGGTGATTACAATCTTTTCCGCTACTGCCACAATGACCCCGTGGACAACGTCGATCCGATGGGGCTGGTTAGCGAACAAACGGGCGACGTGTCGAGCGGCACACACGATCGGGAATGGGAGATGAGTGCCAGCGAGGCCGTATGGCAGCGGCAAATGCTATTTAGCAGTTCATTGGGGGCATCTGCGTACGGCATCGTCGAATACCGAGCCCAGCAGTTTGATCAAGTCAAGCAGCAGTTCAATGCTCAAAGCGGCGGGTTGATGCGAGGTTATTACAATCATATTCCCCAACTGGCGAGGCTGGGGTTGAATAGGGCCATTGGCAGCATGATTGGAGTGGTTGGTGACCCGAGGAATGCAAGATACTTTTTCGGCAGTTTTGGGCTGGCAATCGAAGCTGTGACCAAAGTGACACAAGCATTTTTGACGAAGAACATTCAGGTCGCCTCGCTCGCGGAATTTAAAAGCAGGAACACCAGCGCTGTATTCGCAGCCGATTACATTCACCAAAGGATTTTGGTGCATCCGAGTAGGAGGGAAGCTTACGCGGCTGTCCCGATCGATCTTACTCATGAGGGATATCACCTTGCTGTTCCAATTAACCCACGTTGGGGCAATCACATGGAACAAGAGGCGATGCGACTGGGACACGGCATGGGAAGCGCGCTTGGCATTCCACAACAGCCGGTTCCTGACCTACAAACCATTCACAACCTGTATGGCTACCCAGATTTATGAAACTGCTTTTATCAGTCTGTCTCGCCATAGCGCCGCTTCTTGCGATAGCAGGTTCTCACGACCTAGCTCTCTCAGTGCAAGTTGAGCCACAAGTTCTCAAGGTTGGGGATCGGGTGGTTTTTAAAATCAGATATATCAATACTTCAAACAGGGACCTTGCGATTATTCCTGAAGGGCACGTATACGAGGGCGCTGACGTAGACCTCAGGAAAGTGGCTAGCGAGCAAAGGGGGATAATGATACCAAATTTGATCCTTGAATATAATCTTGCCGGCCTCCGTGCGGCATTACGCGTTCTTCAGCCTGGTCAGGTCTACGAGAGACAAATCAGGGCGACCGTTTCATCACAGTTATACAAGTCCAAAGGGTCGCGAACTGGATTGTATCTCTTATTTTCTGATTCAGCTGTTAAACTGCCTGGCTTTGGGATTTATAATGTGAGTGCGGAGTACGCAGTGACGGACTATCTCAAGCAGTTTTGCTCCCCGAAGGAAAGGCCTCAGCTTTGGGTTGGGAAAATTGCTGCACCACCGACTTTAGTTGAATTTCGAAGTCAATAGCTCGCGTTTACATTTTACGAATACCGTGCGCGCGCGTATCATCGCAGCCTGGGCCGGTTCATGAGCGAGGACCCCAAGCTGTTCGACGCTGGCGATTACAATCTGTTCCGCTACTGCCACAATGACCCCGTTGACAACGTCGATCCGATGGGGCTGGAGGAGAATTGGGCACAAACAGGGGCGCCAGTCTCCGGGAACCACACGGCGCAGGCGATTGCAGAAGATGAACACCTGACTGCTTCTCAAGCCATATGGAACCGGCAAATGAACTTTAGCAGTTCGTTTGGCGCTGTAAGCGTCGGACAAAACCAGCAGTTTTCCCAAGCGTTGGCTAAGTTCATCAGCAATTCTCGACCCGACGCATGGAAAGTCAGTCTAAGAGACGTTAGTAGAGCTGTTGTCGCGGATGCACGCGAGGCGACTAACATAACCCTTCGCAGTATTCGACATGATCAGTACGGCAGACTGCGGTCAATTGAAACAGCTTTCGCCGAGTACGTTACTGGTAGCTCGCTACGCCGAGAAGGTCCGTCGGCTGGGGGAACCGATGCGACGGGCAGGCCGTATGCGGTAATACCGGGTCTCACCAGGGACCATGCCCCACTAACAGTGTCGCATGTACATGGGCCGGAAAGCATTCAAGCTTTTACCGGTCTCGACATTCCGAATGCAAGGGGATATAATATCTCCGGAAAGCCCTTTATATCCTCGCTCGGCCTAACGGGTGACCGCGGTAATGTAATTCACGTTTACATACCGATTGGTCCTGGTGGTCAATTCTTCCATTCCGCGGACGGGCTTAATTTCGAGCACGGCTTTTAAAGGAGCGATGACACCCAGACAGCCTGCACCAAACTCTACAGTAGTACACTGGGCCGCACTCATAGTCTCTATTTATTGTGCAGCTCAGTTGATCGCAACCGATCAGCAAGGTGAGTCGAACGAGCCAACGGATCACCTGGTGGCCGTAGACTGTCACATCGAGCCAGCATATATGCAGCTTCTCGCCCGCAGGCTTTTCGTGTCGAGAGCAGATTATGCGCGAGTCCTCGTGATGCCTAGCACGGACGAGGGCGAATTTGCAATTGCAATCTATTCTCGCCACAACCGTGGCGATGAGGCGGCCCTGACATGCACGAGGGCTGAGAAGAATCTGTGGTATTTAATGTTCCAAGCGCAGCAGGCTAATGCTTATGTGCCGCCGGTGCCGGTGATACGAACTGACGCTGCATTTCCGAAATCAACGGCACTCGCTGTGTCAAAAGCCATCGAAGAGATGATCGTGCACAGCGGTCCTCCCAACCATAGCGTTGAGGTCCTGGATGGGACGAATGTAACATTCTCCATCGAACGATCAGGAGCGAAGCCTCTGCAAGCCTTACTCGGTCCTTATGCGCGCGGAATGCGCACGCAAAGTCTCCACGATCTGATAAAACTGCTTACCGACTATTGCGACGCAGCTCCGGCTGATCGCCAAAAGATTGCGAGGCAAATAGAAGAGCAGGCCACCAGCCTGGTACGATCTTTAAAAAAATAGCGGAAAAGTGCGCTAGCCTGCAGTGTTGTGCGGAGCGTGCTTAGCCTTTCCCAAGCCGGTTCATGAGCGAGGATCCGAAATTGTTCGACGCGGGTGATTACAATCTTTTCCGCTACTGCCACAATGATCCCGTTGACAACGTCGATCCGATGGGATTAGCAGACGAAAAGCGAGAACCGTGGTACAACCACCAGGAGCAAGCGAGGATGGCCGATGAGCACGTAAGTGCTTCTCAAGCCGTGTGGAATCGGCAAATGAACATGAGCAGTTCGCTTGGCGCTATAAGCGTCGGACAAAACCAGCAGTTTTTCCAAGCGTTGGCCAAGTTCATCAGCAATTCTCGACCCGACGCAGCAGGGCTTAATCCAAGCCAAATCAGCACGGCACTTGTTAGAGATGCTAGAGACGCGGCTACTGAACACGCGAAAAGTATTCGACAGGACCAATACGGGAGGAGGCTCGTCTCTCAAGAAAGGGCATATGCGGAGCTCGTGAAGAAGGGAGGGGCCCTAGAGCGACAAGGTCCTTTTCTCGGGAGCCGAGATGAGCAAGGGCAGCCTTACACACTGCTGACGTTTTCGAGACCGCCCATATCGATCTCGCACAGCCACGGCCCTGAAAGCGGCGCGGGTCTCGATAGAGGAGATGTGCCTAGCGCGAATGGTCACAACCCCATGGGCGTGCCGTACATCTCTTCTGTCGGTTGGACGGGGGACCGCGGTAGGACAATTCACATTTATGTGCCGTCTGGCGGAAATTCTGGGCAGTTTTTCCATTCTCGAGATGGCGCTGTCTTTTTGCCGGGCCCATGACCAAGTAACGCGATGAAAAGCATCTATCCCACGGGACATCTCGCCCAGTTTTGGAACATCTTCGTGTTTGTTACTTCTGCCGCGCTTGCGAGTTCCCAGCCGGATGCTACCACCGGACCCACGGACCATTTAATTCCGCCCACGTCTGAAATTGACGCGGCCTACAAAACCCTATTGTCTCAAAAGCTTTTTGTGACCCCGGCTAATTATGTTAGGGTTGTCATCATGCCGTCCTCCTCGGCGGGCGAGACGGCGATTGCGATTTATTCCGGAACGCGAGCCAGTGGTCAGAGGAATGTTTTTCTCACGTGCACGAAAGCAGATAAGAACCTGTGGTATTCAGTCTCACCATCGAATCCGAACCGAGGGACCCAGCCATCGATCAAAGTCACGCGCACGGATGCCCCATTCCCAAGCTCAGCTGCGCTAGCTGTCTCGGAAGCATTCGATGAGATGATTGCACGCACGAAGCCCCTGGAACCGGGGAATCGCATCGTCCTGGATGGCACGAACGTAGAGTTCGAGGTGCAGCGCGGAGCGCAGACGTCGCGTCGAGGGTTGTTAACTCCCTACGCCAAAGGCCAGTTTACTCAAGCGCTTCATAGGCTCACGAAGGCGCTCACCAACTACTGCGACGCTGGGCCCGGAAAACGTGAGCAGCTTGCGAGAGAAGTCGAGGCCGAAGCAAATCAACTTGCGCAAGCCGTGCGGAGGCAAAGACCGAAGGTACAATGACTAATCTCGGTTCATGAGCGAGGATCCGAAGTTGTTTGACGCTGGCGATTACAATCTCTTCCGCTATTGCCACAATGATCCAATCGACCCGCGAAAGCTTTTGGCCTGATCAGCTCAAGGTCGATCCCGGGAGCTGTCTGAGGATTTAGCAGGGGCTGGGCGTCAATCAAAGAAGCGGGAGAACTGGCAGAAGCGATTCGCTAATGCCGCTCCGGTAAGCCGGCCGCGCTGCGGGAGCTACGGTGGAGAAAGCCACTGCCGGCTTCGTACCGCTGGGATTCTACAAGGCCGAATTCCTTTCGGAAATCGAACTTTGTATCGTCTGCTCGGTTGTCCCGAGCGGGAACAACCCGGCAAACCGTCACGGATATGATGCCTGCGCGCGACAGAGACAAGCAAGTGCGACGCTTGCGGAAAATGATTTCACAAGGACAGCCATTGGCTTCCGAAACGCGACGTATTCGCAGGGTGGGTTTGGCCTTCGGGACGCGGGCGGACAACGGCGCATTGCGCGGGTCGAATGAGGAGGGGCAATGGGCCGCGGCAGGGATGGTTGACGGAACTGTTCGCACAGGAGCCGTGAGGGCGTTACAAAGATCGAGCGAAGACCTGCAACAGCTCGTGAGGCAGCGGACCCGGCAGTTGCGCAAAGCCAGGGAGAAGCTGAAGGCAGAGACGGAGCGCCGCAAAGAATTGGAGAATAAGATTCTGGAGGTGAGCGATCGCGAGCAACAGCGACTGGCCCAGGAGTTGCACGATGGCCTTTGCCAGCACCTAACGGCCGTGGCGTTCATGGCGCGTTCGGTGGCGCTGCGCTTGAAGAATCATCGAGTTATCGACGCCGCCGACATCGACAAAATCGCAGAACTGGTGAATAAGGCGGCCACCGACACGCGAAATCTTTCCCGCACTCTGCACCGCGTGGACGTGGATGCTTCGAACCTGGCGCCGGCGTTGCAAGACCTGATCGACCGCGAGATATGGAAAACGCCGTGCCGACTGGAAATCCATCCATCCCTTCGCCTCGATAACGACGCGGCAGCCGCGCAGCTTTACCGCATAGCGCGCGAGGCGCTGATCAACGCCAACAAGCACGCCCAGGCCCGTCAGATCGTCGTGAAACTGGAACGGTCGCGCCGCGGCGAAATCATCTTAAGCGTCTCCGACGACGGCGTGGGACTTCGAAACGCGGGAAACGGCACCCGTGGGCTTGGGTTTCAGATCATGAATTATCGCGCCCGCCAGTTGGGCGGCGAACTGAAAATTGTCTCTCCGAAAACCGGCGGCACACGCGTGGTCTGCCATTTACCCAGGATAGCGAGGCGGTTCACAAAACAGGGGCGCCACTCCGAAACGCCCCGTGCGGTTTCGCCCAGACATTGATAAAAAAATTGAGGACGTCTGAGTCCCGGGCCAACGGCGAATACGAAATGGGGGCCAGCAGGGATTGATTATGACTATTCGTGTTAAAGCCAGGCAAAAGGAATTAGCGGGCATTGCGAGTTCCGATCACCCAGCTGAAAGCGGCGGACGGACCGGAAATGCCGGATCGACCAGGCAAAACCCGAGCTGCGACACCCCGGAAGGCAAAAAGATCGTCATCGTTGACGATCACCCTGTGTTTCGCAAAGGGCTCGAACAACTGGTCAATTCGGAAGGCGGTTTTGCGGTCTGTGGCGAGGCGGCCAATGCCGGGGAAGCGATGGCGGTGATTCGCCGGTTGAATCCCGATCTGGCAATTGTGGATTTGAGTCTGCCCACGGCCAACGGCATCGAACTCATCAAAAACATCCGCGCGGAATTTCCGCGGCTGCCGATCCTTGTATTATCGATGCACGATGAATCGCTGTACGCCTTGCGCGCGCTACGCGCGGGAGCCAACGGCTACATCATGAAGCACGAAGCGATGGCCAACGTAATCCATGCCATCCACGAGGTTTTCAACGGACGGCCGTATCTCAGCCCGGCCATGGCCGCGCAGGTTATCACAAAATTTGCCCGCCATGGCGCCGAAGGCGAAGTTGATGTCGTCTCCAGGCTGAGCGATCGCGAGCTGGAAATTCTGGAATTGATCGGCAAAGGCAACGAAGTGCGTCAGATCGCGAAGCAACTTCATCTCAGTCCCAAGACGGTGGAGACGCACCGGGCGCATATCAAGGACAAGCTGGACTTGAAAAATGCGCGCGAGGTCGCGCGTTTTGCCCTGCAATGGCTGCACGCGCGCGGCGTGTAAAGGCTTCGGCGCGTTTTTCGAAGCGACTAATGGCGCGGTGTTAGCGCGCGTTTTTTAAAAGCTTCGTGTTTTCCCTGCCTTGGTCCAGCGCGTTGGGGCTCGCCAGGGTAGGAACGCGTTGTCCCAATGCGTTGGCTTGTTCGGAGTTTACAAGATCGTGACCGTGAATTTGTAATTCGCCACTTTCGCTTTTTTTCAATCGTTATCGGGCGCATATTTACGGCGATGGATACGGCGGAACGTGATGCAGTAGAAGAACTGCTGCAGACCTACGGCGAAACCGGCGGCATCAATTATCTGGAGGCCGCCGCCATGCTTCCCTCGCGGCTGGCGATTGAGGCGGCTTGCGCCGAGTTGATGAGCCTGATGTTTCCCGGCTTTCGCAGCGAAGCGCTGGTCAGCTCGGATGATCTGGCCGAAACGACGCGACTGCGGGTGCGAAGTCTGCATGCCCGGTTGAAAACCGAAATCTGCCGCAGCTTTGGCAAGATCCCGCCCGACGACGCGACAGAAGCCCGAGCGGAGGAAGTTCTTTCCCTGTTTCTAAGGGAATTGCCCGCCGTGCGCCGCATTCTGTGGACGGATATCGACGCCGCGTATGAAGGCGATCCCGCTGCGAAAAGTTACGAGGAAATCATTCTGGCTTATCCATCACTGGAAGCGATCGCCATTTATCGCATGGCGCACATCCTCTACGACAGGGTGCCGCTCATTCCGCGCATCATGACCGAATGGGCGCACAGTCGCACCGGCATTGACATTCATCCTGGCGCGGTGATCGGCTCGCATTTTTTCATTGATCATGGCACCGGCGTGGTGATTGGCGAGACCAGCGAAATCGGTTCGCGGGTGAAACTTTACCACGGCGTGACCCTGGGCGCGCGCAGTTTCCAGAAAGATGAGCACGGCAAAATCAAGAAAGGAGGCAAACGTCATCCCAAAGTGGAAGATGATGTCACCATTTATCCAAACTCGACGATCCTGGGCGGGGAAACAGTGATCGGCGCGCGATCCACAATCGGGGGCAACGTGTTCCTGGTTCAGAGCGTCCCGCCGGACTCGCTGGTTTATTACGAGGAAAAACAATTGCGCATCGTGCCCAAGAGGAAAAGACCACCGGCGACAACACGCGATGAGTTCCGAGCCTGACCATTGAACCCGGTATGCGGGCGGTAATTCCCGCTCGACCCGAAGTCGATTCGTCCCCCGTTGAAACGATCCTTTCCGCGGAAAAACGAACCCGCCGGCAACAGTGCCCGCTGATCGAAAGATTGAACGAAATTTAACGCACCCCTGAAGAGGAAAAGATTGTGATTTACCTCGATTACAATGCCACAACCCCGCTGTGCGACGCGGCGCGTGAAGCGATGCTGCCCTATCTTGAGCGCTGTTTTGGCAATCCATCAAGCGTCCACGCAGCAGGACGCGCGGCGCGCGCGGCGATTGACAACGCTCGCGACCAGCTGGCCGCGCTGTTGCGAGTCCAGCCGCACGAAATCATTTTCACCAGCGGCGGCACCGAGTCGTGCAACCTCGCCGTGCTCGGTCTGGCGCGAGGTCAATCAGCTGGTCACGTTGTGTCCAACAAAGCCGAGCATCACGCCGTGTTGCATGCGCTGGAGTATCTGGAACGGCGCGAACGCTTCGAAGTGAAGTGGTTGAACGTTTCATCCCGGGGCCGGATTGACCTGAATGAACTGGCCGATGCCATCCGGCCGGATACCCGGCTGGTTTCCATCATGGCTGCCAACAACGAGACCGGTGTGATCCAGCCGATGCGCGAGATTTCGCGAATCTGTCGCGAAAAAGGCGTGCTCCTTCACAGCGACATGGTCCAGGCCTTTGGTAAAATTGAGACCGACCTCTCCCTGGTGGACGCGGCCAGCTTCGCCGCGCACAAATTCTACGGCCCAAAAGGCGCAGGATTTCTTTTTTTGCGCGGCGGTCTGTCGATTGAACCGCTGATGTTTGGCGGCGCTCACGAGAACGAGCGGCGCCCGGGAACGGAACACGTGGCTGGCATCGCGGGAATGGCGGCCGCCGCGGAGTGGACATTGCGCGATCGCGAAGCGGAACAGCAACGCCAGGCGCTGCTCCGCGACGAGATCTGGAGAGAAATCGCGGAAATCTCTCCCGACGCGCAGCAAAACGGCGATCCCACCCATCGGCTGGCCAACACGCTCAACGTCAGTTTTCCGGGGACCGATTCGGAAACGATGTTGATGGCACTGGACGTGGAAGGCGTTTGCGCTTCCAGCGGTTCAGCGTGCATGGTCGGTTCCGTGGTGGCGTCGCATGTGTTGCTGGCGATGGGTTTGTCGATGGAACGCGCCGGTTCGGCGGTGCGTTTCTCGTTGGGCAAATGGACGACGGCCGAAGAGATCAAACGTACCGGAGATGCGGTGAAGAAAATTGTTGATCGCCTGAACACGCGAAAGAGCGCCTATGCCGTTGCTTAGGCAACTCGAATTGGCGTTTGGTCGCACAGCTATAGCCGGGATCGCTGATCCCGGCCGCCTCAGTGCAGCTGCAGATGCCGGGGTCACCGACCCCGGCTACAACGACGCCGAGAGACATCTCAATCTTGAAGAGACGGCGCGGGAATTATTGCGCTTACTCGGCGCGGAACTAATCGCCAGCCAGCTGCGCGTGGAATGGAATTCCCGTCTCAAAACTGCCGCCGGCCGGGCTGATTATCGCCGGCGATTGATTGCGCTGAATCCACTGCTGCGGGAATATCCTGCGGAAATCGACCGCACCCTGCGACACGAACTGGCTCATCTGCTGGCTCAATTTCGCGCGGGGCGACGCCGCATTGCGCCGCACGGCCGGGAATGGCAACAGGCATGCCGCGACCTTGGGATCGCGGGGGAGAAACGTTGCCATGATCTCCCCTTCCCGGTTCGCCAGCGTGCGCGCCGTTTTTTATACAGATGCCCAAACTGCGGCCGCGCGTTTCCTCGGGTGCGCAGAATACGCGCTGCGGTGGCATGTCTGGCCTGTTGCCGCGCGTACAATGGCGGGAAATTCGACGGGCGATTTCGGTTGGTGTTGACCCAAATCTAGACGAAGGCGCGCGGGCGTTGCGCGCGACCTCATGCGCCGGCGTTTTTATCTTCGGCCTTGTCGGGCTTTACTCCTCGCAGCCGGGCTCGGATAAACATGTCAATGGCGCCATCCATCACCGCCTGGACGTTGCTGGTTTCCACGCCGGTTCGATGGTCCTTCACCATTTGGTAGGGCTGAAAGACATAGGAGCGAATCTGGTTTCCCCAGGCAATTTCGCCTTTCTCTCCGTATTGTCGTTCTTTCTCGGCGCGTTGTTTATCGCGTTCGAGCTGGTAGAGTTTGGCCTTCAACATTTTCATGGCTAGTTCGCGGTTGCGGCCCTGGCTGCGCTCCGCCTGACAGGCCACGACGATGCCGGTAGGTTTGTGCAAAATCCGCACCGCCGTCTCCACCTTATTGACGTTCTGACCGCCTTTGCCGCCGCTGCGAAACGTGTCGATCTCCACGTCGGCGGGATTGATTTCGATGGGCGCGCCGTCGGCGATTTCCGGGACGACATCCACGCTTGCGAACGAAGTGTGGCGGCGTTTGTTGGCATCGAAGGGCGAAATTCGCACTAGGCGATGCACGCCGCGCTCGGTCTTAAGATGCCCATAGGCATATTCGCCGGTGACCAGAAGCGTCGCGGATTTAATGCCCACTTCTTCGCCCTGCTGGATGTCAACCATCTGCGATTTAAAGCCGCTGCGTTCAATCCAGCGTTGATACATGCGCAGCAGCATGTCGGCCCAGTCACAGGACTCGGTTCCGCCGGCGCCGGAATGGATGGTTACGAACGCGTTGGCGCGATCATTTTCACCGGAAAAGAACTGGCGTAACTCAAAATCTTCGAGCCTGCGAGTCAGCCGGTCGTGTTCCGCGGCCAGTTCTTTCTCGGCGCGGGCGCGATTGGCGGGATCGGCCTCCTCCTCGGCCAACTGCTGCAAGACGGCCAGATCCTCGATCTCGCGTTCCAATTCCCGCAGCGGGTTGATCAGCGAGCGTAAGCGGGAAATTTCTTCGACGTCGGCCTGGGCCCGTTCGCGGTTCGACCAGAAATCGGGCGCAGCCATGCGCGCCTCGATTGCTGCCAGACTTTCCTGAAGCGTCTCTACGTCAAAGAAACCTCCGCAGCTCGCGCACGCGCGACTGGAGATCTCTGGCATCTGCAACGGAGGCTTCGATTGGCATGGCCAAAAATAATGTAAGTTGCCGCTAGGCGCAAAGGTTCGGGCGCGTGCGCAGCGGCTAGCGTCGCGCCGAGTCGCCCGGTTTGGGTTTGGTTCGCCCCGGCTCCAGGCGGAAAATTGTTTCGCCTTCCTTCATTAAATCGAGCCGGTCGCGGGCGATGGTCTCCAGATAGGTGACGTCGGTCTTGAGCAAATTGACCTCGCGCGTCTGACGGGCCAAAAGGTTTTGCTGCTCGTTCACTTGCTGTTGCAGATTGTCGATCTCGGCGCGGCTCTGCATCAACTTTTTATACGGCGGGACGAACAGGCTCACAATTACGAGCCAGATGGCGATGACGAGCAGGATGAGGAGAATCCGGTTCAGCCGCTGCCACACAGTCGCTTCGCGGCGCGCGCGCAAATCGCCGTTGATGTGATCCACTCAGCGCATTGTAGCGCCGTACACGGCTTTGTCACCAAGTTCTTCTTCAATGCGCAGCAGCTGGTTATATTTGGCCACTCGATCGCTGCGGCAGAGCGAACCAGTCTTGATTTGCCCCGCGTTTGTGCCCACCGCAATGTCCGCAATGATGGCGTCCTCGGTTTCGCCGGAGCGATGGCTGATGATTGTGGCGTAGGAATTTTTCCTGGCCAGATCGATTGTTGCCAGCGTTTCGGTGAGCGTCCCGATCTGATTTACCTTGATGAGAATCGCATTCGCCACGTGTTCTGCGATTCCTCTGCGCAGAAATTCAACGTTGGTCACAAACAGGTCGTCTCCCACAAGCTGAATTTTGCCGCCGAGTTTCTGCGTCAGCTTTTTCCAACCTTCCCAATCGTTCTCGGCGCAGCCGTCTTCAATCGAGATAATGGGAAACCGCGCGCAAAGTTCAGCGTAATAGTCCACCAGTTCTTCAGCGGTTTTTCTCGAGCCGCCCGATTTTTTGAACACATAAATGTTCTTTTCGCGGTCGTAAAACTCGGAGCTGGCCGGGTCGAGCGCGATAAAGATCTGCTCTCCCAGTTTGTATCCGGCCTCGGCTACCGCCGCGGAAATCGATTCCAGCGCGTCCTCAGCGGAATCCAACTTTGGCGCAAAGCCGCCTTCGTCGCCGACGGCGGTGGAGAGACCGCGCCGTTTCAACACCGACTTCAGCGCGTGGAAAACTTCCGCGCCGTACCGCAGCGCTTCGGAGAAAGTGGGCGCGCCGCGCGGCACAATCATGAACTCTTGAAAATCGATCGGCGCATCCGAGTGCGCGCCGCCATTGAGGATGTTCATCATGGGCACCGGCAGAACCCGCGCCTCGGGACCGCCCAGGTAGCGATAGAGCGACAGATTTTCCGCAGCGGCAGCGGCGCGGGCCACAGCCAGCGAGACGCCCAGCAGCGCGTTTGCTCCAAGGTTTCTCTTGTTCGGTGTGCCATCCAGCGCAATTAACGCATTGTCGATCTTCGCCTGGTCGCGCGCGTCCCAGCCATTGAGAAGGGGAGCAATGCGATCGTTAACGTTGGCTACCGCTCGCCTCACGCCTTTGCCAGCGAAACGCTTCTTATCTCCGTCGCGCAATTCCCACGCCTCATGCTCGCCGGTGCTTGCCCCGCTGGGCACCGCCGCTCGTCCCAAGGCGCCACCTTCGAGACGCACATCCACTTCAATGGTCGGGTTCCCGCGCGAATCCAGGATTTCGCGCGCGCGAATTCCGGTAATCCGAGGCATGCGTTTGATTAGAACAGTTTTTCCGCAACGACGCAAATGGCTCGCGACCTTTTCAGCCGCTGGCAGATTCTCATTGGCAATTTGACTAACGCGCGCATAATCTGGGCGATGATTTCTTTGGCCAGGCTGTTGGTCGTCGCGCTGGCGGCAGGCGCATGCGCAGCGGCGGGCGCGGAGAGCGCTCGTCTCACGCCCGACGAGCTGGCAAGCGCTGCCAGGAGTGACGCGATCACCGTGCCCAGCCCGGGCGAACTTTTCGCCGCGCTCGTCAAACCGGGTAAGACAAACTGGTCGTCACAATATCGCGGTCCCATACCGGTAACCTACCGCAACCGCGGCCAGATCGCGCTGAACCTCGGCGGCTTGATCGCCGATGGTTTCGTTGCCGTGGAGGCAAGAGACAGCCAGCAGGTAAAAAATATCGGAGCCGACATCATCAAGCTGGCCAAGGCCCTGGGAGTGAGCGAGCGGCTGCTGAGTCGGGGCAACAGCATCAGTGAGTTTGCCGAGCACAACGAATGGGACACGCTGCAGGAAGAACTGGAAGCGACCCAAAACGAGGTCAAATCCTCCATGCAATCGCATGCCGACCAGGACCTGGTGATTCTGGTCACCCTGGGCGGATGGATTCGGGGCACACAAGTGGTTACGGCGGCGATCCTCAAAAACTATGACGAACGCAGCGCAATGGTGCTGCGTCAGCCGGCGCTGGTGCATTTTATGCGTTCGAAGATCAACGAAATCTCGCCGGAGCTGCGCAGCGAACCATTGATCAGGGATGTGAGCGAGCAACTCACCGGAATCGAGAAGCTGGTATCGTTTCCTCCGGGCAAGGCGCCCAGCGCGGAAGAAGTGCGGCAGCTCAATCAAGCGGTGGGCAAGATCATGGATGAGATTCAGAACAAGGAGCAACCCCGATGAAACGTTGCGCCCGGGTGATGCTGGTTTTTTGTTTGCTGGCAACCGGGTTGTCGCTGCGAGCGCAGAGTGACGCGGAGGTGCAGGCGCGCAAAGAGGCGCTGGATGTAGCCGGAGCATTTTCCAACGAAGGATTTAAAATCCGCGACGGCCATTGGTGCGGAGCGCTCAAGTTGCGCGATCACGCTCTGGTGGCGGTAAATCTCTATTCCGGCAATCAGTACTGGTTTTCCGCAGGAGCAACCGGGCCGGTAAAAAAAATCGCTGTCAGCGTCTATGATGAGACCGGAAAAGCGGTGACGACGGAAAACTACAGCAACGGCGAAAAAGCCGCAGCCGGTTTCTCGCCGGCCAGCAGCGGGCAATATTACGTTGCAGTGGATCTGGTGGAAGGCAAACCGGGAACTTTTTGCCTCGTCTATTCGTACAAGTAAACTATTCGTACAAGTAAAACCGCTGGAAGCCGCACGCTTCATCAGACCCCTTGTGCTGCGCGGGCGTGTTGGCTAGCATCGTCGATCGACAACGTCGGGAATGGCATCGATGACATCGCTTCAGGTTTTCTACGAGGGAAACGTGCAGGGTGTCGGTTTTCGCTGGACGACGCGGCAGATTGCCAAAGGCTTCGACGTCACGGGCTGGGTGCGCAACCTGCCCGATGGCCGCGTGGAATTGCAGGTGAGCGGCGAGGAAAGCGAAGTGCGCGCCTTCCTTGAAGCCATCATGCAGAGCGAACTTCGCTCGCTGATTCGCAAGCACACCGAACAAAGGCTGGAGAAGCCGCCGGTCGCCCGCGGATTCGATATTCGCCATGACTGATCCAGCCGTCACCGTCCGCGAGTTGACGAAAATTTTTCCGCTCCCATGGCATCGCCAATCGGTCGTAGCGGTGCGCAACCTGAACCTGCGGATAGAGCCCGGCGAGGTATATGGCCTGCTCGGGCCAAACGGCTCCGGCAAAAGCACCACTCTAAAAATCATTCTCGGGCTGGTCTCGCCGACGCGCGGATGCACACAAATTTTTGGCGAGGACAGCCGCCGGGTGCAAAGCCGCCACGCGGTCGGTTTTTTACCGGAGAACCCGTATTTTCAAAAATTTCTGACTGGCGAAGAGACGCTGCGCTTTGCCGGGCGACTGTGTGGTTTGGGAAAGGCGCAGCTCAACAAGCGCATTGACGAATTGCTGGAGCTGGTTGGCCTAAACAAGGCGCGGAAACGCCGTCTGGGGACTTACTCAAAAGGAATGTTGCAACGCCTCGGCCTGGCCCAGGCGTTAATTAACAATCCGAGACTCGTGGTGCTGGACGAACCGACTGCGGGCGTTGACCCGGCGGGCTCCCGCGAGATTCGAGATCTGATCGTGGATTTGAAGCGGCGCGGAATTACTGTGTTGCTTTCCTCGCATTTGCTCGCTCAAGCGCAGGAGATTTGCGACCGGGTAGGCATCCTGGCCGAAGGCGCGCTGGTGCGCGAAGGTCAGTTGCAGGAGTTAATCGCCATCGAAAATCAAACTGAATTGATTATCGCCGATGCCTCCGAGGACCTCCTGCGGGAGATCGAATCGGTCATCCAACGATCCAACGCAAAATTAATCGAGCGCAGAAAGTCAACCACCACATTGGAGCGGCTGTTTCTTGAAGCCACTCAAAACGGCCGCGCCCGGATTTGCAGAGCCAAAGAAGACGCGAGGCAGCCATGAGAGCCGATCCAGACGCACCGGCGCTCCAACTCCAAAAGTCCTGGCGGGATCTTCACTCCGCAGAACCGGGGCGGCGTCACCGTTCGTTTTCGCTGCAGCGCATCTTGGCCATTGCTTCAAATACGCTCACCGAGCTGACACGGCTTCGCGTCTTTTATGTGCTGCTGGTGTTCGCGCTGCTCTTGATTGGCAGCTCGATTTTCATGGCGCAGCTTTCATTCCAGCAAGAATTTCAGATTCTCAAAGATGTCGCGCTGGGAGCCATGTCGATCTTTACTTCGGTGCTGGCGATCGTCGCCACGGCGCGCCTGATTCCCCAGGACTTGGAGGACCGCACGGTTTACACCATTCTGGCGCGGCCGGTGCCGCGTTTGGAATATGTGGTTGGCAAAATTGCCGGAGTTCTGGCGCTTCTGGCGATCAGCACCCTGGTTATGTCCGTTGCGTTTCTGCTGGTGATGTACGGCAGAGAGCAAGCCGTCGTGCGCATCACCCTTCGGCAGATGGCCGGCGCGCCGCCGGACCAGATGACCGACGCGCTGCGCGTGATTCGCGCCTCTGCGTTCAACGTTAATCTCTTTCCCGGCATCCTGATTATTTACCTGAAAGCCTGCCTTCTGGCAGCGCTCACCCTTTTTGTTTCGACATTCGCAAGCACAAACATTTTCACCATCGTGGTGATGGCCTTCGTCTATTTCGTCAGTCACCTGGAAGCGACTGCGCGCGAGTACTGGCTGCATGAACATGGCAGCGGGCTGGTCACCCGGATTTTTCTGGCGATTGTGGCCCTGTTGTTTCCCGACTTACAGGAATTCAATCTGGTGGATGACATTGTCGCGGGAACCGCTGTGAGCCTGGCGCTGTTTCTCCAGACTGCTGTGCTGGGCGTCTTCTACATCACCATCTACACATTGCTGGCGGCGTGGGTCTTTTACGGCAAAGAATTATGATCCGAATCGCGAGCGCCCTCGCGATTCTGACGGCGTTTGGAGCCATCAAGCTGCCGATGGAACACTCCCTGGAAGCGCAACGGCGGCGGGAACATTTCGCCGGCATTCAGTTCAATCTCGACCTGCGGGAAAAGATCGGCCAACTTGGTTTTGTCGCTGCACTGAGCGGATTTCGGGCAATTGTCGCCGATGCGTTGTTCATTCAGGCGTTCACAGCGTGGGAACGCACCGAATGGGGGCGAATCCTCTTGTTGTTCCGGCATATCACCACGTTGCAACCGCGAGTTCTTCTGTTTTGGGATACTGCTGCCTGGCAAATGGCTTGGAACGCGAGCGTAGCGGCCATGAACGATTTGCGCCAGCCGCGCCTGGCTCTGCGGGTCAGGGCGCAACGGGAATATTTTGCGCTGGGGAGGGATTTCCTCGAGCGCGGAATCAGGAACAATCCCGATCGCCCCGAGCTGTATGAAGCGCTGGCCCGCCTGTACAAGGAGAAATATAGGGACCACGCCCGCGCCGCCGAGTACTACGCAAAAGCCGCTGCATTGCCGGGAGCGGCGTCGTTCGACAGGCGATTCGCAGCCTACGAGCTGTCCTATTGCGAAGGGCGGGAGAGCGAAGCATACCGGCAGCTCCGCCAACTGTACGACGAGGGACCCCAGCAACGGCTTCCGACGTTGATCACGCGTCTCAAATTCCTGGAAAAAAGACTGGGCATTCCACCGCAACAGCAGATCCAGGAGGAACCAACGGCGCCCGGCCAGCGAACCCGGTAAATGAGGCAATGTTAAAATCCTTGAGGCAGAACCAGGTTTGCGATGTAGAGTGGGGTTTTTTAATCTTTTCGCGAGGAACCGCAGATGCGCTTTGCGATTTTCAGTGACATTCATTCCAACCTCGAAGCGCTCGAAGCGGTCCTGGCAAGCGCGCGTGATCACAGGTGCACGCACTTCGTATGCCTGGGCGACGTGGTGGGTTACAACGCCAATCCCCACGAATGCGTTGAAAAGGTCCGCGCGCTGGATTGCCCGGTCGTGAAGGGCAATCACGATGAACAGGCATCGCGCGCCGTTTCTTCCGAAGATTTCAATGAACTGGCCGAGCGCGCCATCAAGTGGACGCGCGAACATTTGACGGAAGACGACAAAGACTGGCTTCGGCTCTTGCCTCTGCATCAGCGGGTGCACGACTTCACGATCGTGCACGCCACGCTGGATACCCCGGGCCAATGGGGCTACGTGTTTAACACGCTCGACGCGGCAGCCAGTTTTACCTATCAGCGCACGGCTCTCTGCTTCTTCGGCCACACCCATGTGCCGATGGTTTTCATCCGCGACGAAAGCGTCCGCCGCGAAAAGCTTGAACGCGTAAGGATCGAGCCGGCCAAAAAATACTTCATTAACACCGGCAGCGTCGGGCAGCCACGCGACGGCAATTGGCGCGCAGCGTATTGCATCTACGACAAGGAGAACCAGCTCGTCGAACAGGTTCGGGTGAAATATGATCTGGCCACTGCGCAGAAGAAAATTGCCAAGGCCGGTTTGCCCCGTTTACTCGCGGAGCGTCTTGCCATTGGACGCTAAAAGCAGAGAACAGACGGCGCCGGACCAACGCATCTCTGAGGCTGCAAAGGCGCCGCGCTGCGGCGCTTTAACATCTCATGCGCATCTCAATTCGATTTTGGTGATTCAACCCGGCCCGCTCGGCAGCGTCGTGCAAGCGCTGCCGGCGGTAGCCGCGCTGCGCCAGGCACATCCCCTCGCCGAAATTACCTGGCTGATTGACCCCCAGTTCGCTCCCCTGCTCCGCGGGAATTCAGACGTAAACCACGTTCATTTTCTTCCCAGTCGGCAAGCTCCGGCTTTGGGCGCGCCGACCGGTTTGTTGTCGTGGTTAAAACAGACGCGCAAAATGCGGCCGGAACTGGCGTTGGATTTCCAAGAATCCCTGCGCAGCGCACTGGTGGCAAAAGCAAGCGGGGCGCGAGCAATCTGTGGAATGAGCAGCGCGCATTTTGCAGGGAAAATTTTTTATGATCGCGTGACCCGCGTCGATGGCCGCAGTCACGCCGTTGAGCGGTATTTGCGGCTGGCCGAGTCGGTTGGCGGCGCGATTGGCCGAGAGCTGCGTTGGTTCATCCCCAGCGGTGATCCGCTTCCGCGCTTCCAACTCCAACCGCCGTTTGTCCTGCTTCACCCTTTTGCGCGCGGCGATAGTTCGCTGTGCAATGCCGCCATTGAAGAATTATGCCGCGCGCTTCGACCCTTGCGCATCGTGATCGCAGGCCATGCCCGGCGACGGGTTCCTCTCATCGAAAACGCCGTAGATTTAACCGATCAAACTTCGCTGTTACAGGTTGTCTGGCTGGTTCGGGCGGCTCGATTCGTCATCGCTGTGCAAGGTGGTTTGATACATCTTGCCGCGGCTATGACTCCAAATCTCTTGTCCATCCATGCCTGGTCGGATCCGCGGGCAACGGGCCCGTACAACCCAGACGCCTGGGTTTGGAAACAGGGACGATTGCTGTCGGTCCGCGAACTGAATCAGGCGCAGCTGCCAAAGCGCGGCCGCCGATTCGGTCCAAAGGACGTTTCGCTGGTCGCCGAACTGATCCGCTCGCGGGTGTCTGCCGGTCCGGCGCCCGCCTAGCGGCTGTTCGCGCCTGAGGCACCAGCGCGTTGTCTCAAAACGAAATCCGCAAGCGCCAAATCGCGCGGATATGTGATCTTGGAATTCAAATCCTCCGAAATCACCAAAGCCACCTTCCGACCGAGCCGTTGCACCGCCGAAACTTCGTCGGTCACCGAAAGATTTTCGGCGAAAAGAGCGGCATAGGCGTGGTCGAGCAGCTCTCGTTCGAAAATTTGCGGCGTTTGCATGGCGTAAAGTTGATCGCGATCCACCGAGCCGGTAACGATGAGAGCTTCGTCCGCGCGCTTGAGAGTGTCCTTAATCGGCTCGGCCAGCGCGGCGGCGCCGTGGATCTGGCATTGCTTGAAAACCCGCTCGATTTGTTCCGGCGTGACCAACGGGCGCGCAGCGTCGTGCACAGCAATGTATCGCTGGTTCGAGCCAACCTGCGCCAGGCCGGCGCGCACGGAATCCTGCCGGCGTGCGCCTCCGGGAATGATTTTCCCCACCTTTTTGAAATGTTCATCACGAACGATCGCTGCGATTTCAGCGCGTCGATCTGCGCGGCCGACGACGATGATTTCATCGACGCTGCCCGCCCCTTCAAACGCGCGAATCGCGTGCGCAACCACCGGCTTCCCGCCAATCGCCGCGAACAATTTGTCGAATCCCATGCGGCGACTTTCACCAGCGGCCACGATGATGGCGGAGAGCACGGTTAAAAAGTTGATGAGTTGATAAGTTGATAAGTGACAGGCGTTACAACAATCGTCGCTCCCTTTTTGACCCCCGTGGCCTCGTGACGTCGGAACTTCACGACAACTGTCGCGCCACTTCCGCGCTCAGCGTTTTCCCGTCGGCGCGGCCGGCTACTTTTGCCTGAAGCGCTTTCATCACCGCGCCCATTTGCGCTTTCGATGTGGCGCCCACTTCGGCGATTGTCTCGCGCACAATCTTCGATAGTTCATCCGCGCTCATTGCCTGGGGCAAATACGCTTCCAAAATGGCGAGCTCTCGTTTTTCTTTTTCCGCCAGTTCGGCGCGCCCGCCTTTCTCGAAACTCTCAATGGAATCCTGTCGCTGCCTGACTTGTTTGCGGATCACCTGAAGCGCCTCGGCATCGCTCAGCTCGCTTTCCGCGCCGGATTTGGCGATGGTCGCATATTTCAGAGCAGATTTAAGCATCCGCAGCACGCCGAGTCTGGCGGCGTCTTTGGCCCGCATCGCCTCTTTCAAGTCGGCATCCAAGCGTTGTTGCAGAGTCATGCCAGGAGATTACCCGGGCGCAGACGATTGTCGATGGCGCGTCAAGTTGCTAGCCGCCGGAGTGCAGCGCCTGAGCGCATTTTTGGACCGACTCTGCGTCGCCAACTGAGATGACCTCCACCCCCTGGCAGGTGCGTTTTAAAAGCCCGGCCAGCACGTTGCCCGGCCCCAGTTCGATGAAAAAATTGCAACCCATGGCGACGAGTTGCTGCATGCAATCCATCCAGCGAACTGTTCCGGTAACCTGATCGCGAAGAGTCTGCCGGATTTGCTCCGGCGTTTTCACTTGCTCGGCGGTGACGTTGCTGATCACCGGGAACTGCGGTGATCCGATTGGCGCGTCTGTCAGCGCTTTCTCCAGCTTCTCGAAGGCGCTTTGCATCAGGCGGGAATGATACGCGCCGGCAACGTTGAGCATGGTGGCGCGCCGAATCCCGTATTCCTTTGCCACGCCCACCGCTGCTTCGACTTTTGCCAGTTCACCGGAAATGACGATCTGGCCGGGCGCATTGACGTTGGCAACGTCCACATCCTGGTCCGCAGCGAGGCGACGCACATCGTTCTCGGTGGCGCCGATCATGGCCGCCATTCCGCCCCGGGTCATGGCGCAGGCTTCATCCATGAATCGGCCGCGTCGCTGCACAAGGGTCAGCCCCGTTGCGAAATCGAAAGTGCCGGCCGCGGCATGCGCCGTCATTTCGCCTAACGACAGGCCCGCTGCGCCGCCCACCGCAAATTCGCCCACGAGGCTGCGCAACGCAGCCAGCGCCGCCAGCGAATGCACGTAAAGCGCGGGCTGGCAATTGGAAGTCCGGGTCAATTCTTCCATCGGCCCATTCCACGCAACAGCGCTCAGTTTTCGACCGAGAATGTCGTCCGCGTCGCGAAACAAAGTTTTCGCCGCAGGGAAATGCTCGGCGAGATCCCGTCCCATCCCCACGGTTTGTGCGCCTTGCCCGGCAAAGAGCAGTGCGATTTTTTTTGGCATGGCCAGCACAGTTAGCAAAGTTTTTGTTTCTCGCCAACGCGGTGGCGCTTCTGGCGGAGGCAGGCCGCCCGAAAAAGGGCGAGGCCTTCGCGGCTGGCACCGAGCCAGCAATTGCCGCTTGCGCGCGCCGATTCGCAAGGCAGCGTAGGCTAACGCCGAAAGTTTTCGGGGTTAACTGCACGGCCTATGCCTTTCACTACACGCGAGATTGAATCACCCGACCCGGTCACACGCGTCGCCGCAGCAGACGCCGCGCTTCGTCAGCCGGAACAGGACGACATCGGCGAGAAAATGGTGCTCAACATGGGACCGTCTCATCCGGCCACGCACGGCGTTTTGCGTCTGGTGCTGGAACTGGACGGCGAAATCATTACCAAAGCGACGCCGGACATTGGTTTCCTGCATCGCGGCGACGAGAAGATCGCCGAAAATATGCAGTACAACCAGTTTGTGCCCTACACCGATCGGCTCGATTACCTGGCGCCGCTGGCCAACAACGTCGCCTACGCTCTGGCGGTGGAAAAACTGATGGGCTGGGAAATCCCGCCGCGCGGCAAGGCGATTCGCACGATCTGCTGCGAAACGTCGCGCATCTCGTCGCACCTGCTGGGGATCGGCGCGATGGCGCTCGATCTGGGCGCCATGACGGTTTTTCTCTACACCTTTAGAGAACGCGAAAAACTCTACGATCTGTTTGAACTCTTGACCGGCGCCCGCTTCACCACCTCCTACACCCGCGTGGGCGGACAGATTCGGGATTTGCCGGAGGGCTTTATCCCACAACTGAAAAAGTTTCTCGACGATTTTGCGCCGAGTCTGGACGAGTGCGACAGCCTGCTGACCCGCAACAAAATTTTCGTCGATCGCACTAAGGACATCGGCGTAATTTCAAAGGAGCGGGCGATCGCCTACGCGCTTTCGGGGCCGAACTTGCGCGGCAGCGGAATCGAGCACGATCTGCGGCGCAAACATCCCTATCTCGATTACGACCAGTACGATTTCGATGTGGTGATCGGCAGCGCCGGCGATTGTTACGACCGTTATCTGGTGCGCATAGAGGAAATGCGCCAAAGCGTCCGCATCCTGCGCCAGGTGATTGATAAATTGCCCGGCGGCCCCATTAACGCCGCCGACTGGAAAAACATGGAGCCGCCAAAATCGCATGTCTTAACCAAAATGGAGGAACTGATTCATCATTTTATCGTGGTCACCGAGGGGCTGGATGCGCCGCCGGGCGAAGTCTATTTTGCGGCCGAAAATCCCAAGGGGGAACTGGGTTTTTACATCAACAGCCGGGGTGGCGGCGTGCCGTACCGCTTGAAAATTCGGTCGCCATCGTTTGTAAACCTCAGCATTCTGCCGGAGCTGTTGCCGGGCTGCATGGTCAGCGATATTCCAGCGGTGCTGGGGAGTCTGGATTTCGTGATGGGAGAATGCGACAGATAAAAGCAATGCGATTCGTGGGATGGTTGGGATTGATGGGCGCAACCTTTGCGCTCCTGTTGACCCTGGGCGCCTGCTCCGGTAAGCGTATCACCAAGGCCAACGTGGACCGCGTCACCGCCGGTATGTCAAAAAAACAGGTCGAATCAATTCTGGGGCCGCCCACGTCGATCCGCACCGAAGATCTGGTGATAACCAAGAAGACGACCTATGTTTACCGTCAGGGGAATGATACGGTCACCATCGTTTTTAAAGATGATAAAGTGCAGTCCAAGGACAGCACGTTATCGGATTAGGCCGTCTTGATGACCCTGAGGCGCCACGGATAGCAGCCTTTCGCCGGGCGCGGCCCAGGGCCGGGCTGGAAACGCGGAGCAGCATTTGCGGCTGAGAGCGTGGCCTGATTAGTTTTGCAAATGGCAGACGCGAAAAACATTACTGTTCCCGCCGAGTTGGAGCGGAAAATGGATAAAGCGATCGCGCGGTATCCGGGCGATCGGCGGCGCAGCGCGTCGCTGCCGCTGCTGCATTTGTGGCAGGAACACTTCGGCTTTATTAGCGACGAGGCGGTGCTGTGGATCGCAGAGAAGCTGGGCCTGCAGCCGATCAACATCCTGGAGCTGGTGACTTTCTACCCCATGTTTCGCCGCAAGGCTCCCGGGAAAACGCATATTCGAGTCTGCCGCACACTGAGCTGCGCGATGGCCGGCGGTCTTGAGTTGATGCAAAATTTGTGTCGCGACCTTGGCATCCAAAGATCGCCCGGCGACGATGGCGTGCACGAGCCTGTGGCGGTGAGCGCGGATGGAAATTACAGCGTCGAATTCGTCGAGTGCCTGGCCAGTTGTCACACCGCGCCGGTCTGTATGGTCGGCGAAACATTGCTGGAAAATGTCAACCCGGTTTCGCCGCTGGAACGTGTCCGCGCCTTGTCAACCGCGCCCAGCCAGCCCCGATTGCCCTGGCCGCCGCATCCCCTGGAGCATCGCCTCGTGTACAAAAATATCGGGCGCCCCGGCTGGACGACAGACATCGATTGTTATTTGCGCGACGGCGGCTACGAACAATTGAAACAGGCTCTGACCATGTCGCGCGCCGACATCATCAATAAGGTCAAAAACTCCGGGCTCCGCGGCCGCGGCGGCGCGGGATTCTCCTGCGGATTGAAATGGAGTTTCATCAAGCCGGACGAAAAGCGGCCGATCTATCTCATCTGCAACGCCGACGAATCCGAGCCCGGCACATTCAAAGATCGCTACATCATTCACTATGATCCGCATCAACTGCTCGAAGGCATTCTCATCTCCTGCTACGCCCTCAATGCACGCACGGCCTACATTTACATACGGGGCGAATTCCCCGAAGGGGCGAAAATTCTCGAGCGTGCCATTGAAGAAGCCCGTGCGCGCAATTTTCTGGGTGAAAACATTCTGGGCTCTGGCTTCGATTGCCAGGTTTACGTTCATCGCGGCGCAGGCGCCTATATTTGCGGCGAGGAAACCGGATTGATCGAATCGCTGGAAGGCAAACGCGGCTATCCGCGCATTAAGCCGCCCTATTTCCCGGCCGTGCTCGGCCTCTACATGTGCCCCACCATCGTCAACAACGTCGAGACCCTCTGCCACGTGAAACACATCATCGCCATGGGCGGCTCCGAGTACGCGAAACTGGGCCGCCCCAACAACACCGGGACGCGCATCCTTTGCGTGAGCGGCGACGTTCAGCGCCCCGGCTATTTCGAGATTGAAGTGGGCGCGGTGACCATGGGCCAGTTGATTTATGAAATGGCCGGCGGCCTGCGACCGGGCCGCAAACTCAAGGCGGTCATTCCCGGCGGCAGTTCAGCAAAAGTGCTGCGCGCCGATGAACGATTCAAGATCAAGGCGCGACAAGCCGACGGCTCAACGATCGAGCGGGAAATGTCAATCGACGATCTCCCCATGGATTTCGATTCGCTCGCCGCCGCAGGGTCCATGGCCGGCTCTGGCGGGGTCATCGTGCTGGATGATTCGCGCGACATGGTCGAGGTGCTCAATAACATCAACGAGTTTTACGCTCATGAAAGCTGCGGCCAGTGCACGCCCTGCCGGGAAGGCTCGCTCTGGATGAAAAAAATCACCGATCGCATGTTGCGCGGCGGCGGAGTGGTGGCCGATCCGGAAACGCTTAAAACCGTGGCGAAAAATATCGCTGGACGGACCATTTGCGCGTTTGGCGAAGCATGCGCATGGCCGACGGAAAGCTTTGTGGAAAAATTCCCGAAGGAATTTGCAGAACGCGCCAAGAAACCTCTGCCTCCGCCGCTGCCACCTGAATACACTCCGGAAGAGCTGATCGAGGAAGATCAAATTCCGACGGTTCCCATGGCGCACGATCCCGGCTGGGAAAAAGCCGGGGCCAGAGGCGTGATTTAGCAGCGGGAAAATTTGACCATGCCCAAGGAATCTTCAGTTCCGCTGTTAAACGTCCAGATCGACGGCGTATGGCATCAATTTGCCAAAGGCACGCGCGTGATCGAAGCCTGTCGGCAGGCCGGCGTTTTCGTCCCGCATTACTGTTATCATCCCAAGCTCAGTTCTCCCGGAAACTGCCGGATGTGTCTTGTGGAAATGGGGTTTCCACGTCTCGGTCCGGATCGCCAACCCGAGCTGGACGCGGACGGCAAGCCAATCATTAATTGGATGCCGCGGCCGCAAATTTCCTGCGCACAGGACGTCTCTGAAGGCATGGCGGTTCGCACCGATTCGCCGCTGGTCAAAGAATGCCAGCGCGGGGTGATGGAATTTCTGCTCATCAACCATCCCCTGGATTGTCCCATTTGCGATCAGGCCGGTGAATGCCTGTTGCAGGAGTACGCCGTCGATTATGGCAATTCCACCTCGCGTTTTCTGGAAAACAAGGTGAAGAAACCGAAGCGGGTGCAACTGGGGCCGCGGGTGACCTTGGACGACGAACGCTGCATTCTTTGCTCGCGCTGCATTCGGTTCTGCCAGGAAATCGCGCACGACGACGTGCTGGGGTTCGTCGATCGCGGCAGTTACACCGTGTTGACTGCGCATCCGGGAAAGCTGCTGGAGAACAACTACTCGCTGAACACGGTCGATATCTGTCCGGTAGGCGCGCTTACCTCCACCGATTTTCGCTTTAAAATGCGGGTCTGGTTTCTCAAAGAAACCAAGAGCATCTGCACCAGCTGCGCCACCGGCTGCAACACCATCATCGGTTCGCGCGAAGATGTGATCTACCGCCAGACGCCGCGCCAGAACGATTACGTCAATTCCTGTTGGATGTGCGACTACGGCCGACTGAACTTCAAGTATCTGGAAGCGCAAACGCGCCTGGTCGAGCCGCGGGTGCGTCTGGATGGGAAACTGGCGGCGACCGACTGGCCCACGGCGATTGCGCACGCCGCGCTGCAACTCAAGGAGACGCCAGTCTCGGATATTGCCATCGTCGCCTCAGCCCGCATGACCAACGAGGAACTCTGGCTGACATCGCAGCTGGCAAAGTCGTTAGGGGTCCGGGCCATTGACATCGTCCCAAGACGCGAAGCTGGCGACAACATTTTGCTCAGCGAAGATCGCAACCCCAACACCAACGGCGTGCGTCTGATTCTTGGGTTGGATTCCGAGCCCGGCGCAAAACTCATGACCCTCGCCGATGCCGTGCGCTCCGGCCAGATCAAGGCCCTGGCAGTCCTTGGCGAAAACGCCATGCACCTGGGGCTGACCGTGGAACAACTGGCGCGGCTGCCAACCCTCATCGTGATGGATATTTTGGAGAACGAAGCCACCGAGCGCGCCACGGTGGTGCTTCCCTCATGCGGTTTTGCCGAGAAACGCGGTTCAATGATCAATGGCCGCGGACGATTGCAGCGGTTGAACCGGGCTGTGCGTCCGCCCGGCAACGCCCGAGACGACTGGGAAATCTTGCGCGATTTGCTTCAAGCCGTGGGCGGCGGCGATTCGCTGCATTCGGTTGATCAGGTTTTCCGCCGCCTGAGCGAAACCGTCCCGCAATTTGCCGGATTAACGCTGAACAAGATTGGCGATCTGGGGGTGCAGATTTTACAGATGGAAGAGCTGCCGCCGGTGCTTCCGAAAGATCAACACGCCATTGAGATGGCTATTGCGGTCCAGGCCAGGCGCCGCGCCGAGCGGGCGAAGGCAGCATCCTAAGTCAGCGGCGCCATATGGATTCCTTCTTTGTCATCACGTCGCTGCTGAAAATTGTCGGCATCCTCTTTGTCGTGATTCTGCCGATGGTTTCCTACTCGGTATATGCCGAGCGCAAAGTCAGCGCCTTCATCCAAGACCGGCTTGGCCCGAACCGGGTCGGCCCCGGCGGTCTCCTCCAGCCGATCGCCGACATGTTTAAGCTTTTGCTCAAGGAGGATTTCACGCCGCGCAGCGCCAACCGGTTCTATTACTGGCTGGCGCCGTCTCTGGCCGTGATGCCAGCCATGATCACGATTGCGGTGGTTCCTTTTGGCAGCACGCTGTTCGGGGTCCCAATGGTGATCGCAGATGTAAACGTGGGAATTCTGTTTGTGTTCGCGATCGCGTCGCTGGGCGTTTACGGAATCGTCATCGGCGGCTGGGCTTCGAACTCCAAATATCCTTTCCTGGGCGGAATCCGTTCCAGCGCGCAGATGCTTTCCTACGAACTGTCGCTGGGGCTGGCGGTTATCCCGGTATTCATGATTGTGGGCAGCCTGCGGTTGACCAGCGTGGTGCGTTACCAGATCGAACACGGCTGGTTCATCGCGCCGTTCATCGGCGACTGGCTAAACCCGTGGAAATGGCTGCTGAGCCTTCCAATGCTGATTTCTTTCCTCGTGTTTACGATTGCCATTTTCGCCGAGACGAACCGACTGCCGTTCGATCTGCCCGAAGCAGAGCAAGAGCTGGCCGGCGGTTACAACACAGAATACAGCTCAATGAAATTCGCGCTTTATTTCCTAGGCGAATACGCGGCCATGATCACGGGGTCGGCTGTAATTGTAACTCTCTTCCTGGGCGGCTGGCATTTTCCCGGAATCCCGGATGGCTCTCATGGATGGATTTTTGGCCTGATCAATATCGGGGTCTTCTTCGCCAAAGTGGCCGGGCTGATTTTCTTTTTCATGTGGGTCCGCTGGACTCTTCCCCGTTTTCGCTACGATCAACTCATGCGCCTGGGCTGGCTGTTCTTTTTCGAAATTGCCCTGCTCAACATCTTTATCGTGGCGGCAATTTTGCCCCTTGTTCCCGGGACTTGAAGCATGTTGGACACTTCACACCGGAATATCACGATGGCTGCTAACGGAAATCGTCGGAACTTTCTGCCGCAAACGCCGCGAGCCGGCAAAGAGACCGGCAACGCTGTCGCCGGTGGGTGCCTGGCCACTCTTGGCGTCCAGCACAATTTCATTCTAGCTTCTACCGAAACTGATTCGGACCGTTTCGCCGGCCGCAAATGGCGCAACCCGATGGGATCAACAGGGGTTGCGCACGGGCTGGCTCGACAGGAGCACGCCGGAATCCGGCGAGCGCAGAAAGAAAGGACCGAGTGACCCCGAAAAGCATTTGATAACGGCAGCTCAAAAACCATGGCCACCATCACTGTTCCAAGACCAAATCTTAGCTGGCGCGAGCGCTTGTATCTGCCAGCCATCGTGGCCGGGCTGGCCATCACCTGGAAACATTTCAAAAACATGCTGCTGGGTCGCACCAGGGTCACCATGCAGTACCCGGAACAGAAATGGGACAGCAATCTGCCGGAGCATTACCGCGGCGCGCCCGCCCTTGTGCGCGACGCGGATGGGCGCGTGCGCTGCGTCGCCTGCCAACTCTGCGAATTCATTTGCCCGCCCCGAGCCATCAAAATTATCCCAGGCGAAATTCCTCCCAACGATCGTTTTGCCAAAGTCGAGAAGTATCCCGAAGCATTCGATATCGATATGGCGCGCTGCATTTTTTGCGGAATGTGCGAAGAGGTTTGCCCGGAGCAGGCGATTTTTTTGCGGAAGGATTACGCCATCACCGGCTTCACTCGCGCCGAGATGGTGCATCATAAGGACAAACTGCTGGAGATGGGTGGAGTGATGCATGGTGTTGTTTTGAAATGGAACGCGTTGAAATAAGCCGAGTTGCCAGCCCTGGATTACGCCGACGCGTCACGGCTTCTGGCGCGGCGCATTTCACAGTGGGCAATTGACCATGTCTCCCTTCCTTTTCTGGGTCTTCGCATCGCTCACGCTGGTTTTTGGGGCGGCGGTCGTGATCAACCGCAATCCGGTGGCGAGCGCCTTGAGTCTGGTCGTTTCGTTCCTGGGGCTAGCGGCGCTCTTTATGTCGCTGGACGCATTTTTTATCGGCATCATTCAGGTGTTGGTTTACGCCGGCGCGGTCATGGTGCTCTTTCTCTTCATCATCATGCTGCTGGATATTCGGGCCGAAGAACAGCGAAGGATGAACTGGCTGGCGTTTGCCGGGGGGTTAACGATTGCCGTGATTCTGCTGAGCCAGATCTTCGCTGTCGTGGAGCGCATGCAGCTTGCGCGGCAGCCGCTGACCCCGTTGCCGGGCCAGCCCGTGGACGATGTGCGCAACATCGGGGCTCTGCTTTTCAGCAGTTACAATCTGCCTTTGCAAATTGTGGGCGTGCTGGTCCTGGTAGCCACGGTTGGCGTCGTTCTGCTGAGCAAACGCGAACCCCGATAGCATGATTACCCTCGGCGATTACCTCATCGTGAGCGGCGTTCTTTTCGCCATCGGTTTTGCCGGGGTGATGCTGCGGCGCAATTTGATCATCATTCTCATGGCGCTGGAGATGATGTTAAACGCCGCGAACCTGTCGCTCGTGGCGTTCTCCCGGTTCCGCATCGGCCCCGGAGGGTTGCCCGCATACAATGCGCAGGTTTTCGTTTTTTTTGTCATCACGGTAGCCGCAGCCGAGGTGGCGGTTGGGTTGGCCATTCTGGTGGCCCTTTACCGGCTGCGGCAGACCACAAATGTCAAGGAGATTAGCAATTTGAAATTTTAACCTGTGAAACGTGAGATGATGGGAGCAAAACAGCGGACCTGCGAAGCGGGGAAGCATTTCCAGCGTTTGAATGAAGCCGGGCGTTGGCCTTTGTCCGGTTTCGATTGGGCGGCCCGTTTGGTTCCGCGCCATTCAACCGCCCTCGCTTTTTAAGCTTGCAAAACCCGATGAATTCGTTTCTGCCCTGGCTGGTTCTTGTTGTGCCACTGCTGAGCGCGGGGATCATCACGCTGTTCACGCTCCGGTGCAAAACGCTAAGCAGCGCCATCTCAATTCTGGCGGCACTGACGAGCTTTGCGTGCAGTTGCGTGGTCTTTTTGCGCTACGGGACGGGCGCCGCCGAGTTTGTCTGGATCGACGTAGCCGGGGCGCTTCGAGTTCCTCTTGGTCTTACGCTTGACCAGCTAAGCAAAACCATGCTGGTGCTGGTGACCGGAGTTGGCGCGGCGATCCATATCTATTCGTTGGGTTATATGCGAGACGACGAAGGCAAATCCCGTTATTTCGCCGCGTTATCGTTCTTCATGTTCGCCATGCTCGGCATCGTTCTGGCGAACAATTTCGTGATGCTCTTCATTTTTTGGGAACTGGTCGGCTTTACCTCTTATGTGTTGATCGGCCACTGGTTTTATCGCGACGCTGCAGCAGAGGCAGCCAAGAAAGCTTTTATCACCACGCGCATCGGCGACTTCGGATTCATGATCGGCATTTTAATGATCTGGATGGCCACCGGCTCGGTCATCTTCGGTGAAATCGCGCCGCGCATCTCGTCGCTTTCGAGTCATCCCATGTTCATCAGCCTTGCCGCTCTCTTGATTTTCTGTGGCGCAGTTGGGAAATCGGCGCAGTTTCCGCTGCACGTTTGGTTGCCGGACGCGATGGAAGGGCCCACGCCCATTTCGGCGCTCATTCACGCAGCCACGATGGTGGCCGCCGGTGTTTACATGCTGGTGCGCGTCGCCTTCGTGATCCAAGCTTCTCAGACTGCGCTCTCAGTGATTGCGTGGGTTGGGACCATCACGGCAGCCATGGCGGCGCTGATTGCGACACAGCAAAACGACATCAAGCGCATACTGGCTTACTCCACCATCTCCCAGCTCGGTTACATGATGATGGCCGTTGGGCTCGCCTCCAATCACGCGGCCATGTTCCATCTTTTCACTCACGCGTTTTTCAAAGCGCTGCTCTTTCTCGGCGCCGGCTCTATCATCGTGACGCTCCATCACGAACAGGACATCTGGCAAATGGGCGGGCTGCGTCGCAAACTCCCAATCACATTCGTCACCTTCCTGGTGGGAGCGCTGGCCTTGATCGGCTGCCCGCCGTTCAGCGGATTCTTCAGCAAAGACGCAATCCTGGCGATCGCTTACGAACGCAGCCCGGCCATCTTCGCCCTGGGCGTGGCCACGGCGTTTCTGACCGCCTTCTATGTTGGGCGTCTGGTTGTAACCATCTTCCTGGGGGCCGCGCGCAGCGAAGCGGCGCGCGAAAGCGCAGAGTCGCCTCCGGTGATGACAGGTCCCTTAATCGTTCTCGCGCTGCTGGCCGCCTTCGGCGGATTTGGATTTTTCGCAGGAAAATTTTTGCCGCTCCCACCGGAACAGGAAGCGGCCTCTGTCGTTTCCGCGCTGGCGGTTGCAGCGCTGATTTTGGGAAGCGTTCTGGCGTATGCCTTGTATCGCAACCGCGCCAGCGATCCGCTCGATGTTGAGCTCTTGCGGCACAAATTTTATTTCGACGAGATTTACGCCTGGCTCATTAACTGGACGCAGGAATTGCTCGCCCGTGTTTGCGCTTTTTTCGACCGGTGGATTGTCGATACTGCCGCCGTTGAGGGTGGCGCCCGGGGAACCTGGGGCGTTGGGGCGATGCTTCGATTAATCCAGGTCGGCAATCTGCAAGCTTACGCGTTTTTGTTCGGCCTGGGGGTGGTGGCTCTGATTTATTTCTTTGTGCTTCAATGAGTGAAAACAGTCGGATGCGCGGGACAAACAATTGCGTGAAAGCTGGGGGACGACATGCCAGCCAGAGCGAGTTGTATTACTCGGGATCTCTTCCCCTCTACCGGGTTCGGCGTTCGCGCTCCGTTGCTGCTTCGTCATTCGTCACCGGTGCCTTGTCGTTTTAGCTGATGGTTCTCTTTATCATTTTCTGTCCAATCGTTGCCGCGATTCTGATCATGGCCGGAGCACCGGCGCGCCGGACTGCGCTGGTGGCGTCGCTTTTGCTGTTTGCGGCAGCGTTGCTCCTGCTCTTCTCCTTTGATCAAGGCGCATCCGGTTTTCAGAAGGTTACCTCCTTCACCATCTCTTCTGAGTGGCGCCTCAGCTTCAGCACAGGAATAGACGGCTTGAGTCTGGCGATGGTGCTGCTGGCCGCCATGGTCACGCTGGCTGCGGTCGGGTTTGCCGGCAGTGTCGATCGGTATGAGAACGCGTTTTACGCCTGTCTCTTATTCATTTGCGGAGGGGCGATCGGCGCGTTTACCTCCATCGATCTGTTTTTCTTCTACGCGTTCCATGAACTGGCGCTGATTCCGACGTTTCTGTTGATCGGGATTTGGGGAAGCGGAAATCGTGTCAGGGCCGCATGGAAGATCACGATCTATCTGGCAATCGGGAGTTTCATTCTGCTGCTGGGTTTGATCCTGCTTTACCAAAGTTTTCCCGTTGCGCTTCGCAGTTTCGACATGCGCGACCTGATGAAGGCTGCGGCCGAGATCGGACAAATCTCGGCGGACGCGCAGCGCCACATTTATTTGCTGTTGCTGATCGGTTTTGGAGTTCTCGTCTCGCTTTTCCCATTCCATTCGTGGGCACCGGAAGCATACGCCTCAGCCCCGGCGCCGGCAGCGATGTTGCATGCTGGCGTCTTAAAAAAGTTCGGGTTGTACGGTCTGCTGCGACTGGCGATCCCGCTGCTACCTGAGGGGGCACGACACTGGGCCGATCTGCTGGTGGTATTGCTGCTGGGTAACATCATCTATATCGGACTTGTTACGATCGCGCAAAAACGCCTCGATTGGATGCTGGGTTACTCGAGCGTGATGCACATGGGTTACGTTTTCCTGGGGATTGCCAGCGCGGGCGCGCTGGGCGTAACCGGCGCCGCAGTACTGATGTTTGCTCACGGCTTGTCGATCGCGCTGCTGTTCGGGCTGGCAGGCGAGCTGCGTCGCCGCACAGGCACCTTGATCTTTGAAGAACTAGGCGGCCTGGCCAAAGCGATGCCCTTCGCCGGCCTGGCCTTCGGGTTCGCCGTGTTCGCGGTGATTGGGCTGCCGGGTTTCGCGAATTTTGCCGGCGAAATACTGATCTTCTTCGGCGCGTTCCGGGATGGCTGGACTTTGGATCGTCTTCACATTTTCCAGGTCGCCACGGTCCTGGCGCTTTGGGGAGTGGTAATCTCCACCGTTTACATGCTGCGGGCGTACCGCAAAACGTTCATGGGCGCCATAAGCGAGCGCTGGAAGAATCTGAACGATCTGCAACCGGCGCTGCGCGTGCCGGTGATCGTGCTCACCGGCGCGCTCTTGTGCTTTGGATTTTTCCCGCAACCTTTGGTGCGAATAGTCGCGCCGACGCTGCGCAGTTATCTCTCCGCCGATCGGAGCTGCCTGATAAGTAAGAGCCGGAGCACCGCCACCGTACACCATGTTGCGGAGCTGACCAAGGCAGGCGCGCCACAACAGCGTAGCGACGATATCCCATGATACCCGTGCCGTTACTTGAGATTGCTGTGCTGGCTCTGGGGATGGTCATCCTGCTCGTGGAGGCCTTTGCCGCCAACATCAACAAACAACTTCTGGCGTTCGCCGCCATGGGCGGTCTGGCGCTTGTATTGGTTGCGAGCTTTTTCCTGGCACCAATCGCCGGCCCGCATGAGGGGACCGGTTTCTGGAGTTTTTACAGCGCCGATCGGTTGGCGATCTTCTTCAAGCGATTCGCGCTGGTCACCACCATCTTCGTGCTGATCATGATGACCGACTACGCGCCGATATTGCGCAGGTTTTTCTCCAGTCGCAATCCGGCGGCTGGTCTCGGCGAATTTTTCGCCATCCCGCTTTTCACCTGCGCGGGGCTGATGTATCTGGTGTCGGCGATCGATTTTATTTTCATCTTTGTCGCTCTCGAGCTGGTGACAATCTCCTTCTACGCGCTGGTGAGTTTTACCCGGCGAAATCCCATAACGCTGGAAGCGGGGATCAAATATCTCGTGCTGGGCAGCATTTCCACGGCCTTTCTCGTGTACGGTATCGCGTGGATCTTTGGCGCCACGGGCCAGACAAATCTTTACCAGATCGGGGAAGCCCTTGCGAATTCGGCTACCGATCACGGCGCCGTGCTATTGGGCATGCTGTTTGTCCTGGTGGCGCTCGGGTTCAAGATTGCCGCGGTGCCTTTCCAGATTTGGGTGCCGGACGTTTATCAGGGGGCGCCAACTCCAGTAACCGCCTATCTCTCAGTTGGTTCAAAGGCCGCGGGGTTTGTTGTGCTGTTGCGGGTATTACAGCCATTTCTAAAGCTGCCGCAGACGCAGCGGCTGTTGGTAGTAGTGGCGCTGCTCACTTTGCTTTATGGTAACCTCGCGGCGCTGCCTCAGGGCAATCTGAAACGGTTGCTGGCTTACTCGAGCATCGCGCATGCCGGCTATCTGCTTATCGGTGTTGTTTGTTTCGACCTGGAAGCGATCTCTTTTTACCTGGCAGCTTATCTGCTGATGACTTTGCTGAGTTTTGCGGTGTTAATCATCGTTGCGCAACAAGCGGGCGAGGAGATTTCCGACCTCAACGGCCTTGCCGGTCGTTCGCCATTCCTGGCTTTTGCCATGTTGATTGGCATGGCTTCGCTTGCCGGCGTCCCGTTCACTGCAGGTTTTCTTGGGAAATTTTTCATCTTTTACGCCGCGATTGCGCAGCGTCAGCTGGCATTGGTAACAGTGGGTGTGCTTACTGTTGGTTGCGGATTTTACTACTATCTCAAGGTGGTTCGCGCCATGTACTGGCAGCCTTCAGCCAACACCGAGGCGATCCCTGTTAACGGGTTGTCACGTCTGGGGATCAGCGCACTGATTCTCGGCACAGTCTGGCTGGGCATTTACCCGCAGCCGATTCTCCAGGCGCTGCAACGCTAGCGTGTCCCAAAAGACGGTTCACCAGAACGTGTTTCTTTTCCGGCGAACATTTCCTGGCTCAGTGAGTCAACGCATTGAGGACAACGCGTCCCACTTTCTTATACCGCAGCAGGCACGACTAGCAGAAGGCGTCTCTAAATTCAGTAGAACGGCCTTTTGGCAGGCCGCTTCCATTTAGCTCCGATTGTACCAGCGCGCCTCAGCGCCGCAAAAGGAATCCACTCGAGCTGCATCGCTCTGCGTTTTAAGCCTGCCCTTCCTACGGCGCAGGACGCGGATGCGGCGTCGGGCGGGGCCGCGGCGTAGGCGTAGGGCGTAAAGCTGGCGTCGCTGTCGGCGTAGGGGTTAAAGTCGGAGTCGGACTTACTGTCGGCGTCGCGGTCGGCGTGGCAGTCGCTGTGGGGGTTGCTGTTGCTGTTGCCGCCGGCGTCGCCGTTGCCGTCGGCGTCGCCGTTGCCGTCGGCGTCGCCGTTGCCGTCGGCGTCGCAGTCGCTGTAGGCGTGGGCGTAGGAGTGGGCGTTGCGCCACCGGTCACCAGCAGATACTGCGCATCACTGGGAATGCCGTTGGTGAACACCGTCACCAGGGCCGGCCCCGGCGGAAACCCGGTCACCGGCACTGAGCTAAAGGAGACGTCAGACCACCCACCTGACACATCCGCCAGCAGAAACGCCACCTGGCTGTTGTCAATGCTGCGCAGCTGCACCACAGGATAGTTGCTGGACGAATCCTGAAAGTTCCCATACGAAGCCTGCGAGATACCTGTAAACCGCGAACCACTAAGCACGAGACTACTGCCCAGCGGTAAAGGCGAAGTGACACTGGTGATCTGCGGCTGCCAGGCAGGCCGCGAAAACCCCAGCCCAACATCATACAGTTCCGCGCTCGCAGAGAGCGGAGTTCCATCAAACCCCCCTGCAACCAGCACGTTCCCGTCAAACAGCAAACTCGCAATGTGCAGCGCACGGCCGATGTTGAGACCAGTGGTAACCGCCCAGCTCCCGCTCCCGGGATCGTATAGTTCCACGCTCGCAAGAACCTGAAAATTGCTATCCACTCCTCCCGCAACCAATACCCTGCCATCAGGCAGCAGATTTGCTGTGTGCTCCTGGCGACCGTTGTTCAGGCTCCCCGTCGCCGTCCAGGTCCCGCTTAGCGGGTTATACAACTCGGCGCTCGCAAAAACCTGAAAATTGCTATCAACCCCACCCGCCACCAACACCTGCCCGTCCGGCAGCAGGGTCGCCGTATGCAACGCACGGGCCGTATTCAAACTCCCGGTAGTTGTCCAGCTCCCAGTCACCGGATCATAAAGCTCCGCGCTTGCAAGAACGTTAAAAACGTTATCAGCTCCTCCAACAACCAGCACGCGCCCATCCGGTAATAGCGTCGCCGTTTGCCCCTGACGCGCGACGTTCAGGCTGCCGGTCGTCGTCCACGTCTCACTGACCGGGTCGTAAAGCTCTGCAATCGGCGAAACAGTCAAGTTGCCGTCAAGACCGCTGGCAACTAACACTTTGCCATTGGGCAACAACGTTATCGTGTTCGACACATGAGCAGAGTTGGGGTTGCCCGTTGTCACCCATGTTCCGTCCGCCGGATCGTATAACTCCGCGCTCATCAAAACACTGGCGTTTTGATCGAATCCTCCAACCACCAGCACCTGGCCGTTGGGCAGTAAAGTGGCCGTGTGAGCACGACGAGCGACATTGAGGCTGCCTGTCGTCGCCCAAGTACCACTCACCGGATCGTACCGTTCCGCACTCGCCAGAACGTTCAAATTGCTATCAAAACCCCCAGCCACCAGCACCTGCCCATCCGATAACAACGTCCCTGTGGCAACGAAGCGGGCAGTGTTGAGATTCCCGGTCGCCGTCCAAGCACCGCTCGCGGAGTCGAACAACTCCGCGCTGGCGGAGGCATTCAAGTTGCTATCCTGTCCCGCTGCGACCAGTAGTTGCCCGTTGGACAGCACGGTCACAGTATGTTTAAAGCGCGCCGTGTTAAGGCTGCTAGTCACCGACCAGGTATCGGCGACCGGATCGTACAATTCCGCATCTGCCAGAGGTTGCCCGGCACTGTTCTGTCCCCCGGCCACCAGCACTTGCCCGTTGGGCAGCAACGTCGCAGTGTGCAGAGCGCGAGGGGTGTTCAAGCAACACGATACAGACCAAGTGTTAGTGACCGGGTCGTACAAGTCTGCGCTGGCCAATACACTAAAGTTGTTATCAAGCCCTGCCGCTACCAGCACGCGCCCATTGGGCAACAAGGTTGCTGTATGCCCTATGCGAGGGGTGCTGAGCGGCCCGATAGCCACCCAGGTCCCGCTGGTCGGATCGTACAGTTCGACGCTTGCCGATGGTGTGATGCTGCTGTCAAATCCTCCTGCAACAAACACCTTCCCGTTGGGGAGCAATGTCGCGGTGTGCTGGAAACGCGCCACATTAAGGCTGCCAGTCACACTCCAAGTCCCGCTGGCAGGATCGTACAGCTCGGCAGTTGCGGAGGCGACAAGGTTGTTATCCTCTCCCCCTGACACCAACACCTGGCAATTCGACAGCAACGTGGCGGTGTGAAACGCCCGGGCAGTGTTCAGGCTCCCAGTCACCGTCCATGTCCCGCTTAATGGATCGTACAGCTCTGCTGCGGCCAAGTTATTGCCCGAACTGTCCTTGCCTCCCGCTACCAATACCTTGCCGTTGGGCAGCAGCGTCGCTGTGTGATCGACACGGGCGATGTTGAGATTTCCCGTTCCCGTCCAAGTTCCGGTGGCTGGATCGTACAGCTCCGCGCTGGGAGATGCCACGGCTGCGCTGTCGCGTCCTCCTGCGACCAGCACCTTCCCGTTGGGAAGTAATGTCGCCGTATGCTCATAGCGCGCGGTGTTAAGGCTGCCAGTGGGAGTAAAAGTAAAGCTTAACGGAGCATGGCCAACAGGCTTGCTGCCGGGCATCCAAACAGGCTTGCGCTTTTCTCTCTCCTCTGGCCTGGCCTTTGGACCCTGCCTGGTCGCCTTTGCCGGAGAAAACATCCTCGCGAGCGCGCCCGCGCCGCCTTGAGCGGGTTTCGCCGCAGCAAACAGCGTCAGCGCAACGCCAGTTAAAAGAATAGACAGCCCAACTAAGATCCACGCATTCAAGAAAGCCGATTGAGAAGCAGTTTTCTTTTTCATACAGGATGGACGGTGTGATTTTGCCGGCTCCAGTGTATTGGCCTACCCAAAAGTCTGTCAAGATTGTTTCACACTCTGGGCAATAGACTACCTGCTCACAAAAGCGAGCGTGCCAGCGGCTTTTCGGCGGCCAATCCATGTCATCTTCCAGCTTAGTCCTGCTGGCGCTTTAGATTCAGTGGTTCGCGTGTCGGCGCGGCTTCAGGGCTCTAAACTGCATCCGATGCGCCGTAAATGCAAAAGTGATGTTCCCATGTTTGATTTGCCTGTTACGGCGCATCAGTGATTGGCTTTAAACGCCTCACGCTTGAGCAGGGAGCGGGAAGGTTGAGCGAGGCTAGTCGCTCAGCTCGACGTTCCAGTAGGCCAGATCCACGAAGTGTTTCCAGAGGTCGTGCTGGGGAGCGGAAAATGTGATCTGGACAAACGGCCGCCACTTTGGCCGTTTGGGTTTGCGGATCAGAGTCATGTGCGCCTCGCGTGGCAGCCGGTTGCCCTTCTTTGTGTTACAGGCGATGCATGAGCAGACCACGTTTTCCCACGTCGTGGTACCGCCGCGGTCACGCGGCACGACGTGATCTAGGTTCAGCTCGCTGCGGTCGAAAACCTGGCCGCAGTACTGGCAGGTGTTCTTGTCGCGCTCGAAGACGTTGTGGCGGGTGAATTTCACTTCCTTCTTTGGCAATCGATCGAACACCAAGAGCACGATCACGCGCGGAATGCGGATTTTGAACGAGATCGTTTTCACGACCTCGTGCTCGGGAGCATTGGCGGATAGATCGCGCCAGCTCTCGAAATCGTGGGTCATCAAATTGTTCGCCTCATCGGACGAAACGACCTGGGCATGGCCGGCGTACACGAGCGCGAAGGCGCGGCGCGCGCTGCAGATGTTGACCGCCTGCCAGAGACGGTTGAGCACCAGAACCTGACTGTTCAGCAACGTATGCAAGGCGTCTCTCAATTTGAGCGGCGTGCCGCCCGCTTGTACGAGCCTCCGCGTAAATTTGGGCGACGCTATCACCGGGCGTTTTTTCTGTCAACGGCGCGGCTTTTCGCTAAAGTTTTCGGGCCACCGGATCGCCCCTGCCAATCAACCCGTCAGAGCCGGCTTTTTCAGACGTGCTATACTGGTGACGATGTCAATTTTATTTTTCCGGATCGCCGCGGGGCTCTGTTTTCTGGCTGTGGCGCTGGGCGCGTTTGGAGCGCACAGCCTGCGATCGGCGCTGGAGCTGCGCGGCATGGTCGAGGTGTGGAACAAGGCGGTGGTATATCATTTCATCCACGCCGTGGCGTTGCTGGCGCTGGCTTTGAATGGGCCGGCAAATCGGGGCGCCTGGTGGCTGTTGTTTGCCGGCATCCTTCTTTTCAGCGGCAGTTTGTATCTGCTGGCGATAACCAACCTGCGGTGGCTGGGCATTGTCACTCCTCTTGGCGGCCTTTGTTTTCTCGCAGGCTGGGCATGGTTGATCTTGTTTCCCCCGAGGTAACCCCGGCTCATGCCACAGGCCGCCCGAGATAAGCGGTTTCAAGCCAAGCGCTTTTTGGTATAGTTTCGCCCTAATGTTTGAGGAATTTCCCGCTGTAGAGCGAGATGCGCTTACGGCGATTGTGTTCGTTGCGGTGTTTCTTGCCGCCCTGGGAATTGGCAGGGTGCTGAAGCGGCGCGCCGGCGTGCGGTTGGGTCTGGCTTACCGGCTCTTCTGCCTGGTAGCGGCTTTTTACACGGCCATCTCTTTGTACGGGGTGCATGCACCCGTGCGAAGCCATGTAGGGGCGGCGGCGATTCTGTTGAGCACAGCGGTCGTGGTTGCCCTGATCAATCGCTACGTATGGGATTTGTACTTTGAAAGGAAACGGCAGACACCCATCCCGCAGTTTCTCCGCGAAGTCGTCGCGGGAATCATTTTTTTAATCGTCCTGCTGTTTGTCCTCAGCTATGGCTATCATGCCGAGGCGCAATTGAAGGGATTGCTGGCAGGGTCCGGCGTGGTGGCAATCATTGTGGGCTTTGCCGCGCAGAATCTTTTCGCCGGGATCATCGGCGGAATCGCGATCCAGATTAATCGTCCCTACAAGGTGGGCGACTGGTTGCAGGTCGGCGACCGCTTCGCGGAAGTGATGGAGATCAACTGGCGCTCGACGCGGTTGCGCACCAACGACGCCATCTACCTCGACATCCCCAATAACGAGATGGTTAGCCACGCCATCGTCAATCTTCACTACCCGACTGAAGTTCACGCCGTACGGATCCGCGTCGGCGTGGAATATAAAAACCCGCCCAACCGCGTTAAGGATGCGCTGTATCGCGCGGCATCGACAGCCGAAGGGGTATTGCCCCAACCGCCCGTGAAGGTTTTTCTGGTGGATTTTGGGGATTCGGCGGTGATCTACGAGATCAAGTTTTACATCGGGAGCCATTCCCGGATCAACGAAATCAACGACGCGGTGCGCACCAATGTCTGGTACGAGCTGAAGCGTCAGGGGATCACCATTCCCTTCCCCATCCGCACGCTCCAGGTTGAACGCAAGGCGGCGCGACCCATGCATGAAGAGCTTAGGGAAGCGGCCGCGATTCTGCGAGGGGAACCGCTGTTCGAATGTTTGTCGGACGATCAACTCGATCATTTGGTCAAAGAGGCACGGCTGAACCACTTTGGCCGGGGCGAACCAGTGATTGAAGAGGGAGCGGCGGGCGATTCGATGTTTGTCCTGTTGCGCGGCAAAGCAAATGTTTGCGTTTCCAAGAATGGTTCGTCGATTCAGGTTGCCACGCTAAAGGCGGGCGATTGTTTCGGAGAAATGTCGCTGCTAACCGGCGAAAGGCGCATCGCGACGGTCCGCGCCGATGGCGATTGCTACGTGATGGAGATTGGCAAACCGGTCATGGCCGAAGTGCTTCGGGACGCGCCCGATTGCCTCGAGCGGCTGAGCGAGCTACTCGCCCGGCGCAAAATGGAAACCGAAGGGATTCTCAAGGAAGCCAGCCGCACAGAGGAACAAGCCTCGCGTGAACGCGAATACACGGCATCGTTCATCAGACGCCTGCGCGCCTTCTTCGAACTCTAACCTCCAGCGCGCGCCGCATCGGCGGCGGGCATTGGCCAGCAACCCAAACAAGGCGATTCTGTCAACGCTCGAGGAGACTGAGCGCGGGAAACAAGCCGGATCTCGTTTTATCGGACCAAACTGGTCGATTTGCGCCAACTGCGCGCCGCGCCGGGCCAGATCGCGTCGAATCTCAAGGTGGCCAATCAGCGATTTGCGCACTAAAATCCAAGAAAGCGCGTCCCCGTAGTTCAACGGATAGAACGGAGGTTTCCTAAACCTTAGATGTGGGTTCGATTCCCGCCGGGGATATTGAGTTTGCCCCGAAGCTCAAAGCATCAGGGCGACCAGGCGAGAGCGGCTTGGGACTTGCAGTTTGCGAAAGATGGCGTGCAAATGCTTTTTCACCATTGCGAGGCTGAGGTGCGTTGCACTCGCTATCTCCTTGTTACTCTGTCCGGTGCAGACAAGGCGCGCCACTTCCTGTTCTCGAATGGTCAGTCGGGCGAGCGCCGGCAACACCGATGACGACGCTCTCTGGAAATAGCTGCCGTTTCGACTCAAATCCTCGCATTCAATCAGGAAATGCGGACGCGCTACCCGCGCGGACTTGAGGTGCCGCAGACGAATGGTTGCTCGCAAATGAGAGAGGCGCGGATGGCGCACCTGCTCTTCCCTCAGAAGTGATGCCGCAATTGAGTAGCGTTCTGCTTCCAGCCACTGCTGTCTGAGCCGGCGGCAGCGCTCCAAAATCTCGTTCGGAATCGCGCAGGACGGTTTGGTTCGCTTCGCCTCTTCGGGGCCTTTTTCCCAAACTGCGCAGAATTCCCGGGCCGCCCGATTCAGATAAATCGGCTTCAAATTCCATCGCAAAATGATGGTGGGAAGCGGCAGACGCCCCAGGAATTTCTCGACATCGACGAGCACGGAACGTTCCCGTTCGAGCGCTTCAATCCGGCAAAGGGCAGTCATCAATTGCGGATACAAATGGCGAAGCAACTTCAGGTGCGTCTGGGAAAAGTCGCCTTCTCGAACAGGACGCAGAATCGCGATGGAGCAAATGAGTCTTTGCCTTCTCCAGAAAAAAAGGAGAACGCCGGACCCGCATTTCTGAGGGACAAAATAGCGGCTGTAAAAGAGCGATCTGAGGAAGCTGCTGCGGCTGGGAAACAACTCGCGCAGCAGCACCAGCGTTTTGCGCGGTCCCCCTGCCAGATAACTCTTCAACGGCTCCGCAACGAAGAAATCCGCAGGCACCGACCCCGTCCATCTGGAGAATCTGCGAAGAGCCGGATGACGCTGGAATGTGAGGCCAATCAGGCAGTTGGGCAGGGCGACTGACAACAGCTGTCGAGTCGCTTTCCAGAAGGAACTGACATCCATCGCCCGATGAAGGCTGAGCACGGGTTTTTCCAGCGCCGGACCGAGCACCGGTTTGAAATCCTCCGCGGTTCGAACATTTCGGCTCGATCGCTGCATGTCCGCGCTCCTCTCCCTGCGCAATCGCCGCTCCGCTGTTGCAACTTTAGACAGCGCGGCACAGCGGCCACGTTCAATGCAACAAGGTTGAAAAGGCAACCAAAGTTACCTGGCAAAGGTGAGCCGATTTGCGACATTCCGGCTTGTGTAAAGGAGGGCAAGATCAATGAAACTGGAAATAAACGTGCCGGTTAGCGGGCTGGATCTGGCCAGTCTGCTGGAAGGAGAACAGGGATTGTTCCTCTGCCAAAACAGAGGACAAAACTATATCACCGTCGCCAAGGCGGGTCATTCCATCGCCTTTGGGCCGACGCCCATCGGCAAACCGATCCAGGAGCAGGTGACCGCGACACTCGGCCCGGAGCCCTGGTTCGTCACCAAGATCAGCAACTCCACTGAGTTGGCTGAATTTCGTGGGGCGTTTCCGGGTAGAGAGATGCGCTAGGCCAACGGCAGCATCCAGTCAAAAGCCTCACTGGGGCGAGGAGCCCAGTGAGGCTGCTTCTTTTATGGAAAAGCTTCGCAACTCCAAACGTTCGACCTGCGAAGCCGTCGCCTGCGCACTATTTTTTCCAGCCGTTGCCGTTTCCCCCGTCGGCAAGCGCCGGAGCGTACTCGGGCGTCGCATCGACTTCTTCGGTTGCCGGTTCGTCGTCGGACTCTGCCAGAGATTTTTCGTGATGCTCTTTGGCGATCAGCATGTAGAGCGAGGGGACGATGAACAGAGTGAAAATGGTCCCAATGCTCATACCTCCCACCAAAACCAAACCGATCGAGTTTCGTGCTGCCGCTCCGGGACCTGTCACCAATGTGAGCGGAAAATGGCCGGCCACGGTGGCCACGCTCGTCATCATAATGGGCCGCAAACGGATGCGCGCCGCCTGAGCCACCGCCGCCAATTTTGCCAGACCCTGCCGTTGCAGTTCGTTTGCAAACTGGACAATAAGAATTCCGTTCTTTGACACCAGTCCCACCAGAGTCACCAAGCCCACCTGGGAGTAGATGTTAAATGAGGTCGTCCATTTATCTGTCCAAAACGCCATGGTGGGATTGGGCAATTTCAAAAACATGAAGATCACCGCGCCGAAAATTGCCAGCGGCACAGAGCCGAGCAGAATAATCAGCGGATCGCGGAAGCTGTTAAACTGGGCGGCCAGCACGAGGAAGATCAAAACGACGGCCAGACTGAACGCGGGCAAAAACTTGTCCCCTTCAGTTCGCAACTGGCGCGATTCGCCGGTGTAATCGATTACGTAACCTTTGGGGAGAATTTTATTTGCCTCGTCCTCGAGAAACTTCAGGGCGCTGTCCAGCGAGCGCGCCGGCACTCCGCTGATCGTCACAGAGTTGAGCTGCTGCATGCGATTGAGCGATCGGGCCACTGTCTTGTGTTGAATTGAGGCAATCGTGCTCAGCGGCACCAGCTGATTGTTGGGCCCGGTGACATAAATGTTTTGCAATTGCTCCGGGTTTAGCCGGCCGGTGCGCTTGATTTGGGGAATGACCTTGTAACTGCGCCCGGCGATATTGAAGCGATTGACGTAATTTCCACCAAGGGCCGCGGACAAATCGGCGCCCACCTGCTGCATGTCGAGACCGAGCGACCCAACTTTTTCGTGGTCGAACACGATCTCCGCCTGTGGCTGGTCAATCTTCGTGTCGATATCGGCAAATCGGAACACGCCGGCCTGCATCGCTCTTACATAAAGCTGGCGAGCAAATTCAAGAATCCGCTCCTGGTCTGCCGTGGAACAGATGACGAAACTGACCGGGAAATTGTCGCTGCCCGGTAATGCCGACGGCATGGTGGCAAACATCTGAATTCCCGGTATGGCGCCGAGCTTTTGCAGCACCAGCGGGAGATATTGTTTGGTGGGAGTTTTGCGAGTTCCCCAGGGCTTTAACACCATTCCCCCGAAACCTTGATCGGGAAACGTAATCTGAAAAGTAAACCGTGTATCGGGAATGCTCTGGAAAACGTTGTTGGCTGCGTCGGCGTAGCGAATCGTGTCGTCAATCGTCGCATTGGCCGGCGCCGTCATGATCCCGAAGATGACTCCCTGATCCTCGACCGGCGCCAATTCTTTGGTGGCAAAAGTCGGCAGCAGCCAGAACATCAGCGCAGCCAGAAGCGAAAGACCAACCCACACCACGTAAACCGCAGGGCGCGCTGCAAGCGTGCGGTCCAGATGTCGCCCATACCAGTCGCGAAATCGATCGAAAGCGCGGCTCACTAATCCGCTAAATCCTTTTTCGCTGTATTCGGGGCGCAGCAGATGCGCCGACATCACAGGCGATAACACCAGCGCCACGACGCCGGAGATTGCAACCGCGCCGGCCAGCGTGAGGGCGAATTCGCGAAAGAGCGCGCCGGTCAAGCCTCCCTGTAAGGCAATCGGGGTATAAACGGCCGCGAGGGTAATGGTCATGGCGATAATTGGACCGATCAACTCGCGCGCCCCCACCAGTGCCGCGTTCATGCGGGACATGCCTTCGCGCATGTGACGCTCCACGTTCTCCACGACCACGATGGCATCATCAACCACCAACCCCACCGAGAGAACAATGGCCAGCAGCGTCAGCAGGTTGAGCGTGAATCCAAACACCTGCATGAGAAACAGGGCACCGATCAGCGAGATCGGAATCGCCACCACAGGAACGATCACCGAGCGCACGGATCCCAGGAACAGGAAAATCACCAGCATCACGATGAGCAGCGTGTCGATCAGCGTTTTCACCACTTCGTGGATGGCGTCGTTGATGTATTGCGTGGCGTCGTACGCAATCTCGCCCTTCATCCCGGTGGGCAATTCCTTTTTGATCTGCTCCATCTCGGCGCGCACGCGCTTGATCACGTCCACCGAGTTGGCGTTGGGCAACACCCAGATGCCCATGAACACTGCCTTCTGCCCGCTGAAGCGCACCTCGGCATTGTAATCCTCCGCGCCGAGCACGATGTCGGCCACATCCTCCAGTCGGATGAGGGTGCCTTTCTCCTGGCGGATCACCAGCTTCTTAAAATCTTCAGCGGTGTGCAGATCGGTGTTGGCAGTGAGATTTACCTGCAGCAGCGAACCCTTGGTGCTCCCAACCGCAGAGAGATAATTGTTCCGAGCCAGCGCGCTGCGCACCTGAGCTGGACTGACGTTGAGGGCGGCCATGCGATCGGGCTTCATCCAGATCCGCATGGCAAAGACGCGCCCGCCAAGGATGTCCGCCTTTTGGACGCCGCCGACGGCAGTGAGACGGGGCTGCACCAGGCGCACGAGGTAATCGGTAACCTCGTTTGGCTCCAGAATGTCCGACGTGAAACTCAAATACGCCGAAGCGAACCGCGAATCCGCAGACTCGATATTGATCACTGGGATCTCGGCCTCCGGCGGCAAATCGCGCCGGATAGCATCCACTTTTGAGCTAATATCCGCCAGCGCCTTGTTCGGGTCGTAATTGAGTTTCAACCGGGCCGTAATGAGAGATTGTCCCTGCTTGCTCTCCGACTGGATGTAATCGATACCGTCGGCCGCAGCGATGGCTCGCTCCAGCGGTGTGGTAATAAATCCTCGGACCAGCTCGGCATCGGCGCCGACGTAAACCGTGCTTACCGTGATGGCGGCGATGTCAGTCCGCGGATATTGACGGACGTTAATGGTCCGCAGTGCCTGCAAGCCGGCGATGAGAATCACCAAGCTCACCACAATCGCCAACACAGGGCGCTTGATGAAAAGATCCGTGAAAGCCTTCATGAGTTGAAATTGGAATCTGCAAACTCGGAAAAAATCCGAAGTTATTTCCCGTGGTTCCTTATTTGCCGTTGAGCATTTATCTCACGTGTCCGCCGGCTTGGGGTTGAGCTCCGGTTTGGGCGCCAGATCATTGTTCACGGTCACGGACATTCCGTTACGCAGTTTGAAAACGCCTGTGCCCACCACCGTCTGCCCCGCCTTGAGCCCCTGCGTCACTGAAACAAAATCGCCGCGCGCTTCGCCGATGCGCACAAATTGCTGCCGCAGCACCTGCGATTCCTTCCCCGTCCTAGGGTCCTTTTGGGTCTCGATAACAAAAACCGAATCGCCGTACGGCGCGTACGACACGGCCGATCCCGGAATGACCAGGGTCTTGTGTTTCTCGGGTAGCACCACCTCCACCTTTGCGAACATTCCCGGCCGCAAGGAGTGGTCGGCGTTCTGCAACGTCGCCTGGACCGAAACGTTGCGCGTCACACTATCCACCATGGAGTTGATGGCAGTCAGCGTGCCTGTGAACTCGCGCCCCGGCAACGCGTCCGCGCGAACGCGAACTTCCAAGCCCTTTGACAACCGGGATAAAAACTGCTCGGGCAACGCGAAATCCACATACACCGGGTCCAGCGCCGTGAGCGCCACCACCTGCTGACCAGCGTTGATCATTTGGCCAACGTTCACCTGTCGAATGCCCAGCTGGCCGTCAAAGGGCGCACGTAACTGTTTCTTGGCGATCATCGCCCGCAAATTGTCCACGGCCCCTTCTTTTTGTTTAAATTTCGATTCCGCAGAATCGAGTTCGGCCTTGGAGATCACTCTGCGCGATGCCAACTCGCGCGCGCGCTCCAGATCGGCGCGCGCCAGTTGCAGGTCGGCTTCTGCAGTGCGCAATTGAGCTTCTTCGGAGGAAGTGTCGAGCCTCACCAGCAGATCGCCCTTTTTTGCTTCGCCACCATTTTCAAAATCGATCTCGCTCACCACGCCACCGAGCTCAGTCGAAACCATGGCGCCCTGCACCGCGCTCACTGCTCCCACAGCCGAAAACTTCGGCGCCCAGTTCTCCTCGCGCACCACGGCGCTGCTGACAGTGGTCGGCGGCATGATTCTTGGGGCGCTCATCATTTTTCGGATTTGCAGCACCTTGGTACCGGCCACGAAGGCCAGGATCCCGGCCAACAAGACCCCTGCGACGAGCATCGGCCGGCCCATGCGCCGGCGGCTCACAAGGGGATTGGCCGACAACGAAAGGTTCTTTGCCAAATCATGCATAAGCCAGTTCACTCTCCGGTTTGAATAACAAGCGCCAAAGTCGTCGAGCCACTTCCAGTTGGCGGGCGCGTCGCTCCGCCGAAGTCATTTCCGGTGGACGCAAAACATCCAGCATCAACATCCCGCGCGCGACTGCGAAAATTAATTCTGCCTGTTCGGCCGGGGCGAGACCACGCGTCGCTCGTCCAGCTTCGGGTGAACGGGCAATCAAGTCAGTCACGCCCTCCATCGCCGTTTGCAGCACGTCGCGAACCAAGTCCGCTACGTGCGAATTGCGCGCTGCTTCGGCGTAAAGATCTACCACGAAGGCGGAAATCACGCGCGGTTCGCTCTCGCAGCAATGCGCCGTGAACAAAATTTCCAACGATTCGAGGAGGCTGGGCGCCTGACGCGCGCGCTCCAGCAGATCGCTGATTTCCTGCTTGTGCCGCGCAGCCATTGCGGAAATGACCGCTTCCTTATTTTCGAAGTAACGGTAAATCAGCCCAACACTGATTCCCGCCTCACTGCTGATATCGTGCATGCTGGTCTGATGGAAACCGCTCCTGGCAAAGCAGGTCAATGCAGCGTCCAAGATTTGGCAGCGCCTGTCTGGGCTTGGGGCGTCTGGGTTAGGCTGGGACATGGTGGTGAAGTTGAATGAACGTTCATTCAATGTCAAGCCAACCTTCAATTTTTAATCCATAATCTAATTTCACCCACGCCTGCGCCGATCTGCTTTCCCGTGCCACCTCGCTCACCAAACTCCCTTCAAGACTTCGTTTTCGAAGCCGCCTGGACCGTCGGCTGCGACATCGCCGCTGCGGGACGTGTCGGCGACACCAGTTGATCGTACGATGGCGGGGCAGCTTGCCAGATGAATTGCCAGATCGTCACGAGGACGCTCAGAACGCACATGGCATAAACCGCCATCTCCATGATGGTCCGGCCTTTTTCCTCCGATTGAATCAGCAATGTGTAAGTACTGTTCATTGTCTGTTTGATTCCTTTCTCCCAAAGACGCCGGCTACTGCCGGCTTTGTTCAAAGTGTGTTGATTATTTAATGTTGGTTTAAACATTGGATGCAGCGGCGGTATGAATTGGATTCAAACAATTCCGGGGTTTGGCGGAACCGTTCCAAGGGCCGCCCGCCTTTTGAGCGCCTTTGCTCAAGGAGAGCTGAAATGCGTTCCTCGAGCCCTTTCGGTGGCGCTTTGTCTGAGAGGCAGCCTATGAAGCCGCTAAAGGATGGCTCCTCTCTCGTGCGCCGCTTTCCTCTCAAGGCGCGCTATCTCGCAGGCGTGTCGGGTGGACGCGATTCGGTCGCCCTCTTGCACTGGCTGATCAGTCTCGGCTACCAAAACCTGATCGTTTGCCATTTGAATCATCAGCTGCGCGGACGAGCGAGCGCTGCCGATGCCGATTTTGTGCGGCGATTAGTTGAGCGATATAACCGGAAGCCGCGCGAGCCACATCGCCAAGGATCGAGCAAACGGAATGTTCGCGCTGCGCCCGTCAGGCTCAAGCTACAGTTCGCCTGCGCCTCGGCAGACGTTCGCGCGCTGGCAAAGAGGAAAAAAATGTCGCTGGAAGCCGCCGCGCGCGAGGCGCGCTATTTGTTTTTTTCCAAAGAGGCGAAGCGCCGTCGGTGCCGGGTCGTTTTCCTGGCACACCATGCCGATGATCTTGTCGAAACGTTTCTGATCCATCTTTTCCGCGGCGCGGGACTGGCGGGTCTCGCGGCGATGCGGGAGGTCTCCATTCGCCCGGTGGACGGTGTAAACCTCACCCTTGTGCGGCCTTTTCTCGGCGTGTGGCGCGATCAAATCAATCAATACGTCGCGGAACAACGACTGGGTTTCCGCGAAGACGCCTCGAACAGAAACCTGACCCCGCTGCGCAACCGCATTCGGCATCGGATCATTCCTTATCTGGAAAGAATGGCCGGCCGAAATATCCGACACAACATCTGGCGAACGGCCCGCATCGCCGCCGAGGAAGAAGACTGGATGCAAACCCAATCGCCTCCTCTCGATCAAATCCAGACCCACGATGCGAAGAAAACTTTGGCAGTCGAAAAATTGCGCGCCTGGCCGGTGGCGCTTCAGCGGCGGGCAATTTTGAAATGGCTCAGCGCCTCCAGCGTCAGGGACGCGGGATTCGACGCCGTCGAACGGGTGCGCTCGCTCCTGGACCAAGCGCACCCGGCGAAAGTAAACCTGCCCCGGGATCAACATGCGCGTCGCCGCGCAGGGAAAATCTTTATAGAATGAGCGTGACAGGAACCCCGCGCCGACATCAGGCGGGCACGTGTCGAAAATCGGTGTAACTTGCGCACGTGAATCTTTTTTTCGTCCATGAGCGCTGAAGTACGGGTTCGTTTTGCTCCATCGCCTACCGGCTATCTGCACATTGGCGGTGCGCGCACCGCCCTGTTTAACTGGCTGTTCGCAAGGCATCACGGCGGAAAATTCGTACTGCGCATCGAGGACACCGACAGCAAGCGCAACACGGAGGAAGCGATGGCCGCCATCTATGAGGGGCTGGAATGGCTGGGTTTGAATTGGGATGAAGGCCCCCATGTTGGCGGCGAGTTCGGACCGTATCTGCAAAGCCAGCGCACGGAACTTTACGAGCGCTACCTGAAAAAGCTTCAGGACTCCGGACACATCTTCGAAGACCAGGGAGCAATGCGATTTCGTTCGCCCCGCGAACACGTGATTGTGGACGACATCGTTTGCGGCAAAATCGATTTCGATCTCACCAATCCAGTTACCCATCCCGACATGACCGTTCGCCGCCCCGACGGCTCATGGATTTTTCACTTTGTAAACGTGATTGACGATCTGGAAATGAAGATCTCCCACGTCATCCGAGGCGAAGATCATCTCTCAAACACGCCAAAGCACATTGAGATTTTTCGGGCGCTCGGCGCGACGCCTCCGCGCTACGCACATATCCCGCTCATCCTCAACCGCGACGGCTCGAAAATGAGCAAGCGCGACGAGGGCGCGCGGGTGGAATATTACATCCGGCGCGGTTACCTCCCCGCAGCGGTGCGCAATTATCTCTGCCTGCTGGGCTGGTCGCCCAAGGATAACCGGGAGAAGCTGGATATCGAAGAGATCATCCGCATTTTCGATCTCAAAAACATCGGACGCAGCTCAGCCACGTTCGATCCCGACAAGTTACACTGGCTCAACGGCGAATATGCGCGCGAGCTGAGCGACTCGGAGTTTTACGATCTCGCCGTGGCGCGATTGAAATCCGACGGCGTGCAGCTGGATAAATTTCCGGAGACTTACGTGCGCGCCGCGCTGCAAACCTGCAAGGGCAAGATCAACACCTTCGATGAACTGCTGCCTTATTGTGGCTTCTATTTCACCGACGACTTTCCCTACAAGGCCGAGGGCGTAGCGAAATATTTCACCGAAGAAAACAAGCCGCGGCTCGAAGCCGTCCGCAACACCCTGCACGGCTTGGAAAAATTCGATGCCGACGCAATCGAAGCGGCGTTAAAGAACGCCGCCACAAAACTCGGCGTAAAAGCCGGCGCGCTCGTACACCCGACGCGGCTGGCCGTTACCGGCAGCAACGCTGGGCCGAGCCTGTATCATTTACTGGAAGTTCTGGGAAAAGAAAAAGTGCTGGCGCGGCTCGACCGCGCGCTTGCGACCCTGGGAAGATAAGCTTCCAGCCGCTCACGGCAGAAAGTTCTGCTCGACTGTCTGGGGGTCAACGGCAGGCGAGACGCCCGCCGCGCCGCGTCAGCCAGGAGGCTTCGCTTCCTTTGCCCAGGTGTCTCGCAACGTGATAGTGCGATTCCACACCTGTTTGTCTGCTGTAGAATCGGGATCGAGGGCAAAATAGCCGAGCCGCTCAAACTGATACCGCTCCTCGATACGCGCTTCAGCCAGGGCGGGTTCACCTTTGGCAGCGACGATTTCCAGAGAATTGGGATTGATAAAGGATTTGAAATCTCCCTCGGCGTCCGGCTCTGCGGCGGTAAACAGCCGGTCGTACAAGCGCACTTCGGCGTCCAAGGCATGCGCGGCGCTGACCCAGTGGATGGTCCCCTTAATTTTGCGCCCGGCCGTCGGCCCGCCGGATTTGCTTTGGAGATCAACCGTGCAACGCAGCTCGGTGACGTTGCCGGCGCTGTCTTTTACTACTTCATCACACCTGATGATGTAAGCGTATTTCAGCCGCACCTCGCCGCCGGGCCTCAGCCGGAAAAATCTCGGCGGCGGTGTCTCCATGAAATCATCGCGTTCGATATAAAGCTCGCGGCTGAATGGGATCCTGCGGGTGCCGGTGTTGGGATTTTCGGGATTGTTAATCGCCTCGAGTTCTTCGACCTCGCCCTCGGGATAATTGGTCAGCACGACCTTTAGCGGACGCAGCACAACCAGCCGGCGCGCGGCGACGCGATTAAACTCTTCGCGCACGGTATGCTCCAGCACGGCAACATCGGTGAGGCTGGGATATTTCGTGATCCCGATGTTGTAGGCGAAGTCACGGAGAGCGCTCGCGGTGACGCCCCGCCGGCGCAGACCGGAAATGGTGAACATGCGGGGGTCGTCCCAGCCGCTGACCATTCCCTCGTCCACCAACTGAATCAGTTTGCGCTTGCTCATCACTGTGTAGGTGAGGTTGAGGCGGGCGAACTCGTATTGATGCGGGCGCGGCTCCGGCAGCTCGAGCGCGTCGAGAATCCAATCGTAAAGTGGGCGGTGCACTTCGAATTCCAGGGTGCAAATCGAATGCGTGATGCCCTCGATGTAGTCGCTGAGCGTGTGCGCCCAGTCGTACATCGGGTAAATGCACCATTTGTCCCCGGTGCGATGATGCCGCGCATGTCGAATGCGATACAGCACGGGATCGCGCAGCCAGACGTTGGCCGCCTTCACGTCAATCTTTGCCCGCAACGTGCGCGCGCCGTCCGGAAATTCACCGGCTTTCATCCGCGCAAACAGATCGAGATTTTCCTGCACTGAACGATCGCGATAAACGCTGGCCTTGCCCAACCGGCGATACGCGTCGGTTTCTTCGGCCGTCATGTCGCAGACGTAAGCCTTGCCTTTGCGGATCAGTTCCACCGCGTACTGGTAAAATTTGTCGAAGTAATCCGAGGCGTAGAACGGCGCGCCGCCCAGATGCTGATCCGCCCAGCCCTCGATCAACCAGCACACATCCCTCATGATGGATTTGACGTACTCGGCTTCTTCCTTCGTCGGGTTGGTGTCGTCCATGCGGATGTTGCAAACCCCGCCAAACTCGCGCGCGATCCCGAAATTGAGACAAATCGATTTTGCGTGGCCGATATGAAGATAGCCATTGGGTTCCGGGGGGAAACGGGTGACGATCCTCTGGTATTTTCCAGCGCGAAGGTCTTCCGCGACGATCTCGCGAATGAAATCTGAAGGTCTGTTTTTTGGCGTTGTCATTTTGGCAGCGCCTTCAATTTAGCACAGGCACATCGGGCGTGTGTCGGATTGTGCTAGTTTGCTGCGTCCTCGCAAAAATAGCCCCCGATCATATCTTAAATCATATGCGGCGGAGCACTGAGCGCTACACGCTGGCCGATCTGCAAAGGTGGGAGCAGCTCTCCAGCGATAGCAATCCACCGATTCGCGCGGGCGTCTTCGGCGATCCGGTGGCGCACTCGCTTTCCCCTCAGATGCAGAACGCGGCCCTGCGCGCCTGCGGGATCAACATGCAATACGCGCGCTTTCACATTCGCCCCGGAGAATTGCGCTCCGCCCTGCGCCTGCTGCGCAGGTTGGATTTTGTGGGAGTCAACCTGACCCTTCCTCACAAGATCGCGGGCCTTGCGCAGATGGACGAGGCAGATGAATTCGCAGCGCGCGCGGGCGCGGTGAACACCGTTTGCCTTCGCAATGGCAAATTGCTCGGCTCGAACACGGACGGCGAGGGTTTCGGACGCGCGATCCGCAGCGAATTCGCTGTTCCTTTAGGCGCGCTTCGGATAATGGTTCTGGGCGCCGGCGGCGGCACGGGACGGGCCGTCGCCTGGCAATGCGCGCTGGAAAATTGTCAACGCCTCGTGCTGGTCAATCGCACCGTGGAGAAAGCACAGATGCTGGCTCAAGAGCTGCGACTTTTCTGCAACGGGAAGGGCATGCCCCGCTCTGCGACGCAGCTGGAAGTGATCGCGTGGGAGGAATCAGCGATGCGGGCGCAGCTGGGGCAGATCGATTTGATTGTCAACGCGACCCCGCTGGGCATGAATCCCAGCGACGCTTTGCCGGTGCCGGCGCGTCTGCTCGCTCCACATCACACGGTGTTCGATTGCATTTACGAACCGCGCAAAACCGCACTGCTCAGCGCCGCGGAGCAGGCCGGCGCCCGCATCGCCAACGGCTTATCAATGCTTCTGCAACAGGGCGCGCTTTCGTTCTCGATCTGGTTCCAGCGTGAAGCGCCAATCGACGCCATGCGCAAGGCGCTCTCGTTTCAACGATGACGACTCCTCAATCACCGAAAGCGAACGCAGCCCAACTGGGCACGCAAGAGCGCATCGATCGGCTGCACGCCGGTGGGATTGTCGACTTCCACTTCGACTTGCCAATGCACTTGTATGAGCAGCGAGAGCGCGAGAACGTTTTAGCCGCCGAAATTTTGCCCCAGCTGGAGACGGGCAACATCAGCGTCGCGGCAGCGGCCGTTTACGTCGAGGACCGATACGTGCCGGAAATGAGTCTGCCCGTGGCGCTCGCCCAGATCGCGCGGCTATACGAGGAGGCGGATGCCTGCCCGCGAGTTGCCCTTTGCAAAAGTTACCGCGAAATCCAGACGGCGCGCCAGGCGGGCAAGACCGTGTTTTTTCTAGCCATGGAAGGCGTCGAACCCTTGGGCGCGGACTTGAATCTGCTGCGCGCCTTTTATGAACTTGGCGTCCGCTCCATCGGTCTTACTCATGCGCGGCGCAACGCCGCCGGCAGCGGCGGTCTCTTCGCCCCGAGCGGCTCATCTCCGGAGGGCTTGACTTCCTTTGGACGCGACGTTGTGCGCGAATGTGAATCGCTGGGAATTATCATTGATCTTGCTCACATTAATCCCGCCGGATTTGATGAAATCCTTTCCCTCACAACAAAGCCGCCGGTTGTTTCTCACACCAACGCGCGGCGGTTTTACGATATAGAGCGCAACCTGAGCGATCGACAGATTAAAATGATCGGTGAACGCCAGGGTGTCATGGGAGTCAATTCGGTTCTGGTCAGCCCGCGGCGGGAAGACTGCACGCTGGACCGCTACGTCGATCACATCGCGCATATCGCTGATCTTGCCGGTATTGACTCCGTGGGCATCGGCTTTGATTTCTTCGAGTTCATTTTCAACCAATGGCCCGAGGCGAGGAAACGCGAACTGGAAGAAAAGCTAGCCAAACCGAATTTCATTCCGGGGCTTACCGATCATTCCCACGCTGCGAACGTGACTGGCAAATTGATTGAGCGCGGTTTTTCCGATGAGGAGATCGAAAAAATCCTCCGCCAAAATTGGCTGCGCATTTTGCAGCAAACATTAAAGGACTGAATCGACCGAACCCCCAACGCCGGGAAAAAGAGCCGCGAGTCAACTTCGGCGCAAAGGTCTTGCGATTCCAATGATTGGGATCCTGTTCGACAAACGCAAGTTTTCCGCAACGGATGCTGAGGAAGCCTCTCCGCTTTGTTCTTGCGCGCAGAGCGCTTCAACGCTTTAACGCTTCAACGTCTTGACGCCTTGAAATTCATCAATCTGACCCGGCGCACAGAGATCGGCGCGAACTGTTATTATCTTGAAATCGGCGGTCATCGGCTGGTGCTCGATTGCGGGATGCACCCGACCAACACGGGCGAGGAAGCGCTGCCCAACCTCAAACTGATCGCCGGACGCCAAATCGAGGCCATCCTGGTTTCGCACGGGCATCAGGACCACATCGGCACGTTACCGGTGCTGATGCGGCACTTCCCGACAGCGCACATTTTCATGACCGACGCCACCGCCGACGTCGGCCAAATCCTTTTGCACAACTCGGTCAATGTCATGACCCGCCAACGCGAGGAAATTGGCGAGCGTTCCTACCCGCTTTTTACCCATCGCGAAATCGATCGCGCATCAAAACGCTGGCGCCGGTGCCCGGCGCACCAGCAAATCTCCATTACCGGTGAACGCGCGCCACAGAGGGACCAAGGCCTGCTGACATTTGAGTTCTTCGACGCAGGTCACGTGCTTGGCTCCGCCGGAATCCTGCTGCGCGCCGATGGACAAACGATCTTTTACACCGGCGATGTGAATTTCGACGACCAAACCATCATGGAAGCGGCGATTTTTCCCCGGGAGAAAGTGGATCTGCTCATCATGGAGTGCACCCGTGGCGACCACGCGAAACCGCCAGGCTGGACGCGCGCTGCGGAAGAGCAAAGAATGGCCGAAGCGCTCGGCAGCGCTTTCCAGCGGGGCGCCTGTGTGCTTATCCCCGTGTTTGCGCTGGGCAAAACCCAGGAAATCCTGGCCATGCTCTACAAGTTCAAGCGTCAACGCCTCTTGCCGGACTTTCCGATTTACATTGGCGGTCTCAGTTCAAAATTCACCGACGTTTACGATCGACGCGCGCCAATCACTCGCCGGCATTTGCCGCGGCTCCAGCTCATGCGCGATGTGGCTCCGTTTATTCTGAACGACCAAACCATCCGCGAAGCGCCTGTACGCGCGGGACGCGCGTATGTGCTCTCCAGCGGGATGATGATTCCCAACACACTCTCCAACGTATTTGCCCAAAGGTTGATTGAGAATCCGCGGCACGCGGTTTTTTTTGTCGGCTACGCCAATCCGCAATCGCCGGCGGGGCTGCTGCGCGAGACGCCGCGGGGAGGCGAGGTGGCGCTCGACCCCGGCAAGCCGGCACAGCCGGTTCGATGCGACATTCAGCAGTTTCAGTTCAGTGCGCACGCCGCGCGAGAAACACTGATCGATTACGCGAAGAAGCTCGCACCGAGCAGGATTCTTCTGGTCCATGGCGATCCCTCGGCCGTGGAGTGGATGCGGGTAGCGTTGTCGGAAGAGCTGCCAGGAACCGCGGTTGTTGTACCGACGCCTGGAATGGAGATGGAGGTCTGAATGCCTCGGCTAAAAGCGTCGCCCATCGAAGAACCGGTGCGAAATGCGAAGAATTCTCGGTTAAATTACGGATTCTCCGTGGCGCTTCGACAGCATCATGAAAGTCGTCTCCTGGAACATTAATTCGCTGCGCAAACGCCAGAAGGGACTGTTCGCCTGGCTCGAAGCAACCCGGCCCGACGTAGTGTGCCTGCAGGAAACCAAATGTCCCGATGATCAGTTCCCGGCTCTGAGCCTCCAGGCGATCGGATATCATTCGGCCTGTCACGGTGAAAAATCGTATAACGGGGTCGCCATCCTGGCGAAAACAGCGCTGCGCGACGTGCGTCCGTCGCTTTGCGATGAAGCCGCCGATCCGCAGGCGCGGGTGATCGCCGCCACTATCAATGACAACGTGCGCGTCTTTTCGATCTACGCGCCCAATGGCCAGGCTGTGGGATCCGCGGCCTACCGATACAAACTTCAATGGTATCAGCGACTCCGCGATTGCTTGGCCCGCGAGAAGCTGGCAAACCTGCTGGTGTGTGGCGATTTCAACGTCGCTCCGCAGGACATCGATGTTTATGATGCGAAGCTTTGGCGCGGCGCCATCATGTGCTCCGAAGAGGAACGGCGCGCGCTGAGCGAACTCTACCGACTCGGCTTGCATGATACGCTTCGGCTGCATCACAAGGAAGGCGGCCTGTTCAGCTGGTGGGATTACCAGATGCGGGCGTTTGAGAAAAACCGCGGCCTGCGAATCGACGCGGTTCTGGCCAGCAAACCATTGGCCGAAAGATGCACCGCTTCGGGAATTGATATTGAAATGCGCAGGAGCAGCGAACCTTCCGATCACGCGCCGGTCTGGGCGGAATTTCGGGATTAGCTGCCCCACGGTTGGCCGCGACATTGAGAATTGGACGTCGCGCCTGAGGCATTCAACCTTTGGCCCTTGTGAAGCGAAGCGAACATCCGGGCGTTTCCAACCCTCCGCCCAGACCGCTCCTGATCTGGGATGGCGACTGTCATTTCTGCGCGCTATGGATTGAACGCTGGCACGCCATCACCGGAGGCGCGGTGGACTCCGCCAGATATCAAGATGTAGCAAAGTCCTTCCCGCAAATTTCGATTGACCAATTCCAAAAGTCGGTTGTCCTCATCGAACCGGACGGCAAAGTTTCCTTCGGCGCCGCGGCAATCTGCCGTTCGCTCTACCATCGCCGGTCGAAACGGTGGGTGGCGTGGAGCTACGAACACGTTCCGGGTTTCGCATTAGTTTCCGACGTCGGTTACCGAATGGTGGCAAGCCACCGGCGGATCGCATCGCTGCTCACCTTTCTTCTATGGGGCAAAAACGTTCGGCCGCCGACCTATTTTTGGGCTCGGCGCTGGTTTCTTCGCTTGCTCGGACTCATTTATCTTATCGCCTTTATCTCGCTGTGGGTGCAGGTGGATGGCCTGATCGGCGCGAACGGAATGTCGCCGTTAAACCAGTTCCTGCCCCTGGTGCGGCACCATTTCGGCCGCAACGCTTACTTTCTTTTTCCCACACTCTGCTGGTTCAATTCGAGCAACGCTTTTCTTCACTTTCTCTGCGGCGCCGGGGTTCTTTGTTCTCTGCTTTTAATTCTCGGAATCGCTCCCGCTGTTTCGCTGGCCTGCCTCTTTGTTTTTTATCTTTCACTGACAGTTGCCGGGCAGGTCTTTCTAAATTTTCAATGGGACATTCTGCTGCTGGAAACGGGTTTCCTGGCGATCTTTCTTGCGCCATGGCAGCTGTGGCCCAGGGAGACAGCCACCCGCGGCGGCCACGGCTGTCTCCCTGTTTCACGCGCCGGTTTGTTTTTGCTGAACCTCCTGCTTTTTAAATTGATGCTGATGTCCGGCGTGGTGAAGCTCACCAGCGGCGACAGCTCCTGGTGGGACCTGACTGCACTCGACTATCATTACTGGTCGCAACCGCTACCAACGGTTTTTGCCTGGTGGGCGGATAAATCTCCCGAATGGTTCAAGCATTTTTCCGTGGTTTTTTGCCTCGCAGCGGAAATTATCGCGCCGTTTTTTATCTGGTCCCGCAAGCATTCGGCGCTGCGATTGGTTGCTGCCGGAACCATGATCCTGCTTCAAATCGGCATCGCGCTGACCGGTAACTATTGCTTTTTTAATCTGTTGACCGTGGCGTTGTGCTTGTTGCTGATTGATGATGTATCGATCGCTGGTTGGGCAAGGGAGCGCACAGCAAGTGAGCCAGCGGGTTTGCCCGAGAGAAAACCCATCTCGTACCAGATCTCCACCTGCGCCGCAGTCGTCGTGATCGTGGTTACCCTGCCAATCAATGCGTGGCTGATCTTCAGCGCTTTCAAACCGCAAACCAGGCCGCCGGTTTGGCTGGCAAAGTTCTACGAGCCGATCGAAGCGTTCCGAATCGTCAATGGCTACGGGCTTTTCCGGGTGATGACAAAGGACCGCTGCGAGATTGTGCTGGAGGGCAGCGCCGATGGGATCGATTGGCAGCCCTACGAATTTAAATGGAAACCCGGGGGCGTAAAGCGCGCGCCCGGCTGGTGCGCGCCGCACCAGCCCCGGTTGGACTGGCAGATGTGGTTCGCTGCCTTGGGCACACCTCAGGAAAATCCTTGGTTCCTTGGTTTGATCGCCCGGTTATTGCAGGGGTCCGATGATGTGACGCGATTGCTGGCTCGCAACCCGTTTCCAGATCAGCCGCCCCGCTACGTTCGGGCTATGTTCTATCGTTATCGATTCACCTCAACTGACGAATATAGGAAAACTGGCGCCTGGTGGAAGCGCCAGGAGCTGCGCGAATACCTGCCCACCCTGTCGCTCGACCAACTGCGCGTGCCTTGAGAGGAACTCCGCTGGAGGTATATTCGGCAGCGATGGCCAAGGAACAGCAGATCGTGACGGAAGGCGTCGTGACCCAAGTCTTGCCTGGCACCATGTTTCGCGTCGATCTCCCCGGCCATCGCAATGTGTTGGCACACATCTCCGGAAAAATGCGCAAGCATTTCATCCGCATTGTTCCCGGCGACAAAGTCTCGGTGGAGCTTTCTCCCTACGACCTGACCAAAGCGCGCATCATTTTCCGGGAACAGTGATTGCCGCATGCCCCGCGAAAAACGCCGGCGCGGCGCTGGCTTTCCCCGCAGGCGCGCTTCAGCAAAAAAAATTCGGCGTTTGCCGAAGTTGCGAAGCGCGCGGATAATGCATCACAATCAAATCCCCCGAACAATTTCGGGGCCAACCGGAGATTACCCAATGGCAGAAGAAAATAAATCAGCGGAGCAAAAAACCTCAGCAGACGCGCAAACCAAATTGCAAAGCAGCAAGGAACATGCGCGTAAAGCGGCCGAAGACCTGAAATCAGCCGCCGGTGCCTTTGCCGAGGAATATCGCGGCAAAGCCGAGCATGCATGGGGCGAAGCGCGAGGCAAGGCGGAGCAGGCCTGGGGCGACGCCCGGCAACGCGTCCGCACCCTTCAGGAAGATGCGGAACAGTATGTACGCGAAAATCCCACAAAGGCGATCTTCACCGCCTTGGGAATCGGGTTCGTGCTGGGTTTGATCTTCCGGCGCTAAACTCCGAAGGGCTTCGGAGATGATCAGCAATAGCCCTGGCTCGCGCAATCCCGCGGGGCACGCCGGTTTGGCGCGCAACGTGGCGGCGTTGGCAAATGCGCTTGCGGATTTTTTCCAGGCGCGCCTTGCTCTGGTGGCGGAAGAATCCAAAGCCGCGGCGCTGCATGTGCTGGTGATGGCCGGTTGTTTGCTTTTTGCAGCCGCCCTCTGCGTGACCGGTTACGTGTTTCTGATCACCGGCGCGGTGGTCGCCCTGGCGCACCTGGTCGGAGTTTCGTGGCCCTTCATCGCCGTGGCGATTGCGGGAGCGCACTTCCTGGCGGCGTTGATCTTGCTTTTAGTGGCGCGAAACCGTATCACAAAGCCGTTCTTTAGCGCCACGGCAGCCGAATTGAAAAAGGACCGAGAATGGCTGAGAAATCTGGACGCAACCACAGATCAATCGACGAATTGACGGCTGAAATCGCGCGCTCCCGTCAGCAGCTCGGCCGCGACTTGCTCGGTTTGCGTTACGAATTGAATTTTCCGGCAAAATTCCGAAGGTCATTTCGGGAACAAACTCTCTCCTGGTTGGCCGCCGCCGGCGCCGTCGGCGCGCTGATTGCGCTGGCGCCGCTGCGAAGGAAAAAAATTTACGTGGACGCCACGAGTGGAAAGAAAGCCGGGAAAAAACTGCTCGAAACCGGCTTTGCGCTGGGCGCGCTTAAGATCGCCGCCAGCCTCGCGCGGCCCGTGATCATCGAACTGGTGAAAAACCGCCTGAGCGACGTGGGAACAAGGTCGCGTGGTGGAACATGAACAGTAACCGACCCATGTTGCGTTAGCGGCAGTGGTTGGGAGCAACCGGCATCCCCATGATCGCACAAGGCAGCGTTCCAAAAGTCCCGGTCCAATCGCACCCATTGCCGCACGTGGACGATTACCTTGAACTGGGACAAAAAGCGGGCGCTTCCGACGTGCATCTGGCCGTTAACGCGCAACCGAGATGGCGGGTCCACGGCACGCTGCAGCCGATCTGGCCCGACGCGCCGCGGCTCACGGCCCAACAAACTGCTGCTCTGGCCGACGACTTCGTGCCCGAGGTTTACAAGAAGGAACTGAACAGCCGGGGCGACTCGGATTTCGCCTACGCCAACAAGTTTGCTCGCTATCGCGTGAGCGTGGTTCGCCAGCGGCTGGGAATCGAAATGGTCTTCCGTGTAATTAACACGCACGTACGCACCATGGACGAGCTGGGATTGCCCGAGCATCTCAAGTTGCTCACTCGTTATCAGAATGGGTTGATCCTCGCGACGGGTTCAGTCGGCACGGGTAAATCGACCACGCTGGCCGCCATGATTGAGCAGATAAACATGGAGCGACGCGATCACATCATTACGCTGGAAGACCCCATTGAGTACGTCTTCACGTCGAAAAACTGCCACATCACTCAGCGCGAAGTTTTCACTCATACCGAATCGTTCTCCACGGCGTTGCGCGCTGCGCTGCGGGAAGATCCAGATGTAATCATGGTAGGCGAAATGCGCGATCTGGAGACAATTTCGCTGGCCATCACCGCCTCCGAGACGGGCCACCTGGTGCTGGCGACCCTTCATACGAGCAACGCTTCACGCACTCTCGACCGGTTACTGGATGTTTTTCCACCCGAACAGCAGGATCAAGTGCGTGTGATGGTAAGCGAATCGTTGCGCGGCGTGATCAGTCACCAGTTGATTCCCAGAAAGGACGGCACCGGCCGGGTTCTGGCGCTGGAAATTCTCACGAATACGCCCGCCGTCGCCAATGTCATTCGCGAGGCGAAAACTTATATGTTGCCGGGCATAATTCAGACGGGGAAAAAGCAGGGAATGCGTCTCATGGACGATTCGCTGATCGAGCTGTATGAGCGCGGCCTTATCAGCGCGCAGGAAGCATACGCGCGTGCGGAACAAAAGGCGATGGTGCGCCAGCGACTGAAGCTTTAAAATGGCCCCCGAGCTGGCTTGCTACCTGCGCCCTGCCAGGAAAAACTATCAGCCGCCATGATCCCTCCTCAGGCCTTTTCCCACTGATGCCCTATCTTGACCAATTTCTAAGAATAATCGTTAAACACGGCGGCTCGGATCTGCACATCGCCGAGGGACAACCGCCAAAGATGCGGATGCATGGCGACATCATGCCGATTCGCGCGGATCCCGTGAGCCACGAGGAAGCGACCCGGATGCTGAGCGAAGTGTGCGGCCCCCATAATTGGGAGCTCTTCCAGCAGCGCGGCGACCTCGATTTCGCCTACGAAATGGATCAGCACTCTCGTTTCCGCACCAACTACTTCAAACAATCAAACGGTTACGGAGCGGCATTCCGCCTGATTCCCACCAGAATTTCTTCCCTCGAGGAATTGGGAATTCCACCCGTAGTCAAGGAATTCGCCCATCTGCGTGGCGGTCTTGTGCTCGTGACCGGCCCCACCGGTTCCGGCAAAACCACGACGCAGGCTGCTCTGATCGATTACATCAACGAAAATTTCTCGAAACACGTGGTCACCATCGAGGAACCGATCGAATTTGTGCACGACAACAAGCGCAGCACCATCACGCAACGGGAGGTGCCTGCCGATTCAATCACGTTCGCCGCCGGGCTTAAGGCCGCCCTGCGCGAAGACACCGATATCGTTCTGGTGGGCGAAATGCGGGATCTGGAAACCATCTCGCTCGCGCTCACCGCCGCGGAGACAGGTCTGTTGGTCTTTGGCACACTGCATACCAATAACGCGCGCAAAACGGTCGATCGCATGGTGGACGTGTTTCCCGCCGATCGCCAGCCACAGGCCCGCGCCATGCTGGCCAACTCGTTGCGCGGCGTCGTGGCCCAATTGCTGTTGAAGCGCGCAGACCGGCCGGGGCGCATTGCGGTAAACGAAATCCTGATCGCCAATGCCGCAGTAGCTGCGATCATTCGCGAAGGGGCCACGCAAAAGCTCCAGGACGTAATCATCTCCGGAAAGGCCCAGGGCATGCAGTTTATGGACGACGCCATCTGGGCGTTGCTCGAGCAAGGGATCGTTTCGCCGCACGAAGCCTTCATGAAAGCCATCGACAAAAACCGCTTCAGGCCATTCCTTTCACCGGAGGAAGAAGCGCTGGCCAACGCCGCCGGCTCGGTCCGAAATGACGAACCGCGAAACCTTTCAGCCCTCGGCAATCTTCTGAAACCCAAAGGGACGCGTTCCCTGGCGCGAGCGTCCGATCGTTAGACGGGCCCATCGGGCGCAAGATTGCTTGGAGGCCAAAGCTGCCGCCTGCGAGGTTTCCGACACGGAATAACTTGTCTTTGCTCCGTCTTTCCTGGCGACCCCGGCTTGGTTAGTTTCGTTCGGTCGCTGCAGCGTCACGTCGCATCCAGAGTCAACACCGCAGTGGCGCTGAGCGCGCCGGAGCGAAATCGATCGAGCGCGATGTTGGCATTTTCCAGCGGGAATGTTTCAGTCTGAGTTTTAACCGGCAAACGCGGCGCGATGGCGAAAAATTCTTCGCCGTCCCGGCGGGTAAGGTTCGCGACTGAAGTGATGACCCGTTCCTCCCAAAGGTCTGCATAGTGAAACGAAGGGATGTCGCTCATATGAATTCCACCACAGACGACGATGCCACCTTTGGCCAGCGCGCGCAGCGCGGCGGGCACGAGCGAGCCCACGGAGGCAAAAATGATCGCCGCATCGAGCTTATCCGGCGGCATCTGGTCTGAACCGCCGGCCCATCTTGCCCCCAACCTCCTTGCAGACTCCTGCGCAGCTGTGTCACCCGGACGAGTGAACACGAACAGTTCCCGTCCCTCATGGAGCGCAATTTGCGCGATCAAATGCGCGGCGTTACCAAACCCGTAGATACCCAGGCGGCGAGCGTCTCCGGTTTTGCGATAACAGCGATAACCAATCAGGCCGGCGCAAAGGAGCGGCGCTGCCTCCACATCGCCGTAAGCATCAGGCAGGTGAAAGCAAAACCTTGCGTCGGCAGCTGTATACTCGGCGTAACCGCCATCGATGGTGTAACCGGTGAAACGCGCGTTGTCGCAGAGATTTTCCCGATGCGATCGACAGTACGCGCACTCGCCATCGGTCCAGCCCAGCCACGGAACGCCCACGCGATCGCCAATCTGAAATTTTGGATCCGCTTGCTCGCCGATCTCCTCGACATGCCCCACAATTTGGTGGCCTGGGATCAGCGGCAGCTTCGGCTCTGGCAACTCGCCATCAATCACGTGAAGATCCGTGCGGCAAACCGCGCAGGCCGCAATCCGCACCAGGAGCTCTCCCCTGCCCGGCTTGGGCTTTTGCACATCGCGGAGCCGCAGCGGTTGCCCGGGTTTTTCGAGAACCATTGCGCGCATGGCTTACCCTAGAATCTCAAATGACAAAGGACGAATCGTGAAATTCGAAGTGCCATCATTGATATTTCCGCTCGATCGCCCAATCTCCCGGGCATCGAGCTGGCCGGTGCGCATCGCAGCTCACCGCGCGCCGGCCGGCTCGGGTCGCAACTGTTCGCCACCAGGTTCGGCTTCGTGATAATGCGCGCTGCGGAGGAAAGGCACCTTGTCCAGCACGTGCTCCTGGAACCATTCCAGCCAGAGATAAATCACTGGCGTGATGAACAGTGTAACCAGTTGCGAGAAAATCAGGCCGCCTACGATCACCAAACCAAGCGGCCGGCGCGACGCGGCATCCTGGCCAAAACCGAGCGCGATCGGAACCGCCCCCATCAGCGCGGCCAGCGTCGTCATCATGATAGGACGAAACCGTTCCATGCTGGCTTCGTGAATTGCGGCGCGCAAATCCCAACCTTCGTCAATGCGCTGCAAAGCAAAATCGACGACCATGATCCCGTTCTTCTTAACAATCCCCAACAACAGGAACAGGCCAATCACACTGTAAAGCGACAGGACCGAGTGACAGAGATACAACGTGGCCAAACCTCCCACCACAGCCGGCACGATGGCCGGAAACAACACCGTGAAAGGATGAACGTAGCTTTCGTAAAGGATTCCCAGGATTACGTACATCACAAAAACGGCGGCCAACAGCAGCAAAGGCAACGAATGGAACAATTGCCGGAAGACGAGCGCTTCACCCTGAAAGGTACCCTGCACGGTGGGATAGCGCGCGTGAATTTGGGCAAAAGCATCTTCGATGAACCGGGTGGCGTCGCCGATCGCCACGTTCGGCAGCAGGTTAAAGTTGAAAGTCACGCTGGTAAACTGGTTAAAGTGATTCACCGCCTGCGGACCGATGACTTCGCTGGTCGTTGTCACCACGCGTAATGGAACAAGGCTTGACATGTTACCCGTGGTGGTGGCAATCGTTCCCCCGCCTGCGCCGCTGGCGCTGAAATTTCCGCTCGTGTTACTGCGAACGTACAGGTTGTCCAAGTCTCTCGGGTGCGCGCGGTCTCTGTCCTTCACTTCCAGGATGACCTGATACTGGTCATCCGGTTCCTTGATCAGGTAAACGTAGTTTTGTGAATAGGCATTGCGCATCAGGCTTTGGATCGCAGAGGTAGAAACGCCGTAGGTGGCCGCTCGCTCCCGATTGATATCAATCTTCAGATTCGGCGTGTCATGGTAGTAATCGGAACGGATGCTGGCGAAGCCTTTAAACTGTTGCAACTTTGCCATCATCTGGTCGGCCACGGCGTAAACGTCTTCGGGGACGATGCCGCTGATCGTATAGGCGTACTGGCCCTGGGTTTGCGGCGTGGCGCCCACGCTGATCTGCAACACGGGGCTGGGCGTTAACACGCCGGTGAGGCCAGGGATGGAGCTGATGGATTTCTGCAACCGCAAAATCACCTCATCGATCGACGGACGTTCACTGCGCGGTTTCAGAAAAAGAAACATCAGGCCCTGGGACAATGCCCCGCGCGAGGCAAACCCGGTAAGAGTAAAAAACTGCCCTATGCTGGGATCCTCCTGCAGTTTTCGATTGACCTGCTCCTGATAAGCACGCATCTGCGCCGGGGACGAACCCTCCTGCGCGATAAACACGCCGCGGATGAATCCACTATCGCCCGGAGGAATCAAGGTAAACGGCAGGTGCGTGAAAAAGAACCACAACCCCAGGATGCAGATCACCAGAATGGGCACTGTGAGCCATGCCCGATCGAGAAACTTGTCCAGCACGCGACCGTAGGCGGCAATGACGCGTTTGATGAAATTGCTCGTGTGCCGCTCCATCCAGGCGCGTTTGTGGCCGGCCTTGCGCTCGCCCAGGATGCGGGCGCACATCAACGGCGTCAGGGTCAGCGACACCAGACCGGAAGCCAGAATGGCAACGATAATCGTGACTGAAAACTCGCGGAAAATTCGCCCCAGCAAGCCCGGGATAAACACGAGCGGAATGAACACCGCGGCCAGCGACAGAGTCATCGACAGGATCGTAAAGGAAATTTCGCCGGCGCTGTTGAATGTAGCCTGCACTATTGATTCACCGTGCTCGGCGCGGCGCACGACGTTTTCCAAAAACACAATGGCATCATCCACAAGAAAACCGATGGCCAGCGTCAGCGCCATCAGGGTGAGGTTATTGATGGAAAAATTGAGCATGTACATGGCCGTTACCGTGAGTAACAGCGACATCGGCAGCGCCACCGCTGGAATGAGCGTGTCGGTCGCGCGGCCCAAAAAGACATAAATCACCACCACTACCAGCACGAATGCGATCGCCAGAGTCCATCGCACTTCATCCAGAGAATGGACGATGGTTTGCGAGCGATCGAACACCGGCGTGAATTTGATCGATCCCGGCAAACTCGCGCGCAGCTCCGGGAAAAGCGCTTTCACTGAGTTGGCCACCGCCACGGCATTGGCTCCGGCCTGTCGTGAAACCGCCAGCACCACCACCGAGCCTGGCGGGTTAAAACCTCGCATCCAGAAAAAGCGAGAAATGCGCTCGTCTTGCACGCTCTGCTTAACTTCGGCGACGTCTTTGAGGTAAACGGGCGAGCCGTTTGGACCTCGGGCCACGATCACATTGCGATAACCCTCCGCCTTGTCGATCTGGCCATGCGGTTGCAGCACAAAGGTCCGATGTTCGCCGTCGAACTGACCGGCGCCGGAGTAAACGGTGCTGGCCCTGATGGCGCCGGCCAGATCGTCCATCGTAAGCCCACGCGCGGCCAGGGCGGACGGGTCGGCCTTGATTCGAATCGCTCCCTGTACGCCGTAGATGTTCACCTGCGAAACGCCCGGCAAAATGTTGATGCGCTGGGCAACCACTGTGGAAGCGTACTTGTAGAGGTCCCAGTCGGTCAGGGTATCCGACATCAGGCCCAGCAGGTAAACCGCCTGATCGTTGGGATTGGTTTTGGTAAAGGTGGGCGGGCTTGGCAAATCGATGGGCAATCGGCCCGTGGCACGTTGAATGGCCGCCTGCACGTCGGTCGCAGCGTCTGTGATGCTTTTGCTCAGAACAAACTGAAGAGTCAACTGCGTATTGCCCTGCGTGCTGCTGCTGGTGATGATGTCCAGGCCCGGAATCTGCATGAACTGTTTCTCCAGCGGCGTGGCGATGTTGTTGGCCATCGTCGTGGGATCAGCCCCGGGATACGAGCAGGTAACCTGGATGACCGGGTAATCGACCGCGGGCAGATCGTTCACCGCCAATTTTCCATACGTCGCCACCCCGGCCACAATGACCGACAGGGTCAGCAGCACGGTCATCACCGGCCGACGAATAAACGGCCCGGAAAGACCGGATCCTTTTACTTGCACTAATTTTGCCGTCGGCTCCGGCGTTTCCTCCTCGGCAAAGGAAGCCGGGCGAAGGCGATCCTTATGCCCTATTTCGCGTTCACCGTCATGTTGCTCCGTGTCATTCATACGACATCGCGCCGGTTGAGGAATCCGACTGCCGAGGTTTGTCGATGTTGAGAGGAACGTACGGCTGCGGAGCCACTTTGGCGCCCGGAGAAAGGGCGAGCTGACCGGTGACGACCACCGTTTCGCCCGGCTTGAGGCCGCTCTCGATCACCGTCAGGTCACCCTCCTGCCGCTGGCCCGGCTTCACCGGGCGCATATCAACTGTGTTATCAGGTTTGACCACAAAAACGAACGGCCCGCTCTGGCTGATCTGCACAGCTTGCGAGGGAACAAGCGTCGCCTCCTTTATCATATCCAGAATAAAGCGAACCCGGACAAACTCCGATGGCCACAGCGCGCGATCCGGGTTGGGCGTCACGGCGCGCGCTCTCACCGTTCCCGAGCCGGGCTGCACGGCGTAGTCGATGAAATAGAGGTCCCCTATGCGCGGCTGGATGGACCCATCAGGAAGATACGTTTCGACCTTTACGTTCGGCCCGCCCAGATACTTTCGCACCAAGGGGAGATCGTTCTCTGCGACCGTGAAATCCGTGTAAATCGGGTCCAGACCAAGAATCGTGACCAGCGGCTGAGTGGAAGGGCCAACCAGATTTCCCACGTCCACATTGCGCAGGCCAATCCGTCCATTGATCGGCGACCTGATGTAGCAATAATCCAGATTCACCTGAGCCGCTTCGGCTGCAGCCTGCGATTTCTGGGCGTTCGCCACGGCCGTGTCGTAATCCTGCTGGGAAATCACTTTTCGTGCGCGCAAATCTTCGGCGCGTTTGAGCGTGACCTGGTCCAGCGCGGCCTGGGCCTTTGCCTGGTCAAGAGCGGCCTGATAGGGACGCGGGTCGATGGTAAAGAGCAAATCGCCTTTCTTCACATCCGAACCATCCTGAAAATGGCGGGCCAAAATCACCCCGCTCACCTGCGCCTGTATCTGCACTGTTTCGTACGCAGCGCAGGTACCGATCTCATCCAAGTAAAGCGGCACATCCTTCGCCATCGCCTTGGACACAGCAACGAGGCGCACAGGCGACTGAGGCGCTTTTGCAGTGGCGATTCCGCGCTGCCAGCTGCGCACGATAACCAGCACCGCGAGCACTGCGAAAAGCGCGTACGCCCAGCGCGGAATAGACCAGGTCACCGGTCGCCGCTGTGGAGGCGCGGTTCTGAAAGTTTCACGCCGGACGCGACGCTCTTGCTCTTGCACGATGTTCATTTCCAAACCCTGCCCTTGCCGTCGAACGGAGTCTTATCGGGTTGCCATGCCCGTTTTGCTTTTCCGCCCTTTCCCGAATTTGGGCCAGCACGCGCATGCACGTGCGCAAGTCCGCGCGTGAAACGTCTTCGAGTAATTCGTGGCGCAGTTGACTGGCGGTGGCGTTGATCTGGGAAATTACCCGCTGGGCACGCCGGGCCAGCAAAACCCTTCTGCACCGGCGGTCGTTCGGGCAATTTGTGCGGGTAATCCAGCCTTCGCGTTCCAGCCGATGCAGTAACGCCACGACGGTCGGCTCCTCCACCCCCAGCCGTTCCGCGATCTCTGCCTGCGTCAATGCCTCGTCGGCAAGAGAGAGATGCAGCAGGGTGCGCCACTTGGTCTGGCTCAAACCCATCGGTCGGAGGCGTTCGTCCAGTTTCAGACGCCACACCCGCGCTGTGCGATGCAGGAGTTGACCAAACGTTTCTTCGTCGGACATGGAGCGATTCAAAATGGTTAGTTAGTATGCTAACCAATTCGCAATGTGCGGCACTGTCAACGTCCGTTTGGCGGGGCCATTTCAAAAAGAATCATTTCCCGCCGGCTGTAATCCCGCACCCGCGCCAAAGGCCTCACCCGGCGCTGCGCCCATTGGCCGGCGGCCAAAGCGGCAGCCTCGTGCCCAACTCGGACGAGAAAATATCGCGCATCTACAGGGAGATCTTCCATGTCTCCAATGTATTTCACGTGCGATCGAACATAGAAAAATACCGGCTGATAATCTGGATCTACAGCGTAAAGAGTTTCGCCTTCCGGCACGAGCGCATTCAGCTGGTTAGCCGCTTTCTTAACGTGCTGTCTGTTTCGCAGGATGACAGCCGCGATCGGATAACCCACAAGGCCAATTGCCAAGCCGAATCCGATAAAAACGAGGGCAATCTGCGCCCACACGCGAGTGTTTCTAACGGCCATGCCCTGCGGCCATTGCAGCGCATTCTCAGCGAAACTCAGCGCAAGCAGCCACGAAGCCGGAACCAGCGCCGGCATGCTGTATCGAGCGACCCCTCCGGGAATCAAATTCACCACAACAAAGGGCACCGCGGTCCCCCACGCCAGCGCGCGCGCAAGCCGACGCTGCGCCGGGTCATGAATTTTTACGAACCGAACAAACGGAAAGAGCAGCACCCAGGGAAAAAAATAAAAAAGGCCGCGCGGTATGTTTTGCACCCAGCTGGAGAACTTGAACCCGGTGCCTTCCAATCGACCCGTAAATTGGCTTGACCATCTGACCATCGCGATCTGAGGCGCCGTCCTGTGCAGAAATGGAACAGCCCAGCTGGCAAAAATCCCCAACATAATCGCCAGACCAACGAAATGCGCAGGGTGAACAAGAAGCCTCCATTGTCTGGTGCGCCAGAGCACGGCAACGACAATGGCATAAAAGAATGCCAGATGAAGCGGGCCCTTGGCCAGAAGGCCGAGCCCGAGAAAAACTGATGCCGGAATCCAAATGAGCCACGGCGATTTTTTCTGCAGCACAAAGCTCAGCCAAAAAACAATGGCCAGACCAGAAAGCGCAACGTACAGCGCTTCAATCTCGATTAGCCGACCTTTCTCGATCATCCCAACATTCGTCAGCCACATGCAGGCTGCCAGCATGGCTCCCCTGCGGCCCAGGCAAGGCCGGCCCAGAATGACTAACGCCATCGCCACGGAAAGCACCGCAAGCGCAGACGGCAGGCGCGCAGTCCACTCGTTGCGCGCGCCGAAAATGCGAAAAGATGCCGCAACCAGCCAGTTTACCAGGGGCGGTTTTCGAAAATAGGATTTTCCACCCACTTCGGGCACAACGTAGTCCCCGGTCTCGAGCATGGAGATTGCAGGCAGGATCCGCCGGCCTTCCTCCCCCTTGATCGCAAGGGAACCGAGCGCGGGCAGATAGATGGCTGCCCAGACAACAACAACCAGCACAATATCCGACGGGCGCCAGTTCATAACATGAGATTTCAAGCACGTTGGATGTTCAAGTGGGAACGTCAAATCGCGGTCCGCCCGGATTGACTGGAAGCCGCTTCGGCGTTAAATTCTTTTCGAGTCCGCGCGCTGATGAGAGTGGGAATTGGACGTCCCACTCTTTTTAGTCTGCGGGCTGCAACGTTTTATGAACGCTGAATTTATCGCCATGCTTGATTACCTCGAGCGGGAACGCGGAATTAAGCGCGAAATCCTGCTTGAGGCGGTGTCCAACGCCCTGCTCTCGGCATCGAAAAAGAGCGTCGGCGCCTCTCGGGATCTGCGCATCGACATCAATCCCAAGACCGGCGAAATCCGCGCACTGGCGAATCTGGTAGTTGTCGAGCAGGTTACCAATCCCCAGGACCAGATCGAGCTTTCCCAGGCGCGCAAGATCAAAGCGGACGCCGACCTCGGCGACACCGTGGAAGTTGAAGTAACTCCCAAAAATTTCGGACGCATCGCCGCGCAGACGGCAAAACAAGCCATGATGCACCGGCTTCGCCAGGCAGAGAAAGAAATGATCTATGAGGAATTCAAGGATCGGGCCGGAGAAATTGTAAGCGGAACGGTGCGACGCTTTGAGCGCTCCGACGTCATTCTGGATTTGGGGAAATTTGAAGCGGTCATGCCCCAGCGCGAAAGGGTGGCGGTGGAAGATTACAACGTCGGCGACCGCCTTCGCGCCTATGTGGTGGCGGTGGAAAACGGCGTTCGCGGTCCGGAGATTATCGTCTCTCGAAGCCACCCGAATTTTGTGCGACGGCTTTTCGAATTGGAAGTCAGCGAGATCGCCGACGGCACGGTCGAGATTCGCGGCATCGCCCGCGAAGCCGGTTATCGCACCAAGATCGCAGTCTGGAGCGCAAATGACAAGGTTGATCCGGTCGGCGCGTGCGTTGGGATGCGCGGCTCGCGCGTCAAAAACATCGTCCGCGAACTCAACAATGAGAAGGTCGATATCATTCGCTGGAGCTCAGATCCGCGGGAATACATCTTGGAGGCGCTCAAACCCGCAAAGATTAAAAACATGGTCTTCGATACGGAAAAAAAGAGCGTTCAGATTTCTGTCGATGAAGACCAACTCTCGCTGGCCATCGGGAAAAAGGGACAGAATGCGCGGCTGACTTCGCGCTTGACCGGCTGGGAAATCAATATCGGCAAGGACACTTCGGCCACGGCCGCGGTGGAGCAAAAGGTGGCGCAAGCCGCTCACACTTTGGCCGACGCATTGCCTCTAACCGAGGAACAGGCCCTGGCGCTTGTAAAAGCCGGCTTCACAAACCTGGAAGGCTTGCGCGATGCGGACGTGCAGGATCTGGTCGAGATTTTAGGGGTCGATGAGACAAAGGCGCGTGAGATTCACGAGGCAGTGCATCGGCAGGAAGTAGTACAATAATGGCTCTGGTTAGTCAGGCTTGAGCCATGAGGGTGCTTTTTAAAATACAAAAATGGCAACAAGGACGGGCAGCAAAACTGCAACGCGCAAACCGGCCGCGCGCGCGACGGCCCGCAAGAGCGCTGCTCACAAGCCGGTCGCTCCCGCAAAAACAAAAGTTCTGAAGAAAAAGCCAGAGGCAAGCATCGCCCCAGCGCACGTCAAAACAGCTGAGCCAGCCAAACCCGCATCGGTCGCAAAGAAGAGCGAACCGCCGGCTGTGCCGAAACCGGGCCGCGAGACAACAAGCGTCTCGCTAATCGACAGAAAAGAATCTCGGAAAAAAGCCGAGGAAGGTCAGCCCAAGCCCAGGCGTTCGGTTTTGCCTCCCATTTCGCGCATCCGCGTTGCGCCTGAGCCGTCTGTCGAGGTTCCTCCCGCGCCAGCAGAGTCCCCGCCGCCGGCTCCGCCCGTACCAGTAACTGTTGCGCCGGAGCCGCCTGCTCCAGCGACACCTCTTTCCACCGAGGCTGAGGCGCCCGAACAAAAGGTCATCCTTATAAAACCGCCCATCATTGTGAAGCAGTTGGCGATGGAGCTTGGCCTCAAACCGCATCAGCTGATCGCCGAACTGATGACCTATAACATTTTCGCCAACATCAATCAGACCATCGAACCGGAGATCGCATCCAAGATCGCGGAGAATCACGGGTTCATCCTCGAGAAGGAGCGTCGGGAAAAGGGTGCCGGCGTGCACAAGGTCGAGCAACCGGTTGTGGCGCCGCCGCCGCCGGTCATCGAGAAAGAAGAGGAACTCAAGCCGCGCGCTCCCATCATCACTTTCATGGGACATGTGGATCACGGCAAGACCTCATTGCTGGACGCGATTCGCAAGACGCGCGTTGCAGCCGGGGAAGTCGGCGGGATCACCCAGCACATTGGCGCCTACAGCGTGGAGCACCAGGGTCACAAAATCACTTTTATCGATACGCCTGGCCACGCCGCGTTTACCGCCATGCGGGCGCGCGGAGCAAACGTGACAGACATTGTGGTGCTTGTGGTGGCGGCCGACGACGGCGTGATGCCGCAAACCGTGGAGGCCATCAATCACGCCAAGGCCGCGCCGCATGTGAAAATCATGGTGGCCGTCAACAAAATGGATTTGCCGGGAGCAAACCTCGATCGGGTAAAGAAACAGCTTCAGGAACACGGATTGACTCCGGAGGATTGGGGTGGCGACGTCATTGTTTGTCCAGTATCGGCGACCAAGGGCACCGGCATCGATCATTTGCTTGAGATGATGACGCTGCAGGCGGAGATGATGGAACTGAAAGCTTCGCCCACCGCGCGGCCGCGCGGAACGGTGATTGAGGCACAGGTGGAACCGGGCCGGGGTCCCACCGCTACGGTGATCGTGCAAATGGGCACTCTCAGAATCGGCGACCCATTCATCTGCGGCGATCACCATGGCAAAGTCAAATCGCTGCTCGACGACCGCGGCCGCCCTGTGAAAGAGGCGGGCCCTGCAACTCCGGTGAAGGTGCTCGGGTTTACCGGCTTGCCCAATGCGGGCGATGAATTCCTCGTGATGGAGTCGGAACGCGCCGCAAAACAATTGAGCGACGAACGCCTGGAGGCCAAGAGGGCCAGCAAGCTTCTGGTGCCGCGACGCGCCACGCTGGAGAGCCTGCTCGAAACCGCCGAAGGGAAAAAAGTGTTGCGAGTCGTTTTAAAATGCGACACCCAGGGATCGGTTGAGGCAATCGTCAACGCGCTGAAACAAATCGAAACCAAAAAGGTTGATCTGGAGATTATTCACTCCGCCGTGGGGCCGGTGTCGGAATCGGACATTTTGCTGGCCAGCGCCTCGGACGCTGTGGTCGTGGGATTCAACGTGAAAGTGGAATCGATGGCGGTGCCTGCAGCAAAGCGAGAGGGCGTGCAGATCAAGCTTTACAGCATCATCTATGAACTGCTCGATCAAATCCGCGACGCGATGGCCGGGCTGCTGGAGCCGGAGCTGCGCGAAACAGTGATCGGCCACGCGGAAGTGAAACAGATTTTCCAGCTCAGCAAAGGCATCGTCGCGGGTTGCCTGGTCACTGATGGCCGCATTTCCCGGGCTGCGCGCGCCCGCGTACTGAGAAAACGGCAACCGGTTTACGACGGCGGAATTTCCACGCTGCGCCGATTCCAGGACGACGTAAAGGAAGTGCGCTCGGGTCTGGAATGTGGAATCAAGCTGGGCGACTTTGGCGAATACCAGGTTGGCGACATCATTGAATGTTATCAACTGGAAGCCATCGCTCAGAAGCTGTGATTGAGCGATGAAACAGCTAAAGTTAAAAAATTAAAAGCGTTACAAGGTTGAAAGAGAGATTCCGAAGCGCTTCTACGTTGTAACTTTTCACCCTTCAACTTCTAACTGCTTACTGGGATGAAACACCGAATGCTGCGCATCAATGAAGTGGTAAAACGCGAGCTCAGCGGGATTATCGCGCGAGAACTCAGCTTCGAAGGCCTCCTGGTGAGCGTCAATCATGTGGAGGTCAAACCCGATTTGAAAAATGCCGACGTGTTTGTGACTGTGCTCAACGCGAAGGCGGGCCAGAGCGTCATCAGCAAACTGACTTCGCACCGCGCAGCTCTGCAGACCCAGCTGGCGCGCCGCGTTACGATGAAATATACGCCACAGCTGGCATTTCACCTGGATGATTCCATCGAGCGCGGCACGCGAGTCATGGAAATTATCCGGCAGATGGAGACGGAGGAGTCTCAAAAGCCGTGAGCCTCCCATCCGCCTCACGCGCCCGCCAACCTCGGAAAATCGCGGCATTCGATTCGGTTCTGGTTTGGCAGCTGGCAGAAGGTTTCGGCAACGGACGATCGCGTGTCGTGCTTCCGCCGCTGAAGCTCGTTTGCCTATGAACGCAGCCACCTTCGAAGAGATCGGCCGGGTGCTGCGCAATGAACAGCGTTTTGCCATTCTCAGCCATGTGCGTCCCGATGGAGACGCGCTGGGAAGTCAACTCGCCCTGGCGTTGTCTCTTCAAAAACTCGGCAAAGAGGTGCGTGTCTGGAACGAAGACGGGATGCTCGAGAAATATTCCTTCCTTCCACGGGCAGAATTACTGACCAAACCGCCGGCTGTTCCCGAAGAGTTCGACGCCGCCGTTGCTCTGGATACGGCGATCCAAAACCGGCTGGGAACGACTCTGGCGTCCGTGCGATCCGCGAAAATCTGGATCAACATCGATCATCATTCGAGCAATCCCGGCTACGGCGATCTGGTGCACATCGACGTTTGCGCCCCTGCCACAGCAGAGATCATCTTCCGGCTGATCAAAAGTCAGGGCCTGCCGCTGGATCGCGATATTGCAACCAACCTTTACGCGGCGATTTCCACCGATACCGGTTCGTTTCAATATCCCAAGACCAGCGCGCGCACGTTCGAAATCGCCGCCGAACTGATTCGCACCGGGTTGGACGTAGGCCGGCTGAGCCAGCAACTTTACGAAAATTATCCGCGACGCCGCCTCGAACTGTTGCGGGAATTGCTGAGCGTGATGCGCTTCTCCGCCGGGGGCCGGGTGGCAAGCTTCAGTCTTTCGCTTGAAACAGCTTCGCGCCTGGGAGTTTTACCCGAAGATAACGAAGGATTAATCGACCATTTGCGAGCCGTTCGCGGCGTGGCGGTCGCCATTTTTTTCGAGGAACTGCCCGACGGCAAAATTCGGGTGAGCATGCGTTCAAAAACCGACGCCATTGACGTCTGCGCCATTTGCCAGAAATTCGGCGGTGGCGGGCACAAGCTGGCCGCCGGCGCGCGGGTGCCGGGATCATTGGCCAAAGTGGAGCAACTGGTTTTACAGGAAGTGTGCAAAAGAGTCGAAGCCTGGGGCGACTCGGCAACTGCGGGTCGGCGTCTCACCCCTTGACTTTGCGATTCTCCAGCATTCTAACTCCGTCCAATGTCTCAACTCAGCGGGCCCGACGGCGTCCTCCTCATTGATAAAGCCGAAGGCATGACGTCGCACGACGTTGTGGAGCTGGTCCGGCGCAAACTTCGAATCCAAAAAGTCGGCCATTGCGGCACGCTCGATCCGATCGCCACGGGTCTGCTGCTCATCACCGTAGGCCGGGGCACAAAAGTGCAGGATTTACTCATGAGCGAGGACAAGGAATACACCGGCAGATTCGTCCTGGGCGTGACCACCGATACACAAGACCGGCAGGGCGAAGTGATTCAGCAGCGGCCAGTCCCGGCTCTCGACGAGGCGAGCATCCGGGCCGCGTTCGAGAAATTCCGGGGCGATTTTTATCAACTGCCGCCAATGGTCTCGGCCAAGAAGCACGGCGGCGTTCCGCTCTACAAGCTGGCCCGGCAGGGGAAAGTGGTGGAACGCCAGCCGCGCATCGTGCACGTGTACCGTTACACCATTGATCGTGTCGCGCTTCCCGAGATCGATTTCAGCGTGCTGTGCAGCAAAGGTTTTTATGTTCGCACTTACGTCCACGATATCGGAGAAGCGCTCGGTTGCGGCGCTTATCTGAAGTGTCTGCGCAGAACGAAGTCTGGCCGGTTCGATGTGGCCCATGCCATGACGGTGGAGCAACTCAAAAACGCCAGCCGCGAGGAAGTCCTCGAACGAATGTTAAGCCTGCCCGAGGTTTCCAGAATGCGCGGCGCGTGAGAACATTGGTTGTCCTTGGCTGGTTGAAATTGCGGATTTCGATTTTTGTTTTTCGTGATGCAAATTCTACGATCCATCCCGGAGCTTTCTCAATTGCCCGGTCCGGTCTTTCTGGCTATTGGCGTGTTCGACGGCGTGCATCGTGGGCATCAGGCAGTCATTTCCACGTGCGCAGAACATGCCCGGGCAAACAACGGCACGCCTGTTGTCGTCACCTTCGATCCGCACCCGGAAAAAGTGCTTCGTCCTCACCAGGCGCCGCGCCTCCTGACCGCCACGCGGCACAAGATTGCCTTGATCCGCGCTCTGGGGGTAAGCCGGTTGCTCGTCCTCAAATTCGACAAAGAATTCGCCGCCACCGAGCCGGAGGATTTCGTGCGGCAATTGGTGGAACATTCCAAACCGCTGCGCGAAATCTGTGTCGGCCATCAATGGTCGTTTGGAAAGAACCGGCGCGGAAATCTTGATCTACTTCGCGAGCTGGGAAGGCAATGGAACTTCGAAGTAATTGGCATTCCCGCGGTAACTCTTCCCACGGGCGAGATCGTCAGCAGCACCGCCATCCGTCAGGCCGTCGAAGCGGGCGATTTGGCCAGGGCTTCGGAAATGCTTGGCCGCGACTATTCGATTCTGGGAACAGTTGTGCATGGAGACCATCTGGGGAAAAAACTCGGTTTCCCCACCGCCAACCTCGCCGCCCACAACGAGCAGTTTCCGCCGGATGGCGTTTATCTCGCCGAAGCGACCCTGGAGGGAGAAACTTATCCCGGCGTCATCAACGTCGGTTACCGGCCAACAGTGAGCACTGCCAAACCGGAGCGTGTGCTGGAAATTCACTTGCTCGATTTCCATCGTGAAATTTACGGCAAAGATATCGAAGTGCGCTTTCTCCGTTATCTCCGGCCGGAGAAGAAATTCGAAAGCGTTGAGGCGCTGAAACGACAAATCGAAAGCGATGTGCGGTTGGCGCGAAAAGCCTGCGCGCAATAGCAGAAGCCCCGGCGGTTGAATGAGGCACCGCACGGCAGAACGGCGTCGCCGATTTCAAAACCGCAGCCGGGTAAAATCGCGCGCCTCGGGCGTTTTATGAACCATGGCAACGACCGCAAGAGCGCCAAGAATCAGGCCACAGCCAAATGCCAACACGACCAATAACCAGATTGGGAAATTGGCCAGCTGGACCATTCCGTGGCGCACAAAAGGACCGGCGAGCATCCAGGCCATGGCGCTCCCCAAAATTGTCAGCCCCAGCAATACCATTGCGCGCAGCCACTGCGGCCGCGGCCGCACCGCGGGCAATCGGGCCATCACGCGCGCAGTGAATCCGTCGTCATCGATGTACGGCATCGCTTCGCGCAGTTGCCGGTCCAGGGTTTGGTCATCGATCATGCCATTCATTTGTATCAACCGGGCGCCCAGGCGGCCAGCATCTTCTTTAGTTTTTCGCGGCCGCGCAAAACATTCGTCTTCACCGTTCCCAGTGGAATATCCAAGACGCGGGCGGCTTCATCGTGAGACAGCCCGTTTTGACAGCAAAGCACGATAGCTGCGCGCTCGTGCAAGGGGAGCGCTTTCAGGGCGTGCGCGAGATCGTGTCTCAAACCGGGATCAACAGTTTGCGGGTCGTGTTCCATTTGCAGTTGCTCCTGATTCAAGCCCACCACCTCTTTGCGGCGGCGGGCATCTTCGCGAAAACAGTTGTAGGCAATTCGATACAGCCAGGTCGAAAATCGCGCCTCGCCGCGGAAACTGCGGATATTTTTGTAGGCCCGAAGAAAAGTTTCCTGAGCCAAATCGTCCGCCAAAGCCAAATCGGCGCGCGTAAGCTGCCGGAGCAACCCGCGCACGCTGGATTGATGCCGGCGCACAAGTTCCGCAAAGGCATGGTGATCGTCATCGACAAGAACGCGCGCGATGAGATCGGCATCAGTAAGCTCCACAGCGGCAATTCTACGGCGCTGGCGGAGGCGGAGGAACGTCCTTTTTGCCTTCCAATTTCCATACTATGAGATAACCAAGGCCGATCAGAAACGGGATCAGTCCAAACGACCACGCCCCGCCTTCCCAGCCGCTGACCGCGCCGAGCCAGACCATCAGTCCCAGGCCCACCATTGCCCAGGCGACGCCCCGGCGCACATCCGAGCGCGGACGCGCTGCCCGAACACCGGGACTGATCAACTCCACAGGTACGGGCTGACCTTTTTCCAACATCATCCGCACCGTTCGCTGGCGCATCCGGCTCAGTAACAGCGTGAACAGCCCTATTAAAATGACAATCAGCACCGGCGCCCCAAAGATCGATAGAAACACGACAGCCACGATGGGTAGAGCCGCCAGATCATGCAGCGATTGTCGGTCGGCCTCCTCATGGTCCCCTGTCTCAATCGTGATGCCATGATGTCCGCGAAATTTCTTCTCCAGCCTTTGCTGAATTTTATCCGCCAGGTCCGCCGGCGGCACACCAGCCGTCGCGACCGGCGATGCGGTTGCTGCCGGCGCAGGCGCTGCGGGTTCGGCAGGCGTCTGCCCCCACAAGGTCATCGCCAGCCCGGCAGAACAAAGACAGAGGATAAGCAGGTTCTTCATATTAGATCTTTAACCTTTGGACGCACTTTAGGCACAGTTTGGATTCAACCATTTTCAAGCCCTTCCGAGCAATTAAAAGGTTGCGCCTCCAGTGGCGGTGGACATTATTTTGTTCCGGCTGGAAAACTGCGGGTGTAGCTCAGTGGTAGAGCGTCTCCTTGCCAAGGAGAAAGTCGCGAGTTCGAGTCTCGTCACCCGCTCCAACTCCGAAGGCTTTCGCGAGTGAACTCCGAAGGCTTTCGCGAGTGAACTCCGAAGGCTTTCGCGAGTGAACTCCGAAGGCTTTCGCGAGTGAGCTCCGAAGCTTTCGGGCTGCGAGCCGCTGGCAAATTGGCTTGTTTCGGCTCGCTCCGCATGGTACAATTGCGCTATGAAAGCCCCTCTCCTGCTCGCGACGTTTGCGCTGCTCACAGCCTCTGAATTTCCTCTGCGCAGCGCAGAACAACCCAAAGACACTACCCCGTGGAAAATTACCGGTCAGCTCGAAGAAGCCTGTTCCTGCGATGCTGCCTGTCCCTGTTGGTTCGGTTCCAAGCCGACCAAAATGACCTGCGGCGGCGGACAGGTGCTTTTTATCAACAAAGGCAATTACGGAAAGGTCAAGCTGGATGGACTTGCCGTCGGTAACATGAACCAGAGCCCTGCTGGCAAATCGATGATGGAATCGTACGGCGATTGGAATTTCGCCTACACCTACATAGACGAAAAAGCCACTCCCGAGCAACGCAAAGCGCTCGAGGCCATCGCCGCGCAAGTGCTGGCGCCGGGCGCTTCCAAGAACGCCCAGACCCGCTACGTGCCCATCACGCGCAAGATCGTGGGGACAGAACACCAGATCTCGCTCGGGCCTTACGGCACTTTCCACGGCCACTTGATCGAAGGCGGTTTGGGCGGCAGCCCAAAAATCGTCAACCCACCGGGCGCCGACCCCATTCACAAAGAATACGCCCAGGGCCAGACCTCGAAGATGACGTACAGCGATGCCGAGCAAAACTGGTCGTGGGAGAACTCAAACTACATGTTTGGCACGTTCACCGTGGATAACGCTCAATACGAGAAATACGCCGCGGGTCTTGCTCAAAAAATGGCCAAGATGAAAGGCGAGAATACGCCAAAATAGAACCAGCGCATCGAGCGTCTTTCCGTGAGCTCACTGCGCCGACAATTTTGTGCGGCCGGCCTCCCGCTGCCTCTCACGGAGGGCAACCATCACGGGGGCTTGATGAAGCTCCCCCCCGCCGGGCCGCCGGCATCTGTTGCAGAGGAGAATGATTTTGTCGCGCGTTTACTGAAAGAATGTACCTCTGGCAGAAGACGGCGTCCCAGCGCTGGTTTGCGTTGCGCGAAGCTCTTTTGCAGACAATCGCTCGCGATCGGCTCGTCATTGTGCGGCGGCCCGGCCGCAAACGGTTGCGTCTCGAAGTAGCCTTTCGCTCTGGCACTCTGGCACAGGCGCTCGCGAAAGAGTTTGGCGGTCGCGTTGAAAAACTGCCCCGCGGCTGGCTAAGGCGGTTTTCCAGCGACGCGCAAAATGAGCCGATCAAAGTTGGAACACGCCTGATCATTGCCAACGCGGTCCGCGGCAAATCGGCAGCTGCCTCCACTGCATCGCAGCTCCTCTTCATCCCCGCGGGCGCGGCATTTGGAACCGGCCAACACGTGACCACCGCCATGACCCTGCGCGCGCTTGAAGAGCTGACCCGCACATGGAAAAACGACTGGTCACTCATCGACCTCGGCACCGGCAGCGGGATTCTCGCATTAGCGGCGAAACGCCTCGGCGCCCGGCGGGCGACAGGCATCGATAATGATCCAGCGGCAATTTCTACGGCAAAATTAAACGCGCGGCTGAATAAAATTGGCGGGGTCGTTTTCAAAGCCGGCGATGTGCGCGACTGGAAACCGACGCGCACGGTCGATATCATCACCGCCAACCTGTACAGCGACCTGCTGCTGGAGATCCTGCCGAAACTCAAGCGCGGTCGCTGGGTGATTCTCTCCGGCGTGTTGCGCAGCCAGGGAAAGAAAATCATTGCTGCAATGCGAGGAAGCCAAATGGCAATCACTAAAGTCAAACGCCGCGGAAAATGGGTTGCCATTATAGCGCGGCGCGCCCGCCGGCGGGAGGAGAACACTGCGCGTCCCGCGCTGTGACTGAAGCTTGAGCAGGCGCAAAGGCGCCCGGAGAAGATTTTTGCGGCCCGAGGCGACCCCCGCTAAACTAACAAGCAATGCAGAACGAACAACTTTCCTACGTTGCAGTCACACCGTACTCGATGCGCAAATCGCGCACGGGCGGAATCGTGGGCCGTCTGATTTCGCGCACCGGCCTGGATTTGGTGGGCGGACGCATGTTTGCGCCCAGCCAGGAACTGGCGAGGCGTTACGCCGAGACCATGGTTACCGAGACCGATCCCCGCCATCGCGCCACCCAGAAATTGCTCCGTGATTACATTCTTAAAAATTTCACCGGCGAAAAAAACGGACAGCGGCCGCGGGTGCTGGTTCTGGTTTTCCGGGGACCCAACGCGGTCGAGAGAATGCATCGCACCGTGGGCCACATCGTGCACGAGCGCACCAGCGGCGAAACCATTCGCGATACCTATGGCGACTACATCACGGACGAATCCGGAAACGTTACTTACTTCGAGCCCGCTGTCGTCACGGCCTTTGATCCCAAGGCCGTGGAACGCGATTTAAAGCTGTGGGCGGAATTTTCCGACAGCGACGGCGGCATTCTGGATAAAGCGATCAATTTCCCTGCCGGCGCAAAGGTCGAAACCACGCTTGTGCTGATTAAACCGGATAACTTTAAGTTTCCGAACCTGAGGCCGGGTGGCGTCATCGAGGTTTTTTCCCGCTCGGGGTTGAGCATTATCGGGTTCAAGGTGCACTGCATGAGCGTAGCCCAGGCGGAGGAATTCTACGGGCCGGTCTTGCCTGTTCTGGAAAAAAAACTGGGTCCGAAAAGCGGGCGCGAAAACTGGGAAAGCATCATAGAATTCATGGCCGGCCGGAAACCGAGCGACTGCCCGCCCGAAGAACGCCACACGCCGGGGACAGAAAAATCAATTGCCATTGTCTATCAGGGCGAAGACGCCGTGCGAAAAATTCGCGAAGTCCTCGGCCCGACTGACCCTGCCAAGGCGCCGCCTGGATCCATCCGCAGAGAGTTTGGCCAATCGATCATGATAAACGCTGCGCACGCTTCCGATTCGCCGGAAAATGCGAAACGGGAAATGGCCATTATCCAAATGGGAGAAAACAATTTCAAACCTCTGATTGAAAACTTCTACAGTCGCAAATAGTTTGCGCTCCCATTTTGTTGAACCAATTCGCCACTTTCACTGCCATGGAAATTTCCGAACGCGCCGCTCGACTGACTCCTTCGCTTACGCTCTCGATTGACAGCAAGGCCAAGGCCATGAAGGCCGAAGGCATCGACGTGTGCGGCTTCGGCGCCGGTGAACCGGATTTTGACACCCCAGAGCACATCAAAAAGGCGGCGATCGAAGCGCTCGAAGCCGGTTTCACAAAATACACGCCGAGCGCCGGCATCCCGGAGCTGCGTCAGGCAATCGCGGACAAACTGGCGGCGGAAAATAATCTCAATTACCGGGCCGCCCAGGTGATCGTTAGCAACGGGGCAAAACATGCCTGCTACAACGCCATCCTGGCCACCTGCCAACCGGGAGACGAAGTCATCATTCCAGCCCCCTACTGGGTGAGTTATCCGGAAATGGTGCGCCTGGCCGGCGCGGAGCCGGTGATCGTCCCAACCACCGAGCGCAACGCCTGGAAAATGCGCCCGGAAGATTTCGAAAACGCAATGACGCCGCGCACGAAAATGGTGATCATGAATACGCCTTGCAATCCCACCGGGTCCGTTTACACCCGGGAGGAATTGCAGGCCATCGTGGACGTCGCCGCCGAGGAAGATATTTACATCTTGTCCGACGAAATTTACGAAAAACTGGTTTACGACGACGCGCAGCATGTCAGCATCGCCTCTCTCTCCAAGGAGGCATACGTTCTCACCATCACCATCAACGGCTTCAGCAAAACCTATGCAATGACCGGGTGGCGACTCGGTTACCTCGCCGCTCCGGACGAAGTGGCCAAGGCGGTTGATTCCATCCAAAGCCACACCACTTCCAACCCTTCGGCCTTCTCGCAATACGGCGCACTCGCCGCGCTAAAAGGCGATCAACAGCCGGTGATCGATATGCGCGAAGAATTCGATCTGCGGCGCAATTACATGTTCGATCGCATCTCGAAAATTCCCAACGTCACCGCAGTAAAGCCGCAGGGCGCCTTCTATGTGCTGGTTAACATCAGTCAGCTGGGTCTTACTTCGCAAAATTTTGCCGATCGTCTGCTCAGCAAGGCCAATGTCGCCGTAGTACCGGGCGCCGCGTTTGGAGATGATCGCACCGTGCGCCTGAGCTACGCCACCAGCATGGACGTCATCAAGAAAGGCCTGGATCGCTTCCAGGATTTCTGCCGGACGCTGTGATGGAGACCTGGGCAGTCTGCCAACTCCCTCTGGCATGATGCCGGGCAGCCATTCCAGGCCCCGTGCATTGGGTCGAGTTTTTTTAGACGTCGGTTAAACCCGCGCGAGGGTCGCAGCACGATGCTGCGCACAGCAAACAAAATCCTCGCGCTCTGGCTCTGTCTGTGCGTTACCGATTACGCGTTCCACCGAAACTGGCGATGAACACAGCTTCTCTCGCTCTTATCCTGCATGCGCATCTTCCTTTTGTCCGCCACCCTGAGCACGAGCATTTCCTGGAAGAAGACTGGTTCTTCCATGCCATCACAGAAAGCTACATCCCGCTGCTGCGCACGATGCGCCGTCTGCTGGACGATGCGGTGCCGTTCCGGTTGACAATGTCCATCACACCAACGCTGTGCGCCATGCTCGACGACTCGCTCCTGCGTCGGCGCTATGTCGAGCATCTCGATCGGTTGATCGACTTCGCAATGCGCGAGCGAAAACGCAACCGCAAACATGCGCAACTGCGTTTGCTGGCCGAGCTCTACCTCAAAGTGTTCCATGAAACGCGCGCCTTTTTCGTTGACGAATGCAAGTGCGATTTGCTGGAAGCGTTTCGGCAACTGCAAAAAGCCGGCGCGCTGGAAATCGTTGCATCCGCAGCCACGCACGGCCTGCTGCCTCTATTACAGGCGCAATCGGGCAAAGCCGCCCGCGCGCAAATTCTGATTGGACGCGATTCGTACGTTGATTCTTTCAAAACCGAGCCGATCGGGTTCTGGCTGCCGGAATGCGCTTATGCGCCGGGGCTCGAGTCAATTTTGCAGGAAGCAAATATCCGTTGGTTCGTTCTCGATGCCCACGGATTGTTGTTTGGCGAACCGCGCCCCCGCTGCTCCGTTTATGCTCCCTGCTACACCCGAAGCGGTCCGGCGGCTTTCGCTCGTGAGCCGGATGCCAGCCGTCAGGTGTGGAGCGCCCGCGGCGGTTACCCGGGCCACCCTGCTTACCGGGAATTTTATCGCGATGCTGGATTCGATCTTCCGTTGGAACATCTGGGGCCGGTGGCGCATGGAGAACGAAAATTCTCCGGCCTCAAATATTACCGGATCACCGGCCCCGGCGTCGAAAAGGATTTCTACGACCCGGTCGCTGCCGAACACGTGACCGAGGCGCAGGCGACGGATTTCTTCGAACGACGGCGGGCGCAACTGAGGGAAATCGGCGCTGCCGGATTTGATCCCATCATCATCGCGCCGTTCGACGCGGAGCTGTTCGGCCACTGGTGGTTTGAAGGGCCGCGTTTTCTCGATCAGTTCATTCGCAAGGCGGGCGCCGAAGCGGAATTCTCCCTCACTACACCAACGCAATACCTGGCAGCGCATCCCACTCAGCAGATCATCGCTCCGGCAGCATCCACTTGGGGCGAGAACGGTTATTTTGAAGTCTGGCTCAATGAGACAAACGCGTGGCTTTATCCGGGCCTTCACCTGGCCGCGCAACGCATGCACCAAATCGCCCGCCAACACGCGCATGACGCTTCTCCCTTTGCCGATCGGGTGCTGAAACAGCTTGCCCGGGAACTTTTGCTGGCTCAGGCGAGCGACTGGCCTTTCCTCATCAAAGTGGGGACTGCGCGCCACTACGCGACCAAACGTGCTAACGATCACCTTGCCCGGTTCAATCGGTTGTTCGATCAGTTCACGACCAGCCGCGTTGATGAAACATTTCTGCGCGACCTCGAATGGCGCGATAACATTTTCCCGAACCTGAACTGGCGTTACTATGCATGAGCTGTCCATGGTAAATCACGCAGGGCGCATGGCCATCCTCTGGGCGCTCCTTGCGGCTGCGATCGTTGTCGCTCAGGAATCGCCAACACCGACTCCCTCGTTACCCCCCGAGGAATCGGCCACGCCCTTATCTTCTCCGGCACAGACGCCTTCCCCGTCGCCGGTGAGAAATGTCCGCATCAGTTTTGTGCCGCCGCCGATGGAGGGCACGATCAGCCTCGGTATTTACAATAAAGAGGGCAAACTGGTGCGGGTGCTTCACCGTGAAACGCCATTGAGCGCGTTCAGTGTGGGGCCGGACGCGCTGATAACGTGGTGGGACGGCAAAGGGGATGATGGCCAGGATTTGTCCAACGGGAAATATCATGCTCGCGGGTATCTCGTTGCTGTTACAAAGGCGCAGGACCTGGGGACCACTGCGTCCGCGCGGGCCATGCCGGAGGGCGCAACTGCCACCGTGAAGCAACGGCTGGTGCCCAATCCATTGCAAAACGACAAAAGCCCGATCGTTGAGATTGGCGTCGGTTTCGACACCGCCGGAAGCTATTTGAAAACCGGCGACGGCCTTCCGCTGCTTACCGTCAGCAACACCGCGAATCTGTTGCGAGCCGCCATGGTAAAAAAACGCGGCAACATCGTGGAGATCTGGCAAGAGGATGAAACGGGCGTCCGTCAATTCCGCATCTCAAATCTGGATCAAATGATGGCCTTTGACTGCGGCGAGGTGGAATTGAAATGACTGCCTGGCAAGAGTCGCGTGGGCATTGGCAGCGCGCGCCGGGTTCCCGCTCGCGCTGGTCACGGAGAAAAATCTTTGTTTAGTTAGGCGCAATGGCGACGACTGAATTCCAGCACACCCTGGCCCGGACGGCCGGCTTCGGTGGCATCTCCCTGCACACCGGCGAAAAAGTTACTCTAAAACTTCATCCCGCGCCTCCCGATCACGGAATCAAATTTAAACGCGTCGATCTGCAGGATGAGCCGACAATCGAAGCGCGGATCGACAATCTTAAAACCGTCGAGCGCGCCACGACCATTGGTGAAGGATCGGTGCGCGTCCACACCGTGGAGCACGTGCTCGCGGCGCTCTCCGGCATGGGCGTGGACAACGCGCTCGTGGAGATGGACGCCAACGAACCGCCAATTGGCGACGGCAGCGCCCAACCGTATGTCGATCTGATTAAGAAAGCGGGCCTCACCGCGCAGGAAGAATTGCGCAAATTCTTCCAGGCGCGCGAACCGATGCACCTGGAATCAAAGACAGGCGCTCTGATGGTCCTGTTACCGGACGATAAATTCCGCGTCTCCTGCCTGCAGGCTGGGCCCAATAACCGCTTCGCCCAGTTCTTGTCGCTGGAGATGACGCCAGCGGTTTTCGAGCGGGAAATCGCTCCGGCGCGGACGTTCGTCTATTACGAAGAGGTTAAGCCGCTCATGGATAAAAATCTCATCAAAGGCGGCAGTTTAGAGAATGCCATCGTCATTCGCGGCGACGCGGTATTGAGCAAGGAACCATTGCGGTTCCCCGACGAATTTGTGCGGCACAAAATTCTCGACATCGTCGGCGACCTCGCGCTGGTGGGGCGCCGCGTTCGCGGGCATGTAGTCGCGGTAAAACCGGGCCATGCCCTCAACGCCGAACTGGCCCGCTCCATCGCCCGCGAACAGGCGCGCAGAGAGGCTGTGGCGGCGCCGCGAGCGGTTCCGACCGGCGATGGCGGCCTCGATACCGATCAGGTGATGCAAATTCTGCCGCATCGTTTCCCGTTCCTGATGGTTGATCGCATTATCAGCTTTGAGACCGAAACCAAGTGTGTGGGTATAAAAACGGTCACAATCAACGAGCCGTTTTTTCAGGGGCATTTCCCCGGGCACCCGGTCATGCCCGGTGTAATGCAGATCGAGGCGATGGCGCAGGTGGCCAGCATTTTGTTATTTAAGCTGGCAAAAACCACCAGTCGCATTGGCTATTTCATGAGCGCCGATGGCGTGAAATTTCGTAAACCCGTTTTGCCCGGCGACACGATGTTTATTCACGCCGAACTCACCCGGTCGCGCGGCGAACGTCTGGCCAAAGCCAAATGCCATTGCGTCGTCAACGACGCAATCGTTTCGGAAGCGGAATTGATGTTCACGTTTTTGGATAAATAATCGCAGTGATCAAACCGCGGCGTCGATCCCGCCTGAACGCGGAACAGTATGTCTGAAGCGCAGATTCATCCCACAGCCATTGTTGATCCCGGGGCGGAGCTGGGCGCGGGCACAATGGTGGGGCCTTACTGCATCGTCGGTCCCGATGTCGTGCTCGGTCCCGGTTGCTGGCTGCAACATCATGTCACCTTGTGCGGTCCGATGAAAGCCGGAGCGAAAAACAGGTTTTACGCCTATTGTTCCATCGGCCAGCAAACTCAGGATTTGAAATATCGCGGGGAACCCACGTACTTGGAAATCGGCGACGGAAATACCTTTCGCGAATTTGTTACCGTCAATCGCAGCACCGCCAGCGAAGGCAAAACGCGCATCGGCAATGGCGGGAATTTCCTCGCCTATAGCCATATCGGCCACGATTGCGTCGTGGGCGACGGCGTCGTTTTCTCCAATAACGGCACACTGGGCGGTCACGTGCAGGTGGGCGATCACGCCGTCATGGGCGGCCTGACTGCGGTGCACCAGTTTTGCCGCATCGGCCGGTTCGCCATTACCGGTGGCTGTTCAAAAATCGTGCAGGACGTTCCGCCCTTCATGATTGCCGACGGCAATCCGGCCGAAATTCGCGGCATCAATCTCGTCGGGCTGGAGCGCAAAAATTTTCCGCCCGAAAGCGTGAAGCTGATCAAGGAAGCGTTCCGCTTGATTTACCGCTCCAAATACAACACCCGCCAAGCGATCGAAGCGATGCGGAAAGAATTGCCGCAGACCGAAGAGATCACAGAAATCATTCAGTTCATCGAGCAAAGCGAGCGCGGAATCATTCGCTGAATGCCTCGCCCATCCGTTCGCGTCCCTGGCGGCCGCGCGGTTTCCGGAGTTGCAAATCGCCCGGCGCGGGTTTGAAATCTTTTGCGGTTGAAACGTTCAGCTTTTCTTTTCGCAAATGCCCGCAGTGCTCACCCTGTTACGAATAAAAAATCTCGCCCTGGTGGACGAACTCGAGTGGCAAATGGGACCCGGATTCATTGCGGTTACCGGTGAAACCGGCGCGGGAAAATCGATCATCCTTGGCGCGCTGCAACTTCTGCTGGGAGAACGCGCGGATAAATCTTTGATTCGCACCGGCGAGGAGCTTTGCACGGTCGAGGCCGCGTTTTGCGGGAGTGAGCTGCAAAAGTTAAATCCCCTGCTGCTGGAATCGGGAATCGAGCCATGCGAAGAGGACCTCATTCTCAAGCGGACGCTCTCTTCGAGCGGGACGAATCGCCAGTTCATTAACGGTTCGCCGACGACGCTGTCGGTGTTAAAGAATCTGGGAAATGCTCTGGTAGATCTCCACGGGCCGCATGACCACCAGTCGTTGCTCTCCCCCGACACACAACTAAACTTGCTCGATTCGTTCGCCCGCGCCGGGCAACATCTCGAAGAATACCAAAGGCATTACCGGCAATTGCAGGCGCTGCTGGCCGAACATGCCACGCTCAACACCGCGGAGATGGCCCGCGAACAGGAGCTGGACCTCCTTCGCCACCAGCTCAACGAAATCAAATCGGCCAACCTGCGTCCGGGCGAAGAAGAAGAGATTGAAAAACGCTACAAACTGGCAAGCAACAGCAAGCGACTGATCGACCTGGCCGGCGCGGTGGCCGGCAAACTTTCCGAATCGGACAATTCCATCCTCTCCCAGCTGGCGGAGACACAGCGTTTGCTGCGCGAACTGGAGAAGATCGACGGCTCGATGGCCGCCCTCTCCTCGGCACACGCGGCCGCCGTCGTCGAGCTTTCCGAAATCGCGCGCGCGCTTTGCGCGTACGCCGAAAAACTCGATCTCGATCCGCAACAACTCAACGCGCTGGAGCAGCGCGTATCGCTTTTCGAAACATTGAAGCGCAAATATGGCGGGTCCATTGCCGAGGTCATTGCCTTTGGCGAACGCGCTGCGGAACGAGTGCGAAAAATCGAAGGGCGCGACGCGGAATTGGAACGGCTGGCGAAGGAAATCGAGAATGCTCGCGCGCAAATGAATCGGGCCGGCGAGGCGCTGCGCAAAGTGCGGACGAAAGCCGCGCCGAAACTCTCCCAGGAGATCCGACACCACTTGCGCGATCTGGGCTTTCGAAAGTCGGAGTTTGAAGTGCAATTGACCCGGCTCGACGAGCCGCGCGCAAGCGGATTCGACGCGGTGGAACTACTTTTCTCGCCCAATCTTGGAGAACCGCTCAAGCCGCTGCGAGCCATCGCCTCGAGCGGCGAAATCTCGCGCCTGATGCTGGCCATTAAATCAGCTTTGGCGGCGCACGACGCCATCCCGCTGCTGGTCTTCGACGAGATCGACACGAACGTCGGCGGCGAAATTGCCGTCGCGGTAGGCGCAAAGATGCGCGCTCTGGGCGAGGATCACCAGGTGATCTGCATCACTCACCTGCCGCAGGTCGCTGCGACGGCTTCTTCGCATTTTGTGGTCACCAAGGAGGTGGCGCGCGGCCGCACCTTTTCCCGCTTGCAGTCGGTGACAGGGAAAGCGCGCTTGGAAGAAATCGCGCGGATGCTGGGTGGCAAAAGTGAATCAGCGTTGCAACTTGCCGCAGCGCTGCTGGAAAAGCATTAGCCGCGCGCTTGAGAGAATCTGGCGAAGCAAAGCGCGATCAATGCCCCGAGCAGCGCCAGATCCAGCGCCAGATGGGCCGGGAAACTCCAGTGTTGGCTGGCGTGGCCGAAACAGCCGCACGTGATATCGAGACCGCGGGCCTTCGCGGCAACGGTGGCCACCAGAAACACCACGACCAGCGCCGTCAAAATAGCCAGCGCCCCGTTGTAGAAACGACGGACGATCAGCGCCAGACCGGAAAAAATTTCCAACCACGGCAAATAAAACGCCAAGGCAACACCGGCACGCCAGGGAATCATTTTGTAGTTGTCGATGTCGTGCGCAAACTGCACGGGGTCGAGAATTTTGAGCGCGCCGGCGTAGATGAAAATGGCGGCGACGATAAAGTCCACAATTCGCCACATTATTCCCGGGAGAATCGACGTTTGATCACCTGCAATCGATGCTCGTTCCATCGTTCCGTCCCTGCACGCGCCGCACTTTCGGCGTTTCACCGGTTTTTCTTCAGCCACGCTTCCCACCCGCCCTCGAGCACGAACACGTCGGGCAGCTGCGCCTCCTTGCGCAGGCGCTCGGCCACTTCGCGCGCCAGATCGCAACTTTGTGCGCTGCAATAGACTACGACCTTTTTGCCGGGCGACCAGGCGGCCAAAAACTGCGGCAGCAAATCGTTCCAATGATCTTCGTTCAACGAAATCGCACCGGGAACATGGTCGCGGGAAAATTCCTCCTGTGGCCGGGCATCCACCCAGATCGCGCCGTCGCCCCACTGGCGCGCCTCTTCAACACTCACCAACTCCGAAGGCGGAATGGGCGATTGCCAGGAGATCCTGTCCCGGAAATAAATCGCCTGCCCCGCCCCGGGAAGAAGGGCAAGGAGCGCCAGCACCAACGCCTGGCCTGCAACTGAGAATTTCAATGTGTCTGGCTAACCGGAGCGGGCGGACGAGCGGGAGCAGTAGGAGCTGCCGCCGGAGCACCCGGCGCTCGCTGAATCGCTGGCGCACCCGGAGCGACCGGCGGAGGCGGCGCGCCGGTGACGCGCGCAGTGGCATAAAATGTCCGGGTCGAATTTTCCGCCTGAATGGTCAAAGTAGAGGCCAGCGGCTTGCCGGTCTCCTTCGGTGCGACCTCGATTTTAAACTGGCCTTTGCCGGTCTCTTCGACTTTGGTCTGAAAATCCGGGCTCGAAGAGGCGACCTTGATGTGCTTTACATCGAAATCTTTTCCGGCGCGCACATTGATCACTTTCGAGTCGGGTTTGTCGCCCTGTTTCCAGAACACGAACGTGGGAGTAATTTCCAGTTCCTGAGGAATGATGGCGCGCAGAGTGAGCACCGTCTTTTGATTTGTGGGATCGTCAGTTTCCACCGTCACAGTCTTGACCTGGGTGCCAGTGCGATCGCCGATATTGAACGTCGCGGTGATCTCGCCTTTTTCCCCAGGGGGCACCTCGTCCTTCTGAGTTTGAGCCGTGGTGCAACCGCATGAAGCATGGACGGATTTAAAGCGGACGGGCGTTTTGCCAACGTTCTGGTATTTGAAATGCCCTATCGCTTGCTTGTCGCCCCGCGCCGGATGCAGCTCGATTGTGGTCTGTTCCCATTTCAATTCCGCGCGAGCGGTGACACAAAAAACTGCCGACAACGCAAAAGTCAGGATTTTTGTTTTCATCTTGTGGAATAGAAGCGCGTAATATAATCAGAGACTGCGTCTCGCCAAGTGCGCGGGGCTGCTCCGGTTAGCCCGGTGTATTTTGCGGTGGCCAGCACCGAATAGACGGGTCGGCGGGCGATCCACTTGCTCATATTTTCCAATTTACATGGCGCTACGGTTCGCGCCTTCATGGGCAGCCCCAGGTTCCGGCAACAGTCGATCGCCCATTGCGCGTACTGCTGCCAACTGCATTCGCCGGCGTTTGCAAAATGCAGGATGCCTCCGCAATCGCTTGCGCTGTAGCCGGGGTCGTTGAACCCGGTTTCTGCAGCGGCGGGCGTGTCGCCTGCAAAGTCGGCGGCTTGGATATTTTTACCGGGATCAGCGATCCCGGCTACAGGGGAGGGTGCGAAAAAGCGCGGGAGCATTGCGGCGATATCCAACGTGTAAGTAGGCGTCGAGAATTTGTCCGCCACTGCGTCAACTGTTTCACTTTCCCGTGCGCGCTGGATCATGGCGTCGATAAAACTGGGGCGATCGGGCCCAAACACCCACGAAACGCGCACCACCAGGTAGCGGCTATCCACTTGTAACACGTTGCGTTCGCCGGCCAGTTTTGACACTCCGTAAACGCTGATCGGTCTCGCTTCATCCTCTTCCGTGTACGGCAGGCGTTTTTCTCCGTCGAACACGTAATCGGTGCTGAAATGGATAAGTCGCGCGCCTTTTTTACTGCAGATTTCCGCGAGAACGCCTGGCGCCTCCGCGTTGACGCGGAAGGCTTCTTCGGGCTGCGTCTCACACAGGTCCACGCGGGTAAAAGCCGCGGCGTTGATCAGTAAATCAAAATCTCGCGCGCCGAGCTTGGCGCGGACCTCATCAAAATTCGTGATGTCCAACTGCGCGCGATCAAAGCCGGTCACATCAAATTTGTTGCGATAGGCGCGCAGAAGCGCGGCGCCCAGCCGCCCACCCGCGCCGATGATTGCAATTCTCATTTTTGCCGCTGCCATTCCGCCGATGGTTCAGAGGCGCTCGACAGGGAACGGCACAGGGTTTTTGCCGCCGCCGGCCCAAGCCGCCATCTCCTGGTTAGGAACTTGCTCAGATTCAATACCTGCCAGCGCGCTCGAGCAAGGGTTCCCACCAGGAGGGATTGTCGATGTACCACTGGATGGTCTCCGCGAGGCCTTCTTTGAAAGCGCGCCGCGGTTTCCAGTTCAGTTCCCGCTGGGCAAAGGAGGAATCTATGGCGTAGCGGCGGTCGTGGCCGGGACGGTCGGGCACAAACGAAATAAGGCTGTGGGGTTTGCCAAGCTGATCGAGGATCAATTTCACCACCTCCAGGTTCTCCATTTCGCTGTTGCCGCCGAAATTATAGACTTGGCCGGGTTTGCCCTCGAAAAGAGCAGCGACGACTGCGGCGCAATGGTCGGTCACGTGGATCCAGTCGCGCACGTTCAGGCCGTCGCCGTAAACCGGAAGCGGTTCGTCACGCAGCGCCTTGATGATCATGAGCGGTATCAATTTCTCCGGAAACTGATACGGCCCGTAATTGTTTGAACAGCGGGTCACCAGTACATCCTGCCCGTAAGTTTTGTGGCAGGCCAGCGCCAGAAGGTCTGCGCCGGCTTTGCTGGCCGAATAGGGCGAACTGGGATCGAGGGGCGATTGTTCGGTGAACCTGCCGGTCGGCCCCAGCGAGCCGTACACTTCGTCGGTGGAAATCTGAACGAACCGCCGCACACCATGCCGGCGGGCGCAATCCAGCAGGACGCTCGTGCCGATCAGATTGGTGTGAATGAAATTGGCCGGATCGTTGATGCTGCGGTCCACGTGCGATTCGGCGGCGAAATTGATGATGGCATAAAACTGGTGCTCGGTCATGAGCGCGTCCATGGCATCGGCGTTGGCAATATCGGCTTTGAAAAATTCGTAGCGTTCGCCATGTTCTTCGACCACGCCATGGAGGTTGGCTGGGTTCCCCGCGTAGGTGAGCACGTCCACGTTGGTCACACAGGCGGGCTTGTAATGTTGCAAAATATATCGAATAAAGTTGCTCCCGATGAATCCGCACCCACCGGTCACAAGGAGTCGCATGGCAGCGCGTACTAGCAGCGGGGAGCAACGCGCGCCAGCAGAATCTTCTCCGGCCATTGCGGGGTTGGGCGATTATCTCGGGCACTGGAGAGCGCGCCTGAGAGGATCGGATTGGATTCCGTGGGCCATCCTCGGTTTGGCCGCTTTTCTACGCATCTTTCTCCTGGGCATCAAGCCGGCGCATTTCGACGAAGGAATCAACGGCTGGTTCGTCGATCAAGTGATGCATAATGGGTTTTACCGCTACGACCCAACCAACTATCACGGGCCGCTGCACTTTTATGTACTGCTGTTCTCGGAATGCTTGCTCGGTCGCAACATCTGGGCGCTGCGGTTGCCAGTCGTCCTGGTAAGCATCGCCTGCGTCTGGCTGGCGCTGAAATTTGCACCGCTGGTGGGTCGAAATGCAAGCCGCATCGCCGCCCTGGCCATGGCTGTTTCGCCGGGGTTCGTGTTCTACGGCCGCTACGCCATTCACGAAGTGTGGCTGCAATTTTTTTCCATGATGTTCATCCTGGGATTGCTCGGCCTGTGGAAAAGCGGCGCCCTGAATTATCTCTGGTATGCCGGCATGGGCGCAGCCGGCATGATCCTGACCAAGGAGACTTACGTGATTCACATGGTCTGCGCGGTTCTGGCTATTCCGGTCCTGGCGGTCTCCATCGCGCTCAATCGCCTGCCAGAGGCGCGCCCGGCCAAACAGAGCTGGAGCTACATCGATCTGGCGGTAGTGGTGGGGCTGGGCGCGGCGCTGATCATTTTCTTTTACTCAGGAACCTTCTTTAACTGGAACGGCGTCAAAGGCCTCTACCAGGCGTTCCGTGCATGGACGCAGACCGGCGCCGCTGGCCACGGACACGAAAAACCGTGGGATTACTGGCTGAAACTGATGGGGCCATCGTGGGAAAGTGGCGGAACAAATTTTACCGGCTACGAACTGCCAATGCTGGCCGGACTTGTCCTCTGCCTGTTTTGCCAGAAGTTTAAAAATCTCAGCCTGCGTTACCTGGCGATCTATGGCGCGGGAAGTTTGGTGGCGTACAGCTATGTGCGATACAAGACCCCCTGGTGTATCATCAGTTTCGGCTGGCCATTTCTATTTCTTTTCGGCGCGGCGGCGCTTTTGGTGCGGCCGAAAAATCAGCGCAAGGTTTACGCAGCAACAGCCGTGCTTTTAATCCTTTCGCTCGGGCGATCCATCTGGCTGAACTATTTCAAGTGCAGCTCGCCCGATGAACCTTACGCATATGTGCAAACGTACAACGACATTTTCAAGCTAACCAAACCGCTGCTGACGTTGGCGAAACGCGATCCGGTTTACTATCATCTCACCGGCCACTTGATTCGCTCCAGTGTTTACCCGCTTCCCTGGATCCTGGGTGACTTTGATCGCGTAGGTTATTACGAAGGCGGTAACATGCCCGCAAACCTCGACGCCGATTTTCTCCTGGTGCAACAGGACAAGATCAAACAGGTGGAATCGAAATTGAAAGGGGCCTACTACACGGATACGCTGACCATCCGCAACTACCAGGATCCGTCCAAGCTTTATTTGAGCGCCAAAATCTTCAAGGAATTTTTCCCCGGCAAAGCTCCAAACTTTGTCGGGAAACAACCGAACCAGATGCAGAACGTTCCATGAAGTGGCTAGCGGCTGGCCTGACCTTCGTCAATCTGTCGGTTGTTTGCGGGCTTCTTTTGGGAATCGCCGGGCGGGGACTAAATCCGTTAAGCGCCGGCCTTGCGCTTCTGTGCGGCGCAGCGTTTGCCATCGCCGCTTATCTCGGGACCGTTGACCCGGCGAAAGAAGAAAACCAGGCCGAGGCGGCTTCCCTGGAAAGGGAAACTGCGAAATCCGAGGCGAGGAGTTCCCAACGCGCGCCCGGTCAGGCGCAATCCCAAGACCGCCAATCTGCGCCTGCCTGGTTTCGGTACAGGAAGGTGTGGTTCTGGTTCGTGGCAGCGTGCTTCGCCCTGTTTGCCCTGCGATCGTTCTGCTGGCTCCTGTACATCGACGGCAGCGAACTGCGCATCCAGTCGCCAAATAACCTGGGCGATCTTTCACTGCACATTACGCTGATTCGGAACTTCGCCAATGGCGTCCCGCTTTGGCCCGACAACCCAATCTTCTTTTCGAGCAAACTGAGGTATCCGGCGGGAATCGATCTCTTCAACGCGCTGCTTTGTCTGGTGCACATCGACCTGATCCGCGGCCTGGTTTGGGTGGGATTGCTCGCTTCGCTCGCCACCTTCTACGCCTTGTATCGCTGGGGCGGCACTTTCGCTGTCGCAGGCTTCCTGTTTAACGGCGGAATCGCCGGCTTCGAATTTTTAAAGACACTGAAGTTTTTGGATTACCAGGGCGGCAACAAGATCGCCTGGAAGAGTATTCCCCTTGCCATGTTCGTGACGCAACGCGGATGGTTGTACGCCATTCCCGCGGCGCTGATTCTTTTGTGGCATTGGCGGGAAAGATTCTTCAGGCCAAATTCGGCAATTCCGCCCGCAACAAGTTCGCCCGAAACAGGAGGCGACCTTGCGAGCAACGCCACTCGTGCGCCATCGCGCGGTCCGCTGCCTTTTTGGCTGGAACTTTCTCTGTACGCCTCGATGCCTCTGTTTCACGTCCACACATTCATCGCGCTGACCATCGTGTTGCTCGTGGCGCTCTGTTTCGAGCGCCTGGCAGGGCTGAAAGTCTTCAGCAACGCTCCAATACGAAAACATGCGGTCAGCCTGCTGGGCGCCGCAGTGATTCCCGCAACCTTTTTTGTATGGCTGGTCACCGATCAATTTCGAGCAAAGTCGCTTCTGGCCTGGCATCCGGGTTGGGCGCAGGATTCACCCGACTTCGCCGCGCCTTTTTTCCGGTTGGGCGGCACAGCCGATTTCGGTTCTTCGACAGCATTTGGATTGTTGCTGCAAAAGACATGGAACGGCGTGATCGCGCCATTTTTCCAGTTCTGGTTGACAAACTTTGGCTTATGGGTTCCTCTGGCTCTGGCTTTGGTCGCGCTCTGTGTTTGGCGCGCCTGGAAAGCCGGCTGGCGCTGGGGTCGGACGCCTCCGGCTGACGTCGCCTTTGTTTTTCCAGCCGTGGCCATCTTTCTTCTTGGCTACTTTGTCCAGACCGCCCCGTGGGGCTGGGATAATCTTAAGCTGATGGTCTGGGGATACTTTCTTATCCTTCCGTTTTTATGGAGCGACCTCGTAGGGCGCTGGGCGCTCCCCGAACGAGCGGTTACCTGTTTTGCGCTGTTTGCGTCGGGCTTTGTTACCCTGCTGGGTGGCTTGAGCGCCGGGCACCCTGGTTTTGGCCTGATGGAGAGAGCAAGGCTCGATGCCATCGGCGCCGCGGTGCGCCCCCTGCCAGTGGAAGCGCGGTTCGCGGCTTACCCCACCTACAATCATCCCCTGCTGTTGCAGGGGCGCAAAGTGGTTCTGGGATATCCAGGTCATCTGTGGACGGAAGGATTCGACTACAACGCTCCCAACAATCAGCTGAGCGCCCTGATGCGCGGCGCGCCCAACTGGCGGCAGATCGCCCGGTCGCTCGGTGTTCGTTACATTTTCTGGGGTCAGGATGAAAAGGCCAACTACCAGGGGAGCACGCGCCCGTGGGAAGCCGCTGCCACCCGCGTGGCATCGGGCGACTGGGGCGCCATTTACGATTTGGGATCGTCGGCGAACGACAGATGAGAGACAAGGGTTTCATGTCGGTAAAGCGTTACAGTGCGCTGAGTCGCAAAGAACCGGCGCGCCCACCAGCAGCGAAGCAAGCCACTGGCGACTGACAGGCGCCGATTTGACTCGGAGGTCATGCGCGCGGGTCGGACGCGGACGCGGAGTAGGCCGCGGCCGTGGTGTAGGTGTAACACGCGGTGTTGGAGTGGGAGTCACTGTTGCACCCGGACACGTGTAAGCCATCGTGTCGATGCCGATGTAATCAGAGTTGGCGCCCAATGGACCGCCGTTTTCTACAAAGTAGCGAAAGGCAAGGCGACCGCTGGTGATCCCGGGAGGAAGGCCACTCAATGTGACGCTGAACTGGGTCCATACCGTTGGATAGCCGTTCAGCGTATAGGTCGGGTTGATGTCCAGCAAAAGCACTGTGAAATCGCCGACGTCAGTGGCCGTGGTTCCCACGTTTGTACTCGCGCCGTTGGTGCTCATCCGCACTTGAAGCCGATCCGCCAGCTGCGGTTTGTCCACAGTTCGGGTGAAGAAGGTGAGTGTGGCGCCGTTTTGCAGGCGAAGAACCGGTGTAAGTAACCAATTACTGATTGTGGCGACGCCATTGCCATTGTTGTAGTCAGCGGCGATGTAGGAATCCGGACCGCCGTCGCGAGCCAAGAAGATCTTCGGATTCCCCTGGAACCAGTTTGTCGTTCCCAGGGGCTGGCTGTTGTTCTGCATGAACCAGCCCGCGGGCACAAGATCCTCAATATTGCCGAAACCTTCGCTAAGGGGTGTGCAACCGCCCGGAGTCGGCGTGACGGTGGGCGTTGCGGTGGGGGTTGGCGACACAGTTGCGGTTGCGGTCGCCGTGGCTGTGGCAGTGGCTGTAGGAGTCACAGTTGGTGTCGCGGTGGAGGTAGCGGTGGCGGTTGGCGTGGGCGTTGAGGTTACCGTAGCCGAGGGCGTGGCGGTAGCTGTCGGCGTAGCCGTCGCTGTTGCTGTGGGCGTCGGAGTAGGAGTAGGCGTTGACGTTGGAGTCGGAGTAGCAGTTGGCTTTGCCGTGGGCGTAGGTGTAGGCGTGAGCGTCGCCGTTGGAGACGGAGTCGCGCTTGCGCTCGGCGTCGGAGTAGGAGTAAGAGTTGACGTAGGGCTAGCCGTCACGGTTGGCGTGGAAGTAGGTGTTGGAGTCGGAGTCGCGGTAGCTGTCGCTGTGGCCGTAGGAGTCGGCGTGGGCGTTGGCGAAGGCGTGCACGGGTCTGGGCCGACAAAGTTGCCCAGAGCTGTGGGTTTACTGCCTACCGGAATTGTGGCCGTCACGATATTTGTGGCGGTGTCAATGACGGAGACATTATCACTGCTAAAATTCGTCACATACACGCGAGTCCCTGCCGAGTTGAACGACACGCCTTCGGGCACCACGCCCACTCCCTGCACCGTATCCACCACGCTGTTGGTAAAGGTGTCGATGACTGAAACGTTGCCGCTGGATTGATTGGCGACATAGGCGCGGGTTCCTGCCGGATTGATCCCTACGCCGTACGGGCTCGTTCCCACCGCAATTGTGGTCGTTACCGTATTGCTGGAGGTGTCGATGACTGAGACGTAGTTGCTAAATTCGTTGGTAACATACACAAACGTCCCCGCCGGGTTCACGGCCACTCCAACGGGAAAATCTCCGACGCCCACGGTGGATACGACCGAATTGGTGGAGGTGTCGATGACCGAAACATTGTCACTATCTGAATTGGCCACGTACACGCGTGTTCCCGTTGGGTTCACCGCGAGCCCGATGGGATTGCTCCCTACGTCAACCGTCGCCACAACTGAATTGGTGGAGGTGTCGATGACCGAAACGTTATTCCTGCTCCCATTGGAAACGTACGCGCGTGTGCCAGCCGGGTTGACCGCGACACCATTGGGGCTACCACTGAGCGGCACCGTCGCCACCACGGTATTGGTAGAGGTGTCGATGACTGAAACATCACTGCTGGAGGAATTGGTCACGTAAACCCGACTGCCTGCTGGGTTGATCGACACGCCGAAAGGCGCCGTCCCCACGCCTACGGTAGCGATCACCTGATTGATACTCGTATTGATGACGGAGACATTATCGCTTTGTTGATTTGCGACGTAAGCATATACGGGACAAGGCGGCGTTGGGGTTGGCGTTCCAACACAACTACCATGGACGTTTAGCACCATATCCATGTCAGGATAGCCGAGAGCGGCCGTGGTCGTGGGAGCAATAACATCGCAATCCGGCGCGCTGATATAGCCCGGCCCGGTTTCCCCAGCCTGGTTTGAGCCGATGAAGAAGTGGTGTTCGCCCGTCTGGCTTGGCGAATGCACTTCCATGATCAACTCAGACGTCCCGGCCGGGACCGTCGCAGCCAAGGGCTGCGTGTGGATCGTAAGCACCTGATCTGGCAAGGTGAATTCGCCAGTGGAGGCGAGCGGATGCGACTGCCAATCCCCTCCCGGAAACGGCGCGCCGCTGTTCATATAGAGATTGACGATTACTGGCTGCCCATTGCCCGTGCCCGTGTTGGCATTTTCCACACCGAAGGAGACGGAAGTAACATCGTATTGGAGGCCGTGAGCAAACTGTTGCATGTCAAACGCGCGCCAGTAACTGGATGGCGCGCTGTTGAAAGGAATGGTGTCTTCCAGGCAGTGATAAGAATTTCCATCGATAATGTCCTGGCTCCCCGAGTGCGTGATTGTCGAGGGACAAACCGGCGTTCCGGTCGGTGTTGGTGTTGGCGTCCCGCTTGGCGTTGCTGTCGCCGTGGGCGTAGGCGTCGGCGTGGGTGTGTTAGTAGGTGTCGCGCTGGGAGTTGGCGTTGGAGGCGGGGTAACCGTTGGTGTGGACGTGGGCGTGAACGTCGCAGTTGGTGTCGGCGTCCCAGGCGTGGGCGTCGGAGTCGTGCTTGGGCAATCGCCGTTGATGTTTAACACAATATGCATGTCCGGACGATTGATTGGAGGATCAGCCGTGTTTGTTGGCTGCGAAGGGCCGCATTCGTCCATGTTCAGGTAACCTGGCGCCGTTTGTCCCGCTGCATTTGAGCCGATAATAAAATACGCGTTAACAGGCGTGAGATCAGGCACGGCGACCTCCATAACCAATTCTTCAGTGCACGCCGGGATAATGCCCTCCAGGGGAACGGTCATGACTGTTTGATTCTGATCAGGCACGCCAATCGTCCCTGTCGTTGCGATAAGCGTTCGCGATCCACTGGGAAACGCTGCGCCTTGGTTGACGTAAAGATTCACTGTCGCCGTAACTGCATCAGAAAACGGCCCCGCGCTCAGAGCCTGTTCGATGCCAAATGAAACTGAATGGACATGGTATTCTTGTCCCCCTGCCAGCGTTTGCATGTCGAATGCCCGCCAAAAACTCGCGGCGCTGGTTCCCTGGTTTATGCAAGTGTAGGAGTGGTTAGCCAAAATGCTCTGGCTCGCTGATTGAGTGATGACTGCAGGACACACGTCCGCGACGCTGGCAATCTCGTTTGTATCGAACATCTGCGTGTCATTGATTCCTCCAAGAGCCACGATCCCATCGCCCACGGTTGTCCCCGCGAGGCGCCGCCGGCTGGCATTGAGATTTGGACCACTGCGCCAGCTGTTGGTCGCGGGGTCGTAGAAACGTGTGGTGTTAAAACCATCTGGCGCAAAAAAGCCGCCGCCATAAAGATACAGTTTCTCTCTCAACACGGTACTACCAGGACCGGCTACCGCCTGTGGAAGGGTCGGCCCGGCGCTCCAGCTGTTGGAAGCAATATCGTAAACGAATAATGTGTCGAATTCGTTGGCGCCATCCCAGCCGCCGGCGATGTACAGTCTGCCGTCAATGATTCCAAACCCCGCGTAACTGCGAGCTTGTGGCATTGAGGCAAGCGTGGTCCAACTGTTTGCAGCGATGTTGTATGCGTACAGTGTATCGACCACCGCATCACTGGCATTGAAACCGCCGGCGACGTAGATAATGCCATTCCAAATGGCTGCCGCGTGATTCGCTCTTGCTTCGGGCATGGGCGCGCCAGTCGTCCACGAATTGGTGGCAATGTCGTAAATCCAAGTCGCGTTGCTTAAACCGCTCGGTTCGGCGCCGCCGATAACGTAGATATTGCCATCATTATAGACCGCGGGAGAAGAGGCGTGCTGCTGCGGCAACGCCGCCAGGCTGGTCCATGAATCGGTTGCCGGATCGTAACGCAGAAAATCGGCGCGCCGGCCGGCGCTGCTGTTGCCGCCACCGGCGTAGACAAAAGTGCCATCGCTGGCAGCGAAGACATCATCCGCAAAATAAGGTAAGGGAGCGCGCGCTATCCAGGGCCCCACCTTTCCGCAAGGGCTCGGAGTAGGGGTCGGAGTTGGGGATGGACAACTCCCCTGAACGTTGAACACGATGTGCATCCCCGGATAGAAGATGTCTGCTGTAGTTTTGGGAGTGGGAATTCCACAGGCCGGCGCGCTGATGTAACTCGGCCCGGTCTGGCCCTCGCCGTTGGAACCAATGATGAAATAGGTGTTGGTATTGGAGTGATCAGGCGCATTGACTTCCATAACCAACTCATCGGCGCCGGCCGGCACCGTCGCGCTCAACGGCACCGCCAGCACCGTCTGCTGTTGATTGTTCACCTGAACGGGACCACTCGTCGCCAGCGGTGTCAGCGTTCCACCAGGGAATGGCGCGCCGCTATTGGTGTAGAGATTGACCGTCACCTGCTGTGAACCGCTGGGGCTATCCGCCAATTGAATGCCGAAGGAGACTGACGTGATGTCATATTGCCTGCCAAGCGTGAAGCTCTGCATGTTAAAGGCGCGCCAGTAGCTTGCCTGAGCTGTGCCATTGTTAATCTCGCAGTCGAAAGAGTTTGTGGAGTCGATAGTTTGGCTCACCGACTGGGTGATCACCGATGGACACGGCGGTGTCCCGGTTGGCGTGGGCGTTGGCGTTGGAGGACACAAACCCGCGCCGGTGTAGGTGACGTCGTCAATCCCAATGTAGTCCGAATTCGCCCCCGTCGGCCCGCCGTCTTCAACGAAATAACGGAAGGCAAATCGTCCGGTAGTTCCTGGCGCGACGCCGCTCACAGTGATGGTGTACTGAGTCCAGATGGTCGGATAGTCAGTCAGGGTGTAGTTGGGATTGATATCGAGGAGCAGATCGGTGAAATCACCTACGCTCGTAGAACTTGTTCCCACATTGGTGCTGGCGCCCTGTGTGCTCATCCGCACCTGAAGCCGATCAGCCCGGATCGGGTTGTCCACGGTGCGAGTATAGAACGTCAACGTCGCGCCGTTTTCCAACTTCAGTTCCGGCGTCAACAACCAGTTGCTGATGATGGCGACCGGGTCACCCGGACCCGCATTATTGACATCCGCGGCGATGTAATCATTCGATCCTTCAATGCTTGGGAATTGGCTCGGGTCGCCTTGGAACCAACTGGGCTGAACTCCAATCGGTTCGCTATTGTTCCGGAAAAACCAGCCTGGCGGAAGCGTGTCAATGTCCTGGAAGTCTTCGTCCAGCGAGCAATACGGCGTCGCGGCGGGCGTGGCAGGCGATCCCTGGGTCTGAGGCCGCGCGCTCCGGCGTTGCGCGAAGCTGGATGTCAGTAAGATTGCAGCGAACGAAAAGACGCTTAAAGCCAGGGCGACGCGAAATGCAACCGAAGCACGCCTTGAATCGCTGTGGCTCTTCTCCATTGACTAACGTGACGCACGAAAGTCCCAACTTCCGCCGAACGGGGCGATTCTTTATTCACAGCGGCAAGCGGTGTCAACTCTCCATTTTTCGCCATTTCAACTTTGGCTGGCCGGTACCGTCCAATAGTCGGTTCGACGTCCAGGCGGATGGCAAGTCCTGCGGTTACGGCCGCCTTTCTCCCTTCCGGGTAGAACTAACAAACGCTACCTGGCTTTCTCGCGTAAGCGGTGCCAACACAAAACGCCATTCCAGCAGACGGCATATCCGCGCCCCTGCCCTGCTTTTTACACCGAAACCATTTAGCGACGCCTCCGCCAAACCCGGAAGGGATGCGCGAGGAAGACGAAATAGACGGAGCTGATCAGGCCGGTAAAGCTGCATGCGGGACTCGTTAGGCGCAGCGGGCCGCTTCGCAAGGCGGCGAACACATTTTCCGCCGTCAATGCAGTCGGCCTTGGAATGCTGGTGTAATGACTCCCAAATGCGTGCAGTCGATGCGCGTCGGAGGTGGCGATCAACGGTTTGCCAAAACGGGCCGCCACCTTTTGCGCCGGGCGGTTTGGATTAAAGAGGCCCGTGTGAAAATGGCAAAACTCAATGGCGTCAAAGCAATCAATCTCTCGGACCAGTCGCGATCCGATCGAACCGCCAAAGAGATAAAACGGATGCGGCGCAATCGTGAAAACTGAGTCGCCGCGGCGCGCCCGCAGCCTGCGCAGATCGTCAAAGCTTTTGAGCATTGCCGCCTCCCGCGCCGTGACGTTCAACACAATGACGTCCGCGCCTTGCAGCCGCATTTCTGCGGCCGGGATGAGCAGAATGCCCATCGCTGCGGCCTCCGCGAACACCTCCGGCCGATCAAATACAGCGTCGTGCAGGGTAATTGCCAGGACACGAAACCCGAGGGCGCGAGCGCGTTCGAGCAGTTGATGCGCGGAATAATCCACGGCGTCCCTGGGATCGTCGAGCGTGTGAATGTGCAAGTCGATCTTGATCCATTCTTCGTTGTGAATCGTGCTCATGCTCCCGCTCTTGCTCATGCCGGTGGTTGGTAATTCGTTGAAGCGTGACAGCGGTTCGAAATATTGAATCCCGACCCGCAATCCACAATCACCCTGGCCAGCCATTCGCTTCAATTACGACCAGGAGCAACACTGAGTTGCCAACCGGCGCAGATGAGAGAAAATTTCTGGCGCGTTCCCGCGTCCGACGCTCGGGTGGTGGAATTGGCAGACACGTACGTTTGAGGGGCGTATGCCGAAAGGCTTGCGGGTTCAAGTCCCGCCCCGAGCACCAGATTCGCGGTTTCAAAGCTGGCGCCGCGCAAATCGCCACCTCTGGTTTCGGCGGCTGGCATCAGGCGCCGGCCGGGATTGGAGCTCGCCGGCCTTTGCCTCGAGGAACGCTCTGCCGCCCAGATTCCAAAGATCCACCAGCAACCAGCGAATGGCATGTCCTCGGTTCTGAAGATCGGGCATCTGACTGCGCATGACGATCCCCGCGGGCGTCGCCTGCTGAATTGCCCCAAGCACTTTTCGCGCGAGCTGAATCCGGACAATCAAAAGCAAATATTCCCGCCGGCTTAAAACGGGCCACGTTCCCGTGCGAATAAACGTCGCGACAGCCTTTTCAACCCTTCGCCTTGTCCGCTGCTCGTCCGACTGAAGAAGCGCGAAGTATTCCTCGCTTACCAGAGGCGGCGCGCCGGTGTACCTGGCGAGGCAGACGCTGAAGTAAACGCTCTGCGCCGCCAACCGGTTGTCCCAGGCTTCCAACAAACTTCCCCGGGAAGCGATCGCATGAAGCGACTGATACCACTGCTGCCATTCTTCGAGAGTGTGCATTGAATGCAGGAGCTGCCGTTTCGGGAAACTCGTTTGTAGCCAACAGCGCGGCCTTCGACGAGCAAAAAATCGTCGGGCCACCCACTTTTTTGTCAGTAAGCGGCCGCCGCGCCAATGAACGAGGCCCGTGATGGTCAGTCAGTTGGTCGGCTGCCTGGACATGGGCACGAAACGAACCGGCAAGGTAACGCTTTGCTTCAGCTGCCCATTTTTCTTTTCCAACAGATAAAGCTGCTGAGCAAACCGATCGCCCACCGGGATCACCATGCGCCCGCCCTCCCTCAGCTGATCGATCAGCGGCTGCGGAATTTTATCCGGCGCGCAGGTCACGATGATGGCACCGAAAGGGGCTGCTTCCGGCCAGCCCTTGTAACCGTCGCTCGCCTTCAAGTGCACATTCTTGTAGCCAAGCCGTTGCAAAGTCGCCTCGGCGGTTTTAGCCAGCGCCGGCACGATCTCGACCGAGTAAACTTCCCTGGCGAGCTCAGCCAAAATGGCGGCCTGATAACCCGAGCCGGTGCCGATTTCCAAGACGCGATCGCTCGGGTTCAACCGCAGTTGCTCGGTCATGAACGCCACGATGTATGGCTGCGAAATCGTCTGGCCAAAACCGATCGGCAACGGGCTGTCCGCATAGGCATCGGCGCGTTCATCCGCGGGAACAAATTCCTCGCGCGGAACTTTTCGCATGGCGGCCAGCACCCGCTGGTCTTTGATACCGCGCACCGCCAATTGTTGCTCCACCATTCGTTGCCGCTGCGCCGGAAAATCAGGACCCGGCGTCGGCCTTTGCCCACAGGCCGCGTTTGCCAGCAGGGCAACGGAAAGCGCAGAACGTAACAGCCGTCGCATCCCGAAAAATTATAGCGCCGTTTGTTGCTTCTGGCGTTAGTCCAAATTCCTGGTGTGCTTCGGGCCGCTTCGTGGTTAATTTTCGTTCAGCTTTCCCATGAACGAAGAACGCAAAACACCCGAGATGCGCGCCACCATGAGCGACATCGAGCGACTGCGCCATTCGTGCGCGCACGTGCTGGCTACAGCCATTCTGAAAATCTGGCCGGAAGCGCAGTTTGCCGCCGGGCCGCCGGTGGAAAACGGGTTCTATTACGATGTCGATCTGCCGCACCGCATTTCGCCGGATGATTTCGCGAAAATCGAGGCGGAGATGGCAAACGAGATCAAAGCGAATCATCCATTCGAGCGCATTGAAGTCTCGCGCGAGGAAGCGCTCGCGCTCGGGAAAAAAGGCCGCCTCGCCGCCCTGGGCGAGCGGCCCGAGCCAAGCCGGTTCAAACTGGACATCATCGAGAACATTCCACCCGGCGAAACGATCTCGCTCTATCGCAACGGCGATTTCATCGATCTCTGTGCCGGTCCCCACGTGGCGCGCACCGGCGAAATCGGCGCGTTCAAGCTCACGAGTGTGGCCAGCGCCTATTACAAGGGCGACGAGCGCAATCCTCAGCTCCAGCGCGTTTACGGAACGGCGTTTAAAACCAAAAAGGAACTCGACGACTACTTCGCCATGCTCGAGGAAGCGAAGAAGCGCGACCACCGCAAACTGGGCCGCGAACTGGAGCTGTTCGTCTTCGACGACGATGTGGGCCCCGGCCTGCCGATGTTCCTGCCGCGCGGCGCGGTCATCGCCGAAGAACTGGAGAAGCTGGCAAGAGAAACGGAGTTCGCCGCCGGTTATCAGCGGGTGCGCACGCCGCACATCGCCCGCGAAAGCTTGTATCGAAAGAGCGGGCATCTCCCCTACTACGCCGAGTCGATGTTCCCGCCGATGGAACTGGCCGATGACGTCGAGGCGTCAAAGCGAGACGCGTCGAACCGGGACGACAGCGAGACCGCTTCGACACTTCAACGCTTCCACATTTCAACAAGGTATTATCTCAAGGCCATGAACTGCCCGCATCACCACAAATTGTTTGCCGCGCTGCCGCGCAGCTATCGCGATTTGCCATTGCGCCTGGCCGAGTACGGCACCTGCTATCGCTACGAGAAGAGCGGCGAATTGTTCGGCCTCATGCGGGTGCGCTCGCTGCAGATGAACGACGCTCACATCTACTGCACGCCGGAGCAATTCGAAGCGGAGTTCAACGCGGTCAACGAAATGTATCTGAAATATTTCAAACTTTTCGGCATCGAAAAATACCTGATGCGTTTCTCCACGCATGATCCATCGCGACTGGGCCAGAAATTCGTGAACGAAGCGGAGCTTTGGAAACAAACTGAAGAAATGACACGCAACGTTTTGAAACGCTCCGGCATCGAATACGTGGAAGTGCCTAACGAAGCGGCCTTCTACGGACCCAAGATTGACGTGCAAGTTTGGAGCGTGATCGGGCGCGAATTCACTCTGGCCACTAACCAGGTCGATTTCGCTCAGCCGCGCCGGTTCGGCCTGGTTTACAAAGACAAAGATAACACCGACAAGACGCCCATCTGCATCCATCGCGCCCCGCTCGGCACCCACGAGCGGTTCATCGGTTTTTTGATCGAGCATTACGCCGGCAATTTCCCGCTCTGGATTTCACCCGAACAGGTGCGGATCCTCACGATCGGCGAGGAACCGAGCTTGATGGATTATGCGCGCTCGATTTTAAAGGAGCTGCGCGCTAACCATGTCCGCGCGGAAATCGACGAAAGCACCGACAAGATTAACGGCAAAATCCAGCGCGCCGAGCAAATGAAAGTGCACACTATGTTTGTGATTGGGAAACGCGATATGGAAGCGAGGGCGGTCAGCGTCCGCGTTCACGGCAAAGGCAATCTGGGGGCAAAACCGCGCGCCGAAGCCATCGGCGAAGTGCTGGAGAAAATCCGCGCACGAGCCGCCTGAGATGCCAAACCGATTCGAGATTGGTTCAGGCAAGCGGAGCGCGATCTGGCGTTGGCGCGAAAAGCCCGGGGGAAGGCGGCTGGCACGAATAGGCCTGTTTTGCAGCGCAGCAGGCGGCGGAAAAGGCCGCCAAGGCGCTACGCGCAGAATTCGTGCCGCCTTTTGCGACTGCAAAGCGATTCGAAGCAGGTGTGCGGTTTTCCACCGGCACAATGCCTTGCCTCGATAGCCCGCGGAGGAATCGCGGATTAGCCGTGATTAATCGCCGAACAGCCTCCTGATCGAACTGTTATTCTGGCGCGGGCAACGACCGATCAATAGGTCGGGGCGGCTCAGGCCACATCGATGCCGTGAGCATCGCGCGGAACCGTCGCGATGGGCGGTCGGTTTCGATTCTTTTCTCTCGACAAATTCATTGAGATTTTCCAGAGAAGATTCCACCGCCATGCAATTTTTACTTAACTGGCCGGTGCCACTTTCCTTCCTGACGGTCTCGGCGGCCACGACCCTGGCTGCCCTGGCGGGGCTATCCATCGTACGGAAGAATTACTCGGCGGAGGTTCTCAAGGAAAACCACGAAGTCGCTGCCATCATCTTTAATGCCTTTGGCCTGTTCTACGGGGTAATGGTGGCATTCGTGGTGTTTGTGACCTGGAGCGGCTACTCCGATGCCACGAAAAATCTGGAAATGGAGGCCAACGAGGTGGACGACATTTTCCACAGTACCGAAGCGTTTCCCGAGCCGGTCAGGAAAATCATTCGCCAGGAACTTCTGGATTATTTGAAGAATGTGGAGGGCGAACTCGACCGGATGGCGCGAGGCCATGTCGAACTTCACTCCAGCGACGCGATGCCAAAGCTTCTCAGCGCCTTCTATCACATGGACGAGGCGCTCATGCCCAACAAGGCCCTCTACGCCGAAACATTGAAACGCTTGAACAACCTCGCTGAATATCGGCGGCTGAGAATATTTGCTGGCAACGACACCGTGCCCGCCGCCATCTGGCTGGTGCTGCTGATCGGCGGTGTGTTCACCATTTCGTACACGTTCCTCTTCGGAATGAAAAACATCCGGGCGCAGTATCTCATCACCGCCACCCTGACCGTGACGATTACGCTGATTTTATTTTTGATCTATGTGCTCGACCATCCCTTTACGGGAACGAGCAAGGTGAGCGCAGAGCCGTTAAAAGATGTGATGGCGCTGATGCAAAAGGAATGAACCCTCTACACTGGTAGAGCGCTTTCTACTTTGGAGCGGGCCGCCGGTTCGCCTGACGAGAGGCTCCTCACAGCGAATCGATTCCGGGGACGAGTCAGAGGGCGCGTCTGGCCCGACCAGATCTCTGTCCTTCCTTAGCGCCGCTTTTTTTTCATCGGTTTCCCTTTGCGCTTGGTCTTGGCCATGCGGCGCAGCTCCGCTTTGCTCATTGATTTATACATTTGTCGAGAAGCGCCTTTGAGCGAGGATGCCGAGCGTTGACCGCGTTTGGCTGCCAGCGCTGCTCCGGCTGCCATTTGTTGTTTCTTTGATTTTGCAGGCATACTACAACTTCGCTTGCCGCAGCCTGAATGGATTTACATCGCGTTGCCCTGACCGCCGCCCCTGGATATGGGAATCTGGAAGCGTGAAAACCACTATCGAGCTTCCCGATGCGCTGTTTCGCGTCATCGCGAACCTGCAACGAATTGGTTGGTAATTCATCCCACTGCGAGAACGCGCCTGAAACGCCGCGCGAGATACACAGGAACACCTGTCAGGACGATCAAGATGCCAATTCCAGAAGTCGCCGGCGCAAGCCAGGCCAGATCAACAGTCAACAACGCAGCCAGCAGGATCGAGATGATCGGGACCACCGGATAACCCCAAGCGCGGTACGGGCGATGCGCGTCGGGTTTTGTGCGCCGCAAAATCATCACGGCCGCAACCATCAAAAGGTAAAAAAGCAAATCGGCCGAGATGATGTACTCGAGCAGTTGATTGTAAACGTTTCCGTGGCTCACCTCTCCGGTGGCCGGATTTTTCGTGACTGTGCGCGGCAAAACCAGAAGCGTAGTCCAGATTCCCTGCGCACCCAGAGCGGCGGCCGGAACGTGAAATCGATTGGTGGTTCCGATTTTTGCGAAAAAGAGCCGGTCGCGGGCCATGGCGTAGTAAACGCGCGCTCCGGCCAGGATGAGCCCGTTATTGCAGCCAAACGTCGAGATCATAATTGCGGCGGCCACGCACATCGCTCCCGAATGACCCAGGACGGCGTTCATCATCACAACCGCTACGCGGTTCTGCGGCGCCTGTTGAATTTGTGGAAACGGCAGCACCGCGATGTAAGCGAGATTGGCCAGGAGATAGAGGATCACCACGACGCCGCAACCGACCACGAGCGCTCGCACGAGATTTTTCCCGGGGTCGCGCACTTCGCTGCCCATAAACGTCACGTTCGTCCAGGCCGTCTGCGCAAAGAGCGGACCCACCATCGACTTTCCAAAAAGCAGAGCCAGCGCGAGGCCGCCAACAAAGGTCAGGCCTGGCTGTGCAGTCTGCGGATTCCAGCCGTTCGACCACGAATCCCACCACGCTGAATTCAGCGCGGCCGAATTCGCTCCCCAGCCCAACGACAAGCCAACCACGATGACCGCGACCAGCGCAGCCGTTTTTGTGAACGTGAATGTGTTCTGCACAATTTTTCCCACTTCCAGCCCGCGAGTGTTGGTCCACGTCAGCAAAGCAACCAGCGCAATGGCAACAAGCTGTTCCGTGGACAAACTGAGGGCATAGCTGCCTACCGAGATGGGCGAAACCAGATAGGCCTCGGCTGAAACTGCCGGAACAAAGACCCCGAGAAATTTCGCAAACGCGACTGCCACCGCCGCGATGGTGCCGGTTTGGATCACGAGAAACAACGTCCAGCCGTACAAAAATCCAATCGACGGCCCGAATGCTTCGCGCAGAAAAACATAAACGCCGCCCGCACGGGGCATCATGGTCGCCAGCTCCGAGCAACACAGCGCGCCGGTGATCGTCATTAAACCGGCAATCGCCCAGGCCAGCAGCAGCCACCCCGGCGCGCCGCTCAAACGCGATGATTCTGCGGAAACGATGAAGATGCCGGACCCAATCATCGAGCCGATCACGAGCATGGTCGCATCGATCGGTCCCAGCGCGCGGACAAGTCTCGAAGGCGAAGCCGCTCGTTCGCCGCGCGCCTTGGACTGTCGGTCGATTCCGGCATTCATAAATCGGGTTCGCGTGTGCCCAAACGTTACTCCGAGAATGCGCAGCAACCTGCCTTTTCCTGCATGGCTGGCTTGACCATCGTCGATTTAATTCGCGCGACCGGCAAAACGAGGTCTCTACGCCGTTTTCCTCATCAGGGCGACGCGCGTTTTGATCTTGCTGACGGCGACACTCTCTTTGGCGCGCTGATTTTGACGCCTTCACGTTCGAGCTGTGTTCGCAATTCGCGCGCGAACTCGACCGCGGCGGGTGTGTCGCTGTGCACACAAATGGTTTCGCCGCGCACAGCCACGTCGGCGCCGTCCACTGAACGCACTTTGCCTTCGCGCAACATTCGCAGAACGCGCTGCGCCGCTTCCCTGGGATCACGCAGCAACGCATTCGGCTGGGTGCGCGGCACCAGCCAACCGTCGCTCCGGTAATTGCGATCCGCGAAAATTTCCCGCGCGACTTGCAAACCGTGCGCTTCGCCGGCTCTGGCGAGCTCGGTATTGTCAGGAGCGAACAAGATGAGTTTGGGATCCACCGACCGGATGGCCAGCGCAATCGCATCGGCGAGTTTCGAGTCGCGCACCGCCATGTTGTAAAGCGCGCCATGCGGCTTCACATGATTCGGTCGCACGCCCGCGGCAATCGCCAGTGCGCGGAACGCGCCAATCTGGTAGATGAGTTGCGCCACCAGATCCGAGACTGGAACGGCGATCTCTTTTCGCCCGAAGTTTTCCCGATCTGCAAAACTGGGATGCGCGCCGATTGCGACGCCGTTGTCTTTTGCCGCGCTGATTGCGGCGACAATGGACATTGGGTCGCCGGCGTGAAAACCTGTTGCGATGTTGGCCGAACTGATCAGCTCAAACAGCTCGGCGTCGTGCCTCGCGCCTTCGCCGAGATCAGCATTGATATCGACAATCAGTTTCATTTGCGTTGCAAATTAAGACCGACACGAAAAAGCTCCAGTTCGCGTTCGCGCTCAAACAACAGCCGGTGCGCGTCAGCCAGCGATACTTCGGAAAAGCGAACGCGATCGCCTGCGCGCAGTTGCGCCGCGACACCGAGATCGATGGTGATCACGTGCGCCAGCTTGGGATAACCGCCGATAGTCTGGCAATCTTGCAAAAGCAAAATCGGTTTGCCACCCGGCGGGACTTGAATGGTGCCGGGAGCTACCGCTTCGGAAACAAGATCGCCGCTGTCTCGCCGCCTCAGTTCCGGATCCTCAAACCGCACGCCCATGCGATCAGATTCGGGGGAGACGGTGAAGTGTTGATGAGTGAATCGTTGAACCGTTACATCGTTAAATCGAAACCAATCGATTCCGCGAACGAAACGCAGAACTGCGTCACGCTTTGCAGGGCTGACCCAGTCATGCGGCGCACTCCATAAGGAAATACCGCCAGCCGGGATCGGTAATCCCGGCCATGCACCAAGCGGAAGTTTATCCCGATCACGCAAAGCGCGTCCCTCGAATCCCCCGAAGCCGGCTCTCAAATCTGTTGCGCGACTGCCAAGCATAACCGGCACATCGATCCCGCCGGAAATCGCCAGCCAGGCGCGACAGCCGAGTCGTGGACGGCCGAATTTCAATTCGTCTCCGGCTTGCACAGACGCGACATGTCCGGCCGGCAATCGACGTGATCCAATCTGCGCGTCGAACTCGCCACCACACCAGGCAACGATTCGTCGGTCTTCAAAGCGCAATTGCAAACCGCCCAAAGCAATTTCGAGCGCCGCCGCGTTTTCATCATTGCCAACCAAAAGATTCGCCACGCGCAGAGCAAACGGATCGAGCGCGCCGCTCGTGGAAACGCCGAACTGGCGATAGCCCGTTCGGCCGAGGTCTTGGACTGAGGTGAGAAAACCGGCGCGTGTGACGATCATTTTCACGCCCCTTCGTTGGGCTCACCCTCCATCGCTCACAGATCTGACCGACCGCTTCAATGATTTCAACGCGTTAACGAATTGCAGCCTCCACCGCAGCATCAAATTCGTCCCGGGTGATCGCGCGAAAACGCACGCAATCGCCCGCACGCAAGAGCGTGGGCGGATCCTTTGCCGGATCGAAAAGTTGCAGCGGCGTGCGACCAATAAGGTTCCAGCCGCCGGGCGACCGAAGCGGATAAATGCCCGTCTGGGCGCCGCCAATTCCCACCGATCCGGCTGGCACATTTTTCCGCGGCGCGGACCGGCGAGGCGTGGCCAATTGCTTGGGGAGGCCGGCCAGAAATGGAAAACCGGGAACGAATCCGAGGCAAGCCACCCGGTATTCAGCCGCGCTATGGAGATCGGCGACCGCTTTCGGTGAAATCCGAGCATGGCGCGCAACTTCCTCGAGGTCCGGGGCAAACTCCGGATCGTAGCAAATGGGAATTTCAACGCGGCGCGAGTGTTCTGGCAGAGAGCGGCCTTCACCAGTCGGCGTGGTCAGAGCAGCGCGGATGCGTGTGGCGAGCCAAGCCAGGAGTTCTTCGGCAGTACCACCGGCTTTGACGATTGCAACTGGATCAAAGAAGACGGCGACGCTCGTGTAAGCCGGCGCCAGTTCAATCACTCCCGGGATCGCCGCGTCTTTGATTCGCCGCAGTGTGCGCAAGACTTCCTCCAGGGTTTCCTCGGGGGCGTCGTCGAATCGCTCGCGCAGGCGCACGACCAGCGCAGAGTCTCCAAGGGAGATGATTTCCATTTCGCACTGAGATTATTTCCGCAAAACCGGCCTGTCGATCTTTGCAGGCGGCATTTCTGAGCGCGTGGAAAAAAGCGGACTTTATCCGACGGCCCCGGGCCGACAGAGGCCATTATTCGGCGCGTTTCGCTTCAATCTCGATGTTGACCGCAACCGACTGACTGACGCCGAAAAGCGATTCGCTCCACGGCGCAAATGACAAATTAAAGTCGCGCCGCATGATCGGCTCAGTGGCAACCGCCCAGCGCGTCCGGCCAGTTTCACTGAGCGGCGAAAGCAATTTCACATGAAGCGTGACCGGTTTGGTCACCCCGTGAAGGGTGAGATCGCCTAAAATGTCGGCACTTTGCGGCCCGGTGCGTTTCACGCTGCGGCTCTTGAAGGTGATGTAGGGAAATTTTTCCGCATTCAAAAATTCCGCGCTGCGCAAATGATCGTCGCGCTTTTTAATCCGCGTATCGATGCTGCGTACGTCGATCTGAGCGGTGACGGAAGAATGCTCCGGTTGCTGGCGATCGAGATCGATGCTGCCCTTAAACTTTGTAAATTTCCCGCGCGTCGTGCCCAGGAACTGATGAACGGAAAAACCAATGGTCGAGCCCGAGGAATCGAAACTGTAAGTCTCGCCAGCGGCGGCGGCCGGGCAGAGCGCCGCGAAGATCAGCGCCGCCTGCGCCTGCACAAGAACGCGCAGCGATCCGCGCCGGCTTGTTCCCGCCGCCAGCGGCGCAAACGGTTCAGACTGCGCAATCGGGAGGAAATTCCTGACGGTCTTGAATTTTGGTTTCATACGAAGTGATGCAACTTGTTGTAAGGAAATAGTTGGCGCCCGCCGACTGCAAGCTCTGGATGTTTACAGTTCCGTTATCGAAGTTTTGGGCGTCGCTTGTTCCGTAAGCGTTTTCAACAGCGGCGCGCGCGAGAGCGGCAGCCGTCCGAACAAATTTCCCAGCGCAAACGCCGGATCGGCTTTCAATCGCCGTTGATCGTGGACGCCGGCGATGCGCGCCAGCTCAGTCTCGAAATGCGCCACAGCGCGCGGGGTCGGGTCGTTAGTATCTAGATAGCCAAACGCGCGGCGCAGCAAGTCGAACAGCTCCGGCTCTCGATGATCGCGCTCGGTGCAGATCTCCATCAGCTCCACAAAATACGCCGCGGTCTGTGTGCGCAGATAGTTGCTGCGGATACCGGCAAACGGATTCTTCACCGCCACTTCCGTGAGCGTGTGCAGATCCGATTTGCGACTGCGGACCATGGAAATTTCCGCTTCAAAAAACAAATCGAGTTTCCCCGCAAAGGGACTCCTGGGACGGCGCGCGCCTCTGGCGACAGTCTGGATACAACCAAACGATTCCGTACACCATGAGACAATGAGACTGGTCTCGCGAAACTTGCGTTTGCGAAGCAGGATCGCCGCGGTGCTTTCCATTCCCTGCAAAGTAACACACACACGCTTGAAGCGTTACAGGGAGGAAGCAATCCCGGGTTGAACGCCGTGAAGCAAACTAAAAACCGCCACCGTATTGTTGCCGCAGGATTCCTTCGCCTCGGATGATTGTCTGCCCAAATCTTGATTTTGCAGTTTGGCTTTCACTGGTCATGCTGAGCCAATGCCAACCGAGACGATTGAAACTGCACGCGTGCCGGAGGAGCTCAGCGGGCGTCAGCGCCGCATCCCCGTGGGCGGGATCACATGGCGCCACACGTTTCGCGCGCTGCGGCATCGCAATTACCGGTTGTTTTTCTGGGGGCAACTGGTCTCGCTGGTCGGCACGTGGATGCAGCAGACGGCGATGAGCTGGTTCGTTTACCAGATCACAAATTCGAAATTTCTGCTGGGCGTTGTCTCCGCCGTTGGTTCCGCGCCAATGGTGCTCTCGTCCGTGTGGGGCGGGGCGCTGGCCGATTTGTATCCCAAACGCTCCATCCTCGTCGCGACTCAATCGGCGCAAATGCTTTGCGCGTTCCTGTTGGCGGCAGGCGTCTGGCTGGGGTTCGCAACGCCCTGGTTCATCATGATCGTGGCCGCCTTCAATGGCATCGCCATGGGTTTCGACATGCCGGCGCGCCAGGCATTCACCGTGGAGATGACCAGCCGCGAAGATTTGCTGAACGCCATCTCGCTCAACAGCTCCATTGTGAACGGGGCGCGCGTGATTGGTCCCTCGGTAGCAGGATTAATGATCGGCGCGGTCGGGGTCGCGATGTGTTTTTTTCTCAATGGCCTGAGCTTTATCGCTGTGATCGCCGGTTTGCTGATGATGCGGCTGCCACCCTTTGAGCGGCCGACGCATGCGGTCTCGGCAGGCGAACACGCCTGGAACGGCGTCCTTTATTCGCTGAAGCATCAACGCGTCCGCACCATCCTGTTGCTTTTCCTCGCAGTAGGCGTTTTTGGGTGGTCGTATGCGGTGCTGATGCCGGCGTTCGCCCGCGATGTGCTGGGACGCGGCGCGAATGGTTACGGCATCCTGATGTCTGCCAGCGGAACCGGCGCGTTCGTGGGCGCGCTGCTCGTGGCAACGTACGGCCACCTTTTCGCTCCGCGCAGGCTGGCGCTGGGCGGTGTGTGGCTGTTTTCGGGCGCGCTGTTTGCATTTTCACTGAGCCGCAATTTTTATCTCGCGCTGGTATTTCTCTTCCTCGCCGGCTTCGGCATGCTGCTGTTTTTCTCCACATCAAACACCGTGCTGCAAACCATTGTGCCCGACGAGATGCGTGGGCGCGTGATGGGCGTGTGGTCGCTGGTATTCGGGGCCATGGTGCCGCTGGGTAGTCTGGAAGCGGGTGCGCTCGCGCACTGGGCTGGCACGCCCTTTGCGCTGGCGTTCGGGGCGATCATCTGCGCGGCGTCGGCCCTGGTCACGCTATTTGTGATTCAGCGCCGCGAAGCGCGCACACGGCGTTGGCATCGGTAAAAATTAAAGTCGCGTTTTCGTTGAAAAATAGTTTAAGAGATTTGGAATCAAGGCGTGAAAATTAAAAACATGCCGCACAGCGTTGCGAGGAAGATTCGCGAACGCGCTGCGACGAACGAACCTTTTGTCGTCGTGCCGAAGAATGGGAAGCCAAGCAGAACGTATGGAATCGAGGAGTACTTGCGAATGCAAAGGCATCCGCTCCTTCACAAGCCGTGGAACTATCGGGCCGTGGCGACCACGGAAAAAACGCCCGATCCCCTCGGAGCAATTCGTGGAAAGCCGGCGCGCTCGCTCAGTCGGCAAGATATCTACGAAGGATAGCCTACCATGGCAGCGGCACTGCTGGACACAAATGTTCTGGTGCACGCAGCTTACCGGGATTCTCCTTTCCACGCAGCGGCAGCGGTGCTCGTTGATCACGGATTGCGGAGGAAAGGACTCTACTGCCTGGCGCCACAAAATATTACCGAGTTCATAGCGCTGGTCACGCGCGGTCGCCTGGTTCATCCTGCAATGACTCCAGGGGAAGCGGCCCGCAGAGGAGAAATTCTCTACCGCTCTCGACGGCTGTCAAAAATATATCCCAGCCGGGGAACGGTGCTCCGGTCGATCCGCGAAGGTCGAAAGTTGCGAGTTACAGGGCCCGCATGGTACGATCTTTTCCTGGCGGTAACGATGCGCGAAGCGGGTGTGAGAGAGATAATCACCGAGAACGTTCGCGATTTTTTAAAGTTCCCATTTGTTACCGCGCACTCGATCAGTGAGGCGTACACTGCTCTGTCACGATGAAGACCTCGGGCGCAGAGACAAGCCGATATGCCCACTGACCCTCGCCGGCAAGATCGCCTGCATCAAGCGCGTCTCAACGATTCATGATGTGGAGCGCGCGTTTCTCAACATTAAGCGCCGCTTCTCTCACCGCCTCGCTCAGCGTTGGATGCGCGTGACAGGTGCGGCCGATGTCTTCGGAGCTGCCGCCAAATTCCATTACTGAAACGGCTTCGGCGATTAATTCCGAAGCGGCATGGTGCAGGATGTGTGCCCCGAGAATGCGATCCGTTTTGGCGTCGGCGACAAACTTAACCATGCCCTGCACGTCGTCGATGCAAAGGGCCCGGCTGTTAGCGCTGAACGGGAACTTGCCGATGCGCACTTCTTTTCCCTGCTCCTTTGCCTGATCTTCGGTCAGCCCCACTCCGGCCAGCTCGGGATTTGTGTAAATGATGCCGGCGATGGCTTCGTAATTCACGTGGCCGGCCTTGCCGGCGATGATTTCGATGCAGGCCATGCCTTCGTCCTCAGCTTTGTGCGCCAGCATCGGCCCGGCGATGACGTCGCCGATGGCGTAAATGCCTGCCACGTTTGTACGGAAATGTTTGTCCACCTTGACGCGCTTTTTCTCATCGAGCTCAAGGCCGATTTTTTCCGCGCCCAATCCCTCGGTGAACGGGCGGCGTCCGACCGAGACCAGGACTTTGTCGGCTTCGAATTTCAGTTCCTCTCTGTTTTTGGTGGCGATCACGGTCGCGCGACCGTTGTCCACTTTTACGGCGGTCACTTTTGTTTCCAGGTGAAACGTCATGCCCTGCGCCGTGAGCGCACGTTGGAGCAGGTTCGACAACTCAAGATCGAAGCCGAGGGCGATGCGAGGGAGAAATTCCAGCACCGTCACTTCCGATCCCAGGCGGTTCCAGACTGAACCCAGCTCAAGTCCCACCGCGCCGGCGCCTACGACAATCAGTTTTTTCGGCGGCTCGGGAAACTCCAATGCCTCTGTGCTGCTAACGATTGTTTTGCCGTCGAACTTTGCAAAAGGCAACTCAATCGGCGCGCTGCCGGTGGCGATCACAATATTCTTCGTTTCGATTTCCGAGGTCTCGCCATTGGAAGATTGAACGGAAACTTTTCCCGGCGCAGTGATGGTTCCCCAACCTTCCAACACTGTGACCTTGTTGGTCTTCATGAGCGAACGCACGCCGCCGTTGAATGCCTTGACGACTTTGCTCTTGCGCTGGTGCATCCTGGCCAGGTCAACCCGCGCGCCGTCGATCACGATGCCGTGTTTGGCGGCTTCTTTTTTGACGAACATGAAATGATCGCTGGAGGTCAGAAGCGCTTTGCTCGGGATACAGCCGACGTTGAGGCAGGTGCCACCCAGTTCCTTGTCCTTTTCGACCAGGGCGGTTTTCAACCCGAGTTGGCCGGAGCGAATCGCGGCCACGTATCCGCCGGGACCGGATCCGATGATAACGACGTCAAATTTTTCCATATGTCTATGCTGTCATTCCCAGGAACGTGAAGAATCTCACCACACTTCTCTCAAACGATCGCCTCCACGACCAATCAGGGATGTTTCGCTTCGCTCAGCGTGACAAGGCGCGCAATCAAAAATCCAGCGGCAGTTTTGTCGGGTCTTCGATGCATTCCTTTACTTTGATGAGGAAGGTCACCGCTTCTTTCCCATCGATGGAGCGATGATCGTAACTGAGAGCCAGATACATCATGGGGCGCACTTCCACTTTTCCATTAACGGCGATTGGCCGGGGCATGATTTTGTGCATGCCCAGAATGCCGCTCTGCGGCGGATTCAAAATAGGCGTTGCGAAAAGTGATCCGAACACGCCGCCGTTGGTGATAGTGAAGGTGCCGCCCTGCAATTCCTCCAGCTTCAATTTTGCAGCGCGCGCTCGGGCGGCGAAATCGGCAATGTCGCGCTCCAAGTCTGCAAAACTTTTCTTGTCGGCATCGCGCACCACCGGCACCACCAGACCACGATCGGTGGCCACGGCAACGCCAATATCGTAAAAATTGTTTTGGATAAAATCGTCGCCTTCGATGCGGCCGTTGACGACCGGCACAGCCTTGAGCGCTTCCACGCTCGCCTTCACGAAGAACGACATCAAACCGAGTTTCACGCCGTGCTTCTTCGCGAATTCCTCCTGCCTGCTCCGGCGCAATTTCTGCACCGCGCTCATGTCGCATTCGTTAAACGTGGTAAGCGTGGCAGTCGTCTGCTGCGAAAGCACCAGTTGTTGCGCAATCTTGCGCCGCAGCGGCGACATTTTTGTGCGAGTAAACCGCGCCTGGGCGGTTGGTGGTCGAGCTTCGGTCGCTTCAATCTTTTCCGCGACCTTGCCGCGTTCTTCCACCGCCGCGAGCACATCCCCCTTGGTTAAACGTCCGCCCAACCCGGTGCCGGCGATTTTTTCCGGCTCCAGTTTCTCTTCTTCCACAATACGCCGAACGGCAGGCGAAAGCGGGACGTCGGATTCACTCGGGCGCGTTTGGCCAGAGTCCACGCCTGCGCTGGGAGCCTCTTTTGTTTTTGGAGCCTTCTTCTGCAGCGCCTTCTCTTTTTCGTCAGGGCTCTTCTTAGCCGGTTTCTGCTCCTTTTTTGTCTCGAGCGCGGGCTTTGAATCATCAATGATGGCAACTACATCGCCGATCTTTACCTCCTGGCCTTCAGGCACCAGGGTTTCGAGCAGGCCGGATTTTTCCGCGAACACGTCCGTGGAAACCTTGTCAGTCTCCAGTGCGAAAAGGGCTTCGCCTTCATTGACAAAGTCGCCGGACTTTTTGTGCCAGACGGAAAGGACGCCGCTGGTGACGGATTCGCCAACGGAAGGAATTTTTACTTCAACAGCCATGTTAACAATCAGGTAACTTAATCGAGCGTCGCGGTCGAGGCGGTTTTCGTCAACATTCAGTTGCAGAATCGACTGGCGGCCGAGGCCAAAACAGGAGCGGCGCCGATTAAACGGCAAACGCCTCCGCGACCAAGCGAGCCTGCTCGCGTTTGTGGCGCGCCAGAGCGCCCACGGCCGGGCTAGCGCTGGCTTCGCGCCCCGCGTACGCGATCTCGGCGCAAAAGAGGGTGCGCAGCCGAGGCTCGATAAACGTCCAGGCGCCCATGTTTTCGGGTTCCTCCTGGCACCAGACGAGCTTGGCGGCTTTTGGAAACGGCTTGAGCATTTCGCGCAGCTTCTTTTCTGCCAGCGGATAAAGTTGTTCGATGCGAATGATCGTTGCGTCACGGATGTTGCGCTGCGCCCGATAGTTGATGAGATCGTAATAAACCTTGCCGGAGCAAAAGATGATCCGCTTGACTTTATCGGGTGGTCCAGCTTCCGGGTCGTTGAGAATCTCCTGGAACCGGCCGTGGAGGAATTCTTCGGCCGGCGATGAGGCGGCTTTTGCGCGCAGCAAACTTTTTGGAGTCATGATGATGAGCGGTTTGAGGAAATCGCGTTTCATCTGGCGCCGCAAGACGTGGAAATACTGTGCCGCGGTGGTCAGATTGCAGACCTGGATATTGTCATCGGCGCAAGCCTGAAGAAAGCGCTCGAGCCTTGCGCTGGAATGTTCCGGCCCCTGTCCCTCCTGCCCGTGCGGGAGCAACAGCACGATGCCGCTTGGCTGTTGCCATTTCGATTCGGCGGAAACGATAAATTGATCGATGAACACCTGCGCGCCATTGGCGAAATCGCCAAACTGCGCTTCCCAAATGCAGAGCATTCTGGGGTAATCGAGGGAGTAACCGTAATCGAACCCGAGCACGGCGGCCTCCGAAAGCGGACTGTTGTAAATGCAAATGCGGGCCTGCTTTTGCGCCAGATGCATCAGCGGGACATAAGGCTGGCCGGTTTTGGCATCGTAGAGAACGGAGTGCCGCGTGCTGAAGGTGCCGCGTGAACTGTCCTGGCCGGAGAGCCGCACTGGGATTCCCTCCAGCAGCAGCGAGCCGAAGGCCAGCGCTTCGGCGTAATGCCATTCGTAGGGGCCGCCCGCTTCAAAGACCTTGCGTTGATGATCAAGCACGATGCGTTTGATCTTCGGTTGCACCTCGAAACCCTCCGGGACACGAGTCAGCCCATCGACGATCGTCTTGAGCATTTCTTCGCTGATGGCGGTGGGCTCCGATTCGCCCGTGTATTTGGGTTGGAAAACCGCCGTGGATTCTCTGAACTTGGCTTTCTCGCCGGCCTTGCGTTTCTCGATGGCGTTAACTTCGTCGCGCGCCATTTCCAAACGCAGCGCAAACTCGGTTTCCAGCGAAGCGGCGTCGTCCTCGCTCAGGATTCCGGCATCGAGCAGCTCGCGCTTGTACAGCTGCGTGACCGACGGCCGTTTCTCGATCTTTGCGTAAAGGTCCGGTTGAGTAAACGAGGGTTCGTCGCCTTCGTTGTGGCCATAGCGGCGGTAACAGTACATGTCGATCACCACATCGCGCCCAAATTGCTGGCGAAAATCGAAGGCCAATTCGCTGACAAACTTCACCGCCAGCGGATCGTCGCCGTTCACATGGAAAATCGGCGCCTCGATCATCTTGGCAATGTCGCTGCAGTACATTGAGGAGCGCGCGTCTTTGGGAAGCGTCGTGAAACCGATCTGGTTATTCACCACCACATGGATCGTGCCGCCCGTGCTGTAGCCGGGCAATTGCGACAAATTGAGCGTTTCAGCAACGATGCCCTGACCGATGAACGCCGCATCCCCGTGCACCAGCAGCGGCAAAACTTTTTTCCGATGCTCGGTGTCGCCACGAATGCGCTGGCGCGCCCGCGCCTTGCCTTCCACCACCGGATCGACCGCCTCGAGGTGACTGGGATTGGGCGAAAGGCGGATCTCGACTTCCGCGCCCGACGCCAGCCTGCGCACGGCATTGTAGCCGATGTGATATTTCACATCGCCATCGCCGGCTACCAAATCGGGAACATAATTCTCGCTGAATTCCGTAAATACAACTCTAAGCGATTTGCGCAGAAAATTAGCCAGCACATTGAGCCGGCCGCGATGCGCCATGCCCATGCAGATTTCCTCTACCCCGCCTTCGGGACAGCGATGCAGAATCGTGTCCAGAATCACCATCAAAGATTCCGCGCCCTGAAGCGAAAACCTTTTCTGGCCCACGTAGCGAGTATGCAGGAACACCTCAAACGATTCCGCCTCCAAAAGCACGCGCAACAGCGCCAGCTGCACGGCACGTGGCGTGGCGTGCTTGTGCGGGCGGCTCTCCAGCCGCTTGCGAATCCACTCGCGCACCCGCGGGTGCTGGATATGCATGAACTCCGAGCCGATGGAGTCGGCATAAATTCGTTCCAAACCGGCCACCATTTCGCGCAGAGTCATCGGCTGGTTATCTAAAAAGAACTTCGATGAAACGCGCCGATCGAGATCCGCCTCCGTGAATCCGAGTTCATCCAGACTCAGCAACGGATTTTGGGGTCGGGTCTCCGCCAGAGGATTGACCCGGGCGATTGTGTGCCCGAGTGAACAATAAGCGTAAACCAAACCATCGACTCGGGTCTGCAAAGCCGCTTCGCCGGCCTCCACCTGCGCAACCGCCCCGTTGGGCTCGGGCAGGTTACCCAGCTCAAATCCTTCAAAAAAAGCCGACCAGCCTGAATCCACAGCCTGGGGATTTTCCTGCCAGCGCCGGTAATTCTCCTCGATCAGCTCAAGATTTGCGCGAGCCGCAATGGACGTATTCATACCCAAAATAATTTCGGGCTGTTGGAGGGGATGGGCAAGTTGACAGTCGCAACGCAGCCTTTTACTTGAAAACGCGGATGACTAACAGAGCGAACGACGAATCGGTGACAAGAGGGGGTCCGAACGCCGAGGCCACACTCTGTGCCATGCTGCGGGAGAAAATTCACCTGCCGCCCGCGGGCAGTCTGGGGCGCGCACTTCTCATTTTGGCGCTCACGCTTGGCGGAGCCATCGGGTGCCTGGCGCAGGCCGATCCGGCATCCGAGCCTGCGGTGCTGGCCGTGTCGAAAGTGCTTCCCGCGGTTGTGAACATTAACACCGAACGCGTTGTCCGCCGCACAGTGCGCGATCCTTTCGAAGATTTTTACGCGCAGTTTTTCGGTTACAACCGGATCCGACCGCGCGAAATTCGCCAGACCCTGCAAAGCCTGGGGTCTGGCTTTATTATTGACCCCTCCGGCTACATCGTGACCAACCAGCACGTGGTCGAACGCGCCGCGAACCTGAAGATTCACGTGACCACCAACGACGGCAAGACGCACCGCGCCCGGTACATCGCCGGCGATGACAAGACAGACCTCGCCTTCATTAAAATCGACGCCAAAGAACCGTTGCCATTTATCAGTCTCGACAACATCTCGCCGAATCTTCTTGGCCAGACGGTGATTGTGGTGGGCAATGCCGTTGGCTACGGCAGCTCCATTAGTCGGGGCGTGCTGAGCGCCGTCAAACGAACCATCACTGTGGATGACGTCGAGTACAAGGACCTGGTGCAGACCGACGCGGCGATTAATCCCGGCAACAGCGGCGGCCCGGTCATCGATCTCTCCGGCCGGCTGGTTGGAATCGCGTCGGCAAAAATGGCCTTCACACCCCAGGGCGTTCCCACTCAGGGACTCGGTTTCGCCATCCCTGCCGAAGTGGTGCGAGAGAGCGTGAATCGATTCAAAAAACTGGCTCGCATACAATCGGCGACGGGGAGTCAGGAATCGGCCGGCGATTCTTCCATCTCCAAAGCGGAACAATTGTTCGGCATGCAGCTGCAAAATCTTACGACAGAACTCAGCGACGCTTTGGGCTACGCACGCGGACGCGGCGTCTTGGTTGCAGCGGTCGAGCCCGACAGCCCTGCGGACGAAGCAGGCATCGAGCGTGGCATGGTTGTTTATCAGGTGGAGCAGTCCGACGTGAACAGCGTTCGGCAAGTGGAGGAATCGCTGGCGTCGGTCCAAAGCGGAGAGGAAGTGCAATTCACCGTCGGCATTATCCGCGCTGGAAGTCGCCAGAGCGGCGACCTGGCCCGGGTGAGCCTGACCGCGCGTTGAAAAAATTTTGACAACGCGGCGACGGTTGAATTGTCTCAACGAGATGTTGCGCCATGATTAAAGTCGAAAATCTGACCAAGCGCTACGCCGGCCAGACTGCCATCCGCGATTTGAGCTTCGAAGTCAATCGGGGCGAAATCATGGGATTCCTGGGACCGAACGGCGCCGGCAAGACCACCACCATGCGCATCCTCGCCGGCTTCATGCCGCCCACTTCGGGCCGCGCGACAGTGGCAGGTTTCGATGTTTTCTCACAATCGCTCCAGGCGCGGGCGCATCTGGGATATATGCCGGAAAACGTGCCGCTCTACAGCGACATGCGGGTAAACGAATATCTGGAGTACCGCGCGGCGCTCAAAGGCGTACCCCATCGCCGGATAGCCGAGCGAGTTGGCGACGTGAAGGAACTTTGCGGGCTAAAGGAAGTGGAGCGAAAACTCATTGCCGCTCTCTCCAAAGGCTATCGGCAACGGGTCGGTTTGGCCGATGCCCTTCTCGCCGAGCCGGACCTTTTGATTCTCGACGAACCGACAATCGGCCTCGACCCAAATCAAATCCGGCAGGTGCGCGAACTGATCAGGAACTTGGGCAAACGCCACACTATTTTGCTCTCCACGCATATTTTGCCCGAAGTCGAGATGACTTGTACCAGAGTGATCATCATCCACAAGGGACGCATTGAAGCGTGCGACACGCCGCAAAACTTGTTGGGCAAAATCAGGCAGGCTGGCGGGGTCGTGCTGGAAGCAAAAGTTGGAAGCGACAACGCCGCCGAACAATTGCGGAAAATTCCCGCAATCCGCGAGGTGGTCACGGACGGAGAAGGCGATTGGAAACGATTTTCGCTGCGAGTGGAATCGGGTGTGGACGTGCGGGAAGAGATTTTTCGCCTGGCGGTGGACCGCCGCTGGACGGTGCGCGAGCTTACGCAGCGCCGAGGAACGCTGGAGGACGTGTTCGTGGAACTGACCCACCCGGACGCCGTGTAGAGCGGCCCGTTGGTCGATAAGGAGTGCGATTCAATGCGTAAGTTTTACACCCTGCTGTCACGCGAAGTGCGCGGTTACTTCCATTCGCCCATCGCCTACATCGTTCTCATTTTCTTTCTCATCGTCAGCGGCATCGATTTTTATTTTCAGGTCTCCTTCATGAACCAGCGCCAGGTGCAGTACACCATCCAGGAGGCTTTCTTTAACTCGGTTTTCTTCTGGTTCGCGTTCGTGCTGATTTTTCCCCTGATTACCATGCGCCTGTTTGCGGAAGAATTTAAGCTGGGCACCATTGAACCGCTGACTACGGCGCCGGTGCGGGACTGGCAGATCGTGCTGGCGAAGTTTTTCGGCGCGCTCGTGTTTTATCTGGTTCTTTGGATCCCGACGCTGGCTTACTTTTGGATTTTTTCCAAAATCACGAACCAACCGGCGGCGCACTCAGCTGGCGCATACTTTGGCTCCTATCTCATGCTTTTGTTGTTGGGCATGTTCTACCTGTCGATTGGCTGCCTTACTTCGGTGCTCACCCGGAACCAGATCATCGCAGCCATCATTTCCTTTTGCGCAATCACGCTCTTGTTTTTCCTCGGCCTGGTTCAGTTCATCCTTTTGGACGTCACATCGACTACTCGCGACCTGCTGGGTTATTTTTCCGCCATCGAACACATGGGAACCTTTTCCCGCGGCGTCATCGACACGCGCCCCATCGTCCTTTACCTGAGCATGACCATACTGATGCTGACCCTGACCTATCAGGCGTTTCAGTCCCGCAAATGGAGGCTGTGAGACATGGCTGGACGCTCTAACCAGGTTCCAAAATCAGGGAAAATCGGGCGGCTTACCATCGGATTCAATGTTCTGGCCCAGATTGTCCTGATGCTGTTCCTGGTCGCGGTGGTCAACTCCATCGCCTTCAAACATTATCGGCGCTGGGATTTTTCCCGCGACCAGAAGTACACGCTCTCGGATAAGACAAAGCGCGTGCTCGACACGCTCAAGGGCAAGATGCGCATCACGGTTTTCTTTTCGCCTAATACGCCCATTACCGCCGACGTTCAAAACCTGTTGACCGAATATCAGTATGCCGGGCATGGGAAAATCGATGTCGAGAATATTGATCCGGAACGGAACCTTTCCCGGGCCAAGGAGCTGTTTGATAAATACAAGGTGGTCACGGACGAAAGCCTGCTGGTGCTCGATTACGACGGCCGCAACAAGGCAGTCAAGGCCTCGGAAATGGCGGATATCGACGCGAGCGGGATGTCGTTCGGTGAAGGTCCGCGTGTTGCCGCTTTTAAGGGCGAACAGGCCATCACCAGCGCAATCATGGACCTTGTAGAGGGAAAAAAGAACACGATCGGCTACGTAACCGGCCACAAGGAACCGCCGCTCTCAGACGGCAGCGCGATTTCAGTGCTGAAGACCTTTATCGAGAACGAAAACATTCAGTTTAAGGAACTGAACCTGCTGGATCTGGATGCGATTCCCGCCGACGTCAAGGCGGTGATGATAATCGGACCGCAATACGATTTTTCGGATCGGGAAATGAAACTCTTGCGTGATTACTGGGAGAAACAGGGGCGGATTCTGTTGCTGCTCGATCCGTCGGCTAAAACGCCAAAGCTGCGCGCGTTTGTTCACGAGCTGGGCATAAAAGTGAACGACGACAGACTGATGGCGTTTTTGCGCACGGGCATTGAGGAACTGGCTCTTACCAAGGACGTGCAGGCGCGTTTTCTGGGCGACAGCCCCATTACTAAAAAGCTGGCAGATGTGCGCACCCTTTTCCTGGGCGGCACATCTTCGCTGACTCTGGAGCCGGACCGGGTTCGCGCCGCCAATATCCGACTGGAACCGCTCATTGAAGCCGAAAAAGGCTATTTCGCCGAAGCTGATTACAACACCGACAATCAAGCCAAGCTCCAGGCAGACGCCCGACAGGCTGCCAATCTGACTTTGACCATCGGCGCCGCGGCCGAGAAAGGAGGCAGCGCCGACCAGAGAGTTCAGATGAATTCTTCGCGTCTGGTGGTGGTGAGCAATGCCGCCTTTATCCAGGACAATGCCATTACTCAGGATCAGCAAGGACTCGATTTCGTCTCAGGCAGCCTGAACTGGCTTTTGAGCCGGGAACAGTTGATCGGTATCGCGCCCAAGATTCCCAAGCCTCTCACTTTCACTCTCAGTGACGAATCGCTGCGCCGGCTGCGATGGATCGTCCTGGTATTTATGCCGCTGATCCCCGCCGTGCTGGGCACCGTGGTCTGGTGGCAGCGTCGTGTCTGAGTTTGTCGCGTATGCCAAGTGGAGTGAAACAATTCTGGTTCTCGCCAGCCGAACAGGGCCGGAGGACGCGGGATTTTTCGCTTCAGCCAGGCAGCGCAAGCGAGACATCATGAACTGGAGAAACACACTGATTCTGGCCATCATCGCTGCCGCCGGGTTTGCCTATCTCAAGTTCTTTGAAATGAAGCAGCCCGGCACCGAGGAGGCGCAGCGCCGTGCACAGAATGTCGTGAATTTCGATCGCGACAAAATCGATGGCATCGTCATTCAAAATGGCGATCAGAAAATCGAAATTCGCCGGCACGATAACAAGTGGCGGCTGGAAACACCGTTCAAAGACCTCGCCGACCCGACCCTCGTGGAAAGTTTGTTGTCCGACCTCGAAAGCTGGCAGAAGGAAGCAACCATCTCGGCAAAAGAAATCGAGGCCGATAAAAACAAGCTCAATGAGTATGGCTTGAACAACTCAAGACTGAAACTCAAGCTGCTCGGCAAAGACAAGCCGCCAGAAATTCTGTTCGGCAAAGACAGCGCCCTGGACGGCAGGATGTATGTGCGTTTCCAGAATTCCAAGGAAACGTTCCTGGTCCGGCAATCGGTTAAGAAGGATATCGACAAAAAACCGGAGGACTTTCGCGACAGAAAGTTGACCGACCTTACCACCTCACAGGTGCGGCGGGTCGCGCTAAAAACCCCCGCCGGCGAAATGGAACTGCAAAAGCGAGGCGTTCACTGGGACATCGTCAAACCGTTGCGCGCCCGCGCGGACGACGAGAAAGTTGGAGACCTCATCTCGCAGGTGACCACCGCCCGCATTCAACAATTTGTTGCCGACGACCACGGCGACCTGCGCCCTTACGGATTGGCGGAGCCGCGAGGGTCAATCACCCTGTTTGCGCACTCGGAAGCAGAAGAGCAGAAGCCGCCTGCCAACCAGCAGCTCAGCGCATCGGACCAGCAAAACAAGGGACAAACACTCCAAATCGGCAGCGTGCCTGAGAAAGAAAAAGACCAGGTTTACGCGCGCTTTACCGCCCGCGGCTCGGTTTATACCTTGCCGAAAAAGATCGAGGAAATCCTCAATACCAAACCCGCCGATCTGCGCGACAATCACCTCGTCCGCATCGACACCAACATTCTCGACAGGATCACGATCAACGTTCCGGGCAAAGGCAAGACTGTTCTGGCCCGCAAGGAAGGCAACTGGACGATCGCCAGCCGCAACAATGCGCCTGCCGACTCGGCCGCCGTCCAGCGCCTGATCGACACGCTGCTAAACGAACGAGTCACAAAGTTCGTCGAGGACGTCGCCTCGAACCTGTCAAGGTATGGGTTGGATCAGCCGCAAATTCAGATCACCTTCAGTTCGTTCGCCTCCGAGAACACGGCCGAAACCAAGGCGGGTGAACAGCCGTTTGCCGAGGTAGCGTTTGGCAAACAGGAAGGGGACATCGTGTACGCGCGGCTTGCAGACGAACCCTTTGTCGTCGCCGTGCGCCGCCCGCTGCTGGACCAGATTCCGACGGATCCGTTGCAATGGCAGTCGCTTTCGATCTTCAAGTTCAAGCCGGAGCAAATACACCGGCTAAGCGTCACTCGGGAAAAGGAGACGGGCTTGCAGCGCGACGCAGCCAACCAATGGCGCTGGGTTAAAGGCGGTGGCGAAATTAATCAGGCCAATCTGCAATCGCTCCTCGAGACTTTATCGAATCTGCGAGCCGTGCGCTGGTTGGGAAGCGCCGGCGCGCAACAGGGCTTCGAAAAACCGCAACTGGTCGTCACCTTTACCACTTCGCCCGATGACAAGGAAACGCACAAGCTGATCATCGGCTCCAACACCAACGATGGCGCCTGCGCGAAAGTGGATGGACGCGAAGGCGCTTTTGTGATCGGCAACCAAGACTTTAACAAGCTGAAATTAGCTTTGGAAGCGCAACCGTCGCCCCCTCCCACGTCAAACGGATCGCCAGCTGCGACGCCATAGCCGCTCTGTTGCACTCGGCTCCTGGGCTGCAGGGCGGAGATCACTACAAGCTGGATGAGCTTCGGCGGGAGGCAGTGTGTCCCGCGGAGCATTCTTCAGTTTTTATGAGCCGGCTTCCCAGCACGAGCCTTCAAGGTCCGCTCCCCTCCGTGGCCCTGCCGTTATCTCCTAGCGGCCGTGTAGATCGAGACGATTCCGCCGGTCAACGGCTGTGCCGCGGCATTTACGAAGCCGTTTCCCACCATTAGCTCGCACATCGCGCTGCCGTTGGGAAAACATTCAATCGAATCGCCAAGATAGGCATAGGCGTTTCGTCTCCCAGTTAGAACGGAACCAAGCCACGGAACGCAGCGGTGCAGATAAACGCGATAGATTGCACAAAGAAGCCGCTTTTCTGGAAGCGAAAACTCGAGCACCATCAGCCGCCCGCCGCTCTTGAGCACACGCGCCATCTCCTTCAGGGCTCCTGACCAATTCTCCATGTTGCGCAACCCGAAGGCAACCGTTGCGCAATCGAACGAGGCATCCTCGAAAGGGAGCTCCATCGCATTGGCCAGCTTCGTGCGGCGCACCCCTTTCTTTCGCGCCATCTCCACCATCTCAGGCAGAAAATCGATGCCAACAATTTCTGCGGCCGGCAACTTCCTTTGGAGAGCCAACGCCAGGTCTCCAGTGCCCGTTGCCAAGTCGATAACTTTGCGCGGTTGCCAGCCGGCCACGATGTCAGCGGCGCGGCGCCGCCAGTAAAAATCGATGCCGCAACTTAGCACGTGATTCGCCAGATCGTAGCGAGTGGCAATCGCTCCGAAGATTGTTCGGACATCTGCCACTGCGCCTGCCATTATCGACTTAGCCATGTGAATGTCTCGCAGCCCCCAATCGCAGCCAACCTACCTTGCACATATCATGACATCGCAAATAGCTAAAGGTACTGCAAAAATCAGAAACATCGACCATCAGGTTTGTTAGCTAAAAAAAGAGGGTTGCCAGCAAGGGCAACTGCCGCTATCTAACAACACATGGACATATCTGTTGAAGCTCTGGAAGAAGCAATCTCAATCCGCAAACAAATCGATAACCTGGAAAAGCGTCTTTCTTCGATCCTGGGAGGCGCGCGGCCGCGACCGTCTGTCACTGCGCCTGGCCGCTATTTTTCGCCTGCCACACGAGCGAAGCTTTCGGCAGCCGCGAAAGCTCGCTGGGCAAGAATAAAGGGCGGAGCGACAACCGCTCCTGCTCGAAAAAAAGTCGGGCTCACAGCAGCCGGGCGCAAAAGGCTTTCCCAGCTGATGAAAGCGCGCTGGGCGGCCAGAAGACGGGCTGCCGGCGGCAAGGCGGCCCCTGCGTTCAAGGGAAGCCGGCTTACGCCAGCCGGCCGCAGAAGGCTTTCCCAGCTGATGAAGGCGCGCTGGGCAGCCAGAAGAAAAGCCGCCGGCTCCAAGTAACGGAGAACCAGCTGCGGCTCGGTTCCTCGTTCCGCCCCTGCCACAGGCGCGGGGAAGGGAAGCTTACTGCTCGCGAGAGGACTCGAACCTCCACGGGTTTCCCCATACGGTCCTGAGCCGTACGCGTCTGCCAGTTCCGCCACGCGAGCAAATGGCAGGCATTACAATGCTCGTGTGCGCGCTCGCTGCAAGAAACAAAAGCGTCGGCCCGGGCGGGCGAAATCATCCGCCCCGCAGCTTGCGCGCCCGAACTTCCAGCTGGTGAGCTTTGCGGACCTGGCCGAGAGAACGCAACAAATCAGCGTAGTTGGAAACGACAATCTCGTAATCCTTCGACGGCTTATCCTTGACCTGTTCCCAGCTCTGCAGCGAAGCCTGGTAAAGCTCGGCGGCTTTGGCATAGTCGCCGCGGGAGTGATAAACCACCGCGAGATTGCATTGTGACTGGGCAATGTCCGGCAACGAGGGTGGGTTTTGCTTCTCACGAATCGCCAGAGCGCGAAGATGTGTTTTCTCCGCTTCGGTGTAGCGACGCTCGTTTGTGTAAAACACGCCGAGGTTGTTAAGGACCGAAGCCACATCGGGGTGCTCTGGGCCAAGCTGCTTCTCGTAAATCTCCAAGGCTCGCAGATAGCAGGGCTCGGCGGCTTTTTGCCGTCCGGACTTTCGCAGAATCAGCGCCACATTGTTTAACATCGTACCGATATCCGAATACGGCACTTCGTCGGTTTGGCTGCCGGCAGCGATCGCCTTCTCGTAGAAACCAATGGCTTCTTCGGATTGGCCGAGGCTTTCGCACAAGAACCCCAGCCGCCGCGCCGAGCGATAAATGGCGCGGTGATCGGGCGGCTTCGACTTTTCCAAAATCGCGTGCGCCTTGAGCAGGTAAGGCAGAGCCGCCGTTTGATCGCCCTTTTGTTCCAGCAGTTGACCTAACTTTTCGAAACTGGTAGCCAACGGCAACCCGCCTGCTGGGAAGGCGCGCTTGGCAATTTCCAGCGCGGTTTCAGCCACGCGGATGGCTTCCGGCAGACGATTGGTAGCCCGCAGCGTGTCGAGTTTGTCGTTGAGGATGGTCCAGAGTTTTTCTTCACCTTTCATTCCCCATCACCAGCCCTCGCTCAGCTCGGTAACCAATCGCGTCGCCAGGTCCTCAGTGGCCAGAGGGAGTGCTTGCCGTTCGTCCGTAGTTACGTCGCTGCTTACAAAGAAGCTGGTGCTCCCCACTGTCTGGGCAGGCGGCGCCAGTTGTTTGCCATCCCGGCTGGTCAGCGAGTACTTAACGGTTAAGGCCAGGTTAAACTCGGTAGTGGCCAGCACATTGCCCCGCACCGAGCGCGCAGGCGTGCGGCGGATCTGCGAGATCTCGCCGTTTAAAACCGCGTCGGCTTTATCTCCACTAGTGACCTGGAACGTGCCGTCCTGCTGTAATTGCTTGATCACCGTGTCAGTCACCAGCACCTCGATACGCGGAACAAGCGTCCGGTTTTTGAAGGTTGGAACAGCGATGGTATGGACATCCCGCAGATAGTAGGGCTTGACAGGCCCCACATGATACCCAAGGCAACCGCCCAGGGCCGCGCACAACAGTGTGGTAAATAACGCTTTCAAGGCGCCGGCGACGCGGACGCTTCGGGAGAAGCCGACGTAGTTGGGCCGGATGATGCGTCGGGACCGGCACCGCTTGGCGGCTGACTCAGCAGCGGATCAGGCGCCGTGGTTGTGTCGGGCGCCAGCGAAGCCGGCGGCGGCAGCGAGCTATCCCCATCCGCCGCAGGGAGGGGCGCTTCGTTGTTTGCCGGTCCAGGTTTGGCCGAACCCGCCCGGGCAGTGCGCATACCTTGATCGTCGCCCTTCTTTTTGCCTCCTTTCGCCACCGGAAGCGCCGGCTGAAGCGCAGCGTCGCCAAATTTGGCGCGCAGTTCGTCGATGCGTTTTTTGGCTTCGTTGCTTTCCTGGGAACCGGGCTGCTGGCGAATCACCTCATTGTAATAGATAACCGCAGCCCGGTAATACTTTTGTTTGTCGTAAAATTTGGCGACCTGATAGGAGTTGACGGTTTGCTTGCGCTCAAGGATGGCAAGGTTGGCCCGCGCCTGCGCGGCTTTTTCACTCTTGGGATAATGGAAGAGAAAATCCTCAAAAGCAGTCTTGGCGTTGGCGGCAGCGGCGGCATCCTTTGTGCCTAGTTGTGCGGCGGTAAACCAAATATAACCAATCTGGTATTGCGCGTCGGCGGCTACCGGCTCATTGGGAAACTTGTCCACCACCGCCTGGTACGCCTGGATCGCCGCGTCGTTGGCCCCCTGCTTCTCGCGCGCTAGCCCGATATCAAATTGCGCGCGCGCCGTGTATTTCCCGTAGGGCGCGGTGCGCACGACGTTGGCAAAAATCGTAACGGCGCGATCCAGCGCCGAGGCGATGGGGATCCCAAGAACCTTCAGTTTCTTTCCATTCAGATAGATTTCCCCAATACGAAACTGCGCTTCGATGGCTTCTTCGAAATGCGGGCTGCTGGGATATTTTTCCACCAGTTGCGCAAACGATTCAGCCGCCGGCGTGTACAGGTGCAATTGCTCCTGAAGCTGCGCCGCGCGGAAAAGCGCTCCAGCCGCCAGAGCATCTTTGGGGTGCCGTTTCACAAGGTTCTTGTAAACTTTAATGGCCCGCTTCAGGTTGCCCTCTTTCTCCGCCTCTTGCGCTGTTTGGAATAGTTTGGCCGCGTCGCCGCTCGTTTCCTCCTCGCCAGGTATGGCGATCTTCACTTTCTTGCCGGGTTGGAAAATGACGGAAGCCCGCACGCTCGATGCGGGCCAAAGCAAAACTGCCAACAAAGCGGTCAGAACAGCGCGGACAACAATCTGCATGGGCTGTGGCAGCGTAGTTAAGTTACTTTATCCGTCAAGTTCGGCGAAGCAGGCGCGTGTCGGTTTTTTCGTGTTTTGCGGAGTCAACATTTCCACTCAGGCAAAAAGCGCCTAAGTTTTCCGCTCCATCTTGAATCTGACAGACCAGCAAAAAATCCGCGTGGGCACATGCGCCTGGAGCTTTGAAGACTGGCGCGGCGCTTTTTACCCGCCGGATTTGCCGGAATTCAGGTGGCTGGAGTTTTATGCTCGTTGGTTTCCGGCGGTGGAAATGGACTCCACCTTCCACGCCGCTCCGACTCAAGAGAACGTTCGCCGCTGGGTCGAATGCACTCCACCAAATTTTCGTTTCGCCTGCAAACTGGCGCGCCAGATTACTCACGTGTGTCGCCTGCGCGATTGTTCGGCGGAGTTGAGTTCGTTTCTCCACGCACTCGAGCCCCTGGGACCGAAACTTCGCGTCATTCTGATCCAGCTTCCGCCTTCCTTCGGCCCCAGGGATGGCCGACCAATTCTGCGCAAATTCCTTGGGCAACTGCCGCGCGATTTTCGCTTCGCCATTGAATTTCGGCATGCCGGCTGGCACCGCCCGCAAATCATCCGGCTGCTGGAAAAATTTGGGATTTGCTGGGTATGGGCCGATACCACTGGCCTCGACGAACGAAATCTCGCCCCTTATGAATTTCTCCCGCGCACGGCCGATTTTCTCTATGTGCGGTTGCTGGGGGATTACGCCACAAAATACGACGCCGCGGGCAGACATCTCCATCACTACGGAAAATTGCTGTGGAAACGCGAAAACGCGCTGGAAAGCTGGTCGCTCCGGATTGAACGACATTTGGAAGAGGTGCGCAGCGTCTGGGCATTCGTCGGCAATCATTTCGAAGGATTTGCGCCCGAAACCTGCCAACGCCTGGCTCAACGCCTCGGCTTTGCCCTGCCTTTGCCGTCGCAGACCGAAGGCGCGCTCTCGCCGGCAGGCGACTCGCAACTCGATCTTCAGCTTTAAGGCCAAAGCAAGCACGCAGCTCGCCGATGCCTGTCGAACGTGCACACTTCTTCAATTCCCATCTGCGCCATTAACTCGCTCAGGCGCGGAAAGTCTTCACCAAGCTGCACGTGCGAATGCGCGTCCGAGGCAGTGGTAAAGGGGATTCGCTTTCGCATCGCCAGTTCGATAATTTCCTGCTGCGGGTAAAGCTCCTTCACCGGTTTGCGCCAGCCGGCAGTGGAAAGCTCGATGGCCAGATTCCGCTTCCGAATCAACTCCAGCGTCTCCTCAACCAGCGCGCCAATGTTCTTGTGCGGGCGATGCCCGTGAATCTTGATCAAATCCAGGTGCGCAAGGCAATCGACCAGCCCCGTGCCGACCATTTCCCTGACCCGCCGAAAATAATCGGCGTAGAGCGCGTCAATGTCGCGACCCTCAAACTGCGCGGCGCCGTCCGGGACGCTGTCGAACATCTCATCGCGGCTTTCCAAAAAATGAACGGAACCCAGCACAAAATCCAGCTTGTCCCAATTTTTCTCCACCCACTTTCGACCGGCCGCGGAGTGAACAGGATCATTGTCCAACTCAATGCCGGCGCGAATTTTTATGTCCGGGTTTCTTTCGCGGAGGCGCTCGATCTCATCGAAATCGACTCCGGCCCGGTAACGGTCGTGATCGGTGAAGGCAATGTCGGTCAAGCCTAGGTTGCGTGCCGCTTCCACCCATGGCTGCAGCAATTCGAGGGTATAAGGCCGGTTCCGATGGCCCTGCGGATGCGTATGGTAATCTGAGAAAAGGCCGCGGCCCGCCACGTTCCACCCTCTCATGGCACGGCGAGGAATTTCTGCCGGATTCGCAATTCGGGATATTGCGGGAAGAAAACTTCAGCGCTGTAAACCTTGTTCGGCATTAGCTCGCGGGTGGCGATTGTCTCGTTGTATTCGATGCGCTCCTGGGGATTAATCAGAATCGTCCCCGGCTTGGGAACAATGGCGTGATTTTCGGACCACTTGGTGAGGATTTTGCCCGTGGAATCCATCAGGTAAATTTCAATCCGCTGATTGGTAGGAAAATCCAGTGTGACGGGGCGCTTGGAAAGATTTGCCAGCGTAACCTTCACCCCAAGTTGTCGCACTTCGGACAGTTTCACGGTTTGCGGCGTCAGCTGCAGCTCCAGCGCGAGCCCGCGCAGTCGCGCATCCTTGTATTGAGGAGCCCCCTCGGGGGAGAATGGGTGCAACAGGCGGCTCAGCCAACCGCGTCTGCGCGCTGGCGCCGCGGTGGAAGGGCTCTCCTGGCCCAAGGCAGTCGCGGCAACCGCCACCATTAGAAGTGCAACAACACAGCGTTTCATCGGCAGATTAAAACAGCCCGGAAAGTTTTCGAAGTTGCAAAAACACTGTCAAACCCTTTATCCAATCGGCATGAAAACGCTCTGCGCATTGGGGCTCTGTCTGGTTTTGGCCGCAATCGCAGCCGACGCGAAACGACGACATTGCACGTTGCGGGTGCATGCCCAAGCCAACCCTCAGGACACCGCCGCATTCGCCACGGCCGCGCGGGCCCAGGGATCGGGAAAAGATGTGGCTATCGAAAAAATTCCCCGCATTTCAGAGAACGATGTGAGGGCATTTTATCCCTACGCAGCGGCAAACGGCACCTTCGGCGCGCTGCTTCAACTGGATGAACATGGGCGCGTCGCCCTCGACGCGTTGAGCATTGAACGCAAAGGCGGTTTGCTTTTCGTATTCGTCAATGGCCGGCCAATCACCGAGCTGCAAATCGACAAGCGCGTTTCCGACGGGCAAATCTACATTCCTGATGGTTTGACCGGGGCCGACATCGAACTGATGAAAAAAGACTGGCCATTGATCGGGCAACGCAAACGTCAGGCGCGCTGATAAAACATGCGATCGTTCCTTCGCGCGATTGCTCTTGGCCTGTTCACCGCCGCTGCGGCGGCCGCTGCGGCCGCTGAGAGGGACATGCTCGATCTCGCTCTGCCGACCGACAACGACGCCCTGTTTTCAGGAGGCGGGCCTGCGTTTTACCAATATGTGGAGCGCGACTACAAAGGCGTGAAATCGACGCCGTGGGAAGGCGGCCGGTACGGGTTCGTTCGCGACCCGGCCGACACGCCGGGCGGCATCGTTTACACCCGATTTCACGAAGGAATCGATATTCGCCCGGTGCATCGCAACACGCTCGGCGAACCGCTCGATGAAGTGCGCGCCATCGCTGCCGGCAGGGTGGCGCACGTCAACCCGATCCCTGCCTATTCCAACTACGGAAAATACGTGGTGATCGAGCATCGCTGGAACGGCTCGCCTTATTACAGTTTGTATGCGCACCTGGGTTCCGTCGTAGTAGCGCCTGGCCAAACCGTGAAACAGGGCCAGCGCATCGGCGTCATGGGTTACACCGGAACGGGAATCAATCGGCAGCGCGCCCATCTGCACCTGGAACTAAATCTCATGCTCAACCGCAATTTCCAAACCTGGTACGATACATTCTTCAAGAACGATCCAAACCGCCACGGCATTTACAATGGCATGAACCTTGCCGGGCTCGATATTGCCAAGCTCTATCTGGCGCTGAAAAAAAATCCTTCCCTTACGATTCCGGAATTTCTCAATCAAGAGGAAATCTTTTATAAGGTTACGCTGCCCAAATCGCCGCACTTCGATCTTCCAAAACTTTACCCGTGGCTGCTGCAGGCAGGAGCGGGCAGCGGGCAAGCCTCGTGGGAAGTTTCCTTCGCCCGATCCGGAGTCCCGCTCAAAATCGAACCGAGCGAAAAGCCCGTGACACAGCCCGAGCTAAGCTACGTGAAGAAAAGCGCCGCCGATTATTCGTATTTGACCCGCGACATTATTTCCGGTCACGGCGCGAACGCGCATCTTACGCAATACGGCATGCAGCTGATGCGTCTGCTGATTTGGCCGGACTAACCGCTGCCTTCTTCGCTTTTGATCCAGCCATTCATCTACTGTGCCGCTCTGTATTTCGCGGGTGGCAAAAACTCCTTCCTCGGCAGGATTCGCCGAACCGACGCCTTCGCCAACGCTCGCGCTCTGCCGCGCTTGCCGGAATCAGCACGAAGTGGGCGCACCCTGAGCCAGCGCGACCGCGTGCGGGATCGCGCCTTGCACAAAGCCGAGACATTCCACCGCGCCGCTCGGTTTTCCGGGAAGCGCTATCACCAATGAACGATCGACGAGTGCCGCCAGGCTCCGGGAGAGAATAGCGTTTGGCGTGATCTTCATGGACTGAGCGCGCATTACCTCGCCAAAACCGGGAAGCTCCACTCGCATGATTGCGCGAATTGCCTCGGGCGTGACGTCGCGCAAACCGATTCCGGTCCCGCCGGTGGTCAGGATCAGAGCGCAGCCCTGCTCCGAGAACGAACGAATTGTTTGCTGAATCCGGGTCGCATCATCGGGCACGATCGCTTCTGCGAGCACCTGCCAGCCAACTTTTTGGGCCTCATCTCGCAAGGCGGGTCCACCAAGGTCCACGTATTCGCCCGCGCTGGCCCGGTCGGAGACGGTGATAATACCCACGGTTATGCGCTGATCGTTCGTCATCGTTTCAACGCTCCATCTGCCCGGTGCGCACGGGTCGCTTGGTCTTTTCGATGACTCGAATAGCTTCGATAGCCATCCGGTCATCGACTGCCTTGCACATGTCGTAAATGGTGAGCAGCGCGACAGCGACACCGGTGAGCGCTTCCATTTCCACCCCCGTGCGGGCCACGGTTTGCGCGGTGCAGGTTACCTCTGCGCCTTCGCTCGAAGTAACGATGTCGATGTTAACTTCACTGAGCGGCAGAGTGTGACAAAGCGGAATCAGTTGCGCGGTCTGCTTTGCGGCCTGGATGCCGGCGATCCGCGCCGTGGCGAACACATTTCCCTTGGCGATCTGGTCGCGCGCAATCAGATCGAGCGTTTGCCGCTGGAGACGAATCCTGCCGCCGGCGACCGCCCGGCGTTTGCTCATCGGCTTGCCTGAAACATCGACCATTCTGGCCTCGCCGCTCCTGCCGACGTGCGTAAGGGTTTTCAATTGCAAAATGTGTGCGCCCGTATTCTCTCAACCGCCGATGGCGATCATCTTGCGATTGGGTTGATAGTTGTTGCGAAAGTCGTGCTGCTGAGGTTTGCGAGCGACGACATCGAGAAAGAACTGCTTGAGCTCTTCGTCAGTCGCGCCGGCGCGCAGCGGCTTCATGATGTCAAACTCGAGAGAGCTGCCGAGACACGGGCGCAGTTTACCGTCGCAGGTCAGCCGCAGTTTGTTGCAGCTCTCGCAGAAATGCAGGTTGGTCATGGCGCCGATAAAACCGACGCGCTGGCCCCGGCCCGGCACTTGATAGTAAACAGCCGGGCCGTTAGTTCGAAATTCGCTCTGCGGGATCAGATTGCCATAAACAGATTCAATGAGCCGTTTCGCTTCGCGAACCGACAGGAAATTATCTTCGTCGAGTACATCGGCTGTGCTGACCGGCATCATTTCAATGAAACGCAGAATCAAACCGCGCTGCCCGGCAAATTCCACCAGCGGGACCAGTTGATCCTCATTCCGGTAGCGCATGAGAACCGTGTTGAGCTTGATCTGCTCGAACCCCGCCGCGATCGCGGCGTCGATCCCCTGGAGCACTCGTTCGTGAAAATCCCTGCCAGTGATGCGCGCATAACCTTCGCGATCCAGTGTATCGAGCGAAATGTTCAGCGATTGCACGCCGGCGGCGCGCAATGCCCCGGCCATTGTCCGGCCCGGAGCCACCTCGCCCGCCAACAACGTTCCATTAGTGGAAAGGCCGATGCTTTTGATACTTGAGATTTCTGGAATCCGCCGAATAAACCCCAGCGCGTCCCGGCGCGTAAGCGGTTCCCCGCCGGTGACGCGCACCTTTGAAATGCCCAGCTCTGCGCCGATGCGGATCAATCGCAGCGTCTCCTCGAACGTCAAAATTTCGGTGCGCGGCAGCCACTCTTGCAATTCCTGCGGCATGCAGTAGGTGCAACGTTCGTTGCAGCGGTCGGTGATCGAAACCCGCAGGTATGAAATGCGATGGCCGAAGCGATCCTCCATCCGCTCGCACGTTACCGGCAAGCCGGCATGAATCAAGACGCCCGCCACAGAGCAAGTCAGCTCACCTGAACTTAGAGGCTGTGGAATGATTGACTCGGCATGGGCGCGAGGTATGATCGTGAGCCTTATGAAGCCTCGTTTATTGTCGGGTATGCTGGGGGTTCTCCTTGCGGCATACGCATCGCTGCTCACCGGTTGCGAGACGACGCAGACGCGCATCTCGGCGCATCCGGAGATTTACCAGAATCTTTCTCCACGGGATCAGGCGTTGGTGAGCCAGGGACAAATCCGCCCGGGCATGTCTCCAAATGCAGTCTGGCTGGCGTGGGGTTCCCCGGATCGGAAAGTCGTCGGGAACATGCGGGGGCAACCGACGGAGACATGGATCTATGTTCGCTACGAAACGTATCCTGGTCCTTACTATGGGCCGTACGGCCCCTATGGACCCGGCTTCGGCTTCGGTGCCGTCGGTTTTGTGGGCAGGCATCGCCACGGGGGACGCAGCTTTGTCTTTTTTGGCGATCCATTCTACGACCCGTTCTACTATTCCTATATTCCGCCGAGCATTCCCTATCCGTATAAGACAGTGACCTTCGCCAATGGCAGGGTCGTATCGTTTCAATACCTGGAGCCACCGTATCGCTGATTGAGATCAGAACTGCGGCGTGTGCCTGACTGATGGCCTACCGCTCATTTGGGAACTTTCTCGACGCGCTTGAAAAGGCGGGCGAATTAAAACGTATTGCTCTTCCTGTCGATACCGATCTGCTCATCGCCGAATGGGCAGACCGCGAAATGAAATCGCCCGGTGGCGGAAAAGCGCTTCTGTTCGAGCAACCCATTGTGGAGGGCAACAAATCGGACTTTCCCGTCGCCATCAACACAATGGGTTCGCACCGACGCATGGCGCTGGCTCTTCAGGTTTCCGACATCGAGGAGATCGCCCGCGAGATTCAACTCATTCTAAAAGCCAAACCGCCCACCGATCTGCGCGAAGGCTGGGCCCTGTTAAAACAGGGAATCCATTTGTTGCACGCCCGTCCCCGGCAGGTGCGCGACGCCGCGTGTCAGGAAGTGGTTCATTTGCTCGAGGAAGACTCGAACAGATTCACCTTGCGCGACCTGCCGATTCTCAAATGCTGGCCAAAGGACGGCGGTCGCTTTATCACGCTGGCCAATGTTCATACCCGCGATCCGGAAACGGGCGCCCGCAACGTCGGCATTTACCGGATGCAGGTTTACGATGAGCGCACGACCGGAATGCATTGGCAATTGCACAAGGTAGGGGCCCGGCACGGCCGAGGCTACTATGAGCGCGGCGAGCGGATGCCGGTTGCCGTCACCCTGGGAGGCGATCCGGTTTATACGTTTGCCGCAACCGCTCCACTGCCCGACGGCTTGGACGAGCTTTTGTTTGCCGGTTTTCTCCGACGAAAATCAATCGATTTGGTTCGCTGCAAAACCATCGACCTTGATGTGCCGGCCGATGTTGACTTTGTTTTGGAAGGATATGTCCAGCCCGGCGAGCTCCGGCCGGAGGGACCCTTTGGCGATCACACTGGTTTTTACACTGCGGTGGAAGATTATCCCGTTTTTCACCTGACGGCGATCACGCATCGTGGCAAAGCGGTTTATCCCACCACCATCGTCGGCGTCCCGCCCATGGAAGACTATTACCTTGGCAACGCCTGTGTGCGGCTTTTTCTGCCCGTGTTCAAGATGAATTTCCCGGAGATTGTGGACATGCACCTGCCGGCCGAAGGCGTTTTTCACAATCTGGTGTTCGTAAGCATTCGTAAGCAATATCCCTACCAGGCCTTCAAGGTCATGCACGGCCTCTGGGGCATGGGACAAATGATGTTCAGCAAATACATCATCGTGGTGGACGAAGATTGCGACGTCCATAACACGGCCGAAGTGCTTTTCCGGCTGTGCGCCAACACCGACCCAGCGCGGGATACCACCATCATCAAAAATCCCAGCGATTCGCTCGATCACGCGCCCAGCCAGCAGAACATCGGCTCGCACATGGGCTTCGACGCCACGCGGAAATTGCCGGCCGAAAACCACCATCGTCCCTGGCCGGAAATGATCAAGATGACCGACGAAGCGCGCGCGCTGGTGGACGCGCTGCGGAGGCAAGCCCACTAGTCAGCGCGCCGGCTTGCGACCAGACTTCAGGGCCGGCGAAACAGCTGGCCCGTATCCACGTCGCGAGTAAGGCCGCCGTGTGGAACGCCCCGTAGATCATAAAGCCGCCCCGTGTACGGGCTGTAATAAAAACCGGGTCGGCCCGCCCAGCGCGCATACGGGAACCCACCCGGCGGCGGTGGACCGTACCGCGCCATTTGATCTTCCTGAATTGCCGCCCCGACCAGCGCGCCGGCCGCTGCGCCGGCCGCCGCGCCCAAGGCCGCGCCGCGAACATGCCCGGTGGCCGCGCCACCAATGATTGCGCCTGTCGCCGCCCCCCAGCCTGCCCCCTGCCCGACCGGCGTTTCACAGGAAGTCAAGGCAAACAGAGTCACCAAAAACCCTGACAAAATGGTTGGAGAAATATTTTTCATGAATGGCGTTGTGATTGTTAAAACCCGGCTTGTACACAATGGTTGCGCAGCAAATACCGGCAGCGCAGAAATGCACTGCTCCCTTCTGGAGACGACACTACGGTCTTACAAAGACCTTGTTTACGTGCGTGTCCAGGACCAGACCGCCGTGCGCAATTTTCGAGCAATCGAACTTGGTATGCGGCGGATACGGGCTCCGCACAACCCCGGATGGATCGTGCGGGTCTCTCTCGCCCGTTGGATATCTGCCGTTTCGGGCCGGGTATTTCTTGGCAGCTTCTTGCGGCGTGATGGGCGTTGCAACAATGGAACCCCCCGCCCCTTCGGGTTTGCCAGGTCCGAAAGAAGAACTGCCTCCAGTTGGCGGCCTGTAGGCATCGCCGCCACCGCCGGCTCTCTGGGCAAACACATTGTCGGAACAAACCAGTGCAAGGACGCTGAGCGCCACCGCACATCCAAACAGCATTACTTTTTTATTCATAGTTCTTATTATTTTTCGCAGCTGAAATATCAGACGGACGCTGTGCCGGGCAAATTCAAAAATGATTTGAATAACTGCCCCGCGATCCGGGCGGCCTTCTCCGCTTTACTCACACGGTACTCTTTTTCAAACAAGCGAAATCTGTCGCGTTCAATTCGCCGCAGCAGGCTGCGGTAAATCGCACTCATGATCTCCGCAGGAGTCATGGCTCTGCGGTCTTCTTGAGGCAAAGCCTCCGCGGCCCTCGTAAAAAACTGATGCGCCCGTCTGGCCTCAAACTCCATCAGCGAAACAAACCGATCATTATACAGCCGGTCTTTTAGCTGAATTTCGGAATAATGAAACTGCGCCAGGTCCTCCTGGGGGATATAAATCCGGTCGCCGCGCAAATCCGGCTCCACGTCGCGGATGATGTTGGTCAGCTGCAAAGCCAGGCCCAGCTCGATCGCATACTGTTTGCAACGCGCATTGCGATATCCAAAAATTTCGATGCTCGCCAAACCAACCGCGCTGGCCACTCGATAGCAGTAAACCCGCAGCTGTTCGAACGTCGCATACCTGCGAATCGTCAGATCCATCTCTACGCCTGCGATAATTTCCTCCAACATCGCCGGCGAAATCGAATATTTGCGGAACAAAACCCGGACGTCCCCTGCCAGGGCCGGCTCGCCCGATTCTGAGGCGTAAAGCAGCCGGCGCCATTTCTCCAGTTGCGCGCGTTTCTCCGACAGACTCAGTTCCGGGGAGTCGGCGATATCATCAATCACTCTGCAAAAGGCATAGAGAACCGTCATGTCGCGCCGGCGTTCGCGTCCCAGGGAGATGAACCCCAGCGCAAGATTCGATTTGCTCTGGCGGGTGATCGTTGCCGCGTTCACCATTTTGAATGCAACACTTTAATAACGGACCCACGTCTCCTGCTGAAAGCGCCCGGTCTCGCACTGCCGGAACAGGCAAACCCAAGCAGCCAACAGCCACCCTGTAACCAATCCGCGCAGGCAGGCAAAGACCGCTTTCCAGACAAACAACGCGCCCAATCGATCGGCAATGGCGCTGCGCATGATCGCGTCGCAGACCATGATCGCGAAAAAATGCATCCCACATATCACGAGGAACCACGCCAGGCGGCCCGCATGATGTTGAACAAACCGGTAATGGGCGCTTAAGGCTTCGGCTAGAGTTTCATTATGAAGCGCCAGCGAGATTTGCATCGAACAAAAAACAATGATCAGACCACTCATGAAAGCTCGCGCCGCTGGAAGATAATCCAGCACACCGGGGATGCTCATGAAGTAAGCCAGCAAAAGCGGCCCCCGCACCACCACAGTGCTCACCGCCACGACCAGGCCCGCCCACTCCAGAACGTAGCTGAACCGGCGCACGGCAAAGCGAAACAGTTCTCCTTCTTCAAAGCTCACACCTTTGATCCAAGCCAGGCACACCGTGATGAGATAAACCTGGATGTAAACGCCCAGAAGATATTCGAAAATGAATGCCGCCGCATCGACCGTGGCTGCGATCCGCAGCAAAGCCGTCCCGCCCACCAGTTCACTCCAGGCCGGCAGACGCCAGAAGACAATCGGCTTTAACAGCGAAGCCAGAGCGCTCGTCAAGAGCAACAGATAAATCAAGTAAGCCCAAATCCCGTAGCGTTTGCGCAACGCGCGCAACAGGGCGCCGTGCAGGCCGCGCCAGTTCGCCAGCATAAACAAGGCGGCCATCGCCGACAGCGGATAAGTGGTGGTGGCGTTGTCGAAAATGCCCGCCACACCTTCCAGCGCAGGCAATGGCGTTTCGCTCCATACCTCCGTCAATCGCGGCCAATACCAGCGTGACAACGAAATGATTTGTGCCGGGTCAAGGTCGGCCCAGGCCCGAATCGGGGTGAACGTAACAAACTGAAAAACGAAATACCCAAACCCGAGCAGGGCAAAGGTAATCCAGATCCGCTGATAGCGGCTGAGACAGCGAAAGCCGTCGCCCAGCGCGCGGCGAACGGGATTAAAAAACATTACCAGCGCATACCCGCCGCAAAGTCCGACGATTGGGTAGAGGCGCGGTAAAATTTGCCCCATCTCAGCTCACCATCTTCTGACAGGGCGCGATCATGGGCGATCGAGCCTAACGAATCAGGCCCCAGTGCGGATAGAAGGGCCAGTACACCAGGAGACCGCGCCCCACAAGGTTCATCTCCGGCACCGGTCCCCAGTACCGGCTGTCGTAACTGTTGTAACTGTTGTCTCCCAGCGCAAAATAACTCCTCTGCGGCACGGTATAGGAACGATCGGGCTGGCTCAGGTATTCATGGCCCGGCGCGTACCCCCGATAGGGCGGTTTGGCCGACATCACTCTCTGGAAACCGTATCCCTCGGCCTTTTTGCCGTTCACATAGAGGTACGGCGAGTCAATACGCAAACGGTCTCCCGGCAGACCAGCCAGCCGCTTAATGTAAAAGGGCGAACCCATTACGGGATCCTCCCGAATTCCTGGGATGTGGTCGGTGCGGAAAACGAAAACGTCGCCGCGATGCGGCTTTACGAAATTGTACGTGAATTTATCGACAAACACCTGATCGCCGGTGTCGATCGCGCCGCGGGCGATGATCTCTCCCCGCCGATACATCCGCCCTGGAAACACGTTGAAATCGTGACTCAACGTCTCCGGCGGCGCATAAACCAGAAATTGCTGGCGTTGACAGGTGAGTCGCGAAAACGTGAAAAAGAAAAGCACCTTTTTCGGCGTGATCTCCAGCACCTGATCATCCTCGCGCGACACGACGTTAATGTAATTGCGGCCGCGCACCACGAACTCACCGATCTGCTGCAGAATGTTGGGCGGAGGCTTGGCCATCGGATGCCCGATGATCCCGTTCAACGTCGGCTGCATCGAGCCGGTGGGAATCTTGAACGGCTGCAAAAAGTACGAGCGAATGCCCACCGCCACTACAATCGCCACCAAAATCACCTCGCAATTCTCCCGCCAGTGCGACTCCCACGTCACAGGCGTCAACCGGTGAAGCGTCTTATCCAGCGCGTTGGCGGCAGCCTGAATTTTCGCCCGATCTCGTGCGTGCAACGCCTCGCGCAGGCTCTTCATTCCCGCGACAATCTCTTCGCGCTCGGGACCGCTAAGCCGGTCGTCCTTGTAACGCAGATATTTGCGGGCGTGCCGCAAAAGCAATCGGCTGTGTTTGACGTGACGCGATGCAAACATGGCTTACCGCTGCACTCCGTTAACCCATCCCATTCCGCCCGGCGTTCTCTCCCTTAACCAATCGCCGCTTTTCATTGCGCTTTGAGCACTTCAATGAATGCTTCCTGTGGAATGTTCACTTTGCCGATGCTTTTCATCCGTTTCTTACCTTCCTTTTGTTTCTCCAGCAATTTGCGTTTCCGGGTAATGTCGCCGCCGTAGCATTTCGCAGTTACATTTTTTCGCAACGCCGAAACCGTTTCGCGAGCGATGATTTTTCCGCCAATGGCCGCCTGAATGGCCACCTGATAGAGCTGACGCGGAATCACTTCCTTGAGCTTGGCTGCCAGCTGGCGTCCGCGCGTTTCCGCCCGGTCCTTGTGCACAATGGTCGAAAAGGCGTCCACCGGCTCGCCATTGACCAGCAGGTCCAGTTTCACCAGTTTCGCCGGACGATAACCGGCATGCTCGTAATCCATCGATCCGTAGCCACGGGTGATGCTTTTTATTTTATCGTTGAAATCGACCAGAATTTCGTTCAGCGGCAGTTCGCAATGCAGCATCACGCGGCGCGTATCGAGCGACTCGGTGCGGTCCATCTGGCCGCGTTTCTCCAGGATCAATTGCAGGAGGTCGCCGATGTTTTCGTTCGGGCAAAGCACATATGCTTTCACAATGGGCTCGCGAATTTCCTGGATCATGCTCGGATTGGGCAAATGCGCGGGGTTATCGATCAACAATTTCTCTCCACGCGTGGTGATTACCTCGTACACCACGCTGGGGCTGGTGGCGATGATGTCCATGTTGTACTCGCGCCGGAGGCGTTCCTGGATGATCTCCATGTGCAGCAGCCCAAGGAACCCGCAGCGAAAACCGAATCCCAGCGCCACGGAGCTCTCCGGCTGATAAACAAACGCCGCGTCGTTCAGTCGCAGCTTGCCCATCGCCGCCTTCAAATGTTCGAAGTCAGCCGGGTTAATCGGGTAAATCCCGCTAAAGACCATGGGACGAATTTCCTGAAACCCGGGAAGCGGCTCGGCGGCAGGATGCCGCTGATCGGTGATGGTATCGCCGATCTTCATGTCCGCCGTCGATTTAATATTGGCGATGAAATAACCGACGTCGCCGGGGCTGAGCCTTTGTTCGACGCGCATCTTCGGAGTAAACACGCCCACTTCCTTGATCTCGTAGCGGGCGTTGTTGCTCATCAACATGATCCCCCGGCCCGGTTCCATTGTCCCCGAGACAACCCGCACGTAGCCAACCACGCCGCGGTAAACATCAAACACCGAATCGAACACCAGAGCGCGCAACGTCGCGTCCTGCGGCGGGCGCGGCGGCGGAATGCGCTGGATGAGCGCCTCCAGGATTTCGTCGATGCCAATCCCCAGCTTGGCGCTCGCCGGGATCGCTTCCTCGGCGGGGATGGCAAGAATCTCTTCCAACTGCCGATGCACCGCAGCCACATCGGCATTGGGCAGGTCGATCTTGTTGATGACGGGCACAATGGCCAGCCCCTGTTTGTGAGCCAGATGCACATTTGCCACCGTCTGCGCTTCCACCCCCTGGGCCGCGTCAATCACCAGCAGCGCTCCTTCGCACGCCGCCAGGCTCCGCGAAACTTCATAGCTGAAATCCACGTGCCCCGGCGTATCCAACAGATTCAGCCGATACGTTTCGCCCGACTTGCTTCGGTACCGCATGGTCACCGGATGCGCTTTAATCGTGATCCCACGCTCCCGTTCCAGATCCATCGAGTCCAGCAACTGATCCTGCCTCTCCCGTTCCTGAATCGTGCCAGTCCGCTCCAGCAACCGATCCGACAACGTCGTCTTGCCGTGATCGATGTGCGCGATGATGCAAAAATTGCGCGTCAACTCAACCGCCATCGGATGGCCACTATCCGAGAGCGCACGCGCACGGTCAATGCGCAGAACACGCCGATTCAGCCGATGAAGTCGCCTTGCGCCGTAAGGCGTGAATCACTCACAGCAATAAACAATCGCGCCAAATCTGCTTCCTGCCGGGCCTCGTCGGCCAAATGCCGTGCCGCCTCAACGCAATTCCTTTGGCCATGCAACCCGACTTGAGACAACAAAAACCGCATATCGCGCGCCGCCCCCTTCGTCCGGCGCCATACCGCCGACACACCTGAAATTTTCTCGGAAATTTATTTCCGCATTGACAAACCGAACCGCAGCCGCGCAAAAATCCCACTCTGTCGTTATGGCAGTCACGACTCGTTCCCGCGGCGCCTTTTGTGCGCACACCCGCGTCCGACCTTCCCCATGCGATCTGATTTACCCGCCCACGCTCTATCCTCCAAACTCGATCAGCCGTTCAGCGACGCTGTACGATAACCGGTTCCTGTTCACCGGAAGTGAACCGAGCGAGTGGGGACACCGCGAGATGGACGGTCAAGCCCGTGAGGGTAACGGGCGAGATGAGCGGGAGCGA
>Ga0209810_1000244_pt1 | contig 150798 bp, 136 predicted proteins | sample Coa_R1_7_FD_187159 | JGI IMG/M metagenome (GOLD analysis project Ga0209810, IMG submission 187159) | Surface soil microbial communities from Centralia Pennsylvania, which are recovering from an underground coalmine fire - Coalmine... | ecosystem: Environmental > Terrestrial > Soil >... | reverse complement strand
GCCATCTTCAGGTAGTTCCCCAAGGGCGCACTCCCCGTTTCTTGGGGGAGAACGGCCCTCAGCCCCTACCCGCGCTGGCCGGTTTTCAGGTGATCATGGGTGGCCGGTTTTGACTGATCACTGACACTCAGGTGGCTCCGTTTCTTGCCCGCAGGCTCCGCGCAGACGGGCGAAAGCTCCTTCTGATAGTGATCGACGGAATGGCGTTTGCCCAATGGTCAGTCATTCATCGAGAGTTGAAATTGCGAGTCATTGAAGGTGGCGGTTGCTTCGCAATGTGCCCAACTTTGACGAGCGTATCGCGCCAGGCAATCTTCGCGGGGACCTTGCCGGCGAACTTCCGAGGCAGCCTTTGGACGACAGCCAAAGAGCGCGACCATTGGTTCCGTTTCTGGGATGCAGAAGGCGTGACGAGGTCCGACGTTGCGTGGATGCGGGTCCGTGGCAGTGATGCCAGTGAAGTGCCACCACTACCACAAAGGTCCGTGGTTGGAGTGATCGTCGGCGCCGTCGACGAGCTTCTCCACGCCTCCGATGTCAACGGAGACGCTCAGTTGGTCGCCGGAATACGGACATGGTGCCGGTTTAGTTTTCTGCGCACTCTGCTGGAGCAGGCTCACGCGGCAGGCTTTTGTATCTGGGTTACGGCCGACCACGGAAATATCGAAGCTCTGCCGAGCGGCCGTGTTATGGAGGGCCTCCGTGTCGAAAAAGCGGGAACGCGAGTCCGCATCTACGACAGTGCATCGTTGAGGGACGCCGCTCGCCCTGACGGTATCCCATGGGATCCGCCGGGCATTCCGGCGGATAAAGCTTTCCTATTTTGCGCCGAAACGTACCGGGTATCACTCCGGGGGCCCCCGGGTGACGCACGGAGGGCTGAGCGTCGATGAGGTTGTTGTCCCTTTCGTGCAGGTGGTACCTGAGTGAAGGAGCGCGGGCAGATGCTCCTAGACCGAGATCTCACGCCTGACCTCTTCGACATCGCTCTTCGCATCGCCACGAGCGGTGAACCGTGGGACCAGCAACGGAAGCTCTTGACCGTGGCCCTAAGGGACCGTGTGAGCGCACAGGAAGCTTCTGGCAAGACCAAGAAATGCCTCACGAGGATCTGGATCAACCCTCCCAGACATGCCAAACCAATGATCTGTTGGGCTACACAACACTTGGACCTCAGCTCGGATCGGAGACTCTTTCACCTGGGCGCATTGTTAGCCACATTTCCATTTGCCGCATCCGTAACGGCCATCATCGGGCGAGCCATCGCGCTTGAAGGCAGAGTCGAACCGCTCGATGTTCGCCGGCGGGCTCGTGAGCAATGGGGCGATAAGGAGAGCGTCGACGTGGCAGCACGGAAGGTTTACACGACGCTCAGGGCAATGGGCGCGCTGAGGGGCGGATCTCGAAGCGCATTGGAGGCTAGCGAACGGTTGGCGGTGCCAGCGGGTCTAACGCTTTGGCTAGTGCATGCCTTGCTCGTTGGGCGAGGTAGTTCCGCCATAGGACTGCGCGAAATCGAGGCAGCCCCTGAACTGTTCTGGGCGTCAATGAGTACGCCGAGCGACAGCTACCCGCTGCTGCAGCGGCACAGCGAAGGTCTCAACCGAACCGTCTGGTCGACGTGCTGAGCTAAACCAGTCCCTGCCATGCCTTGACATATCGGGCAAAGCCGTGGTGGAATATCCCACAATGAGGATGAGAGCCTTAGATATAGTTTCCTGAATGGCCGCGCCAACCGAGGGTGAGGTACGCGACAACGTTCCTCGCGTCGTTCATCTCGGGTACTTCGATGCTGTCCTCGATGGCGTCCACGCCGGTCTCGATTTCGATGGACTGCGCTTGCGCCTCATCACCGTATCGAACGACCTCGCGCGTATGTCCGGCCGATACCTTCCCGAGGTACGCAAGGACCCGACTCATCTCTGGACCACCACTCGCGACACCCTTGAGGGTCTAATGCGGTGCGCTCTATTAGAGGAGGCTCCGCTGCCATCCCGAAAAGAGACTGTCCGGCGGCACGCCAACAAGCGATACCGCCTGACGCCGAAGGGGCGGGACCTGCTCAACCAGCCCACCGTGGGAGCACAACGTGAAGTCCTAGGGATCGAGCTTTATAACGCTCACCCTTACTTTCGTCGATACCTCGACCGGTTGCGGGAGGGCCCCCTCTATTTCCCTGAGTTTCAGGAAACGGAACTAGAGCGTCTAAACGTGCAGCGGGACTGGAAAGCGCTTGCTGGTGAAGTTGCCCTCAGGCTGGAAGCCAGCCCAGCTAACCAGAACTACGACGTTGTGGACTTGGCCGATGAGCTTCGTGATTTCGTCTACCGCCGTTATGCCAGCAAATTATGGTCGCGACGAAAAGAACTGCTTGACGCCGTCCTGGACGCCATTGTCGCCAGTGTGTCCCGCCACGAGAGCTTGTTGGCCGACCCGACCACCTTGAACACCCTCCATGAATGGGGGCGTCAGCTGTTCCTTACGGGCAGCTCGCGCTACGTCGCGGACATGCCTAGCGGGCTGCTGCAATGGTCAGCGTCGAGCATCAATGAGAATGGTTCAGAGATCGAGTTTCATCGGAAGGCGTTGCCGGAATCGGCTGAGCCGGTCATATCTGCCATTCATCGCGCCTACCGAAGCCTCCTCCGAACTGAGACTCGATTGACAGGCTCACGCCTCGTCGAATTCCATCGGTTGCGGGGAACCGCGGCCTTCATGGCAGGGGTGAGCAATGACCTTGTTGACCGGGTTGTTGCGGGAATGGTGACGGGGCAACTTCGGAACCCGTATCACTTGCAGCCCAGCAGTGGGGCTCAATGGAGAATCCCACCTTCGGAAAGACCACTCCGCATCGGCACGAGACGCTACACGATTGTCACGTTCATGGGCGAGCCCAAGGAGGATCAAGATGCTTAATCGATACGCGCGATTCGGGCTTTCGAATAATCCGTTTCCCGCCGAGACGTACGCCCGAGACGATGAACGCGATCTGTTCGTCGACGAGGTGGTTGAGGAAGAGCTGCAAGCATTCCGAACACGGCTTATAGCCGGAGCACTAACAGAGACGCGCTCGATGAGCTTCCTCTGGTCACTTGGCGCCTTTGGAATGGACACCGGATATGGCAAAACCGCCACGCTGAAGCGGATGGCCAAAGAGATCAATGAAGACTGGGGCTCTGGAACACTCCGCGCGGCTGGTGCGACACAAGAGGAAGCCGCGCAATATCCGATCTGTGCGACATACGTCATCTTCAACACAGACAAGACGAACAGTCTCTACGCGGGACTCTTCGAAGCGGTCCGCTGGGCAGCTGCGCCCGGCGAGGGAAAGCATCCGACGAGCCTTCTTTGGCAATTGCGGGAGCGAGCCCTCAAGAATGCGAAAGCGAAGGGGCCTGACGCCCATCAACAGCTGCCGCAGATCGTGGCCAAGGCTCAGAGACAGTTCGGCCATGGTCTCACCGAGCTTCGGTCGGACTTCATCGATCTGCTTGTTGATGCCCCCGACGCTGTGACACTCGCTGACGGGCTCGCTCGCGTGAGTAACACCACCCGGCAACGGTCAGGCCAGCTGTACTTTCAGGCTTTCTTGTCATTGGCTAAGGCAGCCGGGCTGGTACGTGTGTTTACGTTCCTGGACCAGATCGAGGACTTGGCAAACCCCTTCGCCACAACGAAGAAGAAAAGGTATCAGGAAGTGGAGCGGTTCCGCGACACGCTCATCGAAGATCCGATCATCGGCAAGATCGGGAGCTTCGTACTAACCCTCCATCGAAGAGCCGAGGACGCGATCCTTCAGGCCTGGATGCTGAGCAGACTCCCGAGTTTCGAGCCTGAGCTGCGCAGTAATCTTTCAAAAGTCCTGATTCTGCGCGGGCTGCGGGATGACGAGGCAGCTCGGACATTGGCGGCGGCGTATCTCAATACCGCAAGAATGTCCAATGCGCCTGAGGATCCGCTCTGGCCGTTCACTGCGGACGCAGTATCGGTGATGCGCATACGCAATTCGGGTCGCATCTCCCTGTTTCTCGATGACTGCCACAACGTGCTTGTTTATGCAGCCGATTCCGGTGTCGATCCACCACTCGATGCCGCCTTTGTTGAGGAAGTGACGGCGCCAGAGGTGGAAGGTGAGGCTCCGGGTGCAGCCTACGCGACAGATGCAGCTCTCCGGGGTCAGCGTGCTGGCGACGACGTTCTTGGCAGGGTCTAGTTCTTGGACCACGTTGCTTCGTTTTGCGCAGACATGTTCGCCGTCGTCTCGTGCTGCCAAGAAGTCGTAGATGGATACGCCTTCCAGCACCTGGTTCGGCATGTAGCGGGTCGGCAACCTGGATCGATGTACATCGAGGGGCCTGGGTTAAAGCAGATGTTCGGGCGACGTGGGGTATCCGGGCTCGGCCACGAATTAGATACCGCTGTGCAGTTCGCGACCTGGGTTGCCATCATCGAAAGCAAGAGCCTGCGAGTAGGACCTTCCAAGAATGACGTCCTTATTTTCGATGGCAAGACCCTCGACCTTTATGTAGACAGAGTACTTAACTCACGTCGGGGCCCGCATTTTCGCTTCCTCGTATCGCGGACTCCTATTCCAGGTGGAGTAGCAGGATTTGCTCTGCTGCGAGGAATCATCTGCATTAGTCCTGAGCGACTGCCGCTGCCCCTTCTACTTGCCGAGATATCTGCAGCCCCCAAACAACTGTTCTCGGAGAGCCAGAAGGAGGAAGCGCGTGAGGTATTCAGCGACGCATGCCGCCCAATGGAGGACCTATGGGCCGTCCGCGGCGGCGAGATGAGAACCTCGATTCGCAGGTTCCGCCGTGGCGCTTCGCAGCACGCTGTCCATCTGCACGAGGAACTGAGTGTTCGGTTGATGCACCACCCAGATAGTCGCGACCCCACCTGGGCAAACCGTCGTGCAAGATGGCTGGTCTCGAGGCTCGATGTGACTCCGCGAGAAGCGGCTGCATGAAGATAGCGGCATGGCTCGCTGATGCCTTTCCCATGCTGGCGCATCTCGGGCCGAGCGATGCGAAGTCAGTCGAGCGGCTGTTCGAGTTATGCGGATCCACTGTCGCGCAACCCGTACTCACTATGGACGGGTGGCGCGAATTCGGCTATTGTCTTGCGTCACTGATGCTGACGGGCTCACGAAGCGAGCCGTTATCTGGGCTTCTGCCTGAAATCGCGACATTGAGCTTGGGCGGTACTCCTTTGCGGGGAAACGAGACCCCGGAGCAACTGGCCCGGCAACTTGGGCCGAATGCCGCAGAAGGCACGCTGGCCACCGCGATCGCCGAACTCGCCTCTCTGAAACAGCCTACGTCAGATCTCTTGCGGGAACCCGAGATGTTGATTGAGGCCGCAAGAAAGCAAATCGTCGCGGACCGTGACATCGAAATCTGGTGGATGCGACACGTAACCACGCGCAACACGACGACGTTGCAGCAGCTTGCTGAGCGATTCGGCGTGTCACGCGCTCGGGTGCAGCAGATCGAGGTAACCACGCAAAGCAAGGCGGTGAGGCTGCAGGCGCGGTTGCGGCGGGGGCCACTGGGCGCGGCCGCCGAACAACTGCGGGAGGCGCTCGGGTCGGCTTACCCGATCAATGAGCTGAGATGGTCGAACGTAGGAGTCGAAAAATCCGCTGTCATGTCCAGCCCGCACCTGCTAGGGGAGGATTTTGGCGTGGTTCAGCTCGGCCATCTACTTTTGTTTCTCGCCGGCCGGTATCGCATCGTTCGAAACTGGGTAGTCGAACACGGCAATGACCTCTTTATGGCAACTCGCCAGGCGATCTTCGAGGCTGCGGTCGATTCTCTGCCGACGCCCGCTGACCTTGACGATTTCCTCACTGAGGCCGGGGTGCTGCCTTCCGTCAGGCGCCGATTCCTGCAAGCTACTCCGGACGTCGAGGTTCTGGATGGGTTTGTTTGCCCCTGGCCGGCGGAAACGGCCGGACGTGCAGAAGCAGTGCTGCGCGTTCGTGGTGAGCCGATGTCAAAGGGCGACATAGCGCGGTTTGTTGGACGTAGCGTGGGCACTGTGGGCAATGCCTTGGCCGCGTCTCCGACCTTCAGTCGGGTCAACATAGACCGGTATGCGCTGACGGTTTGGGGAGCGACTCCGTATGAGGGGATAGTGCCTGCAATGAAGGACGTGATACGGGGAAAGGGTGGCGTTGCTTCAGCTCAGGAGATCGAGCAGGGCGTTCTCGACCGATTCACCGTTTCGCCGAACTCCATCCGTGCTTATCTCGAATCTCCCCATTTCGTTCGAGTCAATACGGGACAGTATCGGATTCGCGGCGCCTCCGAAGCGCCCGCGCTCGGGCAAGGAGTTTCGATCGAAGACACTCCTACCTGTTTTCGGCTTTCAGAGGGGTGGGCTCTCCGTCTGCCCGTTAATCCGGACCGGTTAAGAGGTTCTGGAGTTCCGGTCCCGCGAGCGTTCGCTCGTTGTATCGAACTGGTACCCGACAAAGACCTCCTCCTGCCCGTCTTAGACGGGCGGAACAAGTCGGCAATCGCTTCGGTTCGTTTCACGTGGCCTGCCAACATGCCGTGCATCGGCAGCGTTTCTGCCGTCCTGGAATCGCTGCAGGCGCGGCTGGGCGATTACCTCTTCCTCGAGTGGAGCGACGTGCGGTCGGCTCTGTTAGCCCATCGCCTGCCTATCGAACTCCAAGGAGAAGGCGATTTGACGGATACGCGCGCTGTCGCGCAGCGTATTGGTTTCCATATCGGGCGAAGCGATCTGGATCGCCTGGATGTGCCCGAAGTACTTGATGCACTCGGACGCAGCCTTGGCCTCGAAGAACGAGCTGGTCGTTCATCGGTGCTGGGCCGCCTTCTGCGGCGCGATGACGACCTCCTCGTGGACCTGGCGCGAATACTTTTCGACCTGGCCGCTGCCAAGCTGGCAATCGCCGGCTAGGCTCTTTACAGAATCAGAACTTCATGGAAACATAGGTATTGTGAGGAGAGCCCTAGATGATTTAATCTAGGGGGCATGAGAGGCAGGTCGCTGCGCCAGCAGCAATGCAGAGGGCCCTGAACCGGACGGATAGCTAGCAGCCGGAGCTAGCAACACGGAACGAGGGACAAAAGAAAGCGGCCCCGTGAGCCACGAACTCGCGGGACCGTTCCAACCACAGGTCGCCGGGTGGCGCAACTGCGGACTACCAACTGCAGTATAAGCCGCCACCCGTACGACCTCCAAACGAGCTCACAGAAAGAGGTACGTACATGATTGACGTAAGTAGTGGCGGCACGATTGCCGTCGAAGACCGGGTTGTCCATCTGTCAGGGGACTTCCATTTTGAGGCTCCAAAGGCAGCGGCTTTCTTGCGCGAATTAGCCATCGAGTCCTTGGGTAGCGCCGTAGAAGACCTGCTCGAGCACGGAGCTGCGGCTGCGGCAGCGGTGCAGGCCAGCGCCGGCGTGATGATGCTGGAAGCCAAGATTGCGGAGCTCCTGGCGAAGCTCGACTCGGAGCTCGCCGACAAGCTGGGTTCCCGGCTTCAGGCCGATCGGGACCAAGCAAAGGAGACCACTCTTCGGCTGCTCAAAGAGCACAGTGAGGCGATCACCCAGGTGCTCGGCCGCTACGTAGATCCGAACTCGAAAGAGGGCCTGCCGCAAAAGATGGCCGAGATGCTGGAGCAGGTCACCCGCAACGCGGTCCGGCAGGTGGACGCTCTGCTGCAGTCTGGCGACGAAAGCGCGTTGGGCAAGCTGGCCAAGCAGCTGACGGAGCAGATCAAGGAAGCCGAAGGCCGGATCACGCGGGAGATCACGACCAAGAACACGCTGCTGACCAAGAGCGTGCATCGGGGTGAGCAGTTCGAGGAGGCGCTTGCCGCTCGGCTGCCTGCGCTCATGCAAGCCTCAGGAGCGAGGGTGGAGCACTGTGCGCGTACTTCGGGCGACAAGGCGCGCAACGCTGGTGACTACGTCATCACTCTCGACGATGTCAGCACGCGTGGTGAAGACGTGCGGATTGCCATCGAGGCCAAGAGCCAGAAGGCGCGCTTCAGCGCTGAGCGCATTCGCCAGGAGCTGAATGCTGCGAAAGCCAATCGTGGGGCCATCGCCGGGATCTTCGTGGCTCAGAGCACCGACGTGATGCCAGATGGCCTCTCATTCGGCCAGGTCTCGGCCACGGACTACTTCGCTGTCTTTGACCCCGAGATCGGCGATGAGCTCGGCCTGATCTGCGCGATCTACCTCGCTCGGGTCGCGGCCTTGTCGACCATCGGCAATGGCAACGGCAAGGACGTCGATCTCGCCGCCGCGCAGCGCGAGGTTGCCGCCATTCGCAAGCAGTTGGACAGCTTCGCGCGGATTGAGGTTGCTCACACGCGCATCGAAAAAGAGGTGGAGTCTGCCCGCACCGTGGCCGACGACATCAAGTCCGGCATCCTGGCGGCGCTTCGCCGCCTGGACGGGATTCTCACGGCGTAAGCCGCTCCGGGTTGCGTCCTGTCCCGGCCTAAATAGCCGGGACAGGCGCCCCGAACGGCCCACGCCTCTTGAACATGAAGGGAGCCACTATGAGCACAACCGTACGACGGCAGGGTTATCAGCCGGGCCAACTGGTGTGGGCCAATGTCTTCAACTTTCGCGAAGACCCCAACAGCTTGGGCAAGCTGCGACCTGTGGTGTTGATTACCTGTGAGGGCAGCTACTGGCACGTCATGGGATTAACGACCCAGAGCTGCTACGCGAAGAGCGGTGAGCGTCGAGTTCCAATCCCAGACTTTGCGAACGTCGGATTGACCAAACCCGGCTACCTCTGGGGCGGGAATCTGACGCGCGTCCGCACTGTGGACCTGGGCGGTCATATCGGATGGGTGGACGTCCCTCTCGCGCGTGCCATCGACCGAGTCGTTGGACTCTACCGAAGCGCATACCAGGCCTTAGTGGAGTCGGCGCATCGTACCAAGCCAGTGGCGGCATAGCGATGGCCTCCAAAATTTCGGACGCGACTATCCCTGGCGGGCCCAGCAGCGAACCTCTCAGCTGGGTCTCCGCCACGGCAACGCGGGCCTATTGCAAGAGCGACCCGCTCATCGACTGGCTGAACCTCTATGGTGAGGCAGCCGGGTTCACTCGCGACGACCATCTGCCGCGCCATGACTCGCGGACCGACTTCTTGGGGTTCATCCTGCGCCAGGGACAGTCGTTTGAGCGGGCGGTTCTCGGCCACCTGAATGACACCGTCGCACCGCTAACGGTCATCTGCACCGAGCGTGAAGATGTCCAGTCCGAAGACAAGCTTCAGGCCACCATCGACGCGATGGCGAGTGCCAAGCCGCTAATCGCCCAGGCGGTCCTCTGGAACCGTGGGCGGCGGACCTACGGCGCGACCGACATCCTCATCCGCAGCGACGTCCTGCGCCAGCTGTTCCCGGAGCTGATCACGGAAGAAGAGGCCCACATCGGGGCCTTGAAGCTCGGTATTCCTTACCACTACCGCGTTGTCGACGTGAAGTTCAGCACTCTTGGCCTGTTGAAGGATGGCCACCTCGGCGGGCCGCAGGTGCACTACATGGCCCAGGTATGGATCTACAACGACGCGTTAGGCGAGATGCAGGGTTTCGAACCGCCAGCGGCCTACATCCTCGGTCGCGGCTGGTCGGCCAGTGGCGATCAGCGGGGGCGCAGCTGCCTGGAGCGGCTGGGCCGCGTCAATCGCGACTTTGTCCTGCGGAACGGCACGTCCCTCGAGGATCTCGTGGTCGACGCCGTGCAATGGGTACGAAAGGTCAGGAGCGAAGGCGCCGGGTGGCACGTCCTGCCCGAGCCCTCTGTCCCACAGCTCCGCCCGAACATGGGCCACGCCGAAGATCAACCGTGGCACGACGCCAAGAAGCGCATCGCTGACGAGCTGGACGAGCTGACGCTGCTGTGGTATGTGGGACTGCCAGGCCGGGAAGAAGCCCATCGCGCCGGCATCACCCGCTGGACGGACCCGGAATTGACAGCCTCACACGTCGGTATCAACGGCGCGCGCGTGGCGCCGACGCTAAACGCCATCCTGGAGGTCAATCGCTCGCAGGACGGGCCGGTCATCCGACCGGAGCGGATCCAGGCGGCCGACGACCAGTGGCGCGTGCCCGGCCCGATCGAGTTCTACGTCGACTTCGAGACCGTGAGCAACCTGGCCGACGACTTCAGCCGTATACCCGAAGAAGGCGGGCAGCCACTGATCTTCATGATCGGCTGCGGCCACATGGAAGCGGGTGGCTGGAGCTTCTCGCAATGGACGTGCGACCGCCTTACCGAAGGCAGCGAGGAGCGGATCATCGACGCCTGGCTGGCCCACATGGCGGCAGTATCCGGATCAGCGGATTTGCCGGCGCTGGTCATCCACTGGGCGCCGGCCGAGCCGTTGAATTATGAGCTGGAGTACGATGCCGCCAAGAGGCGCCATCCCGAGAAGAACTGGCCGGTGCTGCGCTGGTTCGACTTCCTGAACAAGGTGGTGAAGGCCGAGCCGGTGGTGGTCCGTGGGGCCATGGCCTTCGGCCTGAAGGCGGTGGCGCGAGCGATGCGGCTCCATGGCTGTATCGAAACCGAGTGGACCGACGGCCCCACCGATGGCCTCGGTGCCATGGTGGGCGCTTGGTCGTGCGAATCGGAAGCTGCGGCCAGCGGCCTCCGGCTGGTAGACGTCGAGCTGATGCGAAAGATCGGTGACTACAACGAGGTTGATTGCAAGGTCATGCAGGAAATGGTGGGCTATTTCCGACGACACCATTAGGGGAGGGGAGACGGGTTAGTCGTAGTGCAGGACGCCGTTTGGGTGACGAGGTGAATATCAAATCCATCCCGGTGATCGAAGGGCCTCCCAAGGGGGAGGCTGCGCGGACCCTGCTCCGCCAACGCCTGCGGTCCTACCGACTTGATGAATTCCTCGGTTCCCTCGGGACGATGTTCACGACATACTCCCGCGCCCAACTGCGCAGCCAGCTTCCCAAAGACGAACAGAACCTCTGGCCCGGCAGCATCAATCCGCAGCAGATCGCGTTTCTAGCGAAAGCCGCAATCCTTGCCGGCGGCAACGACTTTCGTTCCAAAACTCTCTCCTTCGACGGGTACAAGGAGCTTGCCAACCTGTATGTGCGACTGGAGGAGGGGCTGGTCGAAGAGGAACCGACGGTCGGCGGAATGGAGGCCTTCCTCCACCGTCTGAGTTTTCAGCAGTTCCCATGGCAGATGGATGACTGGTCAGCGATCGCGCGGGGAGTGCTGCTCTTCCACTCGCTGCCCGCCCGCTTACTCAACGCTGAAGTTGACATTCGGCAAGCGTTCGAAGACGTTTTTGGGCTCGCGCCGTTGGACTTCTACTGCCTTGGGCTCCTGTTGTGGACGGAGCTAAATGATCGCTATCCAGCTCGATTCTTCACGCTGGACGACCTACACGTCGTCACGTCGACTGCCCACGGTGTCCGTGGGGCGAAGGCGCTCCTGGATGCTCTCGTCGGAGATTATCAGCAGTTCCGCGACGCGTATGCAGCTACGAATCCGAGACCCGGGTTCGAGCTATATACATTCAATCCATTAGAACGCCGCCCGATCGTTGCCACCCAGCGATCGGGCCTCGTGTGTCCAGCACCCCTCCTGCTACTGCGTCGCCTAAGCTCCGGACTGTATTACGACCTTGTTGAACGCTACAACGAGCCATTTCTCCGCACGTTTGGCACTGTATTCGAGGAGTATGCAGGCGAGCTTCTCCAGGGCCAGTACGGGGCCGATGAGCTCTTTCATGAACCGGCATATCGGAGAGGCCGGCAGGAGCTGCGGAGTACCGACTGGATCGTGGTAGAGGGCAGACTCGGAACTCTCCTCGAGTGCAAGACCGCGCGCTTGACCCTGGCGACGAAGGCGTACGCGGACCAGAGGGCGCTTGACCCTGGCGACGAAGGCGTACGCGGACCAGAGGACGCTTGAGGAGGATCTCGCCAAAGGCATCGTCAAGGCGCTCTTGCAGCTTGTCAGTGGCCATGAGAAACTGCCAGCTGGCGGCCACGAAAGTGCCCGTGGATGGCCACCAAAAGTGCCCAACCGTGGCCACGAAAACTGCCCACTGGCGGCCATGAGCTCCATCCAGGCATAAGTCGCTTGCCCGTCAAAGACGGGCTGCTCCATCGGTTCTGGAAAGAAACCGAGGGAGTGCTAGACGAAAACTGCCGAGGAGATCATGGAGATACTGGAGGCCTTCGACCTGACCCGCAGCTGCCACGCAGCGGCGGAGCTGGTGGGCTGCAGCCACCACACGGTGGAGCACTACGTCGCCCTGCGCGAGCAGGGCCGGCTGAGCCTGGAGAACGTCCGGCCGCGCATGCAGCTCATCGACGCGTACCTACCCAAAGTGGAGGAGCTGGTGGACGCCAGCCGGGGCAAGATCCGGGCGGATCGTGTCCACGAGCGCCTGACAGTCCTGGGCTATCTGGGCTCAGAGCGCACCACCCGCCGGGCGGTGGCCGCCGCCAAGAAGCGCTACCGCGCCGGCCAGCGGCGCGTGTATCGGCCCTGGATTCCAGAGCCGGGCATGTGGTTCCAGTGGGACTTCGCCGACGGGCCACGGGTGAACGGCCGAGCCACGCTGCTGTACTGCGCCTGGCTGGCCTGGAGCCGCTCGCGCGTCATCTTGCCCATTTGGGACAAGAGCCTGCCCAGCGTGGTGCAGTGCATCGACACCAGCCTGCGCCGCTGGGGCGGCTGCCCCACGTACGGGCTGACGGACAACGAAAAGACTGTCACCGCGTACCACGTGGCCGGGATCGCGGTGCGCAACGCCGACATCGTGGCCATGGGCCGCCACTACGGGCTGACCATCGTTACCTGCGTGCCGGCAGACCCCTCCAGCAAAGGCGGCGTGGAAGCGACCGTGCGGATTGCTGAGGCGGACCTGGTGCCGACCGACGCCAACCTGCTGCCGGCGTATCCCAGCTTTCGGGCGCTGGAGCGCGCCTGTGAGGACGCCGAGCACGAGTTCAACCACCGGCTGCACCGTGTCACGCGACGGGTCCCAGCCGACATGCTGACGGAGGAGCGCCTGCGGCTGCATCCGCTGCCCGTCCAGCCCTACACGCTGGCCTTCGGCGAAGTCCACGTCGTGGGCCAGACGACGCCCATGGTCAACCACGACTACTGCCAGTACTCGGCGCCCTACACGCTGGCCGGCGAACAGGTGTGGGTGCGTGAACACGGCGACGACATCGTCATCGTCCACATCGGCGCCAATGGTCCGCACGAAGTGGCGCGCCATGAACGGACCGTGCCGGGTGTGCCCCGCATCGACCCGGCGCACTTCCCACCGCAGCCAGCCGGGCCACTGAACCGGCGGCCGAAGCCGGCCAGCGCGGCCGAGAGCGAGTTCCTGGCCATCGGCCCAGGCGCCGAGCGCTGGCTGTTGGAAGCGGCGGCGCAGGGCGCCAGCCGTGTCCGCTGGCACATGGCTGAGGCGGTGACCCTGGCCAAGCTCCATGGCGCGCGGGCCGTGGACCAGGCGCTGGAGCAAGCCGCGGCTGCTCAGCGCTTCGGACAGGGCGACGTCAAGGCTATCCTGGAGCACCAGGCCGCGGCTCGACCTGGCCCACTGCGCCAGGCCAGTGAGGGCCACTCGCTGCAGCGGGGCACCAGCGCCTGGGAGGGCTTTGGGCGATGAACGCACCCCCGGCGAACGCCGCGATTGACGAGGTAGAGGGGTTACTGCGGCGCTTGCGCTTGCCCCATATGCGCCGTATCGCCCCTGACGTGTTGAGCACCGCCAAGGTGCAGCGCTGGGAGCCAGCCGAGGTACTGCGGGCCCTGCTGAGCGAAGAATTGGCCGGGCGTGAACGGTCGGCCTTGGCCACCCGCCGGAGCGTTGCCAGCTTCCCGACCGGCAAAACGTTCCAGGCGTGGGACCCAGCCTGCTCGTCCATCCCGCTGCCCACACAGAACGCGCTGCGCACCTTGGACTGGCTCCGCCGCCGGGAGTGCCTGGTGGTCTGTGGCCCAAGCGGCACCGGCAAAACATTCTTCCTCGAGGCTTTGGGCCAGCTGGCGGTGGAGGCTGGGATGAAGGTCGCCTGGTTCAGCTTGGAGTCACTCGGCGCCCTGGTGCGCCGCCACCGGGCCGACGACTCGGTTACCAAAGCCGTGGCCCGCATTCTCCGAGCGGAGCTCATCGTCGACGACGATATAGGGCTCCTCCCAGTTAGTCCGGACGCAGCCGAAGGGCTGTACCGCCTGGTCGATGCTGCCTACGAGCGGCGCAGCATTGCCGTCAGCTCCAACATCCACCCAGCCGGCTTCGACGAGCTGATGCCCAAGACCCTAGCCACGGCGACGGTCGATCGCCTCCTCCATCACGCTCACCTGTGCATGACCTCCGGCGATAGCGTGCGCCTGTCTCAGGCCAACGCTGGCAAGGGCGTGGTCCCGCTGCTCAGCGAGCAGTTCGCTGCGCCGGCCGCTCGACGGGAGGTGCCTATGGCTGGCTGAGCCGCGCGAAATGTGTGAGTGGCCAGGCCTGGCCACTCACACATTTCGATTCCTGCTTGCCTGGATGGCTCCTGTCCACTCGTGGGCAGTTCTGTTGGCCACCAGTGGGCAGTTTTCATGGCCGTAGTTGGGCGGGTCCTGCTGGCCGTTGACACCTAACCTCCTGGCCAGTCGCACCCGGGATCGGCGGTGATCCGGCCCCATTTACGCACGAAACCGGCGGATGACCCGCCGGTTTCGTGGGCGTCCTTGGACTCGAACCAAGGGCCTCTGCCTTATCAGGGCAGTGCTCTAACCAACTGAGCTAGACGCCCGGGTCTTTCGAGCCTAGCACGGCCGGTTTTGAGCACGAAAGAGGCTGCTGGCGAGCCAACCCACCCGATGTACGTGGATAGGTATTCACGGGCCCCAGTGGGGTGGGATCGCCACCTGCCGCGGAGACTCTAGGACCGACATGCACACTGAGCAGCCGAAAGAAATCGGCCGCGATCTTGGTCGTTATTGTTGGACGCGAGCGCCGCTCTCGTGACTTTCCCGGGGCGCCCACGGGGCGAGCGTGAATCTCGTCCAGTACCGCTAGTCCCTCCCTGCCACGCAGCACGACATCCATGCCATCTTCTCCGAGCATGCCGGCGGGCAGGTAACAGTCGCCTACGGGGAGTGCACACCGCCGCCAGCGGCGCCCCTCATAGCGTTTCGCGACAACCACGAACTGTCCGGAGAGCCAATCCGCAACATCAGCTTCCGTCGCGGTCTGGGTCCGCCAGCGTCGGTAGTCACTGATGAAGCTAGGCCATTTCTGACGCACGTATTCAACCATCCGCCAGAGCCGCTCGGGTTGAGGATTCGTGAGCTTGCCTATGCTCCGCGCTGCTGCCATGCGGGGTATGACCAGATTCCGCACTACGTGATAAGGTCCAGCTTCCGTGGCGACACGAAAGTGCTCACCAACCAACATCTCGTGGACCTTTTGCCTGGCCGCGGCGCTATCGATCTCCCGTTTTCGTCGCGAGGTGCTCAGGTTGCTGTCCACGATGAAAACTTGCGATGGGCCAAAGTACGTCTCAAGGTCTGCCAGCACGTCTGACCTGCTAAACGCCACCATGTAGCCGTCCTCAGCAACATGAGGGGAGGGCGCTACGACGCCACTTGTTGTGGGAATGCACCGTTGCTTGGCCAGCTCCGACTGCTGGTCTGGACCATATGCGGCAAAAAGGTATAGGCAGTTCAACCACCAATCACTGCCGCGTGTATCCAGGCCTGTTCGGCTCCGGTTGACGGAGAGCAGCCTTAGAGTGACGGTGCAGCCGATTGCTGCTGCACCAAGTTGAGCAAGCAAGGTGCGTGCGCGAGCTGAGTCGGCAGACCCGGCGGGATCAAACAGCGCCTTGGTGATGTAGGACGGGCCGCCGCCGGCAACGAGAGCCAGATCTGATTCACGTACAACGTCGCTAACGCCCGGATACAACGGCCATGCCACGCGATCGGGCGTCCGCCAACCCGACCGGCTTCTGAGAAACCGTTCCTGCTTGAGCCGCGCCAACATATGTTCATAGGCGATCCGTTGCAAAGGCGCTTTCACTTCTTCATTGAGGGCGATGTGCGCCCATGGCTGGTTACCCTCGTATGCGTCGGCCTTGATTGCATCGGCTAGCGCTGAGCCAACCTGGACCAGCAACCAACGATTCCAGTCGTTTTCGTGCAATCGTTCACGTCCGGGTGTGGGATCGAAATCGGCTTGCAGCAGCCAGCCCAATTCGGATACGACATCCAGCGGAAGGAAGCAGTGAATGTGCGGTTCCGTGGGTTGGTGGTCGATCGGCCGCGCCACGACAATTCGTGAACGCTCCCCAGGCTGGAACTCACGTCCATCCCGCAGCAACCCGCCAGGGATGGGTTCGCTACGAGCTTGATAGCGTCGCCAGGCCTGCTCTTCGCAGTTGGCCCACGAACCGCCGACGACGCATTCATCCCAATGTGTGCTAGTCCGAGTCACCCGGCGATAAAAACGCCCGCGTCGACCATGTATGCGATCCACGACGTGGATGGTTTGCAGGCTACTGAGAGTAAGTAGCAGATGCAGGAACTCGGGCTGTGTCAGTTGGTCGACCATGGCGGCCATGCGATGTTTCTCGCCCTCTTTGATGGGAAGCCGGAAATGGGCACCACGGGAACGCCGCCTGGTCACTGTTAGGGGCGTGGGGTAAATCTTGTCTTCAATCAGGAACGCGTAGGGGCCAGACCGGATTTCAGGCCGATCACTAATAAGGAAGACGGACTTAAAGCCGATCCCAAAGAACCCGATCTTGTTCTTCTTTGGACTTTGGCCTGCTGAACAGATGCCCCATACCCCGTCAGCAGTGAATGCGGCGCCGTCATTGCCGACTAGGACTTCGTCCTCACTGATGACAAAAACGATGTGTCGTGCGCCCTCATCTTCGGCGTTCTGAATGAGTTCCAGCGCCCAGTGGATTTCCTTGCCGTAGAGCTTTTCCGACACGATGCGCAGTAGCGCCGGCAAATCTGGGCTGTCGCGAAACCGATCTTTGACCTCGCGGACTGCACCCACAAACGCCTGATTCCATCCGTCGGCGTCCTCAGGCAATCGGCCGGTCGGCTGCTTTCGCATCAGTGCCTCAACCGCAACCGCAGCCTGTTCGACCAAAAGTTCGTCAGGGGACGCTGGCGGCGGAATCAACCTGGACGAAGCTGTGCCCGGCAATCGACACAGAGCCCCTGCTTCAGGAGGTGTGGTTCTACTGAGATGCGGCACCGACTGCAGACGCGGGCACGATCGCGGCGGCGATCGCATTCGCACTTTCCGCATTTGTCACAAGGCGGCTGGCCGCAAGTGCTGCACGGATACGCGTAGGTTTGACCGCTTCGGGCGCATGCGGAGCAGGAGAAGCTAAACCTTTGCGCCGTCGGCCGCTCAGCGGGCACGGTGTAGCCATGAAAGGGGCTAACTTCCCAAAGGTCCGTCGACGCGAACACGGCGTAGGCATATCTCTGGTCAGACACCGAGTCGAACCAATAGTCGACTTGTTCCCCGTCTGCGAAGGCCCACCATCCTGTGCAGCGCAACGTTCCACCAGCACCCAACTTACGCAGAGGATGGCCGGTAGGCACAATATCACCTCGCCATGGGTATGGGCGAGTGTCAATCTGCCGTGCCGCAAACGTGACTTGCCACGCCTCGCGGTCGAGGATTGCTACGAACCCTTGACAGCCTAGAAAACGGCATAAGGCGATTGCACAAACCTCCCGCGAGGCAATCGAGCGCTGGAACAGGTCTGCAAGGTGCTTCGCCTTAACCGGGCCAGCGCCGACAACATCGGACGCAAGCGTTTCGGGAATCAGAAGTGTCGCGGCGAATCGGTCGCAAATTTCTTCAAGGACGCGCCCAGTGTCTGGCTGGTCCGCTGCCCAGATCAGAAGCTCTTCGCACTGATCGGCGAGGTGGTGACCAAGCTCATGAAGCAGCGTGAAATTCCTCCGCCTTGAAGCAGTGTCAACGTACAGGACGAGGCCTTGCGAGAGGATTGAGAGGCCATCGCACGTTCCAGCCTCACCTCGCTGCGGGGGTGCCTTCGTTTTTCGCACCCGCAGGTTGAATTGTGAGCGCATAGCTTCAGCCGGGTCCGACTGCAGCGCGAGTATCTGAGAGGGGCTCAAGCTCGTCGTGAGCACTTCAGCCCAGGCGCTAACCGTCACGAGTCTGTTCGTCCAGAAGGTGAAGCAGGAGTTCTTGCACCTGCTCCTCGGTGGGCTCGCCGGTCGATCGCTGAGCTGCAGCCCCTAGCTGCAAATTCAGCTGAGCCAATGCGTGCGCTTCGGAAATGCCGTGATTCGCCGACCATTGTTTGAGTTTCGATTTGAACGTCGACGACTGCAGCACGCGGCTGAAGACGCTGCTCCTGACGCCAGCTTTTACCTCCAGGTCCGCGCGCCGAACGCCAAGAATGCGCGAAATAGCCTCCAGGACGTCGACGCCAATCACGGTTGACGTCGCGGTTTGCCAGTGAAGGACGGTGGACGTGTCGACACTATGCCCCCCTTGCGTGAGACGTTGGGCGAGGCTCCTGATGTCGATCCCCTTTCTTTGGCGTGCTTCCTTCAAGGCTGAGCCGCTGACTTGGACCGTCAGACGGGCATCGCCGAATGCAGCCAGATGTTCACCGGCCGCATTCGGCGTCTGAGCGTTTGATGATGTCCAACGAGCTTTGTCGCTCGAGGGCGTGCTTGGGCTTGCACGTACTGCTTCCTGGAGTTGCTGACGCTTGCCCTGCGGCGCTGCATATTGAGCTGCTTCGCTGAAGTACGTCGTTAGCTGGCGTGTCGAAATATCCAGTAGCGTGGAGAGTTCTCGGCAGAGATCTTCCGGGATGCTGGCGGGTTCAATCATTCTCATGTCTAGCTTGTGGATGACATCGATGCCGAGGCCAAGCGCGGCTGAGATATCGCTTGCTTCGAAGCCCCTCTGCTTCGCACGACCGAGCAAGCTGGTCAGCCGCGTGGCGTACTGGCGCTGCGTGAAGGCGGCGTCAAGCGCCGCTCGTTCAACAGCCAGGTCGTCGTTTGCAATTGTCTCGCTCACCGCAGGATCATCCGGCGCAGTCGCAATGAACAGTTCCGCAGCAAACGAAACTAAGTCGGCTGCATGCTCAGGGTGCTGTCGAATCAACTCCTCCAAGCTCGGTTCGTCCCCACGCTCCCGAGCCTGCATGTATGCGAGGACGCTGGCGCGGACCTCGTCCTTCATCGCATCCCTCCTTCATTTTCAGTCTTCCGGTGCCATTCCAGCAGTAATTGTTCGCCTTGGCGAAGTAACGTCCGTACGGTACGGTCGCTCACATTAAGGGCCCGGCTGATAGTCATCTCGTTCGGGTCACTGCTGCTGGCCTTCCAGCGCTCGACGTAGGCTAGATATACCGCTGCTCGAATCTTCTCGGGCAACTGAGCGAATGCAGCGGCAAACTCGGCTTGATTTTCAGTCTTCAGCGCGTCGACCTCCGGGCTCGGACTGTGCGGCAGCCCGAGCCCAGCATCTCCTGCGATGTCCTCCAGTACCGACAGATGCACAGGGGTCTCTTTTTCGATCAAGGACTTCGCGACATCGGAACATAACCGCGTAAGCGCAGTCCAGAAGTTCGCCTCCCAGAAACTCTCCGCGGGGTCGAGGATCTCTTTCCAGAGCCGGGCGGAGATCTCCTGCCGCATGTCTTCGCGCTGTTGCTCCGAGTGAGGAAACCACTTGTACGAGCGACCGACTAGGAGGCGTCCCCAACGTTCCAGCAACTCGGTGGCGACGTGTTGAGCATCGGAAAGCCTCTCGTTGAGGACAAGCTGGCGGATTGCCCACACGAGCACTTCATCACGAACGAAGCCAGGAGCTTTTCGGTCGCGGACTTCTAGCGCGTCCCGGAATTCTGTGCTTCCGAGCTCGGGCAGCTCTCTGAGCTGCTTTTCAACCAGCGGACTCCGGGCGTAGCGCCGAGGCGCTGCTCGCGGCATTCACCCATCCTTTCCACCGCTTGCTTCTTCCGTGCCGCAGCGGCTGTCGGCTGAACTTTGCGAGGACTCTCCCGCCGTCGCAGGCACCGACACGACGGTGCTTGAGTCCTCGATTAGAGACTCTTTTTCTTGCCGGAAAACCGGAAGCCCACGTCCCTCGAGCAGGATGCGACCGAACGCACAGGCAGAGGGCTCGTCCCTGTTTACCGCCACGACGGCCCGATCAACCCACAGCCGTCAGATATATCCGCCATCCACAACGACCAGCAGGAGTCGACGCAACTCTTTTTTGGTGTCTGACGGACGAGTGAATTTCCTTCGGTAAACGCAGCGCTGCGCTTTTCCGTCTCGCGGTCTTAGGCAAACACTCAGTTCCTGTCTGCCACCGTGGCCGGCAAGTTCCATCAGATAGGTGCCTTTCGAAACCGCGGACCGCCACAACTGACGTCCACCCTCGTCGATCTCATGAGACCAGCCGTTGGCGATTCTGCATCCTGACAATGCGCCAACCATCTCAAGAGCACTGCGGAAACGGTCGCCTGGATCGACGCTAAGCGCCGTCTTTACCACGCTGGAAAGCCTCAGCGGTACCTGCGGGTTCACCTGTTGAGCAGGTGTGAACTTTCCCTGCAGCATGTCGTCAACACGTAAAGGGGATCCGAACGGGTACTGGTTGTCAGTTATCAGTCGGTAAAGAGTGCATCCCATTGCCCAGATATCAGTCGCCGCGGATGTGGTTCCATTGAGATAGAACTCGGGAGCCTGATGTGCTCCGTAGGCCATCTGGCCGGCGCTTCCTTTAAGGGTGTCTTCAGCGATGCCGAAATCAGACAGCCGCACGCGATCGTGCTCATCAAGCAAAAGGTTGTTTGGCTTGACATCGCGATGGAGAACGCCGAGCCCATGCACATAGGCCAGGCCATCTAACGCATCTCGCGCCCATCGCACCGCCTCAACGAGGTTTGTGTTCCCACCGGTCAACTTCGCTTCGACAGATCCGCGCGGCATGTACGGCATCACGATGAATGGCCTCGGCGGCTTGAGTACGACATTTAGTAGAGGCAGAACGTGCGGGTGAGCTAGCAAGGGCTGAAGTCGAGTTTGTGCGCGGGCTTCCAGCAACACAGCGTCCAGCGCCACATGGTCTCGGAAGAGCTTGATTGCTACCGTTTGGTCCTGGTGAGTGTCCTCTGCGCGCCACACCTCGCCGAAGTTGCCTGACCCGAGCAGGTCCGTGGTTAGCTCGTAACGGTCATCAAGGCGGGGCGGCACGCGAGCTACCTAGGAGGGAGTAGTCGTGGCAAAGATCGTAGGTGTCCACGTGCGAATCGCGGCAAGGAAGTACTTGGTTGGTTTTGCCGTCCTGCAGGACTTGCAGTTGCTAGACCAGATGAGTCTTCCTGCGCCTGGTGACTCTGCTCCGCGGGATCTGGAGGAACTACATCAGCGTGCATACGACTTCTTCTTGAACCACAAACCGGCGTCTATCTGTCTGCTAGCAAGCGATTCACGGCCGCCATCGCTCAACGCCGCCTGTCGCGCCGAAGGCGCCCTTCTGGCTGCTGTCGGTAGGGCTGGAATACGAGTGGACGAAATCAGCGGCGCCCTCCTTCGCAAACCATCAGGCCTCGGCCCCCGGGCCACTGTGGCGGCATGCGTCGCGGCGCTGTGTGCCGACATAGGCGGTACCGAGCTGAAAACGGAGGAAGCGTCGCGCGCCGCGGCGGCTATTGTGGCCGGAATCAAACGCGCGAAGTAGTTGGCTTCGGAAAGAAAAATCGAGCCCGCGGAAAGCGGCTGCGTACGGCCGACTGCCACCCTGCGCCGGCGTCCACCGGCTCGACGACGAGGACGTCGTCGGCTGATACATGCTCACCGGCAAGGTGCACTAGTCGCCACGTAATGCTGCGAACCGAATCGGCTGCGGCGCACGTAGCCGCAATCGCCACACCCTCGACCGAAGTAGTGATCAGCTCCAGGTTGTGTCCCGGGTAGGCACGTAGATGCTCCGTCAGTTGGTGGCTGGCGTCGCTCACTGCGTGGCCTTCATGAAGACTGCTCATTGCCTGAAGGCCGCTTAGGAAGCCGCTGACTAGCGTCCCTGGTGGAAAGGGGAGGGCGGTGGTCTGGTCTTGCACCATTTCTAGTCTCCTGCCTTCGAATGAGACACTGCTCTTTTGGGCAGTATCTCACAAATCTGAAGAATGTCCAGAGGAGTCAAACGGCTTTGACCTCGCACCCATCCTCGACCTGATTCTGTGTGCGACAAGGGAGCTTGTCGAGATCCCCCTTGGCGCGCACTCGACCCGTGGAACAATCACAGGTGCCGGCCGGACGGTAGACCCCATGTTTCACGGAATTGCCGAGCATGTTGTAGATGAGCTGCGGCTGGGTTTCTCGTCCCATGAATCCCGTCATCAGGTTGATGAATTCCGTTACAGCAAGCCCACTAACGACGGCGTTGAGCGATATAACCGACGGGCTGCCTATTTCGAACCCCCGTACGTAGCCTTCCCGCTCCAGCCTCGACCGTTCCTCATCCGGAAGGCTTTCCGTCCTGACTGCGTCGGAACGAATTGCCTCGCAACACCACAGGCAAGTCCCTCCTGGCAGCACGACGTACACACGACCGTCGGCAGCCTGAATTCGTCCATTCACAGCATGAATCCTGTTGCCCATGTCGATTACGGGTGTCAGGTACTGGTCCGCGAATTGATTGAGAATGCACCGGCTCCAATGGGTATCGGTGCAGCAGAACACCACGTCTGCATCACGTAGGTGGGCGGCAACCTGTGCATCGACAATGCTGCCTTGGACAGCCTCGATTGCCGTTCCAACGCCGATGTCCTCGGCGAGCCGCCGAAGCACTTCGACCTTCGGAATACGATTTCGAGCATCCTCAACTCTTGAGCCAAAAATACGAGACACGTTGCTGGGCTCCACCCGATCGTCGTCAATCACGAGTAATCGGCGCACACCAAGTCGAATGAGCTGTTCTACCGTCGCTGAACCGGTTCCGCCACCGCCCACCACACCGCAGGTCACATCCGCCAGTCGCTCTTGCCCCTTCACTCCGAATGCTCTCGCCTGCCGGTCATGCAAAGGGTCATGTGCGGGCGCGAGGCCACCGAAGGGAAGAATTTCCAGTCGTTGGCCCACGACGACTAGTCGATCTACGGAACTGACGCGTCCATCTGGTTCCCAGATCCGGGCTGCCACGCTGTTTGCGCCGAAGACCAGGCTGCCGTGCGGACGCCCGCTGGCCCGCTGGAAGAGGTTGGCGAACATGGCTTTTTCGCCGGCATTGTCGATAGGCGAGAACGCCACAGCACCAACTGCTTTCGGATGGCTATGAGTGAGAATGACCGACCACCCCTCCATCGCGGCGCGCTTGATGATGCTATTGAAAAATGCCGGTTCAATGACGAGCCTGCCCTCGCTTTGCTCACGGAAGCCATCCCCTGGAATAGGTACTACTTCCTTGACCAAGAGCTTGCGATTTGCCGCAGTCAGGGAAAATCCGCCGATCAAGAACGCGGCATGCTCGCGCTCGGGGTCTTGCAGAAGATGTTGGCGGAGTTGGCCGAGATGCTCCGCCTGCATAACGATACTGGTTCTCATATCGAGCTCCTCAATTGCACGAGCGCAGCCGCCGTTCGACGAAGCCGAGATAGGTGGTGAGGTTGTCGCGTCCCGGCCGCCAGTTGGCTGGGTGCCAAGAGAACCTCATCCACTCGCGGCCAAGGATGGTCTCAATCGATGTGTTTGTCGGCATACGTCCATCGCCCAGGCGCAGGTTTGGATTGGTCCAAAACATGTCGAGCCCCGCGGCGGGGTAAGGGGGCGGCACTTTCAACAGAACCTCGCCCATTGCAGGGCTGTAGCAGGGGGGGAATTCATAGTTCGGAAGGATCAGGAAAGTCCAACCATCAGGTTGCTGGTGGCGTTGCACGGGCACGGAGCGGCCGGCAAGCGCCACCAGCTCCTGATCAAGCTGAGTGGCGCCTGAGATCATCCGAGGGTCCCGGGTACTACCGCGTTGAAGTGCATTCCGGGCTTAAGTTCGACAACCTCGTCATCGCGGACGCCGATGTCAGGTCCGGGACCAGGAACCTCGAGGAAGAGCTGGTAGTCTGCGGGCACATTGCCGAGGGCCTTCAACTCAGCACCAGTCATGTCGGGTTCGGGCGCGAAGTATTTGGTCCCGTCGATGAAGATCGGAATGTGTTTCGGATCGTGGTCCGCCACATCATCGACCCCGCCTCGATCGATGGTGGTCTCCAGAGTCTGTGCCATTTCCAGGTCCTTTCCGGCCTTCCGGCCTTGGGTTTGCCGGCGCGAACCGGTCACTCTACCTACTCTTCTGAGAGCTGCGAAACCGGAAGCAAAGGCGTGCGCATACTTCTCGCGCGTGGGGTTTGTAGGGGAGAGCGCTGAGTGTCCCCTGTCCGCGTGCGTCGGAGGTTCAGCTATCTAGTGCGCCAACTCGACACAACGGCCCGCCATTCTTGATCCCTTTGCCCGTCTCGGCTTGAACCACAAGCCAACCAACCTTGACGTTCGCGTGAACCATTTTTTAGGCCGGAGGTTAGGGCACTGCCTTACCGTTAGGGCACTGCCTTACCGAAAACACGTTCGAGTTGATGCGTTCTGATACGAACTGATACACGCCGGAGGTTGCACGATTTGAGCTCGGTTTGTACAGTTGTGAGTACTGTCCGAAGCGATTGTGGGCGTCCTTGGACTCGAACCAAGGGCCTCTGCCTTATCAGGGCAGTGCTCTAACCAACTGAGCTAGACGCCCGAGCTAGTCGAGCTTATCACAGCGGATTGGGGGCGCGAAAACAGGCTCTCGGTGAAGCGTCTGCCACACGGCGTGCGGGCTCGCGGCGGCCTCGGCGGAGGGTCTCGGCCGGCCGTAGGGCATCCAGCGCGGCGCTTGGCCACGCAAGTCCGGCGACGTGCGGAGGACGAGCCGGCCCGTTTGGAAAAGGAAGTACAGGTGCCGCCAGACGGTCCAGTTCTGCACCCACCACACGTCGGCCATCACGCTTTCCAGCTGGGGCGCGTCCGAGGGGACGAAGCGCCATGGCCCGGTGAGACCGGGCGGCATGCTCAGCAGCAGTTCGTGCAGGTCGCTCGGCAGGACCTTGCCTTCTCCGGCGAGCGGCATGGGGCCTACCAGGGCGACGCGGCCGGCCAGCACGCTTACAAGCGCCGGCGCAGCATGAACCAGAGCATGCGCGCCACTGTGCGGGGCGAGACGTCGCAGGTTCACGAGGCGGCCGTTCCGGCCGAGGACAGGCCGGGTCTCGAACAGCGGGCGCCGCTGCAGCCGGCACAGGCCCATGCACCACAGCGCGGCCGGCGCGACCGCCAGCAGCAGCAGCGCGGCAGCGAGGCGATCGATGGCATTTCGGACCGCGCTGTCGAGTCCGCCCAGCCAGAGCGGCTCGAGCCGCAAAAGCGGAATGAAGCCGAGCGGCGCCAGCTCGATTCTGTTGGCGCTCAACAGCTGATTGGTCGGCGCCAGGCGGACCTCCAGCTCCAATGTCCCGGGAGATGTGTGCGCCAGCCGGGTCAGCCACTCCTGGCTCTCCCAGCTCAAGGCCGAGGGAACGACGACCAGCAGGTCAGCGCTGAGGCGGGCGGCGATGGCAAGCGCTTCACGCGGATGGCCCAGGATGGAGCCCCAGGTTGCCGCTAGGTCGCCACCCTCGCCGCCGAACGAGGTGTGATCGTCCAGGAAGCCGAGGACCTCCAGGCCGTGCTCGCGGGGACCGTGCAGCTGATGGCCGATGGCTCGGCCCTCAGCATTGGCGCCCGCAATGATCACGCGGCGCACGAACCAGCCGTGCGTGCGAAGGGCATAAGCCAGGCGGCGCAGCGCCAGCCGCCCCAAGCCAACGAACAGGATCGCCGAACCCCAGAACATCAGCAGCCAGGATCTGGAGACCAGCGGCCCGGAGCCGTAGACGTAGCTCACGGCTGCAACGAGGATCGTCCCATAGGTGCAGCCAGAGACCACGCGGCCGTATTCGTCGGGCCCGCCGAGGAGCACCGCGCGGGCGTAGGCACGCCGCAGGAAAAGCACGATGACCAACCCGGGGATAAGCGCGGCCGCCACCAGCGCGTAGCGCTCCTTATCGATCCCAGGGCTGCCGGTCAGCGCCGGCAAGCGCATGCGCAGCCAAGCGGAGGCCCAAAAGGCGGCAGCCAGCATGGTCATGTCCACGACCAGCAGGCAAGCGACGTAGAGCCGCCACTGGCGGCGGTTAGGCAAGGCGCACAGCGTCGTCAGCGACCATAAAGGCCGGATGCGACCAGGACAGGGAGTTCATGAGCACCTGGCAACCGCCGCGCTCGAGGCGGTAATCCATGCGATACAAGCCCTCAGCCTCGAGCGCTCGAATGACCTTCGGCTGCTCGAGCTTCTCGCAGTAGAGCATCAGAAACCCGCCCCCGCCGGCGCCGGCGATCTTGCCTCCGGCGGCGCCCTTCGAGCGGGCGAGCGCATAGAGCTCGTCGATACGAGGGTTGGTGACGTTGCGGGCCAGCCGCTTCTTATACTGCCAGGTCTCGTCCAGGAGCGCACCGAACCCGCCCAGATCTCCGGACTCGAGGCAGCGCCTGGTCTGCTCGGCGGCGTCTTTAAGGACGTGCAGCGACTGCACCGTCTCGCTTTGCAAATCGGCGGTGCGCTCGCGCTGCTCCCTTAGGACGGAGTTGGCGTTGCGCGTAGAGCCGGTGAAGAACAGCAACAGGTTCTGTTCCAACTGGCGAATGGTCTCGCTCGAGACCGACGGCGATTCGACTTCAACGCCGTCCGCGGAGAAGCGGAACACGTTCAGCCCGCCGTAAGCCGATGCGTACTGATCCTGCTTGCCGATGGGGGCCTCGCACTTCTCGATCTCCAGGGCGCACGCCCGCTCGGCGACCTGGGCTGCTGACAAACGGCGGCCCTGCAGCATCGAAAGCGCCTTCACTAGCGCCACCGCGACCGCACTTGACGAACCCAGCCCCGTGCCCGGTGGGATCTCTGAGGCGAGGAACAGCGTAATGCCCGCTTCGCAGCCGAACTCGTGCAGGGCAGCCTTGACCAGCCCCAGATTTCCATCCCACAGCGGCGGCTCGCCTGCTCGATGGCGGTGGAAGACGCGGTAGTCCGAGGAAGTGATCTGAACATCCCTGCCGTTTGCGACGTTGACGAAGATGTAGAAGTACTTATCGATAGTGGTGGAGACGACCAGGCCGCCATAGGTCTCGTAGTATGCCGGCAGGTCGGTGCCGCCCCCCGCCAGGCTGAGCCGTACAGGCGCGCGAACGATGATCACACGCCAGCCCGGGAGTCCATGTCACTACAGCCACTATAGGGACCACGCCCCCTCCCGGGCATCTACCAGATTCGCTGCTTGGGCCGCCGATTCTACTTAACCCCGACTCACCATCCTTGGCAATGCGAGTCCACGGCACCGATTTGCACTTAGGGGTTCCTCCGATCTTTCGGCAAACCCATTGGGGCGATTCCCCCTTTCGTCGATGTTGGCCCCTGTGCGAGCATCGGCTTCACCCACCTCGCTCGACTGCGCGGCGGGCTGATGCCATGCTTTTATCCACCAAGCCCGAAGCAGCCCGCGACCATCTGGTCTTCCTCGCCGACGTTCTGCGCCAGGTCGCGTCCGAGCCGATCCCGCAGGCCGTGGAGCTGCTGCTCCGCGCCCGTGCCTCGGGCCGGCGCGTGTACGCCATGGGCAACGGCGGGAGCGCGGCGACCGCCAGCCACCTGATCAACGACCTCACCAAGACCTGCCGGGTGCCCGGCTACGCGCCGCTTCGCGCGTTCGCGCTGAACGACAACGTGGCCTGCCTCACCGCGTGGGCCAACGATGCCGGCTACGACTCGGTGTTCGCCGAGCAGCTCGCCTCAGTCTGCGAGCCGGGCGACGTGGTGATCGCGATCAGCGCCAGCGGGAACTCGCCCAACATCATCAATGGACTGATTGCCGGCGCCGAGTGCGGGGCGTCCACCATCGCGCTCGTCGGCTTCGACGGCGGACGGGCGAGGCAGCTGGCGGACGTGGTTATTCACGTGGATGCGCGCAGCTACGCGCTCGTCGAGGACGCGCACAGCGCCGTCGGCCATGCGCTCACGGCCGCCGTTCGCGAGGCCCTCGAGTCCTGCTCAGAGCGGTGAAAGCGCTCATCCTGGCGGCCGGCGAGGGCCGGCGGCTGGGAAACCTCACCCGGGATCGCCCCAAACCGATGCTGCCGGTCGCCGGGCGGCCGCTGCTGGAGCACCAGATCGAGCTGCTGCGCCGGCACGGCATCAAAGAAATCGCCATCAACCTGCACTACAAACCCGAAGCCATCGTCAACCATTTCGGTGACGGCAGCCGGTTTGGGGCTGCGATCACCTACTCGTACGAAGACCGCCTTCTGGGCTCCGCGGGCGCGGCTAAAAAGCTCGCCTGGTTCTTTCCGGAGACGTTCCTGGTGCTGTACGGGGATCTGCTCACGGACCTGGACTTGCGTGAGCTGCAGTGGAGGCACGCGCTGAGCGGCGCACTGGCCACGCTCGCGCTGTACCAGCCCGACGACCCCACGCGCTGCGGCACGGTCGAGTCCGATCGGGAGGGCCGGGTGCGCAGCTTCATTGAAAAGCCGCGACACGCGGACATTCGGAGCCGGCTGGCCAACGCTGGGGTATACGTGCTGGAGCCCGAGGTGCTGGCTCTCGTTTCGCCGAAAACGCCGTGCGACTTCGGCTACGACGTTTTCCCCGCCATGCTGGCGGGCGGCTTGCCCCTGTTTGCGTTCGAAGTGCCGGGCTATGTCCTGGACATCGGTTCGCCGAACCGCTATGCCCAAGCCGAAGCAGATGTTGCTTCCGGGCAACTCAGCCTGGCATAGACGTCGACATCGCGTCCAGCCGCCCGGCGAGATCGGGCATGCGGCGGAAATCGTCGAGCGTGGCGGCAAGGCCATCCCTCAGAGAAACCTCAGGCGTCCAGCCCAGCTCGCGCGCCGCTTTGGTCGAGTCCAAGGCGATCTTGAAAACGTCCCCTTTTCGGAAGGGGCCATGCTTGGGGGGCAGCGAATAGCCGGTGAAATCGCGCAGCACCTCGAAGATCTGGTTCACGCTCACCGGCACGCCGGTGCCGATGTTGAACGTCTCGCCCGAACCTGCCGCTACGGCGGCAATGTTGGCGCACGCCGCGTCAGAGACGTAGAGCATGTCCCGGCACTGCTCGCCCGTGCCGTCGATCGTCACCGCGCGGCCCAGCAGCATCCGGCTGGCGAACATGGCGACAACCCGCCCTTCCTCCGTCTCGAAGCCCTGCCTGGGGCCATAGATGTTGGCATAGCGCAGGACCGTGTAATCGAGGCCGAACGTACGCTTGAACGTGCCCAGGTACTGCTCGAAGCAGAACTTGCTGGTGCCGTATGGCGACAGCGGACGGATGGGAGCATCCTCGGTGCAGGGCACCGAGTCGGGCTCGCCATAGAGCGCGCCGCCCGTGGAAATGAAGATGAACTTGCGCACACCGGTTGCCCGGCTGGCCAGGAGCAAGTTCAGTCCGCCCAAGAGATTGATCTCCGCGTCGCAGATGGGATCCTCCACGGACTTCGGCACTTCACTTTGAGCCGCGTGGTGGTCGACGACCTCAGGACGAAAGTCCGATAGGACGCGGTTCACAGCCTCAGCCTGGCGAAGATCAACTCCGTAGAAGCGCGCGCTCGGGTTCAGGTTTTCGCGCCGGCCAGTGCTGAGGTTGTCGAGCACCGCCACCTCATGCCCCGCCGCCAGGAATGCGTCTACGACGTGTGAGCCGATGAAGCCGGCTCCGCCGGTAACCAGGATTCTCACGCCGCCGCCACTCTCCGCCTTCCCCAGTGTTGGCCCTTCGCTGAGGCTTTGCAATAGGTATTGCCAGCAGCGAGGCCAGGTAATATGCCCGTTCAAACCCCGGCGTGTCGCGCGTAGCATCGCATCAGAGGCTTTCTTGTCACCACTTCAGGCTGCCAGCGGCGTGTGGCGGTCAGCGCGACCAATTGTTACCGCGGCGGCGCTTGCGCTGGCCCTCGCGGCGCCGGTGGCGGCGGACGATTCGGAAGTCACCAACGGGGGGACCAGCGGCCCTGCCCCGGCGCCCAAACCGGCCAGCGTCGTGCCGCCACCCGCCCCCAGCATCGCTCCGCAGGTAGCTGTGGCATCGAATTCGGCGGCCACGGGTCCGGTCACCAGTGCGCAAGCAAAGAGCTCTCCAAGCGCCAGCTCGGCGCCTCAGGTCAACAGCAGCGCGCCGGGAACGGCCGTGCAGGCTGCTGTCCGACCCTCGGCGCCAGCCAGCGGCCAGCCCAAGACCGGCACTCTGCCGGTGTCGCTGGCGCGTGTTTTGAACTGTGGAAGCGGCGCGCCGCCGAACGGAGCACCATCCGAGAATTGCGCGTCCAACGATTTAGGAACGACGCCGGCAACCGCTCCGGTGAACCTCCCGCTCAACTGCGCCGACCTGGGGCCGACGGCCGCGACCGGCTGCCGCAAGGCAGCCGAAGCGCCGGACGCTCCATTCGCGCTGCTGCTGCCCGCCGCGGCGGCGCTGGTCGTTTTGGCGCGCGCACGCCTCAGCAAGCGGAGCCAGGCCCGACGCGCGTTCTAGCCGCCAAGCAGTCGCGGCTGGGGCCAGGGCTGGCGGCAAGCGTCCTGGCGGGCGCGGTGTGCGTCGCTTTCTGGTTCAGCCTTCGCACCTCAGTCACGGCTAACCTCGACTCGCCCCTAGCTCTTACGCCAGCCGTCGTTCCGTTGGTGCTGGTGGCCGGCTGGCTGAGCTGGCGCCGGCAGCCTGAAATTGCGCTGCAGAAGCTGCCGGCCGTGGATGGCCTCTGCGGGGGACTCTTCATCTTCGCGGCCCTGTGGCTGATATGGGTTGGGCCGGCGCAGGGCAGCTGGCGGTACTGGGCCGATCGCATCGATCTGGTCGCCATGGACCTGTTCGCCCTTGGCTCAGCGTGCTGGCTCTTCGGGACGCTGTCGCTGCTGCGCGCACCGGTCGCACTGCTGATGCTAGCCCTGGGAAGCCCGCCGGTCCTGGCGCGGCTGCAGCAGTTCGCAGCCGAGCCGCTGGCCCTCCTGACGAGCTACATCGCCCGCCCGGTGGCGATCTTCCTGCACGTGCCCCTCGCCCCTACGCCTGGTCCGACTGTCTTCAGTCTGTACTCGAACGTCAGCCATGAATCGCTGGAGCTGACCATCAGCTACGCCTGCTCCGGGCTCAATTCGTGGTTGAGCGTTGTGCTCATCGGCGTCCCCGCCGCCCTGTATCTCGGCCTCTCCCGGCGCGGGACGGTGGCGTGGCTGGCGTGCGGACTGCTCCTGGCGACGCTCGGCAATGCCGCCCGAGTGGTTCTACTGCTGGTCACAGCGCAGCGGCTGGGGATCAACGTCGCCATGAACGTGCTGCACCCGTGGCTGGGAACGCTACTTATCGTGGGCGTGTTCGTCGCCCTGCTGGCGCCCATCAAGGCCCGGCCGCTGCCGGATCAGCCGCCCGCCTTCGACATCGACCCGGTGCCCGCCGTCGCACTCTGCATTCTGGCGGTGGTGTTCGGGGCGGCGCAGGCGAACCTCATGCCGTTCGCCAGCTTCCCGAGCCAAACGATTGCCGGGCCGAAGGTGACGAGCGCGCCGGACATCGTCCCGCAAGTCGAAGGCTGGCAGCTGAGTCAGGACCGGCGGCTTCCTTGGCAGATCTACTTTGGGCCGCAGTCGGAATCGCTCGTCCTAACCTACGCCCGGGCGGAACAGCCGCCGCTCGTCACGCAGTTCGTGACGACGGCGGACCGCGACAGCCTGCTGGTTTATACGCCGGAGCGCTGCAACCTGTACCACGGCGACAGCGTGCGCGGGCAGCGGCCGGTCGATCTCGGCGCGGGTCAAACCGGCTTCCTCGTGGACAGCATCGACTATGTGCACGAACCCGGGCTGCTGAACCTGTTCAAGAGCCGGCCCGTGCTGCTGAGCGTGCTGTACTGGTATGTGCCCTACCACGTTCAGGGGCAAGAGTGGACGGCCCGCTTCGCCCTCATTCTCGACAGCGACACGCTGGGAAAGGCCCCGGAGCAGTCGAGCGCCGACAACGGGCTTGCCCCTGGCGGCCGCGACTTCGAGCGCATGGACTCGGTGCTGCTCGACCACGCCCGAGCGATGACGGGCGCGATCGCGGCAGCATCCGTCTAACGTCGGCGCATTCACCGCAGCGGCTGAAGACCCCGCCAGAACGTCCTGTCGCCCATATGGTGGTACGCGAGAGCTATGGCTCCGGCGCCTTCTTGCAGTGCGGCACAGAGCTGCCACCGAGACAACGCGCGTAGAGCTTCTATCGCATAGATACGACTGCAGCGACCAGCCCAGTATGGTGAGGCGTTTGTGGCCACCCGAAGCCTATCGAGCGTTCCCGGCAGCTTTATCCAGCTCCCGGGAAGTCGCCGCCACGCCACAGCTTGCGCATCCGGCGCGGTCGCTGTCGTCGCCGGATGATTGATGCGGATGGCCGCGATCTTGGCGGCAGCCCAGCGGACGCTGCAGAGACGCGCGACTCGGTGCAGAAGGTCTACGTCCTCGGCGGGGACGAATGCCGGGTCAAAGCCCTTGGCCTTGAAGAAGATGTCGCGCTCGATCCAACTCCCCTGAAGCGGAATGGTTTCCCCTGAAAATGTCAAGGCGACCAGGTTTCCCGCGACTCCTGGAAGACAGTCGATTTCCTGCCTGCTAGTGCCGTCCAGCTTCGTGTAACCCCCGTAGACCCATCCGCATCCGGATCCTTGCTTAACCACCTCAGCTAGCGCTTGGCACGCACCTGGGAGAAGAAAATCGTCGTCATCCAGAAAATGCAGCCACTGACCGCGGGAGAGCGCAGCGCCAGTGTTCCTGGCAACGGCTCGCTCGGTCCGATTAGTCGCGATGGTCTTCACGCGCGGATCTGCCACAGACGGTAGCGGTGACAAGGGCTCTCCAGCGTCATTCACCACGATTACTTCGAGTTCGATGTCGGCCTTCTGGCGGAGAACACTGTTCAAGCAACGCTCCAGCAACTGCTCGCGGCGAAACGTTGGGATGATGACGGAAACAGTCAGTTTGGCCGAGTGCTCGGTCATCTCATCAGGAGCTGGGCTCAGCGCTGTCGAGACTGGTCGGACGCGCCCGGCTCGCGCGAGGGTAGTGGGGGCACGCCCGAAACGCCCAGCTAAGGCAAAACGCGGCCTGGTGCTCAAGAACAATTTCCTGTGCCGATTGACCGGCGGTGCAGCGGTGCTCGGTGGTCGGCTGCATGAACACCGATGCGAGATCGGCGCGCAGGCCCAAATAAGGGCAGGCGACCTCGAATGCGAAACCGCCGGAACTTTCGCGGGATCGGGCCGCAGCGTTGCGCCGCGGACGCGGGCTCCGCGTCACGAGCGGCGACGCACAGCCGGCCGCGCTATGCCGTTAGGGTCTCGTGCGCGGGTCTGCCGCTCGGCAGGGCCACCGCGTAGGACTGGTAAACGGCGCCCACGTTCTCACCTCGGTGCATGTTTAAGACTACGCCGAGCAGCTGGCTGCCGGACTGCGTCAGCGTCGTCGCAGCTTGCCGCACGTGCCGCGTACGCGTCTTCCCCTCGGCCAACACAAGCAGGACGCCGCTTGCCAGGCCGGCAAGCACGCTGGCGTCGGCAATGCCCAACACGGACGGACTGTCCAGGACGATCACATCCGCCAGCTGCTGCATCTCACGAAGCCGGGCCTTCATCGACTCCGACGCAAGCCAGTCGGCCGGGTTAGGCGGCAGTGGACCGCTCCGCAGAACCAGCAGCTCCGGTACGGCGATCGGCGCCAGGACGTCGTCGACGACCAACTGGTCGTTGGAAAGCAGCGTCGTGAGCCCGGAGCGGTTATCGAGGCCGAAAAGGCTGTGCACCGAGGGCCGCCGCAGGTCGGCGTCGCACAGGATCACCCGCTTACCCGACTGGGCCAGCGCCAGCGCAAGGTTGCAGGCGATCGTCGTTTTGCCCTCACCGGGCTCGGCGCTGGTGATGAGCAGGCGATCCAGCAATGTCCCGAGTCCGGAGAATTGAAGGTTCGTTCGCAGGATCCGGTATTCCTCGGTCAGCGCAGATGGCCGGGAACCCGGCTGGGTCCAGAGCAGTAGATTGGCTTTACGATCGTTCTTTGCCATTCGAGAGATGAGCCCGACGGTCGGCAGGTGGAGAAGGCGTTCGGTGTCTTCAGTGCTCTTGATGCTGTCGTCGATGTACTCGATTAAGAACGCCGCTCCGATGGCCAGGGCGATTCCGAGAGCAGCCGCTATCAGCAGATCGCGCGACATTTGCGGGCTGAACGGCGCGCCCGGCGTCGTGGCCGGCTCGAGCACGGCCAGATAGTTGGTGCGAGTGTCGCTGGAGGTGTAGGTGAGCAGCCTCACGTAGCTGCTCTGCCACGCGTCGACTTTGTCCTGGACGGCGGCAATCTCACGAACGATGTTCTGGGTCACCTCGGCGCTCGGGTTTTGCGCGAGCTGTGACTGCAATTGGTTGATCTGCTTTTGGCCGTTCTCGATGTTGCCCTGGAGCAGGCTGAGCTGCTTGTCGACGAAGTCGCTCTGCGCCACATTGCTGCGCGGCTGTGGCGGCCCCTGTTCGATCAGCTGCTGTGCGATTGCGTCGGCCAGGTTCTTCGCCTGCTCGGGATCACTATCCACAACCTCGATCTGAAGGAGCTGATTCTTTGCGCTGGCGTTGAGCTTGCCGGCGAGGCCGTGCCAATCCATGTCGGCATGGGCGGCATCAATCGCTGACTGAAGCACGCTCTGGTTCTGGGGGAGGACCTGTGCATACGTAGCGGCTAGCGTCTGGCTAACCTGCAAATCTGGCCCGGTCGGGTTCGGGTTGCGCAGGGACTGGCCGACCATGAGCGTGGTCGTGGCCTTATAGAGCTTGGGCGAATTGCGGTCGGCCCAGTAGCTGAGGCCCACGCAGATAACGAGGGCCGCCAGGATGAGCCACTTCCATTTCCACACCACCGAGAGGTACTGGGCGATGTCCATGGAGGCCCTCTAATAGGCTCCCTGGCAGCGCAGCACCGCGAGCGGTGTCTTGACGAAGAGGATGTTCAAATCGGTCCGCAAACTATGCTCGCGGATGTAATCGATGTCCAAGCCGACGCGCTGCTCGTATGAGAGTGAAGCCCGACCGGACACTTGCCATAAGCCGGTCAACCCGGGTTTCACGCTCAGCAGTTCGTCCTGGTAAGCGCCGTATCGCGACAGCTCCGGCGGGCTGATCATGCGCGGGCCGACGAGGCTCATCTGCGCCATGGCCACGTTAAACAGCTGAGGCAGCTCATCCAGGCTCAGCCGTCTCAGCCAGCGGCCAAGGCGCGTGATACGCGGGTCCTTGTGGAGCTTCTCGTTGGCCCGAAGCTCCCGCATCAGCTCAGGGTCCCGGGCGAGGATGGCTTCTCCATCCACGAACATGGTCCTGAACTTGAAAGCGTCAAACGGCATTCCGCCACACCCAAGCACCCGGCGCCGGTACAGGATGGGCCCCGGTGAGTCCAGCTTCACCAGCAGGGCGATGAGGCAGAACAGGGGCAGAAGCGCGCCAATCAATGGGAACACCAACACCCAGTCGAAGGCCAGCTTGGCCACGCCACGAAGGCGCGAGGGATCGTGAAATGACGCGTGGGCACACAACAGGCTGATGTCGATGCTAGTCCCGGGTCGGGGCCCCTACAACGGCAGACCCGCACCAAACCATTGCTGAGTCGCGCAATGCGCTTGAGCGGTCCCTGCAACCAGTCAGCGGACGTTCACGGTCCCGTCTGGGTAAGCGACGCAATGGCCCGAGCGTAAACCTGTTCGAGCCTGGCGCCGGCGACGTCCCAGCTATGGTGGGCTTCGACGTAAGCTCGCCCTGCCTCGCCGAGCTGACGCCGACAAGCAGGATCGTCCAGCAGTTGGAGGATCGCGTCGGCGAACTCGGCTGGGCCATCGGCGAGCAAGAGGTCGCGACCCGCCTCGGCTGCGATGCCTGCCATGGCGTGGGGCGTGGCGAGGACGGGGGTGGCGCAGGCCATCGCCTCCAGGACCTTGTTCTGGATGCCGGCGCCATAGCGCATCGGCGCAACGGCGACGGCCGCCTGCCCCAGGTAAGGCCGAATATCTTCGACACGGCCGGTCACTCGCAGGGCCGCATGGGTCGAGCTCAGCGCCCTGATTTCGCGCGGTGGATCCTGCCCCACGACCGTCAGCTGCACATTGGGGCGCCTGTGCCAGACCCGCGGCATCACCTGCTCGGCCAGGTACAGGACGGCGGCCACGTTGGCGTGGTAGCTCATTTTGCCGCTGAAGACGAGCGTGTCCGGGGTGCGCTCGGCGTCGGGGGCAGGCGTGAAGTAGCTCAGGTCGACGCCATTGGTCAGCACCGTAATAGGCTTCGGCTGACGCTGCCCAGCCAGTGAAAGAAGTACTTCGCGATCCACGGCCGAAGTCACCAGGGTGTGATCGAACAAGGCCACGGCGGCGCCCTCGTAGCGCCGTGTCCTGGCGAGCTCGAGCCTTGCCATGAGGCGGCCCTTGAGGCCGCGACTCCTCACCGCGGCCTGAGCAAAGAGGTGGCTGATGCAGTCGACGCTGTCCCAGACGACGGCTGGACCGGCAGCTCTCCCCAATGAAGCACGAACCCGCAACGCAAGCGTCCCGTAAAGGGCGGCGCGCAAGTGTTCGACGTGAATGACGTCGAAGGCGGACGCCCGCGCCAACTGTCCGATCATGCCGGCCAGCGCGGGCGCCCAGCAGTACAGCGCCTGCATCGGCAAATCTTCGCGCACGGCTCTGAGGCAGTTCGCCACAGCGCGCCAGCGCGGCAGGTCAGAGGCAACCACGTTGATACCCCGGGCCTGAAGGCTGCTGAGGCCATTGGTGTCATCGCCGGACGTCCGGAGCGCCGCCAAGGTGATGTCATGCCCCCGCCGAGCGAGGGCGCCGAGCAGCTGGTAAGGACGCACGCGCACCAGGCTCGGCGCGTAGGGGACGACGAACAGTATGCGCATCGGAGCAGCAGGCCGCGCTGGCGGCCTTCCGAAAAAAGACATTCCTCAGCAATCATTCAGTGACACTTCTGCCGTGTTCGGCACGTTGTAGTAGGTCAGCTAGGCACATGAACTGAGTAGTTCTCGCACCTTACAGGAGGGCGCCTGGGCACGACAAAACACGTTCTTTGGGGGGTCGGCCTTGCGTTCGTGGTTTTTCGGAAGGAGGCACAAACTTCGGAGATCCTGGTCAGTTGCCGGGGCGGCACTGCTCACATTGGGAACGCTGCTGCTGCCGCAATCCGCGGAGCTCGCGGCGGCAAAAACGTTTGTGGGCCGGCACGGCCAGGGTCTTGGGCAGAATCAGAATCCAACCCCAACTCCCACGGCCGCGCCGCCGAGCGCCAGCCCGACATCGGCACCCGCGGCTCCAACCGCCACATCCACAAAGCAGGCGGCAACACCGACGCCCACGGCTTCAGCGACCCCCGCTGCATCGACCCCGACGGCCACAGCTACCGCGAGCCTGAGCCCGACACCGACGGCCACCGCCTCTCCGCCGGCTGACTTCAACGCATCGCTGCGCCGCATTAACGCGCCGAACTTCGGCACCGGCGGAATCGACTACTCGAGCACTGCGATTACGTGGTTCGGCCAGGTTGCGACGAGCAGCGCGTACGCCGACATGCGGGTCGGGTACAACTCGTCGGAGCTGTGGGTCAACCTGGCAGTGGCGGACCAGTGGTTGTGGGCCCAAACCGTGAACGGGACGAAGGACCCAAGCCAGATACCGAACTGGGACTCCGCGTCGATCTACATCGACTTGGTGGGGTTGGAGAGCGGGCTATCCTCGTCGGCCTACCGGTTCGACGCCAGCATGAACGGCTTCAACTATCCCGACAACAGCGGAAGCTTTCAGGCCTATAGAGGCAACGGCTCAGGTTTCAGCCCGTCCACGACCGCCTTCACATACGAGCAGAACTGGCGTGGCGACGGTCCCAACGACAACGTCGCCGATCGCGGCTGGTACCTGACGTTCCACATCCCATTCGGCAGTCTGGGACTATCCGGCCCGCCAAGCGGGACCTGGGCCCTGGGGGCGCAGGTCCACAACTGCAACGGCTCCGACGGCACGAAGTGCACCGCCGTCGAGCCCGCGATCTCCTGGCCCGAGTCATTCAAAGCGAGCGCCCCGTCGAGCTGGGGGCAGCTGCACTTCGGGCCCGCGCCCGCATACTCGACAAACGTGCAGCCGACAGGTTCGGTCACGATCCGGCAGGGCCTAAACGGCGCAACCGTGACGGACGCGACGGTCGGCTCGATTGGCACATGCGGCACCAGCAACGGCGTGAACCCCGACTTCTTCTCAAACTGGGGAACCGTAACCAATGCCGGCGCCACTCAGACCAACGTCCAGAATGAAAAGGACATCGCCGACTGGCCGTGTTTCTCGAAGTTCTACGTGACCTTTCCGCTCGACCAAATCCCGGCCGGCAACACCGTCACCTCGGCCCAGCTGACGCTGTACATGTTTGGAAACGCTGGCGACCCGAACGGCTCTGACTGCTGCGCCCAGCCGTCGCTGATCCAGGTCATGACGGTGGGACAGGACGTGAGCAACTCCAGTTCGGCGTGGAACAACGCTCCGCCCCCGCGAGAGAACGTCGGCCAGACTATGGTCAATCCGTGCTCGACGTGGCCGTCACAGAGCACTAACACCTGCCCACACACCTACGACGGCCTGCCAGTGACCTGGGATGTCAGCGGGGCTGTGGCCGAGGCCGCGGCCGCTGGGCAGCCGCTGCGGCTGGTGCTGTACGAGTCGGACGCGGCCTACCACTCCGGGAAGTACTTCTACACCTCCGAAGTAGCCGACTTCGCCGCCGCGGGCCGGCCAAAGTTAGTGGTCAATTTCGGGTAACACATCACGCCCGAGCAGCACTTTCGTACGCTGCCAGGATGCGCTGCGCGGTCTTTCGCCAGGAGAACCGGGCGGCCTGAGCAAAGCCGCGTTCCCGCAGACTGTGCGCCATGCCCGGCTCAACGAGCACCCGCTCGAGGTGGCCCGCCAGCGCCGCATCGTCGGTGGCGTCGCACAGCAGGGCAGCGCTGCCGGAAATCTCCGGGATCGAGCCGCGGTTGGAAGCCACTACCGGAGCGCCGCAGGCCATAGCCTCCAGCACCGGCAGGCCGAAGCCCTCGATCCAGGACGGGAATACGAACGCATCCGCCATGCTGTAGAGGCTGATCAGTTCTTCGAAGCTGGGCCGCGCGAGCAAGCGCGCCTCCCCGCTTTCGACGGCGGAGCGCACCGCCGGAAGCACGTCGCAGCGGCGGGAAAAGAAGACGACATTGCGTCCCGCGCGAGCTTCCTCCGGCAACAGCCTCCAGGCCCGAAGCAGAAGCTCAGGGTTCTTGAGCGCGTCGGCCAGGACAAACGGTCCATCGAGCCCGTACTTGGCGCGCGTCGCGAGCAGCGTCCGCTCATCCTCAACGCGCCGCACAGAGGCCGCAGCGGCCAGAGGCGCCACGATGATCCGCTCCGCCAGCAAGCCGCTCAGCGCCGCGATCTCGCGCTGCGCGTGCTCAGAGTCAGTCAGAACCCGCGCAGCTCGGCGGACCGAAAGAACGGTGCAGCTGTGCAGGTACACGGTCGCCGCGAGCGTCCTGATCGACCGGCCGGACGGGCTGTGCCCGATGCCTCGAAACTGCTCCCGCAGCGGCAGAAGGTTGATGGCGTCGTGCAGCGTAATGACCGCCCTAGCCGACGCCGGCCCGAAGCCATAGTTCGCCGGGAAATGGGCGACGTCCAGCCGGTCGCGCGCCATGTGGCGCTGCAACTGCTGCACATCGGCGGCGACGCTCGATAGGGCGTTGCGCCACGGCAGGCAGCGGACCGTTACATTGCTCGGGAAGGGGCCCCTCAGCTCGAACGCGCGCTTGCTGTCGACATAGAGAAAGAACTGGTGGTCCCTGGCGATGTCGAGCAGTTCCGGGATAAAGCTCGCCACGTAGGTATGCACTCCGCCCACCAACCCGTGCGATAAATAGCGGGCGTCTATGCCTATGCGCACGTTACCTTCCCCGGCGTCACCAGGTGCATGCGAACCCGGCGCCGATCACCGCGTTGCGCACGTTCGGGGCGCCTTTCCTGCCGTACGCACACAGCAGCTCGGCCAGCTCGGGCCCAGAACGGTCACGCTCCCTGTCGGCTGTCAGCCCCGCGATGATGCGGCCGAGCTCGGCCGACGTGCGGGCATGAGCCGCGGCTTTGATCCAATGCGGCCCGCTGTCGGTGGCAGGCGCATGGACCACACGTAAGGCCTGAGCGACGGCGATATGACTCTCCAGAAAGACGCGGTCTCTGTCGACCACCCGCCACACAGCTTCCTTAGCTTCGAGCAGGAGTGCCGGCCGCGGCTGGAGCGAAAGCGCAACTGGTGCGGCAGCCGCAGCGAGCGTCAGCGACGCCAAGAGTCCGAGCAACCACCATCTCGCCCCCGGCATTTTCCAATACAGTACCTTCGCAAACCGGTCGTTTGCGCCCCTGCCAGGACATGCGCCCGGTGCGGAGAAATTCCGGCAATCCGGAGTGGTGCTTTTGCGCGTTGTTACGGCCGGCAGCGGGTGATAGCGTAGGGCAATCATGAAGCTGCTGAGGAACAGGTTGCCGATCGCGTTCGCGCTTGCCTTACTGGGCGCTACGCTCGGCGCTGTCTCAGTGGCCTCCGCCGACACGATCGGCGGGAATGACGGCAGCGCCACAGGCGGGGCCATTGGAAACACCAGGGGCGACCAGGTTCCCGAGGCCCCCATCGCACTTTTGCTGCCCGCGGCCGGAGGTGCGGTCGTCGTCGCACGGAGCTTTCTGGCGAAGCGACGCCGCCGCTAGCGGCCGCACCTCGCGGCTAGCCCCGGTGCGACCGCTTGCCACCGGCGTGACGTAATCTCGATGGACCTCCGAAAGCGGTCCTTGTTGGCGCTGCAGCGGCGGTTTGCGGGGAAGAAGGACCGCGCCTTCTGGCAGAGAGCCGAGCGCATGCTCAGGCCGGCACTATTGGGAACGCTACGGCGGACGAGCCCGCTGAGCGATTCATACGGCTTCGACCGCGGCCTACCAATCGACCGCTACTACATTGAGGCCTTCCTATCGCAACACTCGCCGGACATCCACGGCCGGGTCTTGGAAGTCAAAGACAACCGCTATACGAAGCGCTTCGGCCGCGGTGTCACGCGCCACGACGTGCTCGACGTGGATGCGGCCAACGCTCGCGCCACGATTGTCGCCGACCTGAGCGCCGCGGACACCGTACCGGACGGGATCTTCGACTGCTTCGTTCTGGTGCAGACGCTGCAGTTCATCTATGACGTCCCAGCCGCGCTGCGCCATGCGCATCGCATGCTTGCGACGGGAGGGGTGCTGCTGGCCACCGTCCCGGCGCTCAGCCGCGTGGATCGAGAACTGGAGCGCCGCGACTTTTGGCGTTTCACGGCCGCGTCCTGCCAGCGCTTGTGGCAGGAGGCGTTTGGCCCAGACAACGTGTCTGTGCACAGCTATGGCAACGTGCTCACGGGGATCGGCTTCCTGGCCGGGATGGCTTGTGAGGAGCTCTCCAGGCGAGAGCTGGACGCGACGGACGAGTACTTCCCGCTGATCATCGCCGTCAGAGCCGTCAAATCCGAGCCTCTTCGATGAACTGGCGGCGCCCCGCCGGCCTGCACTGGCGCGATCTCGCGCTCGCCGTCCTGGTGCTGGCGGTGATCGTCGCGGTGACGGTGAGTTACGTGTCGAGCGAACGCACGATCTACGAGTCGGACTATTTTGGCTATCAGGGCATCACCCAGGACGTGGCCGCCCGCTTCCGGCAGTCGCCCCTGGCCGGGCTGAGGTCGATCGCGGTCTCGAGCACCCAGGAATACAACGCGCTGTTCACGATTCCGCTGCTGCTGCCGGTGCTGATCTTCGGCGAATCACGGCTGACATTCGAGCTGGCGCTGGCCGTCGTCTACCTGTGGCCGTTCGCGCTGGCTATGGGCGCGCTGGCGGCCCAGCTCGCCAGGACGCGGCCGCGGGTCATGTTCTGGGCAGCCGTCCTGGCAGCGCTGCTCACGCCGATGGTCTGGGTGCCAACGCTGCGTGGCTATCCCGATACCGGCGGCATGCTCCTGGTGGTCGTCGCCATGTGGCTCTACCTACGGCATCCCGAGCTCGAGAGGGTCCGCGACATCGTCCTGATAGGCCTGCTGCTCGCACTGGCAGCGATCTTTCGGCGGCACTTCGCCTATGCCGGCCTGGTGTTTCTTGGCGGCGTGGCGCTGAGTCTGACGTTCGGCGGCCGGTTCGTTGTCGATGGTCTCCGGCTCCCGCTGCCGCTGGCGGCGAGGCGCATCACGCTCACCGGCTTTGCCAGCCTGGCCGCGCTGGCGCTGCTCGATCCGCCGTTCCTCATCCGCTCGGTGACGACCAACTACAACGCTCTCTATGCCTCATACATGAGGCCGCCGCTCGACAGCCTAGGCTGGGACGTTGCCGCGTACGGCACGCTCGCTGTGGCGGTCGCGGTGAGCGGGCTCGTGTTTGCTGCGAGACGCGGGGTGCTGACCTTGCATGGGACGACGTTCGTTGGCTCGTTCCTCGGCTTATCCGTGCTGCTGTGGTTGCTTGTGGTGCGCCAAACAGGCGAACAATACACCCTGCATTTCACGCCGGCAATCGTCGCCGGCACGGCGGCCTGGCTGGCGGGCTGGTGGGTGGGAGTGGGCGGTCTGGCGGCCGGGCTGGCCTCCGCCGCCACGGCGGTTTACCTGGCAGCCAACGTGACGCTGGCCCTCACAGGCGTGACGACTCGCCTCCCAACGGGGTTTGGCGCCGTCCTGGCATTCTCGGAACCGCCGCTGCGGCGCGGTGACGTTGAGCAAATCGACGCGCTGGTGACGTTCCTGCGTGAGGAGGCGGGCTCGCGTCGCGTCTTCGTCGCGATCTCGTCGCCGATCCTCAGCCCCGCGGTGCTCTTCAGCGCCGAGCGAGCCATGTTCGGGGCGGGGCAAGCTCGCCTGAACCTTGTGGCAGCTCCCCAGATCGACTCGCGGGACGGCCTGCCGCTGCCCGGCCTGCTCGAGGCGGAGTACGTGGTGCTCGGCCGGCCCCTCGGCCAATCGCTGGAATCGCACCAACAGCGCGTTGTGAAGGCCGTGTTTGAGGAGTTCGACCGGCCGGGAGAGCTCCGGCGGGACTTTTCACCGCTGCCCACCGGCTTCGTTCTGGATGGCGGCGTCCAGGTTCAAGTCTTGAAGAGGACGCGGCCCACCAGCCTCGACACGGCCCTTCGGAGCCTGGCCGATATGGAGCGTTACGTGGGGACCGGCTCGGCCGGACAGCCCGACTGGCTGCCCCTGAACGGCGCTCCCGGAACGACCGTCTACCAGCGGAAGGGGACTTACGAGGTGACACGCGCCGGCGCCGCAGACGGACCATGGTGGCTGGCCTTCGCACATACCAGATCCACCCCGCCGGATGCCGTTTTCCACGCGACACTAAGCCAGGGCAGCGCCCGCTGCCCGGGGCTGGAGATGGCGGCTTCGACGCTGGACGGTCAGGGGCGGGTGTTGAGTGCCGTGCGGCCCGGGCTCGACGGAATGGGACCCTGGAACATCGACGTCCCGATGGCGAGCGCGCAGCGGGACACCGTGCTGCTCGTCTTTTCCGGTCCGGCTGACGCCGGCGGTTGTTCTTTCGGGGTCAGCAACCTGAGACTTACGGCTCGCTCGAATTGAATCCGGTCAGCCGCACGTCACCAATCGAAGTCGCCCCGCGCGCGCCGGGGGCCGCGACGACGCGGGAGCTCACGCTGCCACGCCTGGCCGAACATGCACCGTCTCCACAGGGCCAGGCCTGGTGGAAACTGCTCCTGAGCGCAGCCATCGTCGTGGCCGCGGCGCTTCGGTTCGCCGGCGTGGGCACCCTCCCGCCGAGCCTGAACCAGGACGAGGTTATCAGCGGCTACGACGCGTACAGCCTCTTTCTGACGAGCCGCGATCACCTCGGCCATCCCTTCCCGTTCGCCGGGCTGGAAAGCTTCGGCGACTGGGTATCGCCGCTGCTTACGTTTCTGACGGCGCCCGCGGTGGGCCTCTTCGGCTTACGTGCCGAGGCGGTGCGGGCGGTGCCGGCAGCCGTCGGGGTGCTCGCCGTGCCCGGGATCTATCTCCTGGCGCTCCAACTGTTTCAGCGGCGGTCGACAGCGTTGATCGCCGCGTGGCTGCTGGCCCTCTCGCCGTGGGCGGTTCACCGCGGTCACTTCGCCATCCCTCCCAGCATCGTCCCGACGATGGTCGCGCTGACCCTGCTCGCGCTGGCATGGGCGCTCCGCGGCGCCCGAGCCAGAGGCGTCGTGCTGCTGGGCGGTGTCGCCGGACTGACGGTCGCCAGCTATCCAACGATGAAGCTGTACGTACCGCTCCTGTTGATCGCCGGTCTGGCGATCTATTGGCCGCAGATCAGGCTCATCGAGAAGGAGGCGCTGACCTACGGGGCGGTTGTGTTCCTCGCCATCGCGCTGCCCATCTGGTATCTCTCGCTGGCCGATCCGGCCGGCCGGGCCAGGCTGGACCAGATCTCGATCCTGCACTCGCCGGAGCTTAGCCCGCGGCTGCTCGCGACCAACTACCTCCACTACTTTTCACCACGGGTGTTCTTCCTTTCCGGGAGTCCTCATCCCGGATGGACGGGCACTCCGCCTGGGCGTGGCATCGAATCTCTGGCGCTGCTCCCGGCCCTTGCCGCGGGAGCGGCGTGGCTGTGCTGCGCGGCGACGCGAGACCGGGCCGCGAAGCGGAGACCGGCGCTGCTGGTCCTGGCGGCGGTGGCCCTGTATCCCATCCCGGGCGCGCTGACACTTCCGCCCACGGCTCACCTCGGGCGCGCCACGCATCTCATCCCCCTGCTGGCCCTGGTCGCCGGCTGCGGAATCGTGGCCATCTGGGATCTCGCTCGGCGCACACGTCTAAGCTGGACGGTGGGGATCGCCGGCCTGCTCCTAGCGGGCGTATGGGGCGTTGACCTGGCCAGCCGGTATCTCTACTACTTCCGGGACTTCGCCGGTGAACGGCGAGTCGCCGAGTATTTCCAGTACGGCGCCGAACAAGCCGTCACGTACGCGGCCAGCCACGAGCCCGAGTACGACCAGATCTGGTTGGACGACGTCAACGAGCCTTACGCCTACGTGCTGTTCTACACGCGGTGGCCGCCGACAGAGCTGCACGACGGGCTCCAGGTAGAGCGCCACCCGCCGCTGTTCAACGAAGTGAAGACGCTCGGCAAGTACCGCTTCGACGTGCCGCTGGAGGACTACGATCTGGGCGACGTTCGAGACGTCGCAGAGGTACGCGATCCGGCAGGCCGGCCCGCGTTCACGCTGCAGGACGCCGCGGTCGCCGGCGCGGGCCGGGTGCTGCTGGTCCGTCGAGCAGAGCGCTCGTAGGCGCTAGCGCGCACGGTAGATGAATGACGTCAGAACGGCCTGCTCGCCGGTATCGGGAAAGGTCGTCGTTCGCTGCATCCACACGGCGCTGGCGAAGAGATACCCGGCCATCTGTGTCTGAGCGGGCTCCTGCCAGCTGGCTTCGTAATAGGCGCAGCGCACGTCACGGTGCTCGTCTCCAAGCCGTTGAAGGTCGGCAACGGAAGCGGGCGTCGAAACCGGTCCTGGCAAGTAGAAGCGCCACACGGAGCGGGCGCCGCCGATGGCGCAATATGCCGTGTCCGGCGAGGCGTCGAGAGTCAACGTGCGCGCTACTTGTCGGTACCCCTCGTCGACCACCAGCGTGTCCCGGGCGGTCGTCCACTGCAGGAGGAGCAGCGCCAAGACTACGATCGCACCTGCCCGGCAGGCGCAGTGCACGGCGATGGACCGGCTGGGGGCATTCCACAGCACCTGGAGGCCGGCTGCGATCAGGATGACGAAGAACGACAGCCAGTAGGCGAAGAACCGGGGGTACAGGTCGGCTGGACGGATCACCATGACGATTGCAACAGGGGCCGCCAGAAGCGCGCCGGCGTATGCCGCGACGCCCGGCCGCATGCGGCCCAGACCAAGCCAGCCGAGGAGCGCCGCGGCCAGAGCCATAGCCACGACCGGGGCAGGAGCAGGCCCTGCCAACCGCTGAGCAACGCGCCACGGAAACAACGGATCGAACGCAGAGCGCCCTCTGGTCAGGGCGTCGGCCAGCATCGCCGGCGCCGCCAAGGCGTAGACGGCTGCCCCGAGCAGCGCGATCGCGGCATACGCCACTGCCAATCTGCCGCTCTGGTCCCCACGAACGTCGCCGCGTCGCCATAGCCAGACGCTTAGACCGACTTGCACGCCTACAACCAGCGCTCCATACAAGTGCACCCAAATGGCACAGACGCCGGCGGCGGCGTAGAGCGCGCTCCTGACGCCGCTTGGATCTCGCAGCATACGGGCGTAGAACCAGCTGGACAGGATCGTGAAGAAGATCAGGGCCGAGTAGCCGCGGGCTTCGACGCTCCAGGCGACGTGAGCCGGCGAGACAGCCAGCAGGACAATCGCGACCACCGCGGCAGCGCTGCCGCATGCCAGCCGAGCCAGTGGGAACAGCGCGACCAGGCTGGCAATGCCCAGGACGAACGCCGGAGCACGAAGCACCGCCTCGGAGTGGCCGAAGAGCATGGCGGCGAGGCGCGCCATCGCCGAGTAGCCGATATGGTTGTTGAACGCGTCGTTGGAGAAGGTGGCCCGCCACGAGCTCGGCTCGACGAAGTTGACGACGCTGAACAGCTCGTCCTGGCCGAGACCCCGGCTCAGCGCCGGAAAGCGATCCGCCGCCGCGAGCAGGGCCACCAAGGCCGCTGCGAGCAGAGGCCAGCGCTCCACCAAGACATGCACGCGCCCGGCCAGCGCCGGCCAGGCAACCGGCTGGCCGGCAGAAACCTTGAACCCGATCACCGTGAGCGATCCATACTGGTGCTCACGGCAGTGGAAACGTCAGTGATCATCAGCTCGCGCAACCGGCCGCGCTTCCTGGCCGAGTGCGTGAGTTCGATCCTGGCCGGTGACGATCTGCCGAGCGAGCTCGTGATCATCGACCAGAGTGACACGGAAAATGGCGCCATCGCGAGCACGATTGCGCCGGCGTCCTGCTCCATCCGTTACTCGTGGTCACCGACGAGTGGAATCTCACGGGGAAGGAATGCCGGCATTCGCCTGGCGCAAAGCGAGGTGCTGGCGTTCACTGACGACGACGTGCTAGTCTCGGCCGGTTGGCTGCGCGCCCTGACGCGGGCGCTGCTTGCCGCCGGGCCGTCGACGGCCGTAACGGGCAGGGTCGTGGCCGGGAAACCCGAACGAGCCAGCGGGTTCGCCCCCTCGACCAAAGACGATCTCGAGGCGGTTGAGTACGACCGCCTCGAGCAGGCGGACGTCCTGTTCTCAAACAACATGGCGATGCACCGTTCCGTGTTCGACCGGGTGGGCGGCTTTGACGAAAGGCTCGGCCCGGGCACGCGATTCCCCGCCGCCGAAGACAACGATCTGGGTTTTCGGCTGCTGCAGGCCGGCTGCCGAGTGCGCTACGTGCCGGAGGCAACCGTGATCCACCGCGCATGGCGGGGACGCGCCGACTACCTGCGGCTGCGCTGGGGCTACGCGCGAGGCCAGGGCGGCTTCTACGCCAAGCATCTTCAGCAACACAACCACGAGGTTGCACGCCGGCTTGCCGGGGACGTGGGCGCCAGCGCGCGCCGCGTCCTGTCCCTCGCCCACGGCCGCCGCACGGCAGCGGCAGAGGCGGTGTCGGTTCTCGGGCTGCTCTCGGGCGCCGCGGAATGGCTGCTCACGCAGCGGCCAGAGCCCTCAGTGGCCATGTGAGTCCCAGAGCCGCATCTCTTCCTCCCACAGCCGCAGGAAGGTGCTTTTCCTCAGCGCCTCGGTGGTGGGCGCCAAGCCGGCCACATCGGCCAGCAGATGCCGGTAGTCGGATCGTGAGTGGACGATCCAGGCCAGGGCACGCAGCGCGGGAAGGGAGCGCTCCGGGATCCCGACCTGCTGCGCGTAGCGACTGACGCACTCCGAAAACACCGCCGACGTGACTGATCCCGGACGGAGCATTCGTCCATACGATTCCAGGAAGCGGCCGGAACGGAGGCTGCCGTCTCGAAACATTGCCAGGTAGCTCAGGAAGTAGATCAGGTCGAGCAGTGGTAGCCCGTTCGGCTCCGCGGACTCCCAGTCCAGGACCGCCAGCTGACCGTTGCCGAGGAGGAGAACGTTCCACGGGGAGAAATCACGCTGCTCGAAGACGACCGGCAGCTCCGGGAGTCCATCGACCGCCTGCCGTGTGCGGGCGAGCCAGCTTGGCCTCAGGACCGGGCCGAAGGATCGCTCGAAATCCTCCAGCGCCGGCTCGCTGATTCTTTTGGGGCTGGCAGTGGCAGCGGCCGGCGCAGCGAAGCGGATGAGCCAGTCAGTGCCCTTGGAGGCTACGGTGCGGAAGTTTCCCGGCCGCAGCACACTGGTCAGCGGAAGCCCGGTGATCGCCGTTTCGCCGAGCATCAGAACCTCCCCCTGGCGTTCCTCGAACACCGCTCGGGGCAGGTCAGGGTTGTCTGGCAGCCACGCCTCCGCGGCTCGCAAGTTGGCCGCCTCTCGGGCCAGCGCGGCCGTGGCCTCCGGCACGCGCGACATCTTGATGGCCAGTCGCGGGCGGGGCGAGCGATCCGCGAAGACCAGGCCCACGGCTTTGCTGATGCTGCGCGGTCCGCCGGTGAGCAGCAGCCACGAAAGTTCGCGGGGCTCGGGGCCCAGGCCCCACTCCGGCCAATGGGACTCCAGCCAGCCGAGCGGGGATGAGCCGTTGGCCGAAACGCCGGCGGGACGCCGCGCCGTCACGGACAGCGGAAACAGCAGGCCGAGCCTGCGAAGCACGCGCCAGGCGGCGCAGCGCGCCCGGTGCGCCGTGCGACGCAGCATCCGGCCGGGCGCCTGAGGGCGGTTGAGGATGTACTCAACGGCCGCCTTTTTCTCCAGTGGGAGCCAGAACTCTGCCGCGGCTCGGCGGCGCGGCCAGGCCCACCAGCACGTGACGTCCGTGAAGCCAGCCTCCACCAGCGCCTGTCGAACCTGAGCCGGCCGGCGGGGACGCGAATTCCACTCGGCGTAGCACGCGCCGCCAGGTCGCAACCGCGCGAAAGCGCCTTTGATGGCGGCGGAGCTTGGGTTCTCGAGCACCACCAGGTCGGCTGGCCTGCCGTCTCCAGGATGGACAGTCACCTCTTCGGAAATGGCCTCCACAGCCGAGCAGAGGGCCGCTCCAGCCCAGCAGACACTCAGGCGAGGGCTGGTCTCGCCGAGCAGGAAGCGCCAGTCGGCGCGCCGAAGGAGCAGGTTGCGCTCAGCTTCGGGGAGAGCAACAGCAACGGCGGACGGGGCAGGGCCAGCCACGGTCATGGCAGGCTCCGGGCCAGCAGCTCTTCGTAGAGCGCGACCGTCCGATGCACGACCGCCTCCTCCGAGAATTCGGCGCGCACCCGTGCCCGTCCAGCGGCCCCCAGGCGCCAGCACAGGGCACGATCCGCCGTAAGCGTCCGTATGGCGTCAGCCAGCGCAGCGCTGTCCGCCGGGGGCACCAGCAGGCCGGTGCTGCCGTTCCGAATGACCTCCAGTGTGCCTCCGACGGCCGTGCCGATGACCGGCTTGCCCATCGCCATGGCCTCGAGGACGCTGATGGGCAAGCCTTCGAACAGCGAGGGCAGGACGAACAGGTCGCAGGATTCCAGCAGCTCCGGCACATCGGTGCGATAGCCGAGAAAATCCACCCGGTCGTCGACGCCCAGCCGGCGGGCGTACTCCCTGAGGCGGCTCTCTTCCGGTCCCTCGCCGGCACATATGAGCCGGACTTCAGGCACCCGAGCCACAGCTTCGAGCAAGTAGCAATGGCCTTTCTGCGCGTGCAGCCGGGCAACCGTCAGAATGGTGAAGGGCCGGCATGTGGCGCGGGCGCGTTTTGTTGCGTGACCTTCGGAGGCCAGCGGAGTACCGTTGGGGATGAGCCGAATCTTGGCCTGGGGGACGTGGAGCTCGCGCCGGAGCCGCATGGCGATGTCTCCCGAAACAGCCACGAACGCATCGGCGCTGCACGACACCAGGTGCTGCAGCAAGTACGCACGGCCTCGACTGAACGGCGCCCAGAGCTGCACGGTTGCGATGGATGGAACGCGGGCCAGGGCGGCTGCCAGCAGGCCATAACGACAGGCCAGGGGCCAGTTCAAGTGGGCGTGGAACAGCCCGGTACGCCACTCTCGGAGCTGGGCCACGAGCCGAAGCGTAAAGCCGCCGGTCATGAGGCCATGCTCGAATGCGAGCCCGATTACCGGCACGTCGAGAGCACGGGCCCGACCAGACAACCGGCCCGAGATGGCAGGTTCGTGGACCAGCAACACCGGCCGCCAGACACGGCGATCAAGCCCGGCGAGGAGCCACAAAAGGGCTTCCTCGGCGCCGCCAAAGCCGGCGCTGTCGGTGTAGTAGGCGATGGTTCGGGGTGTCAGGGCCGTCACAGCATGGTGGCGCGGCGCTGGAAGCCGCGCTGCGACAGCGCCTGGCGGGCGCCGAGCCAGTAGAAGTAATCCAGCGCGAGGAAGTAGCAGCGGTCCATCCCGGCCGGCCGCACGCGCTCCAGCCAGCGCATGAAGGCGATCACCCAGCGAGGCACCGCCGGCACGGCGCTCAGCCGCAGCAAGGCTTGGCGAAGCAGGCGCCAGCGCCACGATGCTCGCCAGCCGAGCCTCATATCGGCGACGATCCCGGGGTGCTTTCGGCTCAGCACTACCGCCGTTTGACCTTGCTCATAGTTGTCCCGGGCCAGGGCGGCAAAATCCTTGGTGTAGTGCTGGTAGGCCAGCGCGTGCACGCTGAAGTGGAGGGCCACTCCCGCGCGCTGCAGGCGCAAGGCGAGATCGCCATCTTCATGGCCGTAGACGCGGAACTCAGGATCGAACCCGCCAACCTCGAGCAGCAGCTTGCGAGCGCAGGAGAAGTTCCCGGTGTAGAAGTCGCGCAGGCTGATCTGCCAGCCCGGCCGCGCCAGCGCCTCCTGGGCGCGGTTGAACTTGGCCGCGACGTAGCGCAGCGTGGGCGAGGCGCCCGAACCGGCAAGAATCGGAGCGGCGCCCATGAGCGCCGTCCCGTCGTGCTCAGCGTGCCAGCCGGCGTGGGCGGCCAGCAACTGGCGCGAGGGCTCCATATCGTCATCGAGTACGACCACGACACTACCGGTACTGAGCTGGAGCCCGCGGTTACAGGCTGCCGCCCGACCTTGTCGGAGCTGCGAGACCAACCGCAGTTCGTAGGGCGCGTTAAGCGCCTCCACCATTTCGCGCGACCCGTCGTCCGATCCGTCCAGGCAGACGATGACCTCGTACTCGTTGGCCGGGAGCGACTGATCAGCCAGGCTTCTAAGCAGCCGCCGCAGACAGTCCCGCCGGTTGAAGGACGGGACAACCACGCTGACGCGGTAAGGCATGGCGCGTGTCAGCGGCGGCCGCCCAGCCGCCGCGCCGCGCGGAACGCGCCGCCCAGGCGGGCACGGGCCGTCTGGCCGCTGTGCACCAGGCAGATGAAATCGAGCAGCGACGTGTGCCCGCTGATGAAAATCCGGGGCAAGCCAAGCCTGTCCTCGTTCCTGCAGGCGAAGCCATGCTGTACGGACACCGCGGTGGCATAGCCGGCAGCCGCCGCCTCGGCACGGACGCGTGCGTCGAACGCGCCGAAGGGGTACGCCAGGTGGCGTACCGGGGCTTCAAGCCGCTGCTCCACCAGAGCGCGCGAGTCGCGCAGCTCAGCGAGGCGCTCCGCCGGTGGAAGCTGAGGAAGACGCGGATGGGTCATCGTGTGGCTCTGACACCACGAGCCGTTCGCAGCCAGCCCGCGGGCCTGCGCCCAGCTCATCAGGGGCATCTCGGCGTAACCTTCGGCCGCCAGCCAGTGGCTGCTACCGCCCATCAGCCCGGCCACGAGGTAGAACGTCGCCCTAAAGCGGCGCCGGCGAAGGATGGGCGCGGCATGTTCAGCGCAGTCCGCAAAGCCGTCGTCGAATGTGATGGCGACGCAACGGCCGTTATCTGTGCGGCCGAGTGTTTCGTCCAGCGAAACCGGCGTGAAGCCGGCGGCCGCCAGCCAGGCCATCTGGCGTGACAGTGCCTCGGGCGTAACCGTGTACTTTCGAAAGCGTTCGTCAGCCTGGGGTGACACCTGGTGATACGTGAGGATCGGAAGCTGCCCGCGCCTTTGCAGCTTCTTCATTCGGCTTAAAGCGTACGGATCCTAAATACCTGCATCTATGCGTTATTGCCCTAGGCGCGTATGTGGATTCTGCAGGTTCAAAGGAGTAATAGATGCAGGCGCCATTCGCCAGTAAACGCATAAAATGGCCCTGTTCCGCCGCGCCCGGTTCGCGTCATGCTGTCTGTCATCATCCCGTGTTACAACCAAGCACATTTCCTCGCTCAGGCGATAGCGAGCGTCTTAGACCAGGACTGTAAGCCAGTTGAGGTGATTGTCGTTGACGACGGATCAAACGATCCTATCCATGACGTCATTACTCAATTCCCTGGGGTCGCCTATCTGCGCCAGTCGAACAAAGGTTTGTCGGCGGCGCGAAACGTTGGCTTTTCCAAGACCTCTGGTGAATACATTGTCTTCCTAGACGCCGACGACAGGCTCTTGCCTAACGCTTTAGCAATGAACGTGCAGTGCCTGGAAAGACATCCAGACAGCGCGTTTACCTATGGACGCTTCAGAATCATCTCTCACGACGGCCAGCTCATAGCGGAGCCGCCGCTGCGGCGTCCAGGCAACGACGCTTACGCTGGGTTCTTGCGGCATAACTGCGTGCAAGCACCGGGAGCGGCGATGCTCCGGCGATCGGTTTTGGAGTCCGTCGGCCTGTTCGATACGTCATTGAGGTCGACCCAGGACTACGACCTGTTCCTGCGCATCAGCCGTCGGTTCCCGGTTTGCTGCCACGATGGCTTCGTGCTCGAATACCGTCAGCACGAAGCCAGCATGTCTGTGGATAACAGGCTCATGCTGGCAGAGACGGTGCGAGTGTCGCGTCGCCAGTGGACATATGCCAGGCGAACGCCGGAGCATCGCGCCGCCTATTCGGCCGGCAAAATAGGGAACCGCCGGCATTACGGCGAGCGGCTCGTTGAAGATTGGCGGCGCCAGCTCAAAGGACACCGCTGGCGCACGGCCCTTCAAAGCACGAGCACGTTGCTTTCGTGCTACCCGAGCGGATTGATCTCGGCCGTTCGGCGTTCGAGCTCCGCGAGGCTGGTGCGAAGCATCCACCCCAAGCAGGCCTAGGCGGGGGCAGGACAGCGCGTTCATGAACGTTGCGGCTACGAACCGGGTTTCCGGCCAGGAGGCGATCACCGACATTGCCGGCGAGGTCATGGAGGCGGCTCCGGCACGGACGCGCATCCAGGCCACCCGCGGCTGGTCTTTCCTGACCCTGCGTGACGTGTGGGCGTACCGCGAGCTGCTGTATTTCCTGGTCTGGCGCGACCTCAAACTGCAGTACAAGCAAACCGCTCTGGGCATCACCTGGGTGGTCCTTCAGCCGGTACTGGCAACGGTGATCTTGACGCTCATCTTCGGGTTGCTGGCGCGTTTGCCGTCCGGCGATCTGCCGTACCCGCTGTTTGTGTTCATGGGAATGCTGCCATGGACGTACTTGGCGAACGTGCTGAATCGCGCGGGAACAAGCCTGGTGACGAACGCGCAGTTGGTGACTAAGGTCTATTTTCCAAGAATCCTCATGCCATTGGCTTGCGTGATTCACGGCCTTGTGGACGTCGCTGTTTTTCTCGTTCTGCTCATCTTCATGATGGCCTACTTCTCCGTGACCCCCAGTATTACCAGCCTCGGCATATTCGTCCTTCTGCTTATTCTGGTAGCGGCAAGTTTGGGCTTGAGTTTATGGCTGGCGGCGCTCAACGTACGCTACCGCGACGTGAAGTATGTGCTGCCCTTTCTCCTTCAGGTATGGATGTATCTGACGCCCATCGTTTATCCCAGCACACTTATTCCGGCCCGCTGGCGGGCTCTTTATGCGCTCAATCCAATGGCCGGCATCGTCGAAGGCTTTCGCTGGGCATTAACGGGCCGTGGCGAAATGCCCACACAAATGCTGCTGGTTTCGACGATCGCAGCCATCGCAGCGCTGGTCACGGGCGTTGTTTTCTTCCGCAGCACGGAGCGAACATTCGCGGACGTCATATAAGTCCATGGCCGCCACCACTGCCATCCAGGTTGAAAAGCTGAGCAAGCAGTATCGCATTGGCCAGCAGCGCGAAACATATGGGACGTTGCGCGACCTGATCACAGGAACTTTCCGGAACGCTCGCTTGCGTCGACGGCACGGCAAAAGCCAGGACGCCGGCAAGATCTGGGCCTTGAAAGACGTTTCCTTCGAGGTGCCGCAAGGCGAAGCGGTCGGCGTCATCGGGCCTAACGGTTCCGGTAAAAGCACCCTACTGAAGATTCTTTCGCGGATTACAGAACCGACGGAAGGCTACGCCGATGTGTACGGACGCGTGGGATCGCTACTGGAAGTCGCCAGTGGCTTTCATCCGGAGCTAACCGGCCGCGAGAACATCTATCTGAACGGCGCCATTCTCGGCATGTCAAAGGCCGATATCGAGCGTCAGTTTGACGAGATCGTCGGCTTCGCCGAGCTGCCCGCGTTTCTGGACACGCCCGTGAAGCACTACTCGAGCGGGATGTACACGCGCCTGGCGTTTGCGGTGGCGGCCCATCTGCAGCCCGACATCCTGCTGGTGGATGAGGTCCTTGCCGTTGGCGACGCCACGTTCCAGGCCAAATGCCTGGGGAAAATGGGTGAGGTCGCCAAGGCGGGCCGGACGGTCCTTTTCGTCAGCCACAACATGGGCGCTGTTGTGGACCTGTGCAAGTCCGCCATCCTGCTTCGGCACGGTCGGATCGCCGCCATGGGCGACGCCGCCAGCGTGGTTCAAACCTACCACGAAGCCCTAGCCAAAAGCCCGGCCCGCGTCGATCTCCGGTCCCTGGCGGAAGACCTCAACCTCGACGAGGTCAGGATCGTGGAAGCGGCGGTCCTGGACCGCGACGGCGCTCCTCGCACGAACTTCGTCTTCGGCGAAGACATTCGCTTCGAGTTCGAGCTGCAGTCGACCTATCGCTCGCCGGAGCTGCTGTGCGCCATCGGCATCACCACTTCGACCGGCATCCCTGTGCTGCACCTTGCCAGCCACGACGACCCCGGCTGGCAGCCGCTGTACGTGATGGGCAGGGTCAAGGTTCGCTGCACCCTGCCGGCGGTGCGCCTGTATCCGGGCTTCTATCACGTCTCCATCTGGGTCGGCGCCAGCCCGCAGCAGCACACAGACTTCGCCGTCGGCGTCCTGCAATTCGGAGTGGAGGCCGGCGAGCTGTACCGCAATCACCGCGACGCCAGCTGGAAGATCGCGCTGGTCCACGCCGACAGCCGCTGGACGGCGGAGAGCGGGGCGTAAGCCGCGGCCTGCGCCTATGGACATCGCGATTTACCACGACCTTCCTTCGGGCGGGGCTAAGCGCAGCCTATACGAGACTGTCCGCCTGCTGTCGCGGTCGCACAACCTTTACCTCCACTCGCTGTCCACGGCGGCTGAGGAGTTCTGCGACGTGCGCCCGTTCGTGGACCGTTGGACAGTCTACGCGTACAGCCCGGGGGCACTCTTCGGGCGGCCCTTCGGCCGCCTAAACCAGGTGCGGCGCTGGCGAGACCTGCATCGCTTGGATGACCTCAGCCGTGAGATCGCCACCGACATCGACCGCGAGGGCTACGACGTCGTGCTGGCTGAGCCATGCATGTGGACCCAAGCTCCGCTCGTGCTGCGACACCTCAAGACGCCGGCCGTCTACTACTGCCAGGAGCCGCCCCGCGGCCTGTACGACGCCGCCGTTCCCGGCTACCCCAACGCCACCGGTTGGCGCGCCGTGCTCGATCGTATCGATCCGGCCATCGCCATGTACCGGTCAACCCTTCGCCGCCTCGATTGGGCGGCGGCGCGTAGCGCTCGCGTCGTACTGGTGAACTCGCGCTTCATGCGCGACGCCATCGCCGCCATCTACGGGATCGAACCCCACGTCGCCTACCTCGGAGTGGATCCAACCTTCTGGTGCCCGTCGGCGGACGTGGAGCGCCAGCCGTATGTGCTGTCGGTCGGCGCCATCCAGCCGCACAAAGGCTTTCGCTTCCTGGTCGAGAGCCTGGCCACGATCCCTGTGGATCACCGGCCTCCTCTCTGGCTCGTGGGCAATGCCGTAGATCCCGCCGAGAGGCAAGCCATCGAGGCGCTGGCCACGAGCCACGGCGTCGCCCTGAGGATCGAGCTCCTGCCCGACCAGCCAGTGCTCGTACGCCGCTACCGCGGGGCGGCGCTCGTCGCCTATGCGCCCTACAACGAGCCTTTGGGACTGGTGCCGCTGGAGGCGATGGCCTGCGGCACCCCGGTCGTGGGGGTTCTGGAGGGCGGAGTGCGCGAAACGGTGGTGGACGGCGTGACGGGCCTGGTGGTGAAACGAGATGCGAGCGCGTTCGGCGCCGCCATCGAGCATCTGCTGGGCGAGCCCGCGACGCAGCGCCGCCTCGGGACGAACGGTCGAGAGCACGTCCTGGCTCACTGGACGTGGGAATCGTCCGTGTCCCGCGTCGAGCAGCAGCTGCGCCTCGCAGCCGGCATGAAGACGCCGTCGCAGCCACCTTCGGAGGCGGTGCCGCTGTGATTCCGGGCCTGGCCAGCGTGATCGTTCCTGCCTATAACGTCGAGCGTTACATCCGGCACGCGCTCGACAGCGTGCTCGCCCAGACGTACCGCGAGTGGGAAGCGGTGATCGTCGATGATGGGTCGACCGACCGCACCGCGGAGGTGGTCCGGGGCTTTTCCGACCCGCGCTTGAGGTATGTCTACCAGCCGAACCGCGGCTTAGCAGCCGCCCGCAACACCGCGATCGCGCGCGCGCAAGGGGAATACCTGGCGCTGCTCGACGGCGACGACGTGTGGGAGCCGGCATTTCTCGCCCGGTGCGTCGATGAGCTCGCGCGCTGCACTTCGCCGCACGTCGCCGGCGTCTACGCAGCGTACTTCAACATCGACGAAGGCGGCGCCGCGCTGCCTCAGGTCCACACCGGCGTTGTGCCTGAGCGCGAGTTCCGCGCGCGTTTGCTGCGGGACACCTTCATCCTTTGCTCCGGGACGGTGCTCCGGGCCGGGGCCCCCCAGATCCATTTCGACGAAGGCCTTCGCGCGCTGGAGGATTGGGACCTTTTCCTCCGGCTGAGCCCGCGGTTCGTGCTGCGCGGCGTCCCCGATCAGCTGGTGAGATACCGGGTCAGGCCAGGCAGCCTGTCATCCGACCCGGAGCTGATGCACCACAGCCGGATGTGCGTTCTGGAGAAGCATTTCGGCCCGCTCGAGGCGGGCTCCGGCCACGAGCCCGAGAAGACGATCGCATACGGCTATGGCCTGAGGCGGTCGGGCTTTGACTACTTGCACTCCGGGCGGCTGGACGAGGCCTGGCGTCTGCTGGCCGAAGCCGCCGCGATCTTGCCCGAACTCCTCGAGCGGTTGGACACCTTCTATGAGTTCGCCGTCGGCGATCAGCCGAGGGGGCTTCGCGGGGAAGCCCACCTGCTGGACGTTGAGGCGAACAGCCAGGAGATGCTGGCGCGTCTCGGGCACCTGTTTGAAAACGCAGGCCCTGAAGTCCGGCGGAAGCAGGCCGCAGCCTTCGGGCAAGCCTCCCTGGCGCTGGGTATGCTGAGCGACAAGGCCGGACACGCACGGGCGGCGAGGAGGTATTTCTGCCGCGCCTTCGCGTGGGACCCCCGGCTGATCGCCCAGCCCAGGGTCATCGTCCGGTTCGCCAAAGTCTGCGCCCGTCCTCAACGTCGCCGGCTGGCTGAGAGATGCACAGCCTAGCCGGCGCCCGTCCGCGGCTCGCTCCGAGCGCTGTGTACCAGCCGGCGCTGGCCATCGCCGCGCTGCTCACCGCGGCCTACCTGGCGGCGAGGCCCACGCCGCTGAACATTGGCGTCATTACCTGCGCGGCAGCGCTCCTGGCGACATTGCGCTGGCCACCCATTGGCCTGGTGGCGCTGCTCATCGCGGCGCAGACGATCCCCTGGAGACTCAACACGGGAACGGAGAGTCCGCTGAACGCCGCACTGCTGTGGCTGACCGTCTTGCTCGGAATCTGGCTGGTGACGATGTTGAGCCGACGGGACCTGCGGCTGGGCCCCAGGGCGGTTGTGCTCCCGCTGCTGTGCCTCGGCGCCACGGCCCTGCTGGCGTTGATCCTCGGAAGCAGGACGTGGCTCGCCTTTGCCCAGAATGCTCCGCTTCGAGCGCAAGCGGGCGGCCTGGCTATCTTCCTGTGGGCGATTGGCGCCTTTCTGCTGGTTGCGAATCAGGTTCGTACGGAGGCTTGGCTGCGGCGGCTGACCTGGTCGTTCGTCGTGCTCAGCGGACTCTACGTGCTGACCGTGCTGATGCCAGTCGGGCCGCTGTACACGGCGCTGCGCCCCATTGCGGGACCTGGTTCGCAAGGCAGTCTCTTCTGGACCTGGCTGGCGGCCATTGCTTTCAGCCAGGCTGCGTACAACAGATCACTCCGTCCTCCGTGGCGGCTGCTGCTCGCAGCCGTGGTAGCAGGCAGCTTTTACATCTCCTTGGTCCTCAGCGGCGAGTGGCTCTCGGGGTGGATACCGGCGCTGGTCGCGGTGTTGGTGACGTTGTGGAGTGGGTCACCGCGCATTGCCTTGCCGATCACGATCGTCGGCGGCGCCTTGACGGCGTTGAATTGGAATGCCGTCTTCGCCTTTCTGTCGCGGGGCGACAACACGGCCAGCCTAACGGTCCGGGAGGATTTCTGGGAACACCTCACGCACGTTTTCCTACTGGACCCGATCCTCGGCACGGGGTTCGGCAACTACAGCTGGTACATGGTCCTGTTCCCCACCAGCACTTCGGCGTTCGGCTACCTGAAGATCAGCTCGCACAACAACTACGCCGACCTTCTTCTGCAGACGGGCGTTGTGGGACTGCTGTGCTTCGGCTTGTTCGTGTTCGCCATCGGCAGGTTGGCGTGGCGGCTTCGGCCGGTACGTCCTGGGAGCTTCCTAAACGCCTATGTCCACGGAGCCATCGGGGGGTTAGCCGGAATGCTGGCAGCCAGCGCGCTGGGCGATTGGGTGCTGCCCTATGTCTACAACGTGGGCTGGAACGGTTTCCGGTCCAGTCTGCTCGGCTGGATGTTTCTGGGCGGCGTTGTTGTGGTGGACAACATCGTCCGCCGTGACGATGCGACGGCCGCCTCCGGGGACAGCTCATGAGCACTCCCAGCGCGCCGCCTTCCGTGGCCATCATCATCCTGACCTGGAACGGGCGCAATATGACGCTCGCCTGCCTCGATTCAGTGAGGCGCATCGACTACCCCAACTTCCAAGTCATCGTCGTCGATAACGGCTCTCAGGACGGAACGGCCGGCGAGGTAGCGCGACTGCATCCCGAGGTGACCGTCATCCGCAACTCGGAGAACCTGGGATTTTCTGAAGGCAACAACGCCGGCATTCGCCCCGCATTGGCCGCGGGGTTCGACTACATCCTCCTGCTGAATAACGACACCGCCGTGCATCCGGCCATGCTGACCGAGCTGGTAGCCGCGTCTGAGCAAGACCCCCGAATCGGGATCACCGGCCCCCTGATCTACTTCCTGGAGCAGCCGGAGGTCGTATGGAGCGCCGGCAACAGCCTCGACTGGGCAAACGGCGAGGTGCGCCGGCTCACCGTCGCGCGAGGCGACGGCTCGCATGCGCCCTATGAGACGGACTACGTGACCGGCTGCGCGCTGTGCATCAGACGTCGCGTCATCGAAGACATCGGGCTGATGGACGCTCGGTTCTTCCTGTATTACGAAGACGTCGACTGGTGCTGCCGTGCCCGGCAGCACGGCTACAGGATTGTGGTGGTCCCGCGGGCGGTTATGTGGCACAAAGTTTCGGGATCAATCTCGCAAGAAGCCGCCGCAACCGCCTATTACATGGCGCGCAACCAGCTGCTGTTCCTCCAGAAGAACCTTCGCGGGCCGCGCCGCCTGGCAGCCGTTGCCGCCGCGGGAGCGCAGCACGTGCGGCTGCTGGCCGGGGAGCGATTTGGCAAACGGCCGCGTGCCTCGCGAGAGAGCTCGCTGGCGCACCTCGCAGCGCTGCGGGATGGACTCCTCGGCAGGTCGGGACATGCGTATCGCTATTGATGCCCGGGCCATGTCCCATCCCCAGCGAGGCGGTTTCCGAACCTATACAGAGGTACTGGTCAGTGCGTTGGCCCATAGAACCGGCCATGAGTTCACGGTTTACACCGATCGCCCGCTGGCCACATGCAAGCTGGCCCGGCTACTGCACATAGAAGTCGTTCCGATCGAGCCGCCCCTGGGTCCTCTCAATGTGCCGTTCCGGGAGCAGGTGCGGCTGCCACGACGGCTCAGCCTCGACCTACCCGACGTGGCCCATTTCCCGTGCAACACGGCGCCACTGCGATGCCCTGTGCCGTTCGTAGTCACCATCCACGACCTGCTGCAGCTGGACGCTTGCCGCGACTGGCGCCGGGGGACCCGATCCGGTTGGCACCAGGCGATCGCCATCTACAGCGCCGTCACGCTCCGGCACGCGGCTCGGAACGCGGCGGTCGTGGCCACGGTTTCTCACGCCGTGCGTCAGGAGTTGCTGAGGCGGCTCCGCCTGGATCCGGGCCGTGTCTTCGTGAGCTACCCGGCCCTTCGGGCAGGTTTCGGCCCAGAGGACCCCCTGTCGCCGCTGCCATGCGGGCTCGAGCCCGGGTTCGTGCTTGCGATAGGGGCCATGGATCCTCGAAAGAATCTTCATGGCCTTCTCCGCGCTTACGGATTCATCTCACCAGAGCTGAGGCGGCATCATCCGCTGGCGCTGGTGTGCACCAACCCCGCCGCCGCAACCGATGCCCTCGCCGAGGCGGAACGGCTGGGGTTGGCGATCACCACCTTGGCCGAGGTGGACGACGAGCTCCTGGCCCGCCTCTACCGCGCCGCCGCGGTCTTCGCCTTTCCGTCTCTCGCGGAGGGCTTTGGCCTGCCGCCTCTGGAGGCCATGGCCTCGGGAACCCCGGTAGTGGCCAGCACCGCGCCTTCGGTCCAGGAGGCGCTGGGCGACGCGGCGGTGCTGGTCGATCCCCGAGATGAGCGAGCCTTCGCTGCCGCGCTGGAACGCGTGCTGGCTGATGCTTCCCTTAGGGAGAGCCTGGCCGAACGGGGGCTCCGCCGGGCAGCGATGTTCTCGGCCTGCAGGTGGGCAGAGGACATGCTCGCCATCTACGAACGCGCTGCTTCCGCCAAGGTACACACTTGAGGGCCGCGGCCAACCACCCCACCCTCTCAGTGGTGATCGTCAGCTGGAACACGCGCGACCTGCTGGCCGAATGCCTCGGCTCGCTGGCCGAGCTAAGACGGCCCGGTGAGCCACCGGACCAGCCCTCTCTCGACGGGATCCCGACGAAGATCTTCGTCGTCGACAACGCCTCGGACGACGGCACCGTCAGCATGGTTCGGCAGCGGTTCCCGTGGGTGCAGCTTCTCGCCAACCACGAGAATGTCGGGTTCGCTAGGGCCAACAACCAGGCCATTGAGCACAGCCGTGACAGGTATGTGCTGCTGCTGAACCCCGATACGAGGATCCATAGAGGGTCGGTGGCGACACTGGTTGGCTTCATGGATGCCTGTCCGGCGGCGGGAGCGGCTGGTCCACGGCTGCTCAACCCGGACGGCTCCCTTCAGCTCTCGTGCAGCCCAACCCCGACCCTGGCTCGGGAATTCTGGCGGCTGTTTCACCTCGATCCGATCTGGCCGCGCGGCACGTATGCCATGGACACATGGGACGCGGACGCCGTCCGGGAGGTAGACGTGGTGGGAGCGGCCTGTCTACTCCTCAGACGTGACGCCCTCGAGCAGGCAGGGCTTCTGGACGAGGACTACTTCATGTACTCCGAGGAAGACGACTTGTGCCACCGGCTGGCGGCGCATGGCTGGAGAAGGTACTGGGTCCCTCGCGCGACCGTGGTCCACTACGGCGGCCAGAGCACGCGCCAGCGGCGGGCGGCCATGTTCCAGCAGCTGTATCGGAGCCGGCTGCTCTTCTTCCGCAAGCGGCACGGCCCCTTTCAGAGCGGGCTGTACAAGCTGCTGCTGGTAGCCGCCGCGGCCGCGCGAGTGCTGGCCAGCCATGCAATACGCCCAGCAGAAACCAACGCAGCCGATAACTACCGCCGCCTGCTGCGGGAGCTGCCCCGCCTTTGATGAAGCTCTCCCCTGAACCCGAGGCAGGTCGGTTGCGCATCCTATTCCTCACCCAGGTGCTGCCGTACCCGGTTGACGCCGGGCCAAAAACCCGGGCATATTACACGCTCCGCCAGCTGGCCGGCCGGCACGACGTAACCCTGCTGTCATTCGTCCGGAAGGACGATACGGCCAGCGCCGTCGACCACCTGCGAACGTTGTGCGAGAGCGTGCACACGGTGCCGATCAGGCGCGCGGCGTTGAGAGACGCCTCGCACTGGCTGGCGAGTCTCCCGAGTGCGACCCCGTTCCTCATCGCCCGGGATCGCGACGCCAGGATGGCACGCGCAGTCCGCGAGCTCATGAGGGGCTCCAGGCCCTTCGACGCCATCCATGCAGACCAGCTCTGGATGGCGCCCTACGCCACCGCCGGCAGCGAAGCCGCCGCCGCCATAGCGGCCCGCCGACCAGCGCTCGTGCTCGACCAGCACAATGCCGTGTTCCAGATCCCGCTGCGAGTCGCGAGCCATGAACGCAACCGGCTGAAGCGCGTAGCCCTGAGGATCGAGGCGCACAAACTGGCGGCCTACGAGGCTCGCGTCTGCAGCCGGTTCGACCGCGTGACGTGGGTGAGCGACGCAGATCGTCGAGCGCTCTATGCGCGGGCGCGCAATTCCGAGCGCGAGGCCCTAGGGCAGGGCAGCGTCATTCCCATCTGCCTTCCGCTGAATGAGCGGCCGCTGCTGGAACGCAGGCCCAACCCCCGTCGCGTGACCTTCCTGGGAGGGCTCCATTGGCCGCCGAACGCGGAGGGGCTTGTCTGGTTCGCTCGCGAGATCTGGCCTCGGGTGCACCGCCAAGTCCCCAACGCGGTCCTGACGGTAATCGGCAAGACGGCCCCGTCTATGATTCCGGGCCTCGCTCCGGCGGCAGGAGTGGAGCTGACGGGCTACGTGGCCGACCCAATCCCCTACCTGGAAGAGACGGCGGCCGTCATCGCACCGCTTCTGTCCGGCGGCGGGATGCGGGTCAAGATCCTCGACGCCCTGGCCTGGGGCCTGCCAATCGTCAGCACGCGGTTAGGCGCCGAGGGCATTCAGATTCAGGGCGGCCGGCAGGCGCTCCTGGCCGACACACCGGAAGCGTTCGCCGCGGCGGTAGTCAGCCTGCTCCATGATCAGTGCCTGCAACAGAAGCTCGCGAGCGAGGGCCGCCGGTTGGTCGAGGCTCAATACGACTGCGGCAAGGTCTATCAAGCCTGGGATCACCTGTACGCAAGTCTGTGAAAGTGCTCTTCCTGGCCACCTGGTTTCCGTATCCGCCCAGCAATGGGGCGAAGATACGGACGTACTACCTGCTCAAGGCCCTCTCGTCCCAGCATCAGGTCGCGCTGCTTTCCTTCGCCGACCGCAAGCTCGATCCCTGTTTCGTCGCCCACATGGCCGGGATGTGCCGGGAACTAGAGATTGTGGAGCGCGATCCGTTCGCCATGAATCACGCGCTGCGGGTGCTGGGCTGGTTCTCAACCATGCCGAGCGCCCTTGTCGCCACCCATTCGAAGGAAATGTCCGCCGGGGTCAGCCGTTTGGTCCGTGACTTCAAACCAGACTGCGTCATCGCCAGCACCGCCTTGACGGCGCGCTACGTGCGGGACCTTTCGGGGCCCTATAAAGTCGTCGACCTGGAAAATATTTCCAGCTCCGTCCAACGGGAGCAGTACGCGAGCTCGCGGACCAGGGCGAGCCGGCTGCGCCGCCGGCTGGCGTGGCTGAAATCCAGAGCGTACGAGTCACGGCTGATCACGGGCTTCGACCACTGCCTGGTCGTATCCGACCGAGATCGCCAAGCGCTCGAGAGCATCCGAACCGGCCTCAGGCCCCGCATCTCGGTCATTCCCAACGGCGTCGATACCTCAAGCGATTTGCCCGGCCGTGTAAGGCCGAGCCCTGGCACGCTGATCTACAGCGGCGCGCTCACGTACAAGCCGAACTTCGAGGCCATGGAGTACTTCCTGCGCGCGATCTTTCCGCTCATTCGACGTCAGGCGCCGGAGGCGACCCTGCGCATCACCGGCGAAACGGCCGGCGTTCCAATCGACCGCTTGCCCCTGAACGGCCATGTGGAGTTGACGGGCCACCTCAGCGACGTTCGGCCCGCGATCGCCGGCAGTTGCGTGTGCGTGGTGCCGCTGCTGAGTGGGGGCGGCTCGCGGGTGAAGGTAATCGAGGCCATGGCCCTCGGCACGCCCGTAGTGAGTACGCCCAAGGGTGCCGAGGGGCTCGACGTGATCGATGGCGAGCACTTGCTGCTCGCCCGCAGCCCGGCAGAGTTCGCCGAGCAGGCGGTGCGTCTGCTGCGCGACCCGGAGCTCCGCACGGGCCTGGCGACGAAAGCCCGGCGCCTGGTAGAGGAAAGATACGACTGGAAGGCCATCGGCAAGGACGTTTGCCGTGTCCTTGAAAGCCACGCCCGACGTACCCGATCCGATCTCTGAGTTCGTGTACGCGAACAGCCGGTTCGAGTGGCAGGAGGACTATCTGGAGACCTACGGTCGGGACGGCCTGCTGGTGTCCATCGACACCCGCCCCCGATAACCTGGCCGCTTCGCGGCAGATCGTCGAAGACCAGCTTGCTGGCCAGCGCCGGAATTTCGAGCTGCTGCAGCCGGCGGATGACTCGCACGTCGCCTCACGCAGCCTGCGGGACAAGCCGCCTCCCTCGGGCGCACCCTTTGACCTCATCTATCTGGATTCGATGGACGCCGGCTCTCAGTCCTTGCGAGGTCGCTGGCATACCTGGCGTGCGCAGTAGCATCAGCTGGTCGAAGCCCTCATGGCCACCGCGCTGTTTTCAGACATCACTCCTTTTAAGCTGCTCCTGCTCGACTTCAACGACTATCCTTGGGGCGCTCAGATCCTCTGGCTTCGAATAAACGAACGGTTCCAGGGCTGGTAAGCGCGTTCGCAGGCTCGCGCCTCGCGGCCGGCGTCGCTCTGGCAGCAATCCTCCTCGTGTTCTTCGCGCCCGCGCTTGCTCCCGGGCACATGCTCAGCGCCGCCGAGGAGGTCTTAGGCACGCCGTTCTTCGCTGGCAGCGCACCTGAAGGCAGCTCACTCGCCACCAACTCCCTGCTGTTCGACCAGGTGTATCAGTTCACTCCCTGGCGCTGTTTCGCGTGGAAGTCGCTGCGGGCCGGCTCAGTGCCGCTGTGGAATCCGTACAGCCTGGCCGGCACCCCGTTCATCGGCAGGCAGTCGGCAGTGGCCTATACCATCAACCTGCTGCTGACGCCAATCCCCGAACGGGCCGATGTACGCCTCGTCGCTGATCGCGCTGGTGGGTCTGGGCCTTGCGCTGTGGCGACCGCGGGTGGGCGTCGCCCGCGACGCGCTCCTCAAGGGCGGACTGTGCGCGTTGCTGGTCGTGGATCTGGTGTCCTTCGGGCGAGGGTACAACCCGTCACTACCGATCAATTGGCTCTTTCCACGCAATCGGATCACCGATTTCCTGCAGGAAGCGCACGGGCCACTTGGCGTGACCGCCCTTAACCAGGACCTTATTACCGACGCCCAAATAATGTTTGGCCTGCCCGATGTTCGCGGCTTGGATTACCCGACCCGCTGGTGCAGATCATGTCAACATGAGCCAAAATCGGGGCGGCCTGGCTACCGTATGGGGTCATCCTGTCCGCGGTTGACTCGCCGCTCGTCAGGCTGCTCAACTTGAGATCCGTCATCGCCACAGACGCAGACGGTTCGGCGCCGGCTGGCGCGGCAACGGTGGTGGCCAGCGCCGGTTCAATGCGGCTGTGGGAACTGCGCGATCCCGCGCCCCGCGCCTCGCTGATGCAAGCGATGGTCCTGCCAAGCGACGAGGAGGTGGCCAGGACGCTGGCGACGAACCCCGAGGTTGCGTGGACCCACGTTCTGCTCACCGAACAGCCCGTGGTTACGACCGATGAGGGTTCGCCGGGAACTCCCGCGAACGTGGATATGCTGGTGAATCAGCCGACCGATCGGGAATGGGACATCGCGGCGCCTTTGGACGCCTACCTGCTGATCGCGGACGCCTATTACCCCGGCTGGAACGCTTACGTGGACGGGGCGCCAGCGGCGCTGCGGCGCGCCGATCTGGCGCTGCGCGCCGTAGACGTCCCGGCCGGTCGCCACCGGGTCAGCGTGCGTTACGAACCCCGCTCGGTACAGATTGGGCTGGCGATCAGCATTGCCGCGACGCTGCTCACTTTCGTGGCCGTCGTCCTGACGCGGCGGACCGGTGGCCGCCTAAGGCGCGCCCGGCTATCCAGGAGTTCTACTCGCCTAGCTGTGTAAGCGCCACCTTCAGTGAGTTCTCGACCAGATCCTCGGTGGTCCTCAGCCGCTGGTTGATGACCTTCATCAGGGCCAGCAGGATGTCCGGCTCTTCCTTGAAGATCTGCTTCAGGAACGGCGCGTCTAATTCCAAGGTCTCCAGATCGTCCAAAGCGGTCACGGTCGCCGACCGCGGATCGCCGTTCAACACGCCCATCTCGCCAATGACGTCGCCCGGGCCCAGTTCGGCCAGCTTCACATGCGAGCCGTTCATTTCACGATCGACGCGCACGCGGCCCTTGATGATGACCTGCATGGTAGTGCTGTCCGAGCCTTGGACCATGACGGTGGCGTTGGCCAGGAATAGCCGCCTGTGGCCGTGCCGCACGAAATCGCTCAGGTGCTCCGGCGAGACGCGTTTGAAGAGAGCGTTGCCGGACATAAGCTCGAGCGCTTTCAATGCCGGCCCCGTGAGCGGTTCCTCGGCAACGCGCTGTTTCTCCGCCGCCAGGGACTCCGGATCGGTGAACTCCTGGCAGCTGCAAAAGCTGCAGCCCTGGGAGCTGCCCGCAACGTGGGCGGTGTAGCTGTGGCGGCAGACGCAGGCGGTCGCTAGCATGAACCTAACGATACGCCAACTAGGCTGTTTTGACTAGGACTTCTAGCCCATATGGATAGACGAACGGGCTAAGGCTTTTGGTCCGGATCAGACTAGGAATATCGGGCTAGAACATCAGAGCTTGAGCAGGGCCATGAAAGCATCCTGCGGGATCTCGACGTTGCCGAAGCGCTTCATGCGGGCCTTACCCTCCCGCTGCTTCTCCAGCAGCTTGCGCTTGCGCGTGATGTCGCCGCCGTAACACTTGGCCAGGACGTTCTTGCGCAGCGCCTTGACCGTCTCGCGGGCAACCACGCGCGAGCCGATAGCGGCCTGGATGGGCACCTCGAAGAGCTGCCTCGGGATGAGCTCCCGCAGTTTCTCCACGATGGCCTTGCCGGTGTTGTAAGCGCGGTCGCGGGCGACGATCAGCGACAGGGCGTCGACCACCTGGTTGTTGACCAATATGTCCACTCGGACCAAATCGCTCGGCCGGTATCCGGCCACCGTGTAGTCCAGCGACGCGTAGCCCTGAGTGATGGTCTTGAGCCGATCGTAGAACTCGACGATCATCTCGCTCAACGGGAGCTGGTAACGCAGGAGCACCCGGTCGGCGTCCAGGTAATCCATGTGCTTGAACTCGCCGCGCTTGCCAGTGACCAGCTCCATGATCGCGCCGATGTACCGGCTGGGACTGATCACCGTGATGTCCATCCACGGCTCGCGAATCTCCGCGATCTCGCCGAAGTTGGGGAACCGGGCCGGGTTGTCCACGGGCACGACCGCACCGTCGAGCTTGACCACTTCGTACTGGACGCTGGGCGCGGTTGCCAGCAGATCCAGATGGTACTCGCGCTCCAGCCGCTCCTGGATGATCTGCATGTGCAGCATGCCCAGGAAGCCGCAGCGGAAGCCGAAGCCCAGGGCCTGCGACGTCTCGGGCTCGAATGAAAGCGCCGCGTCATTGAGCTGCAACCGCTCAAGCGCATCGCGCAGCAGCGGGTACTCGTCGCCTTCCACGGGGTAGAAGCCGGCGAACACCATCGGCTTTGCCGGCTGGTAGCCCGGCAGCGGCTCACGCGCCGGGAAGTCCGCGTCAGTCACGGTGTCGCCGACGCGGCAGTCCTTGACGTTCTTAAGGCCGGTGGCGATGTAGCCCACTTCGCCCGCCTGCAGGCTGTCCACCGCCTTCAGGCGTGGCGAGAAAAAGCCGAGCTCCATGATGTCGGTCGTCCGGCCTGTGGACATGAGCTGGATATCGGTGCTGCGGGCGACCATGCCATCCACCACGCGCACGTACGCGATTACGCCCTTATGAACGTCGTAGTGGCTGTCGAAGATCAGCGCGCGGAGCGGCTTGTTGGGGTCGCCACTCGGCGGCGTGATGCGCTGGACGACGGCCTCGAGGATGGCGTCCGTGCCGGTGCCTTCCTTGGCGCTGGCGAAGATGACCTCTTCTAGACCCATGCCGAGGACGCGCTCGATCTCCTTGGCCACGCGCTCCGGCTCGGCGCTGGGCAGATCGATCTTGTTGACCACCGGGATGAGCTTGAGGTCGTGCTCCATAGCCAGGTAGACGTTGGCCAGGGTCTGGGCCTCGATGCCCTGGGCGGCGTCGACCACGACGATCGCGCCTTCGCAGGCAGCCAGGCTGCGCGATACCTCATAGGTGAAATCCACGTGGCCGGGCGTGTCGATCAGGTTCAGCTCATAGGCCTTGCCATCCCGCGCGGCGTAGCGCATGCGCACCGCCTGGGCTTTGATGGTGATGCCCTTCTCGCGCTCCAGATCCATCTGATCCAGGACCTGCTCGGCCATCTCCCGACTGGAGATGGTGTCGGTCCGCTCCAGCAGGCGATCGGCGAGCGTGGACTTCCCGTGGTCGATGTGGGCGATGATGCAGAAGTTGCGGATGAGAGCTTGATTCAACGGATGAGACGCCGCAGGTAGCTTAGCTCGGGCAGCTTGAGCACGGCCGCGACCGCCAGGTACAGGCTGACGCCAATGCCCAGCCCCAGACCGAGCTGCAGCACCCTGGCGCCGAGCGCGTCCGGCCGGCCGGAAGCGGCCACGAAGACGGCCAGCGCGACGCCCATCACCAGCGACGCCGCGGCGCATTTGCCGACGGTGACCAGCAGGCCTGCCCAGTCGAAGGACGGCAGCCTGGTTTGGAGCAGGGCCAGGAGCGCCAGCGCCTCGAGCGAAACGGAGATGGAGATGGCCAGCGCCAGCCCGCCTTGAGCCAAGGGGCCAATGAGCACGAAGCTCAGCGCCAGGTTAACGCTCAAGGTCACCAGGTTGATCAGCACGGGCCGCAACGTCTCGTGCAGCGCATAGAAGCCGCGCAGCACGATCTCCACGGTGGCATGGCCGAACAGCCCCAAGGCGAAGAACACGAGCGGCTGCGCCGTGAGCTCCGTCGATAGAGCATTGAACCGCCCGTACTGAAACAGCGTGCGGATGATCGGCTCGCGCAGCAGGATCAGCCCCAGGCTGCAAGGAATGGTCATGAACAGGATGAGCCGCAGCGCCTGCCCGAGCGTGCGGCTCATCGCCCCCAGCTCGTCGCGGGCGACCTGGGCCGACAGCGTGGGGAAGGCGACGATCGCCAGGGACATCGCGAACACGCCGACGGGCAGCATCATGAGCTGCAGAGCGTTGGAGTAGCCGGTGTAGGCTCCCTCGACCAGCCGCGACGCCAGTGCGGCCTGGATAAGGAGATTGAGGTACAGCGTCGCGCTGGCGAACACGCGCGGAAGCATCAGCCGCCACACCTCTCGCACTCCGGGGTCGCGCGTGTCCATCGTGGTCAGCCAGTGGAAGCCATAGCGGACCAGCCCTGGCCATTGAACGGCGACCTGAAGCAGCGCGCCGGCCACCACGCCGATAGCCAGCCCTTCCACGCCCATACGCGGCCCGAGGAGCAGCGCCGCCAGGATGATCGAAAGGTTGTAAATGATCGGCGCCAGCGTGGGCAGGACGAAGTGGTGGTAGGTGTTGAGGATGCCCATCATCACCCCACTGGCGCCGAGAAAGATCGGCTGGAGCAGAAGGATGCGCGTCAGCGTCAGCACCAGCCGCTGCTGCTCGGGCAAGTAGCCGGCGACCATTCGAGGCACGATCAGCGGCGCAAACAGCTCCAGCAGCAGCGCCAGGGCGCCGAGCACGATGAGCATCATGTTCATGACCGTGCTGGCCACGCGCGCCGCCTCCGCACGGCGGCCCTTGGCCAGGTAGCCGGCAAAAACCGGGATCAGGGACGAGCCAAGCAGCCCGCCGGCGACGATGTTGTAGATGATGTCCGGCAGCCGGAAAGCGGTCCAGAAAGCATCCATCTGGCCGCTGGTGCCGAACTCGATGGCGAATACCTGCTGGCGTACCAGCCCCAGCAGCCGGCTGGCAACCGTGCCGGCCATGACGATGGCCGCCGCCCAGGCGAACGTCCTGGCGGACGGGGCGGCGCCGCCGACGGCGGCGTCGGCGCCTAGCTCCGCCGCGCTCTCTCGCGCAGCCGCCCCACCGTCTCCTCGGGCACCGGCACGCTGCCCAGCGCTACTGCCCGCACCTCAAAACCGTGGTAGTCGCTGCCGCCGGTCGGCACCAGGTCATAGCGACGGGCCAGCTCCAGGAAGCGCGCGGCCGTTTCCGGCGAGTGATCGAAGTAGTAGACCTCGATCCCGCCCAGCCCGGCCTCCAGCAGCTGGCGCAGCGTCTCTTCGGTGGGCCGGAAGCGGTGTGGCCCGTCAGGCCATTCCGGATGCGCCCACGACGCGACCCCGCCGGCCCGGCAGATCATGTCGATGGCCTGCTGGGCAGTGAGCTTCTCGCTGGGGACGTAGGCCGGCTTGCCGATGCCGAGCCAGCGGTCGAAGGCCTCCGGCACGTTGTTCGCGTAACCTCGCTCGACCATGGCCCGCGCGACATGGGGCCGGCCAATGGCTCCGTCGGCGATGCGCTGCACCTGGGTGAAGTCCAGCGGCATGCCAAACTCGGCCAGCCGGTCCAGGATGTAGCGGGCGCGGCCTTCGCGCGTGTCCTGCAGGTGCTCGAGCGTGCGTTGCAGGTCGGGATCCTCATAGGAGATGAAGTAGCCCAGCACGTGGATGCCCTCTTCGGCGCTCAGCTCGATGCCCGGGATCAGCTCGATGCCGCCGAGCTCCTGCGCGGTGGCGATGGCCTGATCCAGCCCGCCTGTGCCGTCGTGATCGGTCAGGGCCAGGTAGCGCACCCCCGCCGCGGCCGCCTTGCGCACTACTATCGCCGGCTGCTCAGAGCCATCCGACACGGAGCTGTGCGTGTGCAGATCGACCGTGCTGGACATCGCCCTCAATGGTAGCCGTGGAATGGGGGGAAGCACCCTGGTCAGCGGGCGGCGATGCGCGTAGCCTATGCTCAACGCTGGCCGTAGAGGGAGGGAACGGCCGGCCGGTCCCGCCGGATGCAGCGGCCTCGCGAGTGGTAAAAGTGGCGTCATGACAGCTACCACTCAGCTCCCTGCCTGGAAGGCGCTGCAGGCCCACTACGCGCAGGTGCGTGACGTGCATCTGCGCGAGCTCTTCGCCCAGGATGCCAGCCGGGGCGAACGGCTGTCCGCCGAGGGAGCAGGCATCTTCCTCGACTACTCCAAGAACCGGGTCACCGACGAAACGCTGCGCCTACTCCTGCAGCTGGCGAACGAGGCCGGGCTGCGAGAGCGCATCGACGCGATGTTCCGCGGCGACAAGATCAACGTCACCGAGGAGCGGGCGGTGCTGCACGTGGCACTGCGCGCGCCCGAGGGCACGCGCATCGAAGTCGACGGCGAGAACGTCGTCCCTGGCGTGCACGACGTCCTTCACAAGATGGCCCACTTCGCCGCGCAGGTGCGCGGCGGCGACTGGCGCGGCTACACCGGGAAGCCAATCCGTAATGTCATCAACGTGGGCATCGGCGGCTCCGACCTGGGTCCCGTCATGGCCTATGAAGCGCTCCGCTCCTACAGCCGGCGCGACATGACGTTCCGTTTCGTCTCAAACGTCGATGGGACGGATTTCGCTGAGGCTACCCATGACCTCGACCCGGCCGAGACGTTGTTCATCATCTCGTCCAAGACCTTCACCACGCTGGAGACGATGACCAATGCCCGCACAGCGCGGGAGTGGGCGCTGGCGGCACTCAGCGATGAGGCGGCCATCGCGCGGCATTTCGTGGCCGTGTCGACCAACACCGCCGAGGTGGCCAAGTTTGGGATAGACACCGCCAACATGTTCGAGTTCTGGGATTGGGTCGGCGGCCGGTACTCCATGGATTCGGCCATTGGCCTCTCGACCATGCTGGCCATCGGGCCGGATCACTTCCGGGCTATGTTGAACGGCTTCCACGCCATGGACGAGCACTTCAGGACTGCGCCGTTCGATCGCAACCTGCCGGTCCTCATGGGCCTGCTCACGATCTGGTACACCGACTTCTTCGGCGCCCAGACCATCGGCGTCATGCCCTACGACCAGTACCTGAAGCGTTTCCCCGCCTATCTCCAGCAGCTGACGATGGAGAGCAACGGCAAGCACGTGACCCTCACCGGCGAGCGCGTCGACTACGACACCGGACCGATCTTCTGGGGCGAGCCCGGCACCAATGGGCAGCACTCGTTCTATCAGCTCATCCACCAAGGCACGCGGCTCATCCCCTGCGACTTCATCTGCTTCGCTCAGACGCTGAACCCGCTCGGCCACCACCACGATCTGCTGATGGCCAACGTGTTCGCCCAGACGGAGGCGCTGGCCTTCGGCAAGACCGTCGAGGAGGTTAAAGCGGAGGGAAATTCGGATTTCCTCGCCCAGCACCGCTCGTTCGACGGCAACCGGCCGACGAACACGATCATGGCCGAGCGGCTGACGCCGGAGACGTTGGGCAAGCTGGTGGCGCTGTACGAGCACAGCGTCTTCACCCAGGGAGCGGTGTGGCAGATCGACTCGTTCGACCAGTGGGGCGTCGAGCTCGGCAAGGTCCTGGCCGGGCGGATCATCCCCGAGCTGGAGAGCGCCGGCGAGCCGGACCTGCGGCACGACAGCTCGACCAACGCGCTGATCCGGCGCTACCGGCGGCTGCGCGGCCACTGACCCTGCGTGGCCGGCAGCTGTCTCCGGCCGCGTTGTATTGCTGACTAAGTCGATTAGAATAGTCAAGAACAGATGCACCTCCAGCCACAAGTGATCGCCCTCGGCGCCTTCGTGGGCGTACTCGTGGGCCTGACGGGTATGGGCGGCGCCTCCCTCATGACGCCACTGCTCGTTCTGGTCGTCGGGGTCCGGCCCGTCCTGGCCGTCGGCACCGACCTGGTGTACTCCTTCGTTTCCAAGATCGCCGGCCTGGGCGTCCATGCGCGGCAGAAGACCGTCCACTGGAAGACGGCGCTGCGGGTCGCTTCGGGCAGCATCCCCGGCAGCCTGCTGGGCCTGGGCACGCTCACCTTCATGCAGCGCCGTATGGACATGCAGGATGTCGACCAGGTCGTGCTCCATCTGCTGGGAATGATGCTGGTCATCGTCGGCCTCGCCATGACGCTGCGCCTGCTGCTGCCGGCCAGGCTCCCCACACTGTGGACGTCAGAACGCCAGCAAAAGCTGTTGCTGCCTGTGGGCGGCGCGCTCGTCGGCTTTATCGTTGGCCTGACGTCGGTCGGGAGCGGAACCCTCGTCGTGGTCCTGCTGACGCTGGTAACGCCGCTTCCGGCGGCGCGCATCGTGGGCACCGACATCGCCCAGGCCGTGATGCTGCTGGCTGCTTCGAGCACTGGCCATCTGCTGGCCGGTAACGTTGACCTGAGCATGACCGGCAACCTGCTGATCGGCTCCATCCCGAGCGTGATCGTCGGCAGCCGTCTATGCAACCGCATCCCCGAAAGGCCGCTGCGCCTCAGCCTGGCCGCGGTCCTATTGGTGTCGGGCCTGCGCCTACTGTAGGTCATTCGGGCCGGTCCCACGCTGGGTGCGTGGAGCGACCGCCGGGAGCTGGCTTACAGCTACGTGGACCAGGCCATCGAGGAGCTCGAGCCGGCCGGCAGCATGCTGACCTACAACATGCTGCGGAGCGTCGCCTTGCCGGCCAGTACCCGCACATCGCCCGCCATGTCGCGACCGACCTGCCCTACACGATAGGCAAGGCGACGGCGGAGCTGGGGAAGAAACCCGCTCAGCCGACTCCTAGATACGTCTTCTGGACGGCATCGTTGCCGAGGAGTTCGGCGCCGGTGCCGCTGAGAACCACCGAGCCCGTTTCCAGCACGTAGCCACGGTCGGCCAGGGTGAGGGCCTGCTCAACGTTCTGCTCAACCAGCAGGACAGTGACGCCTTCCGTGGCAATCCGTTTCACGGTCTCGAACACCTCGGCCAGCATAATCGGCGAGAGGCCCAGCGACGGTTCGTCGAGCATCAGCAGCTTGGGGCGGGCCATGAGGCCGCGCGCGATGGCGCACATCTGTTGCTCGCCGCCGGACAGGGTGTCCGCCGCCTGGCGGCGGCGCTCGAGCAGGCGCGGGAACAGCCGGAAGACCTCCTGCATCGACCGGTCGCGCTGAGCCCTGGCCCGGCCCGGGTAGGCGCCGAGCTGCAGCGTCTCCTCCACCGACATCCCTGGCCACAGCTGCCGTCCCTCGGGCACGTGGACGACTCCCATCTCGACGATCTCGTGCGGCTCCCGCCGGGACAGCTCCTCGCCAGCAAAGCGGATCGCGCCGCCAAGGACGCGCACGACGCCCGAGATGGCGCGCAGGGTGGTCGTCTTCCCCGCGCCGTTGGCCCCCACCAGTGCCACGATCTCGCCTTCGCCGACGGCGATCGAGACGTCCCACAGCGCCTGCACGTCGCCATAGGCCACGCGGAGATTGGTGAGTTGAAGAAGCGCGCTAGGCGGCGGGGCGTGTGCCAAGGTAGGCGGCGATAACCTGCTCGTTCCTCACGATTTCCTCAGGGGTGCCTTCGGCGATCTTGCGACCAAAATTGAGCACGGCAACACGTTCGGAGACGCTCATCACCGCGCGCATGTTGTGCTCGATGTAGATGACCGTCATGCCCCGCTTGGGCAGGCCGCGGATGACGTCCAGCACATGAGCCGTCTCGGCGGGGTTGAGCCCGCCGCAGACTTCGTCCAGCAGTACCAGCTCCGGATCAACGGCGAGCACGCGAGCGATCTCCAGCAGCTTTCGCTGTCCGACGGTGAGCTGCGCGGCCGGCGCCGCGGCCAGCCGCAGCAGGCCCGTTGTGGCGAGGGCCGAGTCGGCCCGCTGCGCGGCATCCTCGCCGCGGGCCCGGCCAAAGTACGCGCCGACCAGGACGTTCTCGCGCACGCTCATCTCGCCAAAAGGCCGGGCGATCTGGTGGGTATGGCAGATGCCCTTACGCACCAACTGGTGTGGCAGGCGGCCCTGCACGGCTTCGCCGCGGAAGCGGATCTCGCCCGAGGTCGGCTTCAGCACGCCGGAGAGGCAATTGAAGAAGGTGGTCTTGCCGGCGCCGTTGGGGCCGATGAGCCCCAGGATCTCACCCTCGGCCACCGCCAGGTCGACGTCCTCGAGGGCGCGCAGTCCGCCGAAGTGGCGCGTCAGGCGACGTGTCTCCAGCAATGGCTGCGATCGCTCCAGGGGCCGAGCGCCAACGGGCTGGGTGGCCGGGATCTGGGCCATCAGCTTGGCGCCACCGCGGGTTGCCGCTGACCCGCGGCCGGAGGCACGGGGCGCCGACGTCGCACCAGCCGGGCGAACCCCAGCAGGCCCCGCGGCTCGATGACCATGATGACCATCAGCAGCAAGCCGTACACGAGCAGGTGGGCGAACGGGAAGATCGTCAGCAGCGTGTCCTGGATGGCGTAGTACAGCGTCCCCCCGAGAACCGGCCCCCACAGCGTACCGAGGCCGCCGATGACGGGCATGAGCACCATGCCGATGCTGATCTCGAACCCGAACACCTGATCGGGATGGATGTACTGGAAGTACACGCAGTAGATGCCGCCGCCGATCGCCACCAGGACCGCCCCCAGCGTGTGCGCCAGATTCTTGTAGAGCGGGACGTTCACACCCAGGCTAGCGGCGGCCGCCTGATCCAGCCGGATCGCCATTAACGCCATGCCGAACCGCGAGCGGCGCACCCAAGCCGAAATCAGGAAGCAGCCGCTCATCAAGATGAGCATCGAGTGGTAGAACCAGGCCTTGCCGGGGACATCGGTCGGCAGGGTCAGGCCCGAAGCGCCGCCGGTGAAGGGCTCGGCGTTCAGGGCCACGACACGCATGGCCAGCCCCACGGCGAGGGTGGCGATCACGAAATAGGCGCCGGTCAGGCGAAACGCAGGCAGGCCGATAATCAGGCTGAAGATCGCGGCCAGCAGCGCGCCGAGCGGAAGGGTCAGCAGCGGCTGCCAGCCGTGCAGCCACAGGTAGCCTGTGGTATAGGCGCCGATCCCGAAGAAGGCCGCGTAGCCGAAGGAAACTTGGCCGGCATACCCGCCGAGGATGTTCCAGGCGATGGCCTGGCTGATGAACAAGAAGGTCAGTACGCCAAGATCGAGGATGTACGTCCCGCCGAGGATCCTCGGGATGGCAAGCAGGACAACCAGCAGGACCAGGCCGGCCAGGATGTCGCGCCGGCTCATGTCGCGCGCCTGCTCCGGATGACGCTCATAATGCCGCCTGGCATGAACACCAGCGCCAGGAACAGCAGTCCGAACGCGATCAGGTTCTGCAGGCTGGCTCGCATGTAAAGCACACTGAACGACTCCACGATGGCGAGCAGCAGCGATCCGATCGCTACGCCGACGAAGCTGGTCAGCCCGCCCAGCACGATGACCGCGAAGGCCTTCGTTTGAAACACTCCGCCGAAGTCGGGCGTGAACGAGAACAGCAGCGTCAGCAGAGACCCCGCGAAGGCGGCTAAGCCCGTGCCCAGCCCGAAGGCCACCGCCGAAATGCGCTCCACGTTGATGCCGGCCAGCCGGGCGGCCTCGTAGTTCAGGCTCACCGCCCGGATGGCCTTACCGGCGTACGTTTGCGACATGAACCAGGCCAGCACGGCCAGCGCCGCGAGCCCGGCGGCGAAGACGATCAACCGCGTCACCGCCAGGCTCAGAAAGCCGAGCTTGAGACTCAAATAGGTATAAGGGGTGATGATCGACTGGTCCTCGTTGCCCCAGATCAGATAAGCAATGTTCTGGAGCACCAGCCACAGGCCGAACAGCAGCAGCAGGGACACGATGGCCGCGCTGCGGGCGATGCGCCGCACCACGAAGATATACAGCACCACACCGAAGGCGACGAACAGCGGCAGCACGACCAACGAACCCAACAGCGGGTCCAGCTTGAAGGCGCGGTTCAGCGTCAGCGTGACGAAAGCGCCGAACATCATCGTGCCGGCGTGGCTGAGGTTGATCAGGCGCATCACGCCATAGATGAGGGCCAGGCCGTACGACATCACGGCATACAGCCCGGCCGTCAGGACGGCGCCAACCAGGACGCCGAGAAGGTCAGGGGCGGAGTAGTGCGGCAGCCCTGGGCCCTACTTCTTCCAGGGCACTACCGCCGGTTTGAAGCCCGGCATGTCCTTGGGCCAGACGATCTCCACGCCATTATTGGCGGTGTTCTGGACCATCAGGTACGGCGTGGTTGGCCGGCCGTCCTCCAGGAATTTGACGGTCCCGCCCGGCAGGAGCGAGTCCTTGTACTCCAGGCTGGCCAGCGCGTCGCGGACCTTCGGACCATCCAGCGTGCCGGCCTTGCTGATGCCGGCGAACATCACCTTGGCCGTGTCGTAGGCCAGCGCCTGGTACCAGTCCGGCGTGGCGTTGTACTTGGCCTTGTAGTCGGCCGTGAACTTCTGCGAGCGCGCATCCGACATGATCGGCGACCACCACAGCCCGGCCACGATGCCGTCCGCGGCCGGCCCCAACGCCTCTCGGCCCCGCTGGTCCGGCCCGCGCGCGCCGTAGCTCACCACCTTGTGGCTGAGGCCCTGCTGCGTGTACTGGCGGTGCATGGTGATGTAGTCGTTCAGGTGTGCGTCGGACAGGAAGATGTCGGCGTTGGAGCTCTTCACCTGGGTCAGGAGCGGCGTGAAGTCAGTGCCGTTGAGCTCGAAGGACTGGTCGAGCACGACATTGAAGTAGCCTTGGTTGGTCTTCACCCAGTCCTGGACGCCCTTCTGATAGTCCTTGCCGTGGTCGGTGTTCTCCCACACCAGGGCGATCTTGCTGGGCTTGGTCAGATGGCCCTGATCGACCTCGTTCTTGAGGAAGTCCATGGTGATGGTGCCTAGCTTGTCGATCGTCTGGAGGGTCCCGAAGATGTACTTGTAGCCGCGGCTGAAGATGGCCGAGGCGGCGCCGCCGCCCTCGACCATCGGGATCTTGTACTGGTCGGGAACGGCGGACTGGGCCTGGACGAGCGGCGTGTCGTAGCCGCCCAGCAGCTCGTTGACCTTGTCCTGGGTGACCAGCTTCTCTACCAGGGCGCGGCTTTTCGTGCCGTCGGTGCCATCGTCATACAGCGTGAGGCCGACGCGCAGCTTCTTGCCGCCGACGTCGATGCCGCCCGCCGCGTTGGCCTCATTGATGGCCATCTCATAACCCTGCTGGAAGTACTTACCGGGCGCGGCCTGGGCGCCCGTCAGCGGCAGCACAGCGCCGAGCTTGAGGTCGGCGCCGGGGACGCCAACCGTGCTGGCCCCGCCGCTGGCGGCAGGCTTGGCGCTGGCGCTGGCCGCCGGCTTAGCCGAGCCGCTGGCGGCCGGCTTCGCGCTGGCAGCTCCGGACGCGGCGGGCGCCCCCGCGCTGGCCGCGGTGCTGGGTTTAGCCGGCGGAGCGCCGGCAGGACCGGTAGTGGCGCCGGGCGCCCCGGCGGGCGCGCCTCCGCCGCAGGCTGCAAGGATAAGGCCGAACACTGCAGCCGTCGAGATGATCCTACGCATGACTGAACTCCCTATTCGGTTGCTTGAGCGTGATCGTACGCCATCGCGGCGTACACTCAACGCTGAGGGAAACAATGGTTGAACGAACGCTCATCGAGCTGCGCGTCAACGGCGAGACGCGAACAGTCGCCGCGCCCGAGCACCGCAGCCTGCTGGAGATCCTGCGCGAGGATCTGAACCTTACGGGCACGAAGCACGGCTGCGAGCTGGGCGAGTGCGGCGCGTGCACCGTCCTGGTGGACGGCAAGCCCATGCTGTCCTGCCTGCTGCTGCCCGGCCAGGTGCTGGGCCGCGAGATCGAAACCATCGAGGGCATGGCCGAGGAGGGCAAGCTGCACCCGCTGCAGAAGGCCTTCGCCGAGTTCGGGCCGGTGCAGTGCGGGTACTGCATCCCCGGCATTCTGCTGACGGCCAAGCATCTGCTGGAGCGCACGCTCGATCCCTCGGAGCGCGAGATCCGCGAGGCGCTCGCGGGCAATCTGTGCCGCTGCACGGGGTACCAGAAGATCGTGGACGCGGTCCAGATGGCCGCGCGGGATCTGCGCATGGAGGCGGCCAAGGATGTTGGCGCGCTTGGCGGCCGGCGCGGCGAGGTCCTTCGGCCTGCGGCCTCAGGATGACACAAGCTTTTTTCACATGGCTATAGACACCAGAGCCCCAGAGCTGTTCACCATCGGCAAGCGCCTGCCGAAAATCGACGCCTGGGCCAAAGTGGCCGGCACGGCCCGCTTCGTGGACGACATCCAGCTGCCGCGAATGGCCTACGGACGGCTGCTGCGCAGCCCCCATCCCCATGCGCGCATTCTGCACGTCGATGCCAGCAAGGCGGAGGCGGTCCCCGGCGTGGTGGCCGTGGCCACGGGCCAGGACCTGCCGCGCATGTGGGGCATCATGCCGACGACCATCGACGAGTACCCCCTGGCTGTGGACAAAGTCCGCTACGTGGGCGATCCCGTTGCCGCGGTGGCCGCGCTGGACGAAGAGACGGCCGAGGCCGCCTGCAACCTGATCGAGGTCGCGTACGAGGTGCTCGAGCCGATCATGTCCATCGAAGCCGCGCTGGACGAGTCCAAGCCCAAGGTCCATGAGGACAAGTCCAAGCGCGCCAACATCATGAAAGAGGTCCATCTCGAGTTCGGCGACCTGGACAAGGCCTTCGCCGAGTCGGACCTGGTCATGGAGGGCGAGTACTGGTTCGAGGGCAGCAACCATGTGCCCATCGAGACCCACGGCGCCGTGGCCGAGTGGAGCCCCGACGGCAAGGTGACCTTGTGGACGTCGACGCAGGTGGTGCACTACATCCACCGCGAGGTCGCCAAGGTCTTCCAGCTGCCGCTCAGCCATGTGCGCATCATCGCGCCGCCGGTGGGCGGCGGCTTCGGCGGCAAATGCGACCCCTTCGCCCATGAAGCGGCGGCCATCCTGCTCGCTAAGAAGAGCGGCCGCCCGGTCAAGATCACGCTCGACCGCGAGGAGGTCTTCTACGCCCATCGCGGCCGGCACCCGGTGAAGATCAAGCTCAAGACCGGCGTGGACGCCGAGGGCAACATCAAGGCCCTGCACTCGCGGACGCAGCTCGATGGCGGCGGCTACGCCAGCTACGGCATCGCCACCACGTTCTACACCGGCTGCCTGATCCCCACCACATACAAGACTGACAACTTCCGCTTCGACAGCATGCGGCTGTACACCAACAAGCCGGCCTGCGGCCCCAAGCGCGGCCACGGCTCGACCCAGCCGCGCTTCGCGGTCGAGGTCCAGCTCGACAAGATTGCCGAGAAGCTCGGCAAGGACCCGGCCGAGCTGCGCAAGCAGATCGCCATCGAACCGTGGACCAAGACCGTGAGCGGGTTTCAGATCACGACCTGCGGCCTGGTGGAGACCATCGACCGCGCCGTCGAGGCCTCCGGCTGGAAGCACAAGTTCCGTCAGCTACCGTTCGGGCATGGCATCGGAATCGCCTCCAGCGCTTACATGAGCGGCGCCGGCACGGCCATCTACTGGAACGACATGCCGCATACCGGCGTGCAGATGAAGATCGACCGGGGCGGCGGCGTAGCGGTGTTCTGCGGCGTGGCCGACATCGGCCAAGGCTGCGACTCGACCCTGGCGTACATCGCCGCCGAGGAGCTGGGCATCGACGTCTCGGACGTGCGTGTCCTCAGCGGCGACAGCGACCTCACGCCCGTGGATCTCGGGAGCTACTCCAGCCGGGTCACGCTGATGGCCGGAAACGCGTGCCGCGAGGCCGCCCAGAAGCTGCGCAAGCTGCTGTTCGAGGCCGCCGCGGAGTACCTGGAGCTGCCGGTGGAGCGCCTGGCTGCCGCCTGGCGGCGCATCTTCGATATCGAGAACCCGGACCACTACATCGACTTCGATCAGGCCGTCTGGAAGGCGGAAGCGAAGCACGGCACGCTCGGGTCCGTAGGCAGCTACACGCCGCCCAAGAACGCGCCCGACTACCGCGGCGGCACGGTCGGGATCACGCCCGCGTACAGCTACACCACCGGGGTGGTCGAATTGCACGTCGACGTCGACACCGGGCAGATCGCGATCGACAAGGCGTGGGCGGCGCACGACCTCGGCAAGGCGCTCAACCCGGTCAACGCCGAGGCCCAGATCGAGGGCTGCGTCTACATGGGCCTGGCGGAGGGCCTGGGCGAGGAGCAGATCTTTCGCGGCGGCCTGCATAAGAAACCGTCGCTGCTGGACTACAAGATCCCGACCTTCCTGGAGATGCCGCCCATCGAAGTCATCCTGGTGGAGACGGACGACCCCAACGGGCCGTACGGCGCCAAGGAAGCCGGCGAGGGCCCGCTCAACCCGTTCCCGCCGGCGTTCGCGAACGCCGTCTACGACGCTATCGGCGTTCGCTTCGACAAAGTGCCGATTACGCCGACGGACGTCCTGAAAGCCTTGAGGCGCCGTGCTTAGGCTGCCCATCTTCAAGTACCACCGGCCCGGCACTCTCGACGAGGCGCTGGAGCTGCTGGCCGAGCTTCAGCCCGAGGCCATGCTGGTGGCCGGCGGCACCGACCTGCTGCCGAACATGAAGCGCAAGCTGTTCACGCCCAAGCACGTGATTGGCATCGGCCATCTGCCCGAACTGAACTACGTCCGGACCAACGGCGGCGGCTGGCACATCGGGGCGGGGGCGCCGCTAGAGAGGCTTGAGTACGACGCGGCGCTCGGCAGCGCTTACCCGGCGCTGGTCAAGGCCGTAGCCTCGATCTCGACGCCCCAGCTGCGCAACATGGGCACCATTGGCGGCAACCTGTGCCTCGACACGCGCTGCAACTACTACAACCAGAGCTTCTTCTGGCGGCAGGCGCTGGGCTTCTGTATGAAAAAGGATGCGACGGTCTGCCGGGTGGCGCTCAGCAGCCCGATCTGCCTGGCCGCCCATTCAGCCGATACCGCGCCCGTCCTGACGGTGCTCGATGCGACCGTGAGCATCCGCGGCGCCAAGCGCCAGCGCCAGGTCAAGTTGGCGGACCTGTACGACAACGACGGCATGCGCTTCCTCAAGCTCGAGTGCGACGAGATCCTGACGGATATCCACGTTCCCGCGACGGACGGCTGGCGGGCTTCCTATTGGAAGCTGCGCGACCGCGAGTCGTTCGACTTTCCCATTGCCGGAGTGGCGGTCGCCCTCAAGCTCGACGGCGACACCGTGGCGGACGTGCGGACGGCCACAACCGGCATGTTCTCGGCGCCGCTACCGCTGCGCTCGGTGGAGGCTGCGCTGCGCGGCCAGCGGCTCACAGACGAGCTGATCGAGGCCGCCGCCGAGGCGGGCTACAAGGAAGCCCACCCAGTGGACAACACTTCGGGCACCATCGTGCAGCGCAAGAACACCGTGCGGGTGTTCATCCGCCGGGCTCTCCAGGAGTTGGCTCCGCCAGCATCTCGATAACGCTCGGCCGGAAACCGCAAGAAACGAACAGCCTCTGCGCGGCCGTATTCCGGGCGCTGGTGTCCAGCCGCACTTGCTTCACTCCGGCTTGCCAGAAGCGCTGCAGCGCTGCGAGCACTAGCCCCCGGGCGATGCCCTTCCGCCGCCGCTCCGGCTCAACCCACAGGTCGTGGAGCATGCCATATCGGCCGGTGCGGTACATGCGGTACTCCTCCTGCACCTGGCCAAGAACGAAGCCGGCGATCGCGCCGTCGATTTCGGCCACCAGGAAGGCGCCAGAAGCGCTGCCGGCGAGCCGGCGCATCCAGTCCGCATAGCGGAGGTGCGCGTCCCGGACCGCACCAAAGCGGGCCTCGTCCAGCTCCTCATGGAAGGCAATGGTCCTGGCCACCAGGGGGAGCACGGCGGGGATGTCCTCAACGGTCCCAGGGCGGATGATCACTGATGTAGGCTAGCGCCCATGCGCATCGCGTTCGTTGGGACCGGGATCATGGGTGCGCCGATGGCTGCCAACCTGCTCCGGGCCGGCTTCGCCGTAACCGTCTGGAACCGGACGGCGGCCAAGGCTGCCGAACTGGCCAGCGCCGGCGCGCGGCAGGTCTCCCGGCTCGCCCAAGCGGCCGAAGGCGCCGATTCCGTGCACGTGTGCCTGAAGGACCCGGCCGCGGTGGAGGCGGTGCTGTTCGAGGGTGGGCTGATGGAAGCGATGCAACGCGGCCAGCTCCTGGTTGACCACGGCACAACAGGCCTGGCGGTCACCAGGCGCGTGGCTGCGGCCTGCGCCGAGCGCGGCATCGATTTTCTCGACGCACCGATCAGCGGCGGCGTCGAAGGCGCGCGCGACGCGACGCTGGCCATCATGGCCGGCGGCGAGCGCGCCGTCTTCGAGCGCGCCCGGCCCGCCCTGGAGGCCATGGGCAAGACGGTGCGCTACGTGGGCCCGGCCGGCGGCGGCCAGGCCCTCAAGCTGGCCAACCAACTGCTGGTCATCGTGCACCAATTTGCCGCGGCGGAGGCGTTCGCCTTCGCCTCCAAAGCCGGGGTGGACGGGCGCGTCTTCGGCGAGATCATCCTCAACGCCTGGGGCCGCAGCTTCATGCTGGAGCGCAGCCTGCCTGGCTTCTTCGAGCGCGATCACGCGCCCGGGCGGGCCAGTCTCAATACGCTGCTCAAAGATGGGGGGCTGATCGCCGACAGCGCGGCCGAGCTGGATCAACCAGCGCCAGTCTTCCAAGCTGCCAGGGCGCTGCTCGCACAGGCAGTCGAGCGCGGATTCGGAGCCGACGACATCACCGCCGCGCTGGAGATGTACCTCTAAGCGCGGCCGAGGAGCCGGAGCGCGTTCTCGCGCTCGATCTTGGCCTTTACGTGGGGCGACGCGCCAATCCTGTCCAGCTCCTTCATAACGTGCAGGACGCCATCCTCCGGAAGGGTCAACGGGTAGTCGCCGCCAAGCACGATCACGTCCTCGCCGGCCAGCTCCATCACCAGCCGCATCAGCGGCCCGTCCTGGGAGTGGGTGTCCAGCCAGATCCGGCCGAGATACTCCTCCAGCGCGTGCTCGGCCCAGTCCGGCACGGGCCGGCCCGCCCTCGAAGCCATGAGGTGCTGCTGCTTGCGATGGAAGTCCCAGCGCGCGCAGCAAGCATGGGCGAACCCGCCCAGCTGGCAGAACATGAAGCGCACGTCCGGCCAGCGGTCGAACGTCCTGCTGAAGATCATCCGCAGGATGCACAGCGCGTCATCCAGCAGGAATCCGACGCCGGCCTCGAGCACGTTGTTATCCAGCCGGAGGGTGTCGACCCAACTGCGAGCCACCAGGCTGGGATGCACGAGCACCGGCACGTCATGGTCGCGGGCGACCTCCCACAACGGCTCAAAGGCGGCATCGTCGAGAGCCACGCCCTCATAGCTGGCGACCAGACCAATGGCGCCGATGTGCGGCAGCCCGAGGGAGCGGTCGAGCTGGGCCACCTCGTCTTTGCCGCCGAAAGGATCGACCACGGCCGCGCCAAGGAAACGTCCCTCCGCGCGTTCCAGGTCGGTCGAGAGCGAGCGGTTGTAGGCCTCAGTCGCACCCGGACCGGCGCCACGGATGCCCGGCAGCGTGCCGGCAATGGGGATGATCACGCCCAGCTCGACCTCAGTCTGGTCCATGACTTCGGTCAGCGCCTTCAAGTCGTGCCAGGCCGGGCGCGAGGCCACGAACCCCCGGATGGGCACGTGCGCGCCGGTCGTGCCCTGGTGCGCCAGCAGCCGCTCGGCGAACGCGGAGGCGTGATAGTGGACGTGGCAGTCGATCCGTCGCGAGGAAGCCATTCGCCCTAGGATAGCGGCGGCCGCTCCGCGACGAAGGCGATGACTGTCTCGCGCCCGAGCTCGCGGACTTCCTGCCTGGGCGGCTGAAAGCCGGCCTCCTCGAGCGCCTCGGCGATGCGCCTGACGTCGGCGTCCTTCAGGCCGTATCGGGAGGGGTCGAACGCCGAGGCTTCGGGCCGGTGCAGGCGGCCGGCCAAGACGAGCCGCCCGCCGGCTGTGAGGACGCGGTGCAGCTCGGCGAGCGCGACATCGAGCGAACGCCAGAAGTAGAGCGAATGCAGCGAGTAGGCCCTAGTGAAAGCGCCATCCGCAAACGGCAGCGCGTGAACATCGCCCAGCCGCAGCTCGACCCTGCCCGCTTGGATCGCCTGCCGGTTGCGCCGCTGCGCCTGCCGGAGCATCACTTCCGAAACCTCGACCCCAACGACGCGGCCGTCGCCGGCTTGCGCCGCGGCCAGGCTGATAGCCACACCGGGGCCGAAGCCGACCTCCAGGACGCGGTCACCAGGCCTCACGTCCACCAGCTCGACCACCCAGGCGTTGGCCTTGTTCGTCTTTGCCATGAGCCAGCCGGCAAGCTCGCCAACAAGGCCGGACGGCTTTCCGAACTGGCCTGTGAGGCGCTGCACCCATGCCGGCATGCCCAGGGCTTCGCCGCGCCAAGCCGTGCTCATGGGGTCCACGGTACAGTGTGCCGTCATGGAACTGGTAAATGCGGCGGTAATCGTCACCGGGGGGCGCGGCGGCTTGGGCAGCAGGATCTGCGAGGCCTTCCTGGCGGCAGGCTCGCGCGTGCTGGCCGTGGACGTTGTGCCGGTCGACAGCGGACGGATCATGCCCGGGGCGGCCCAGCGGCAGGCGGACACGGCCAGCGCGGAAGGCGTTCGGGCCATGGTCGATGCAGCTCTCGCGGAGTTCGAAGCCATCGACGTGCTGGTCAACAACGCCGGCATCAACCAATGGGTCGAGTTCACCGATCTGGAGGGCATGACCGACGAGCTTTGGGGCCGCATCCTGGCCACGAACCTCACCGGGCCTTGGCTGTGCGCGAAGGCCGTCGCGCCCGTTATGCAACGCCAGCAGCGGGGCCGCATCGTCAGCGTGGCCTCCATCGCCGGCCTGCGGCCCTCCGGCAGCTCGATCGCTTACTGCATCGCCAAGGCCGGAGTCATCCACCTGACACGCTGCCTGGCGGTTGCGCTGGCGCCGCATGTGCTGGTCAACGCCGTGGCACCAGGCCTGATGGAGGGCACCGGCATGACAGTGAACCTCTCCCAGGAGTTCATCGACGCCACCAAGCAAGTGTCGGTGCTCGGCCGTTCGGCCAAGCTCGAGGACGTAGCGGCGCAGATTGTGGCCTTCGCCCGCAGTGACACGATCACTGGCCAGACCGTGCCCGTGGACGCGGGGGTAGTCTTTCACTGACTCCTTGTGGCCAGCCGGCGGAGCTCTGCGACCCCATCCACGGCTGGAAGGACTACGCCGCCGAGGTGCAGAAGCGCAGCCTGTACGTCGGTCTGAAGCCATTGACCTAGCAGGCCGCAAAGGCGTATCCTGCGCGAATGACAGCCCGCCTGCTGGCGCTCGTGCTCGCCAGTTGGGTGCTGGCCGGCTGTTCGCAAGCGCCTCAAGGCACTCAGGTCGTGCCGGCCACGCCTGTGCCGGTGCGCGCGGCGAGCGTGAGTCCAAGCCCTACCGCGCTGTCGGAAATCAAGGTCTACGTCACCGGCGCCGTCGCCCGCCCGGGCGTGTACTCGCTGGCGCCGGATAGCCGCATCGAGGACGCGATTGCCGCCGCCGGCGGATTCGTGGCGGGGGCGGACGCGCCGCGAGTGAACCTGGCGGCCCGCGTTCGCGACGAGGACGAGATCTTCGTACCCAGGGTGGGCGAGGCCATCCCAAATCTGGTGGCGGCGCAGCTGAACGTGAACACGGCATCGGCCGCGCAGCTGCGGGACGGACTAGGCATATCATCGACGCTGGCCAGCCGGATCGTGTCGTACCGGCGGCAGCACGGGCCCTTCAGATCGGTTGACGACCTGCGGCAAGTGCCGGTACCCGAGGACCAGCTCAGCCGCATCCGCAGCCAGATCACGGCCCGCTAGCGCTGCGTGGCCGGCAGGAGTGACCCACGGCGAGCACGGGCCGCGCCGGGAATAGACGAAGCCCGGCCGTCGCCGCGCGCGGCCCCTGATAGCGGCAGCCTAAGCCAGGGCGCTGGAACGCCGCCGGATGGCATCCCGGCCACGGTGTCGCGAAGCGGGCCGGCGCCGGCCGTCGAGAAACGGGCGAAGAATGCTCCGGCGGCCGGCCATGGCGTCGCGTCAACGCTGCTTTCATGTGCCGTGCTGGCTGCGACCGTTGGCTTGCTGGCGGGCGCCGCGACGACGGATCTGCCAGAGATCCTCCCTGGCGCGATCACCCTTGCAGGGCTCTGGGCCGTTGTGGCCGCCGTTTTGTGGCGCGCTCGATCCCGAGCCGGCGGCGCCGCCGCTCTGCTGGCCATCGCCACGGCCGCGGCAGTCGTTGGCGCCTGGCGGATGCGGGAGGCTGAGGCGACGCTCTTGCGGGGCCGCGCTCAGGTAGCGCGTCTCGCCGGGCCGCTGCAGATTCGCGGGCTTGTCGCCGACGACCCCATCCCGCGACAGCGAATCACAAGCATCACCCTCTCGGATGTGATTGTGCGGACGGGGGAGGGCTGGGAGCCGCTCGGCGCCCGTGTGCTGCTGAGCGTGCCGCACTGGCCGGAGCACGACTACGGCGAATATCTGCAAGTGACCGGCCGGCTCAAGCCGCTGGCTGGCGATGGCGCCATCGAGGCGCTTGGGCGCCAAGGCGTGCTGGCATCCATGAGTTACCCGCGGGTCGCCTACCTGGCCAACCCACAGGCAAACCCGGTGCTCGTCGCCATCTCGCGCCTCAGGCAGCGGCTTGGCGAGACCATCGACCGCACTCTTCCCGACCCGGCCTCCTCCACGCTCAAGGCCACGATCCTCGGCCTGAGCAGCGCGCTCCCCAAGGACGAGCAGGAGGCCCTGGTGAACACCGGCACGGTGCACCTGATCGTGATCTCCGGGTTCAAGCTGACTCTCATCGCCGCGTCGCTGCAGGCGCTGGGGATGTTCGTGCTGCGGCGCACCACGTCGCGCATGTGGGCACGCATGGTGATCTCGGCGGCGGTGCTGGCCACGATTGCCGGCTACACGCTCCTGAGCGGCGCTACGCCCTCGGCGGTTCGCGCCGCGATCATGGCCGGGCTTGTCGTCACCGCCGCCATAGCCGGGCGCCCTCACGATCAGCTGACTGCGTTGGGGCTTTCGGTGCTGGCCATGGTCGGCGCACGGCCGCTGCTCCTCGAGGATGGCGGCCTGCAGCTGTCTGCGCTGTCGGTTCTCGGAATCGTCCTGCTGGCGGAGCCGCTCTCGGCTCGTCTCCGACGCCCGATCCAGAGCTGGCCCGAGACGCCCCGGCTGGCCGGCTTCGCGCTGGCAGAAGCGATCGGCGCCTCGGCGGGGGCGACGTTGTTCGTCCTGCCGGTGCTTGCCGCCAGCTTCCACGTCGTGAGCCTGGTGTCGCCGCTGGCCAACCTGCTGGGCATGCCGCTGCTGTGGCCCATCATGGTGTTCGGTGGCCTGGGTGCGCTGCTGGGCAGCGCCTGGCTGCCGGCGGGCGCGCTGCTCCTGTGGCCGGCGTGGGCCTTCACCAGCCTGCTCCAGACACTGGTGCGCTGGACGGCATCCTTGCCGTATGCCGCGCTGGCCGTTGACGGGATGGCGCCGGAGGCCATCGCGACCTACTATGCCGGCCTGCTGACGCTCACCTGGCTGCTGCGCCGGCTGCGGGCATCTCAGGAGCGCGCTCGGAGCAAGCCAGCGCGAAGGCTTGCCTGGGCGGCAATGCTGGCAGGAGCCGCCGCCGTGACAGGCGCTTCGGTCGTCAGCACTAGGCCACCAGACAGCCTGCGAGTCACGTTTCTGGCCGTGCCCGGCCAGGCAGCGCTGATCCAGACCGCGGACGGCAAGAAGATCCTGGTCGACGGCGGCGAGAGCAGCGCCGATCTGCTGCGGCAGCTCGGCTCACTGCTGCCGCCCTGGGACCGCACACTCGACCTGGTCATCGTGACAAGCTCACGAGCGGACCACGTGGGTGCGCTCGCGGAAGTTTTCCGGCGCTACGAGGTGAGGACGGTCGTCCAGCCAGCGGGCGAGGCGCCGGCGTTCGCGGTTCGGCGGCTCTCAGCCGCGCCCACCAGCCCGGACGTCGTCGAGCTCGGCGAGGACGTTCGTCTTCTGCGCTCACGCGAGGGCTGGTGGATCGAGCAGGGTGAGACCGGCGTGCTCTTCGGGGACCGCAGCTTCGAGGTAAGCGCGCCTGACGGACGCTGGCGCATCTGGCCTATGACGCGCGGAAGCGCTGCGCGCCTTGAAGGCGATCTGCTGCTGGCGGAAACCGGCAATGTGGTGGTCACCTTCTCCCGGTAGACTCACGCCGTGATCTACCTCTTCCACGGCGAGGACGACCTCTCGCGCCGGGAAGCCGTCAAGGCCCTCCTGCCGTCGCCGGGGTCTGACGAGTACCTGGAGGTGAGCATGTTCGAGGGCGCCGCCGACGTGCAGGAGATCATTCAGGCGTGCAACACCCTCCCGTTTCTCACAGGCAAGCGCTACGTGCTGCTGCGCAACTTCATAGCCGCAAACACGAAGCGAGGGCGGAGCGCCGAGGAAGAGGAAGAGCCCCTGCCCGCCGACTCTGAGCAAGCCCCTGCCGGCAAGCGGCCGCCGCAAGCCCTGCGCGACTACGTGCCGAGCCTGCCCGAGACGACCGAGCTCATCCTCGAAGAGAGGGGCAAGGCGCCCGCCAACAGCGTGCTGGTCAAGTACGTCAAAGCCAACGGTCAGGAGCGCGAGTTCCAGCCCCTTCAGGGCGCCGAGCTGTCGCGCTGGGTCCACGCCCAGTTCGAGACCCGCCAGACGCCGGTCCACCCGCTGGCGGTGCAGACGCTGATGGCCTTCGTCGGCTCCGATCTGCTGCAGCTCGAGCGCGAGATCGACAAGCTGTGCGCTTATGCCAACGGCGAGCAGGTCACCCAGCAAGACGTGGCCGAGATGGTCGCCTCGGCCGAGGAAACCAAGGTTTGGGACATGATCGACGCCGCCGCCTTGGGGCGGCCCGAGCAGGCGCTGGCGCAGCTTCGCCGCCTTCTAGCCGACAGCGCCAACCCGCCGCTGCGGACGCTCGGCGCCATCACGAACCGCTTCCGAACCATGATCATGATCAAAGAGCTCGCCGATCAGCGGCTGCCGGATATCGCCATCGCCCGCCAGACCGGGCTTCAGGACTGGTCGGTGCGGAACACGAGGCCGCTGACGCGGCAGTTCACGCTGGATCAACTGAAGCAGATCTACGAGCGGCTGCTCGAGACGGACATCACTCTCAAGCGAAGCCCACTGGACGAGAAGCTCACGCTGGAGCTGCTGGTCCTGGATGTCGCAACGAGAAACCTCGAGCGGCGGCGCGCTGCGCCGCCGCTGGAGGAGTTAACCGGCTAGAACGGCCTGGTTGAACTTCTTCATCAGGCGGGAAAGGCGGCGCGAGGCGTTGTTCCGATGAATCACACCGTGGCTGACGGCAGTGTCCAGCGCTTTCTGCGCCCGGATAATGGCCGCGTCGGATGCATCTACATCATCCTGGATCGCGCGCACGGCGCCGCTCAGCAGCGTTTTGACCGCGGACTTGGTGGCGCGGTTGCGCTCGGTATTGCGGCGCATCTCCTTGGCGCGCTTCTCGGCGTTCTTGCCTTTCCCTTTGGGCATACAGCGCGAAACTATAACACCCGATTCAGCGGTGGTAGCCCACCAGCTCCGTGTAGCCGACACCGCGCACGGGCCGGCCAGCCTTCGTGCCGGTGATGCGCACGTCGCCTTCCCAATAGGTAACCCCGGTGCTTTCCCCTGTTCGCAGCTCCTGATCGAGCACCGTCGGCGTGAGGACCACAACCGCGTCGCCGACGCGCACCTCCCAGCCCGACGGGTACTCGATATCGCTGGCCGGGCTCCTCCAGGAACCCAGGGAACGCTGGGCGAAGCTGTCCGGCGGCAGGACGGTGGACGAGCCATCTGGCGCGACATAGGTGCCGTACGGCAGGCTGGGCTTGCCGCCAGCGTCCCGCAGGAAGAACAGCATGTACTCGGACTCATCGTCAAGCTGGATGGCGAACCAGTCCCAACCGCCGCCGCCAGAGACGAAGTTGCCCCACTGGTGGTCCATCCAGGCGAGACCGCTAACCGGGACCTGCTGGCCATGGTCGTGGACCGAACCAGCGACCTGCAGGCGCGTGCGGGAGTAGTAATAGGAGTCTCCGGCCGGGCCGAAGGAGATGATGCCCGTGCCGTCGTGCAGGACGGCAGGCTTGAGAGAGCTCAGCTCGAGATCGATGGCGTAGCCGGGCATGTCGGCCTTGAGGTGGTCGTGCCCGCCGCCTCCTTTCATGCTCCACCCGCTGAGGTTCAGATCGAAGCCACGCCCGGCGTGGACTTGCTTGCCGGTCTCGGTGCGCTCGTGGAACTGGAACTGACCGCGCGTGTTGTCGGTGATGGCGAAGTGGGCGGCGTAGCCAGGCGGGTCGTCGCGGCGGTTGGCCTGGAAGATGACCAGCTCGAAGCCATAAGTGCGGCCTTCGGCCGCTTGCAGGTGGCCGGTGTAGTACCACCACTCGGTGAGATCGCGGTGGGGCCCGTCATCGGCCGGCAGGTTGACGGGCGGGAGCTGAGCGCGCACCTCGCCGCCTTGCGACGGAGGGGCCAGGACCGCGGGGTCGACAGGCGCCGCGCGGGCGCACGACGTCAGAAGAAGAGCGACGCCCAGCGCCAAGCGCTTCATGCGGCAGGCTTCCGTTCGGGGGCGAGCCTCCGACCGGGGGACGTTTCGAACCTTCGGTTCGCCCACCCACTCGCCCCAGGCCACCAGTTCCAATCGCCAAGGAGCCGCATCGTTGCCGGCACCAGCAGCGCCCGCACGATGGTCGCATCCACGGCCACCGCCACAGCCACCCCCAGGCCGAGCGCCTTGATCAGCACGATGTCCGCTGTCACGAACGACAGGCTGACGCAGACGACGATCAGCGCCGCGCTGGTGATGATCTTGCCGCTGCTCTGCAGCCCTTCGGCCACCGAGCGGGCGTTCTCGCCCGTGACGTCGTACGCCTCTTTGATGCGGCTCAGCAGGAACACCTCGTAGTCCATGCTCAGCCCAAACAGGGTGCAGAACATGATGATCGGCAGCGAGGCCTCCACGAAGCCGAGCGGTTCGAAGTGCAGCAGCCCTGCCAGGTGTCCCTCCTGGAACACCCACACCAGCGCGCCATAGGACGCCACCAGCGAGAGCGCGTTCATGACCAGCGCCTTCAGCGGCAGCACCGCCGAACGGAACAGAATCAGCAGCAGTACGTATGTCGTGATGGCGATGAACGCGATGGCCCGCGGAAACTCGGTGTACAGGCGAGCAACGACGTCCGACACCTCCGCGGCGCCGCCGTCGACTTGGACGTCGAAGATGGGATACTGGTGTGCCAGCTGCCGCACCTCCGCCACGATGCCCCGCGACTCGTCCGACAGAGGCGGGTATTTGCTCACGACCTCCAGCACCGCCGTTCGCTCGCGCGTCGTGGCTTTGGCGATGGCTGCGCCGTAAAGATCGGGAATTCGCTGAGGATCGGCGTACAGGAGCTGGTACTGGGCTTTCGTCAGTCGCGGATCGACAGTCACGACGCTGTCGATGCGCGCGATGCGCGGATCGCGCGAGAGCTGCTGGGCGAAGTCGTAGAGCCGGCCGACGTTGTCGGCGCCGAGGATGGGCTCACGGGCCTTGATCACCACCACCACCGGATCGAGGGCGCCCGGGCCGAAGCTCTGCTTCAGCAGATCGAAACCCTGCCGAGACGGCACGCTGGTGGGCAGGATGGAGGCGTCCGGCGAGCTGAGATCGATGTTCTGGATGGGCCAGCCAAGCAGGAGCAGCACGGCCAGGACGGGCAGCGCGACCTGGACCGGCCGGCGCATCACCCAGTAGGCCAGCCTGTGCCAGAAGGCGCCGATCTCGGCTGAGGGCATGGGCAGAGAGAGGGCGTTCACTCGGGGGCCGAGGACGCCCAGCCCCGCCGGCAGCAGCGTCATGGCGGCGATAACGGTCATGAGCACGACGATCGAGCCGCCAATGCCTATCGTCCGCAGGATCATGAAGTCGAAGCTGATCAGCGCGAGCAGGCCAACGCACACGGTCAGTCCGGAGAAGAACACCGCTCGGCCCGAGGTCGCCAAAGTCACAGCGACGGCGTCTTCGACGGGCCGGCGCCGGATCTCTTCGCGGAACCGGTTCGTCATGAACAGGGCATAGTCGACGCCGAGACCGAGGCCTAACATGGTGGTGACGTTGAGCACGAAAATGGACATGGAGGTGAGCTGCGCCAGGAGCGCGATCAAGGCCAGCGTCACCAGCACCGCGGCGCCGCCGACGACCAGCGGCACGCCCGCGGCAATCACGGACCCGAACACCAGAATCAGCACCAGCGCCGCGATGGGGAACGCGACTGTCTCAGCGCGGCGAAGATCGCTGGAAGTCAACTTCACGATGTCGGCGTAGAAGACCGGGCCGCCAGCGACCGTCATCGTCAGATCCGGCGGCTGATGGATGACCCGCTCGATGGCCGGCAGCTGGTTGGGCGCCTCCTCGGGCCGGTAGCTCAGGACCACCTGCTCGAAGGCGGTGTGGCCGTCTGGCGATACCTGTCGGGCGTTGTATGTGTGCAGCACCACTCGCTGGACGCCAGCCATCTGTTCTACGTCCCGCAGCGAGTCGCGCACCTGCTGGATGAAGGCCTGGTCGTCAGCCCGCAGCGTTGGGCTGGAGTAGACCACCACGATAGCCGAGAGGTTCTGGCCCATATCACGCTGCAGCGTCTCGCGGGCCTGGGCAGATTCGGTCGCCGGGCTTGAGAAGCCGCCGACCTTCAGATAACCGGCTACTCGGACGAACCACGGCGCCGAGATGAGCACCGCCAGCAGCCACACGCCCACGACCCACCAGCGCCGCCGGTACATGAGCAGCCCCAGGCGTGCGAAGGCGTTAGTGGGCACGCATCAATTGTGGTGGAGCTACATGCCCATTTCCTTGGCCACCTTTTCCAACAGGCCGTTGTCGTAGAACTGCATAGGGTCGGCGCCCTTTGCTTTCGGGTCGCTGATGAACTCCAGCACGTTCGCCACCGCCTCCTTGGTCAGGTATGGCACCTTCTGGCTCTGCCACAGCGGCAGCATGAAGTTGTAGGCAACCTCGGCATCGTTTGCGTCGGTCTTGGTGTACTGCTCGAGGACCTTGACGATGCCGGCCTTATTCGCTGGATTGCCGAGATACGTCCAAGCTTCCAGATAGGCCTTGAGCAGCCGGTTGGCAACATCGGGCCGGTCCTTCAGGAAGGAGCGGGTGACGGTCAGCGAACCTTGTGTGTAAGGCACGCCCAGCTTCACGCCGTTGACCAGCTCGACGTAGCCTTGCTGCTCGGCCTGCGCGGTGACCGGCGGGATCAGGATGCCGCCCGCGATCAAGCTCTTACTCATGGCCGCCAAAATGGCCGGGGACGAGCCGCCGGCGGCTGCGATGTTGATCTTGCCCTCCATGCCAAGCTTACGGAGGAACAACTTGGCCGCCGTGTCGGAGGCGGCGCCGATCGAGGTCACGCCGATGGTCTGGCCCGCCAGATCCTGCACGGTCTTGTACTTCTTGTCAGCGTAGAGCGAGAAGATGGGCAAAGCGGCGCCCTCGGCGATCATCACCATGCTGCCGCCCTGGAGATTGATCGACGCCACTTCCGCGGCGCCCGACTGGGCGAACTGAATCTCGTTCGCGGTCAGCGCGGGCATGACGGTCGTGGCTTGGACACTGGTGAGGCTCACGTCCAGGCCATTCCTGGCGAACATGCCCATCTCCTTGCCCACCCACGAGGGTGCGCCGGTCGGCGAGACGGTGATGTACGCCCCCTTGAGCGCGACGGCGCCGCTGGCGGCCGGCGAGCCAGAGGTCGCCGGCTTGGCCGCCGCGCTGCCGCTCGCCGCCGGCTTTGCGCTGGCAGGCGACGCGCTCGCGGCAGCCGTAGCCGGGGTAGTCGCCGCTGGCTTGCTCGCGGCGGCGCTCGGGCTGGCCGGAGCGGCAGCGCCGCAGCCGGACAGCAACAGCAGGGCAAGGCTAACGAAGAGGGCTCGCGTGCTCATGAGGGGCTGATTATAGGGCTCGGTTCGGCGCGGCCTCATTTCCGAGGCGGCGCCCGGCGCAGTGGCCGAAGCGATTGCCCACACCTGCCGCCGGACCTACGCTACCCTAGCCCGTATGCGCCTGGCCGTGCTGTCGGACGTCCACGGCAACGTGCGGGCCCTCGAGGCCGTCCTGGCCGACATGGGCCAGGTGGATCTCGTCGTCGCCAATGGCGATCTGCTGGCCTATGGCCCCAACCCGGCCGAGACGCTGGCGGCGCTGCGTGACCTGCCGAACGCGCTGTTCGTCAGCGGCAACAACGACCGCTACCTGATCGAACGCCGCTGGGAAACGACGCCCAGCGATGGCTGGGAGGCTGAGGCCTTCGCCAACCTGCGGTGGACGGCTGAGACCATCGGCGCCGACGGCCTCGAGTTCGTCGCGAGCTGGCCCTTCGAGCAGCACATCGCCGTCGGAGACGGGGCCCTGGTCGTCCACGCCTCACCGCTGGCCGACAACATCGGCATGTTTCCCTGGACGCCGGACTCACAGCTCGGCCACATGGTCCGCCACGTCCAGGAGCCGCTGGTAGTATGCGGCCACACCCACCTGGTGATGGATCGCCGGCCGGATGGCCGGCGGATCATCAGCGACGGCAGCGCAGGCTTCCCCTTTGACCGCGACGTGCGGCCGAGCTACGTCATCCTGGACGACTCGCGCGGCCAGGTCGAGCTCGACGTGCGGCGCGTCGGCTACGACGCCGCCGCGGCCATCCGCGACCTGGAGCGGAACGATGTGCCCTTTGCCCAGGTGATCGCCTTCCAGATCCACAACGCCGCGCTCATGCCCAAGCACGAGACGGACTACGCGCGGCGCGACCTGGTGAGGTACGCCGAATAGGAGCCTCTACGGCTCCAGCATCACCTTGCCGATGACAGCATTGCGCTGCACGATGCGGTGCGCTTCGGCCGCCTCGCACAACGGCATGGTCGTGCCGATCACCGCCTTCACTTTGCCCTGAGCGGCGAGCTCGAGCGCCCGTACGGCGTCGCGCGGGGTGCCGCCGGGGCTGCCGATGATCGTCAGCCGCTTGAGGTATAGGCGCTTGACATCCAGGCTGACCGTGCCGCCGCCATGAGCGCCGGCGGTCACCAGCCGGCCCTCGAAGGCCAGGCTGTTGAACGCCCCAGGCCACAGCGTCGGGTCGGCGATGTTTTCGACCACGACGTCCGCGCCGTGACCGTCCGTAATGCGCATGACCTCTGCGGCGAGATCCTGCTTGCGGTAGTTCACGCCGAAGTCGGCGCCATTCACGACGCAGCTGTGGACGCGCTCGTCGCTGCCGGCGGCGGCAATCACATGCGCTCCGATGTGCTTGGCGATCTGGACGGCGGCGCTGCCCAGCGCGCCGGCAGCGCCCATGACCAGGATCCACTCGCCCGGCTGCAGCCGAGCCTTGTATTCGACCAGGTTGTAGGCCGTCGGGAAATGGCGGCTGACGACACTGGCCTGGGCGAAGCCCAGCCCGTCCGGGATCGACAGCGCCATGTGCGCTGGCGCGCCCACGTATTCGGCGTAGCCGCCCCAGCGGCTCACGCCCAGGTGCTGCGGCTCCTTGCAGGAAGCTTCGCGGCCGGAGAGGCAGGCCTCGCACTTGCCACAGCGAGCGGTCCCGAGCAGGGCTACTCGCTGGCCCACCCGGACATTGACCACGCCCTCGCCCACATCCGCCACGGTGCCGGCCGGATCCACGCCCAAGACGTGGGGCAGCTTGGGCCGAGTGACGTACTCGCCCGCGCGGACAATCAGATCCAGCGTGCGATTCACCGAGACCGCGCCGACCTTGACCAGCACCTCGCCGGGCCCTGGCTTCGGCGTGTCGACGTCTTCGCAGCGCAGGATCTCCGGCGGGCCGAACTCGTGCATGACGACCGCCTTCATACGCGGCTGAGCGTCTCCTCTACCCACTCGAGCATGTCCGACATGGTGCGCGAGGTGTGGCCCATGTGGCCGGCATCGTAGAAGCGCGCCGACTTGGGGCCGCCGTGCTCAAGCAGCAGGTACTGATCGGCGATCGGGAACACAGAATCGTGCAGACCGTTGACGCACAGCATGGGGGCGCATGGCTGATCCAGGACGCCCTGCTCCAACAGCGACAGTTTGGGTGCGCGCTCCAGCCAGTAATCGAAGCCGGCCCCGCCGAAGGCGCAGGCCAGCGTTTCGGCCAGCTCGAAGGGGTACTCGCCGTGCTGCGCGTGCTCGATCCACTCCGGTTGGAAGGCGTAGTGGATGGCACCGCCCTGCTCCAGCACGGCCGCGACACGATCGCGGTGCGTGTGGGCTACCTTGGCCGCCCAATAACCGCCGGTGCTGCCGCCCCAGAGCACGACACGCTTCGAATCGAGCGCCGGCTGCGCGGCGATCCAGTCGAGGACGGCATCCCACATCCGTTCGGCGTCCTCCGAACCCGGCAACGGCGCATCGGCGACGCCGGGCATGTCGATGGTGAGGCCGGAGAAGCCACGCTGCAGGAACGGCTCGATTCGGCGCTCCTCCTTGAATGAGTCGATGCCGCCCCAGGCCACAACCACCGGGAGCGGCCGATCGGATCTGGCAATGCGCGCCAGGCCGATGCTGGCGGAACCCTCGCCCGGCCGGCCTTTGAAGGGCATCTCGACGCGCTCGACCGGCGGATCCATGTAGCGGCCGGCCTTCATGAACATGTCCTGCGACTTGCGGTAGGCGTCGCGCTTGGAGGGCGAGTTCATGCATGGATAGCGAGCCACACGATAGTAGCCGTAGGCCAGCATGTAGGCGCCGCGGGCGGCCGCCCGGTCGCCGCGCTGCTCGGCCTCGCGCGCACGCTCCTCGTGAGGCGCGGCGGCCGCCATCCAGGCCGTCGCCCAGGGCTCGTACTCGTAGGTGTCGAGCTGGTCCAGGACGCGCAGGGCCTCCTCGGGAAGCGTATAGTCGAACGGGTTGCGACACTCCCGAGCGCGCTCCGCCATCAGCTTCTTGACTTCGGAATAAGGGCGGATGTGCCGCTTCATTGAATCACCACCATCTTGCGCGGGTAATGGTGCAGACGCTCGGTGCCGGTCCTGGTGATGCGCACCGTCTCGCCGAACTGGAGGCCCATGCGTTTATCGGGGGTGGTCGGCTGCGGCTGGATCGTGACAACCATGTTCTCCCGGAAGGTGAATTCACGCGGGTAGCCGCGGTCGGTTGAGCGCGTCTGCAGGATAGGCGGGTACTGGTTGGCGCCGTGCAGCAGATCGTCCAGGATGCGATAGCCGCGCTGGTCGATGACCTCCGCCGCATCCAGCACCTCGTCCACCTGTGCGCCGTCCGTTAGGACGGCCTCGATGGCCTCGTAGCAGTCCTGGGCCGCCTGGTGGAGGTGCTGCCACTCCGGCGTGGGCTCGCCCAGGAAAAAGGTGCGATGGATCTGGCCTGAGTAGCACCAGAAGGCGCCGCTAATCTCGCTGATGATCACGTCACCCTCCTGGATTTGGCGGTCGCGCTGGAACTGGTGCGGCACATAAACGTCGGGATTTTTCATATTGGTGGAAGCCATGAAGTGGATGCCGGCGTAGCCCCCGGCCTCCAGGTAGGGCATCTCGACCAGCAGCGGCAGCTCGTACTCCTTCATGCCGGGCCGGATGCCGTGCTCCAGGCGCTCGATGGAGCGATCCGTCAGCTCGGCGGCGATCTTGAAGAACTCGATCTCTTCCTCGCCGTAGACCACGCGCTGCTGCCGGAAGTGGCGGCTGAAATCGACCAGCCGGGCCTCCGGAAGGAGTGACTTCAGTTTCTCGTACTGGGAGAAGGGCAGGCCGCCGATGAGGCCGATGCAGGCCTGGGCGAGCTTGTGCTCTTTGAGCCAGTCCGCGAGAGTGACGATCGAGTCAGGGCCGGCCCAGCGTGTCTCGGGCAAGAGGGACAGCATCTCGGCCACGGGCACGTGGTTGAACAGCTGCACCAGCAGCGCCGGCTCCCCGTCGAGCGGCAGGATGACGTACCCCTCGCGGCCGCCCGGCCAGTTCGAGAGGTACGTTAGATCGGAGTTGGGCCGGCCGGAGCCATAGAGGACGGCGCACTGCAGGCCCTGCTGCTCCATGGCCTTGCGAAGCGCGGTGTGGCGCTTGGCGAGATCCTCTTTGGAGAAGCTTGGGAAGCCGTTGTGAAGGCGCACACGGTCATACATGGCGCAGTAGATAGTAGGGCAGCGAACAGAGCGGCTTCGGCCAGTGAGCTAGGCGAAAGCCGGCTCCTATCATTCGACTGTGAACCTCGACATCCGCGGCCAGGCCGCGGACCAGCAGATGGCCGCGCTGGTGGAGCAGTTCCGGCTGCTGCGCGGCCAGAACGCCACTGTCCGCGCGCTGGTGGACGCCAACCCGGCGCGGCTGTACGTCAGCATGCTCGAGAGCGGCTTTCGAGTGCGGCTGGAACAGGCGAATGGCGCGACCGTGCTCGTCCTTCAGCCCGACGGCTCGACGCCGCGGCGCCAACCTGGCGCTCACTCGTTGGTGGTCCACCACGACGGCCGCGTTTATGTCAACACCACCGACGACCGCGTGGCGGTCCTGGACGGCGCCGGCCGCAAGGTGCTGCGCCACATCCCGGTCGGGCGCGATCCCCAGCACCTCGAGCTGTCGCCTGACCACTCGCGCTTGTATGTAGCGAACTCTGGCTCGAACGACGTCTCGGTAATCGACACCCGCACCGACGCGGTAATCGCCACCGGGTCCACCGGCCGGCGGCCGCTGCTGCCGTGCGTGGCGTCCGACGGCAGCCTGTTCCTGCCCAGCGGCCCCGACCAGACCGTGACCGCCCTCGATCGCGACGGCAAGCCGCTGGCCACCTTGCCGGTGGGCGATTCCCCGCACGACATTTCCGTCAGCCCCGACGGGCGGTGGGCCTACCAGCCCAACAGCGCCAGCCATACGCTGACGGTCATCGACGTGCGCAGCCGGAGCGTGGCCGGCGAGATCCCGGCCGGCCACGGGCCTGGCCACATCGCGTTCACGCCGGACGGGCGCTTCGCGTTCGTCGCCAATACGCTTTCGGACGATCTGACCGTCGTGGACGTGGCCAGCCACGAGGCCGTCGGGACCATTCCCGCCGGTGAGGGTGCGCACATGCCGCTGCTCAGCCATGACGGCAAGCGCGGCTACGTGGCCGATTTCGTGGCCGACGACCTGGCCGTGTGGGACGTCGAGCGGCGCGAACCGCTGGCCCGCGTCGAGGTTGGCATCTACCCGCACGCTTTCGGCATCAGCGGCGACGATCGCTGGCTGGTGGTGTCCAACACCGGGGAGTCGAGCGTGTGCGTCGCCGATGCTTCCTCGATGCGAACCGTCGCCCGGCTGGACGTCGGCGGCGGACCGGGTCACGTCGACTTCGACCCGGGTGACGAGCTGGCCTTCGTCGGCTGCCAGCTCACCAACCAGGTGGCCGTCATCGACTTCCGGCGCCAGCAGCTCGTGGACCTGGTGGACGTCGGGGCGGTCGCGGCCTGAAGCCGGACACCCTCCCGCGCTGGGCGCGCCCGGCGATCACCGCCGGCCTGCTCGCTGCCGGCACCGTGCTGGCAGTGTGGACGCTCAGCCAGCCCTCCGGAGCGCAGTCCTCCCCTCAACAGCAGGCCGTTCGTTCAGCGGTGGCCGCCGCGCCGAGTGCGAACCCTGTTGGCGGACCGTCGCTCACACAGCTGGTCGAGGCCGCTAGAGCGGAGGGCACGGTTCAGGTGGGCTGGCTCGGAGAGCTCGACGATCATTGGCGCCAGAACTTCGAGACCGCGTTCAACCGGCAGTTTGGCTTTCGGCTGACTCTTCGAGCCTCGCCGGCGCCGGGTGACTCAGCAGCGCGCGAGAAACCAGCCTGGGACGTCCTGCTGAGCAGCCAGGCCGAGGCTGCCGAGCTGTCGAAGGCGGTCCGGTTGGGCACCTATAGCTGGCAGCGGCTGCTGGGCACGCCGTCGCAGGCCATCCTGTTCGACGGCGGCGCGGTGGCGTTCGCGCACCAGCCCATCCAACCGGCGTACAACACCAGGCGCACGCCCGCCGCGTCGGCGCCGAACTCGTGGGAGAGCCTGCTGGGGTCCCGCTGGACGGGGCGTATCGGCGTGAGCAGCGCGGCCGGCGTATGGGCCGGCCTGTCCTTGTCGTGGGGCGAAGACCGGACCGAGCGGTTCGTGCGGGGCCTTGCCGCGCTGCAGCCGGTTCGCGGCGCCACGGCCGATCTGCTCCAGAAGCTGGAGGATGGCGCCATCGACGTGCTCGCCGCCATCGACGACTGGTCGGTGCGCCAGCTGCGCGACCGCGGCGCTGCCGTCGCAGCCGCGAGCGTGAATCCGGTGGTGCTCGAGCCCTGGGTCGCCAGCCCTGTGAAGGACGGCGCCCATCCTAACGCGGGCGCCCTGTTCGCTGGCTTCCTGGTGACCGAGGAGGGCCAGCAGCTGTGGCAGCAGTACGCGGGCCAGAGCTCGGTCTTCATCCCCGGCCCTGCCCAGCAGAAGGCCGTCGCGGGCACGCCATACGTGGTCGCGCGCAACGACCCCGAGTCAGCGGCACGGTACGCCAGGCTGCTCGGCTATTAGGGCCAGATCCGGAAGCTAGCATTCAACCGTGCCTCTCAACCCCGAGGAGATCCGGCGCATCGTCGAGAGCACCGAGATCGTGCGCCCGCCGAAGCAGATGCTGGCCACCTTCGGCACGACGGTGGTCCAGTACTTCGTCGTGACCGAGCCCAGCTACGCCGGGTTGCCCGGCGCCGTCGAGAACGACGAGGCGGTCGTCCGCAGCGGCAAGGTGACCGCGCAGCGGCCGCAGATCGTCACGCCCTACTACCTCCTGAACCTGTTCCGCGGTTTCGAGCATGGGCAGGAATACGCGCGCTACCTGACGGAGCGGTACGGCGCCGACTCGCCCGGGCTGATGTACCGCTACGAGCAGGAGCCCGGCGACGTGGAGGTTGTCTCCGAGGCGCCAGACATGGTGGCCAAACGCATCGCCGGGCGGCTGGACAGCGAAGGCGCACACCTGGCCGCAGTGATCCGCGGCATCGACCAGTACTGGGACGTGTCGCTGGCGCACTTCATCTACGGCCTGACGGCAGGCTCGGCCATGGAGCACGCCGCCGAGCTGGGCCGGCGCGGCCTGCTGGAGCCCGACCGCGGCCTGCCGCGGGCCGCGCGCGAGCGCATCGACGCGATGTTCGCGGCCGTGGCTGGTGGCGAGCTGGACGCACCCGAGCTCAAAGCCGAGCTCGACCGGTGGGGCGTGTTCGACGAGTACGAGGACCGCTTCTTAGGGCTGTTTCGGCGGCGTTGAGCTCGGCGCCGGCGAGCTTCGCCGAGCGGGCTTGACCTCCTGGACGATCTCGTCGAGCTGAAATTCCAGGCAGCCGCAGAAGGCACAGCCGCCCAACTTCGAACCCTCATGAGCTGCGCGGCTGTGTCCGCAGGTGCACTTGCCGATCGTGACCAGCTCGCGCGGCGTCATCTCATCTGAGAGGCGAGAACGGTGCCGGGATGGCCAGCACGCTTTCCTGCCGGAGCAGGAGTTCGCTCGTCTTCGGCGGCCAAATACCCTGCCGCTGCGCCTCGGCCCGGATGCGCTGCCGCTCGGCCGCGTCCTGGTAGGCCCAGATGTGCACCCACTGGTTCAGCGGCCCCATATCGGTGTACCAGCACGCTACCAGTGGCGACAGTTTGGCCCTCGCTTCGATCAGCGGCGCCCAGCGCTCGATCATGGTCGGGATGGCGCCCGGCTGGGTGGTGTACGTCCGGATCTCGTAGATGTTGCCGAGCTGGCGCGGCTCGAGCGGCGGCGAGAATGGCGCCGGCACGAGGATCTTGGTCTGTTGTTCGAGCAGCAGGTCCGACAGGCCAGGCGGCCACCCTTCGACATTCCGCGCTTCGGCGCGGAGGCGGTCCCGCTCGCCGGCATTCTCATAGGGCCAGACGTGGATGATCTGGTTGAGCGTGCCGACCTCGGTGTGCCAGAACGCGCCCAACGGCGACAGCTTGACGCGGTTGGTCAATGCTTTGGCGAAGCGCTCCTCGGCCTCGGGCATTTTGCCCGGCTTGCAGGTGTAGGTGCGCATCTCGTAGATCATTCGCTTCTCCTCTCTGGATTGGGCACAACTATACGCCTAGTTCGTGGTCCCAAACATGCGGGCAGCACGGTCATGTACGTGTCTCGATTGTGCTTCAGCACCATTCCGGGAAAGGGCCACGTGGCTTGCGACGAGCTGACCAAGCTGGTGTCGATCATCCAGAAGGACACCGGGGCCAGGCCGCGCGTCCTGCGCACGCACTTCGGCTCGCTGGGCGAGGCCGACCTTCAGCTCGAGCAGGACGTGACCAGCATGGACGAGTTCGAGAACCAGCTGCGGACCGTCACTAACGATCCGGAGTTCCGCGCCTGGAGCGACGGCTTCTCGAAGCTGCTGCAGCGCTCGCCCAAGCGCGAGATCTTCGAAGTGGTGGCTACGGCTTAGGCGGAAACAGGGCGATGCACTTGCAGGAGTTCATGACCCAGCTCTCCAGGAACTCGCACACGGCGGGTTTGCGGCCGAGCTCGTGCATCGCGCCCACCAGGGGCATCCAGTTGAGGATCTCATGCTGGCCGGCGTCCTCGATATCGGCCAGGCTAAGGTCGCGCCACGCCGTGTAGTCGGCCGCCTTCAGCTCGCGGTAGCGCTTTCGGTCGGCTTCCACGTCGGGGTGAATCCAGTGGTTCTTCTCGGTCAGGAAGGCATGCGACCAGCTCGAAGAGCCGACGATGGCGGCCCGCCACGGGCTGGCCTCGAGCGCCCGGGCGACGGCCTGCCCGAGCTCGAAGCAGCGCGCCGGCGTGGGTGCCGGCGGGTCGGGTGAGTCGACGCTCGGCCCCAAGAGGTGATCCAGACCGCCACGGTTGCGCACGATAGAGGATCCGTAGGCGTTGATGTGAAATGGCACGATCGGGTAGGTCCATCCCGCGCGGTCGTAGTCCAGGTAGATGAGGGTGTTACGGAAGGCGTGCCCAAGCTCGGGCATGTGGTGCAGCTTGTAGGCGTAGGAGAGGTCGAAACGCTGCTCGAGCAGCCGACGCGTCAGGTAGCGGGCGGCGTCCGGGTGGCCGGGGTAACAGAAGCGCTTGTCGCTCGGCTCACCCCATACGTTCGGCTTGGGCTCGCGGCCGAGATCGGAGGCGAACGGCGTCGTCTCGAACTCCGGCATGATGTAGACCGCGAAAGGCGCGATCAGGTCTTCCCGGAAATTCTCATACTGGTCGTCGCCGAACACGACGACCACGTCAGGCCGGAACTCGTCCAGGGCGGCCCGCAGCTTTCTCACGCCGTCGATGAACTGCGCGCGGTGTTTCCTGGCAAAGGTGGCGCCGCGGTCGTCGCCCCATTCAGCGCGCATCGGCTCAGGCCAGTTCCTGGGATCCTTCAGCTCCAACGGCACGCGCTCGCTCTGGAGCGTGTCGACCAGGAAGCGGTTCATGTCGTCGTCGAGGTAGTAGAAGCCGGGGTAGTGGCTCAACCCGAGGCCCAGGATCTCGGCCATGGCGTCAGGATAGCCGGTTCTTCAGTATCGGGATGACCTCGCGTCCGAAGCGCCGGCTGGAATCCGCCAGCACATCGGGCGGAACGTCGCGGCCGTGGCCGACGATTATCAGATGGTCCAACCCAAGCTCTGCCAGGTCACGCAGGCGCTCAGCCACGCGCTCCGAGGGCCCCACCACCCCGAAACGGTCGACGAAATCGTCGTCCAGGACGGCGGCGTGGCGGGCGCCGCTGGTGGCGTGGGCGCTCATGTCGTAGCTGGCGGCCAGCCGCTCGGCGACTGCCCGATCTTCGGGCGCAAGGGTCTCGAGCGTGCTGTCGTGCATCGTCGAGAAGCGGGCGTAGACTCCCAGCCGGCCCCGCACGAGCTCACGCGCCTTCTCGATCTCCGGATGGGCCACGGCGTTGACGTAGGCGCCACAGGAAAAGCCGGCGAGGTCCAAGCCAGCGGCGGCCCTGGCAGCGCGCGCATGCTCGATGGCCCAGCGCAGCCGCTCTGGCTGCGCGCCCAGGGAAAAAGTGACACGATCGGCCACCTGGGCCGCGATCTCGATCACCTTCGGCCCGGTGGCGGACACGGCCACGGGCACCTTTGGGCGGTTGGCCTGCCGCAGCCACTCCAGATGGCTGGCGAAGCCGTCCAGGTCGACGGCCTCGCCACGAAGGTATGCCTGAACCTGCTCCAACGCGCGCCGGAAGTCACGGAGCGGCATGGGCTTGCGACCAAGGTAGGCCAGCGCCGAGTCGCCGCGGGCGATGCCCAGTACGGCCCGACCGCCCGACTCGGCCTGGACGGTGGCGATAGCCGACGCCACCACCGCCGGGTGGCGGGTGGCCGGATTCGTAGCGCCGGTGGCGAGCCTGAGCCTCGCCGTCGCCTTCGCCGCCACTCCCAGGGCCACGAAGACGTCGCCAGTCAGGCTCTGCGAATCGGTGAAGGCGATGCCGTCCCAGCCGTCGTCCTCGGCCATCCGCGCCACATCGGCGCTGCGACCTGGCATCGGGAAGGTGCCGAGGTAGACATCCATGCGTCCATTATGCTGGCCGGTTCGTAGACTGAGGTGATGGCCACGAAAGTCCAACTGACCGACGAGGAGTGGCGGCAGCGCCTCACGCCTGAGCAGTACGAGGTGCTGCGCCAGAAGGGAACCGAGCGGGCGTTTTCGGGTAAGTACGCCCACAGCAAAGAGGACGGTATGTACGTCTGCGCCGGCTGCGGGGCGCAGCTGTTCGACTCGAAGACGAAGTTCGAGTCGGGCACTGGCTGGCCCAGCTTCTACGAGCCGGTCTCCGAAGACGCGGTGACGGTCGAGCCCGACCACAGCTACGGCATGGTCCGGACGGAGGTGGAGTGCGCCACCTGCGGCGGGCATCTCGGACACGTCTTCGACGATGGGCCGGAGCCGACCGGCCTGCGCTACTGCATCAACTCGGCATCGCTGGATCTCAAGCCCAGGGATTGAGCCAGGCCGTAGAATGCGGCCTGCATGAACAACAGGGCAGCGTTGTGTGTATCCGGCGGCTTGGGGCCGTCAGCGAACGCGGGCTGGGCCCGCCGACTACCGGCGTCAACGGCGCCCACAGTGGCGCGCGCGCTCGCGGTTGCTGGGCTTGGTCTGCTGCTGAGCGCCTGCGGCGGCGCCGCGCCTGCGCCGGCCTCGGCGTCAGCTCGGACCTCGCCCGCGGCGAGCACCGGCCCGACGGAGAAGGTCCGCGGCGCATGGGTGGCCGTAGCGGCCACGCAAGCGCCGCTCTGGGCGGCCAAGGAGGGCGGGTACTTCGCCCAAAACGGCATTGATGCCGAGCTCAACCTGATCCGCGGCAGCTCGACTGCGGCGGCGGCTCTGCTGAGCCAGAACGTCGATCTGGTCGAGATGTCCGGACCCGGCACCGTGACAGCATCAGCCCAGGGCGCCGATCTGGTCATGGTCGCGGGCTTCGTCAACATCGCCACTTACAAGCTGATGGCTGACGCCAGCATCAAGAGCGTCGAGGACCTCAAGGGCAAGACCATCGCCGTGTCCCAAATCTGCGGCCAGGACTGCTTCATCATTCGGCGGGTGCTCAAGGCCAAGGGCCTGAACCCCGAGAGCGACGTGCAGCTGCTGGCCACCAAGGACATCCCCGGCTCTATCGCGGCGCTCAAGACGAAGCAGGTCCAAGCCGCCATCCTGGCCGAGCCGGAACACGTCCCGGCGCAGCAGGCCGGCGCTCACGAGCTGATCGACATTACCGGCATGGGCATTCCGCTGGCCGGCACCGGGCTCGTGGGGACGCGAGGCTGGGTCAAGGCCCATCACGCGGCCAGCGTGAGCTTCCTCAAATCGATGGTCGAGGGCATTCGGCGGGTCAAGTCCGACCGGGCGTTCACCGACTCGCTCATGTCCAAGTACCTGAGCACCACAGATGCAGAGACGCTCGAGGCGGCCTGGAAGACGGTGTCCACCGTTTTCGAGGACAAACCCTACCCCAGCATTCCCGGCCTGCAGGAAGTGATCGACGAGAACGACATCAAGGGCCACAAGCCCGAGGATTTCGCCGACCCCTCGCTGGCCAAAGAGCTCGAGGAGGCCGGTCTCTTCAAGAGCTAGTCAGTGGCTTGTTGATCAGGCCGGATTGACTTTGACGACGGTGATCATTCCGCCCGGTTCCGTACCCTGGTTCTGTACATGGCTCAGGATGTGCAGTGGAACAGCCACGCACCGGGGTTGTCGGCGGTCATCACCAGGTCATAGCGCTCGCCGGGAGCGATCTGCAGCACGTCTTTGGTCAGCGGCGGGCCTTGGACGGGGTAGCCATCGGTGGCGACGATATCGAAGGCGTGGCCGTGCATGTGCATGGGATGCGCCATCTGGCCCAGAGCCAGCATCCGGATAAGGTACATGAACGTCCCGCTCGGGGAGGCAGTGAACTCGTAGGTGAACGACTCGCCCGGCTTGACCACCGGCTGTGTGACGGGCATGGAGCCGTGGTCCATCGGCGGCTGGGCCGCCGCGACAGAGGCCGGCGGCGTCGGTCTGGCCGGGATGGATGCGCTCGCGGCCTCCTGGCGCGCGCGCTGCGCCTCGTGTGAGGACGCCTGCTGATATAGGGCAACGGGATTGTTGGGCGCCGTGGTGACTGACGGCTGGGCACAGCCGGCAAGCGTCAACAGCGCCCCGACGGCAAGGGTTTTCAGCTTCACGTCCCCAAAGGCAGTGCCCGGTGCCCTAAAAGCCAGTGACCGCCCGTAAACCCGGCGTAAAACTTCGGGGAGCAGGCGTATGCGCTTTCTTTGCGACGCGTTTAGTGGTCGTTTACGCTGGCGGGCGTACGCTCCGGGCATGGAACGGATCCGAATCGGCAGAAGCTGGATCCAGATACCAAACGCTCGAATGATGGAGGTGCGCTGGCAGATTGATATATGAAGCCCCTCAACGTCAGGGGCCGGCGAACGCCGGCAGAAGCCGTCCAACAGACGACAGGCTCAATGAACGAGCGTCGACATCGGTTCCGGAAGAACCGCGGGCGGTTAAGACGGCAAACGAACACCAAGCTGGCCGGGGAGTGACCCTCCCCGGCCAGCTTTTTCGGAGACAGCGCCCGGCTAGAAGATGCCGCCCGCGAGCGCGGGAATGCCGTGCAGCTGGACCGTCTCGACGCGTTTGGCGGCCCGCTCGGTGGCGTAGGGCCGGACCACCAACAGGGGCGCCGTCGCGTGGCGGACCAGATCGCTGGTGACGCTGCCCAACACTAGCTGGGCCAAGCCTCTGCGCCCGTGGGTAGCGATGGCCACGGCCGCGGTCTCTGCCTGAGCCGCCAGCCGGGCGATCACGACGGCCGGCTGGCCAACCTCAGCCAGCGTGGCAACTCGTAAGCCGCGCTGACGCAGCCCCGCCGCCACGGACTCCAGGTAGGCCGAGACTTGATTCTCTCTGGGCTCCAACTCGATAGCGGCAAGCGCGTCGTAGCCAGCGGCCACCAGATCGAGGGGCTGAACAACGCCAACCAAGAGCAAGGCAGCCCGCAGGCGGCCGGCAAGCACGATCGCCGGCTCAAGCGCGGCTTCCGCCAGCGCAGAACCGTCCAGGGGGATGACGATGCGGCGGCCGGACCCGGCGTCCCAGGCGGTGTTCGCGCGAGCCGGAACCAGCAGCACAGGCACCTCGGCCTCGTGCAGCACTTGCTCGGCCACGCTGCCGCAGACGAGCCGCTGGACGCCGCTGCGTCCATGCGTCGACATCACAACCGTGTCGGCGCGCTGGAGCGCGGCCTCGTTGCCGATCGCGCCAGAAGCCGAGCCGTAGTAGACGTGCCATTCGGTCGCCGCGCCGCCCTGCTGGAGGCGCGCGGCGACCGCATCCAAATAGGTGCGGACGTCGTCGCGTGGTTCGCGCTCGCCGGCCGCGCGGATCAGGACCAGGCGCCCGAGGGTGCCCGCCAGCCGGCAGGCGTAGGGCAAAGCGCGCTCGGCAAGCTCGGAGCCGTCGAGCGGGACAAGCACTTTTCGGAACATCCGCACCTCCTGGCGCGACCCTATCAGCCGGGGCGTAGCCAGGCCATAGCCAGTGGGTAAACGACACGTAAACAAACCGCTGCAAGCTAGTGCTCCGGGGCGAAAGTCCCACCCTTTTGACACCGGCGAGCAAGCGGTGCTAGCCTCCGGCAGTCATTATGAAGCGACTCTGGACCAGCCTGCGATTCAGGCTGGTGCTGCTTGTCGTATTCGCCACGATCCCGGCCGTCGCGCTGATCCTCTACGGGGGTTTCGAGGCGCGGCACCATGAGGTGCAGAAGGCCCAGGACGAAGCGCTGCAGCTGGCGCGGATAGCCTCGACTCAGCACCAGCACGTCATCGAGGAGACTCAACGCATTCTGGCCGGTCTGGCTCAAGTACCGGCCATCCGCGACGGCGATGCCGCGGCCTGCACGCCCATTCTGCAAGATCTGCTCAAGACCTACAGCAAGCTGTATACGAACCTCACCGTGGTTGACACGAATGGCGATCTGGTTTGCAGCGGCACGCCGGTCGCTTCAGGCGCCAACGTCAGTGTGGCCGACCGCAAGTACTTCCAGCAGGCGCTGGCTACCGGTAAGTTCTCCTTCGGCGACTACGTGATAGGCCGCATTAGCGGCAAAGCGGCGCTGCTCACCGGGCTTCCGGTGTTGGACGCCCGAGGCGCGGTGCTGCGGGTCATCCACGCGGGCATCGATCTCACCTGGCTGAACGAGTTTGCCGAGTCCGTTCACCTTCCCGGGGGTTCACGCCTGGCAGTAGCCGACCGGAGCGGCACGCTGCTGATTCGCTACCCCAACCCGGAGCAATGGGTGGGACGCAAGCTGGGCGATTCCGGCCTGGTGACGCCGCGCGTCGTCCGAGGCGAGCGTGAGGGCTTCGGCGAGGGCACCGGCGCCGAAGGCGTTCCACGCATCTACGGCTTCACGGTGCTGGGCAGCGGCAACGCGCCCGAAGACGAGGTCGTGGTCAGTGTCGCCCTGCCAAGCGCGCTGGCCTACGCAGAAGCGAACGCCCGGCAGCAGCGCAGCCTGATCGGCCTGGGCATCGCCGCCGCCCTAGCGCTCGCGGCGGCCTGGCTCGGAAGCGACCTGTTCCTGCTGAAGGGCGTGCAGTCGCTGGTCACGGTCTCGCGCCGGGTCGCGGCAGGCGATTTTTCGGTTCGCAGCGGCTTACATGACTCTGGCGAGCTGGGCCAGCTGGGGCGGGCATTCGACGACATGGCCAGCGCACTGCAGCAGCGCAGCGCCGAGCGGCAGCGCGCCGAACAGGAGCGCAGCCAGCTGCTGGAAGCCATCGACCGGGAGCGGGCGACGCTCGCCAGCATCCTGGCCAGCATGAGCCAGGGCGTCATCGTGGTCGAGCCCAACGAGCACATCGGTTACTGCAGCACGCGCGCCGGAGCTTTGCTCGGGCTCAGGCCGGAGAGCATCATCGGGCGTCCGGTGGACGAGGTCCTGGCTGAGGTACGCCGCACGTGGCGGCTGACCGACGAAGCGCTGCCGGACTGGCCGCGGCTCCGGACCACCCAGCCCGCGGGCGCAGCCTTCGAGCTGAACCTCCCTGGGCCGCCGCCGCGCGACCTGAGCATCGACGTGTTCGTCATCGCCGGCGAACGGACAGCGTCGGGCTTCGGCATGCTCATCCGGGACGTGACCGCCGAACGCAATGCAACCCGCACCAAGGATTCAGTCCTGGCCACGGTCAGCCACGAGCTCCGGACGCCGCTGTCATCCATCCGCTCCTACTCGGAGATCCTTCTCGAGTACGACGACGACCCGGTAGCCCGGCGCGAATTCCTGGAGATCATCAACGCCGAAAGCGAGCGGCTCACACGGCTCCTCAACGAAGTGCTGGACCTGACCACCATCGAGTCAGGGAAGGTCGTATGGAACGTCGGCACGTTCGACCTGGGCCCGCTCATCGCGGACTCTATCCGCGTCTACACTCCGCTGGCGCGCGACCACCTGCTGGAGCTGTCAGCGGACGTGGAGCCGGATCTGCCGCGCGTCTCGACCGACGCCGACCGGCTGCGCCAGGTGATCAACAACCTCATCGACAACGCCATCAAGTTCACCGACAAGGGCTCCATCCGGGTCTCGGCGAGGCGCATCGACGGCGAAGTCCGGATCGCGGTCAGAGACAGCGGCGTCGGCATCCCGCCCGAGGACCTGGACAAGATCTTCGAGAGATTTCACCAGGGCGGCACCGTGACGACCGGTAAGCCGCGCGGCATCGGGCTGGGCCTGTCCATCTGCCGTGAGATCGTGCGCCGCTCCGGCGGGCGCATCTGGGCCGAGTCCGCGCCAGGCGGCGGCAGCACGTTCATCGTAGCGCTGCCGGCCGCGGCGCCGGCGGCCCCCGCCCGCGAACCGCGTCCCGAGGCGGTCGCCAGCGCAGGCTAGAGCGCCGCGGTGACCTCGATCTCGATCAGCTTACCCGGCGCCGAATAGCCCTCGACTAAGCCATAGTCGACCGCGCTCGGCATATCGGCGCCTAAGCGCTCGCTGAGCAGCGTCGTCAGGGCGTCCAGCGGCTGGCTCACGTGCAGGAAGCACGACATCCGCACCGCCTTGCGCCAGGACGTGCCTGCGTCTGTCAGTGACCCGTCGATGCGCGGCAGGATGTTGTCGAGCTGCTCGCCCAGGCTGCCGTGCTCCCAGGTCACGCCCGAGAGAAAGGCCGCGCCCTCGTATACGAGGTAGCGCAGCGGCACGATAGGCGGGTCGTACTCGCGCAGCGTCTTCGTGGCTGCCTGGCTGGAGGGCCGCATCGCGAGCAGATCCAGGGCCACGTTTGCCTCGGAGTCGAAATGGCTGGGCAGAATGAAACTGGAGCTGGCGGAGCGCGCCGCGCCCGACAGCACGGCCACCCGTTCGCGACTGCCGGCGTCTCTCGCGGCGCGGTCGCGACCCCACAGCCGGCTGCGCACCGTGTTATCCAGCGAAAGGCCCCAGCGCCGAAGCTCGCCATCGAATCTGGCGAGCAGCTCGCGCACGGCTTGGCCGGGGTCGAGCCCCGGCTTACCCTCGGCGGCGATCTCGACGAATTCCCGGCCAAGCCAGGGGAAGACGGTCAGTCGCATGTCAAGCCGCCTGCGTGGAGTGCTCCTGAATGACCTGCCACAGCTTGGGCGCGGTGTAAGGCATGTCCACGTGCTTGACTCCCAGCGGCGAGAGCGCGTCGATGACGGCGTTGGCAACCGCCGGCGGCAGGCCGTTCGTGCCCGCTTCCCCGACCCCTTTCACGCCAAGCGGGTTGGTTGGGCTCGGAGTATGGACGTGGTCCAGGATGACCGACGGCATGTGCTCTGCGCGCGGCACGGCGTAGTCCAAAAGTGTGCCCGTCAGCGTCTGGCCGCTCTCATCGAAGACGACCTGTTCCAGCAGGAGCTGGCCCAACGCCTGGGCGAGCCCGCCGAGCACCTGGCCCTCGACGATCATCGGGTTCAAGACGTTGCCGCAGTCGTCAACGGCTACAAGCTTCTCGATGGTTACCTGGCCGGTGTCGCGCGAGACGTTCACCACCGCCAGGTGCGTGCCCGAGCCCCAGGCGCTCACACCGCGGGTGTCGAAGTAGGACGTGGCTTCCAGCCCCGGCTCCTCGCCTTCCGGCGGCGACATGTAGGCTTTCATGGCCACCCCCATCCAGGGCACCTTCTTGTCGGTGCCGGCCACGCCCAGGCCGCCGTCGGCCAGCACGAGGTCGTCGGGCGCGGCCTCCAGCATGGTGGCGGCGATGCGCTTGGCTTTCTCGATGACACGCTCGGAAGACATCACCAGCGCCGGCCCGCCAGTCATGGCGCTGCGGCTGCCAAAGGTGCCGATGCCGAGCGGCGTACCGCCGGTATCGCCGTGGAGCACCTTCACATGGTCGAATGGCACGTGCAGCAGGTCGGCAACGAGCTGCGCATAGACCGTCTCATGGCCCTGGCCATGGCTGCTGGAGCCGGTGATCACCGTCACCCGGCCAGTGCGCTCGATGCGTACCACGCCGCTCTCGAAGCCGAGCCCGCCGCTGGGCTCGACAAACGTGGACAGTCCGATGCCCACCAACTCGCCGCGCTTGCGCCGCTCGTCACGCTCGTGGGTGAGCTCCTCGTAGCCGGCCAGCTCAAGAGCCAGATCGAGCGCCTTCGCATAGTCGCCGGAGTCGTACGTCACACCCATGGCCGTGGCATAGGGAAACTCGTCGGGCCGGATGAAGTTCTTCTTACGGATCTCGACCTGGTCGATGCCCAGCTCATGCGCCATCTGGTCGACCATGCGCTCCAGGGCCAGCACGGCCTCGGGCCGGCCGGCGCCGCGATACGGGCCGGTCGAGGTGGTGTTGGTGAACACGCCGACGACACTGGCTTCGACGTTTGGGATCTTGTAGCAGCCCGGCGCCATCTGGAGCATGAACATAGGCGGAATCGCCGTGGCGTTATGAAGGTAGGCGCCCAAGTTGGCGACGTTCATGATGCGGAACGCAGTGAACGTGCCGTCGGCCTTGGCGGCCAGCTCGGCGGTGACTGCCATGTCGCGGCCCTGGCAGGTGGTCATGATGTCTTCGCTGCGCGTGGCCACGTGCTTCACCGGCCGTTCCAGCTTCAGTGCCAGATGCGCCGCCAGCACGTCCTCGCGATAAGCGCCGCCCTTGCTGCCGAAGCCGCCGCCCACGTCGGGCGCGATGACCCGAATCTGGTTCTCGGGATACTTCAGCGCCTGGGCCAGCGCCATGCGCAAACCATGCGGCGCCTGGGTCGAGCTGTACACCGTGAGGCCGCGGCCTAGCGGTTCCGGCACTGCCAGCACGGACCGCGGCTCGAGAGCCAAGGCGACCAGGCGCGGGCTGTCGATGCGCAGCTTGATCGCCTTGTCCGCCTCGGCGATGGCCTTGTCGACGTCGCCGGAGCCTTTGGTCATGCGGAAGCAGATGTTGTCGTCCAGCTCTTCGAAGACTTTGGGCGCGCCCGGTTCCATGGCCGCCTCGGGCTCTGCCACCGACGGCAGAGGGTCGTACTCAACTTCGATGAGGGCGGCGGCGTCTTCCGCCTGAGCCGCCGTCTCGGCCGCCACGGCAGCCACCGGCGCGCCTGGCGCCGCGACGTAGTCCCGGCAGAGGGCCGGATGTGGGGGGACTTTCACACCCGGAACGGGGATAACCGGCAGATCGGCCAGCTGGGACACGTCGTCGCCGGTCAACACCGCGACCACGCCCGGAGCCTGTTTGGCCTTTGAGACGTCGATACTCACGATGCGCGCCTTCGGATACGGGCTGCGCGCCAGGGCCAGATGCAGCGTGCCCGGCGGATTGAAGTCGTCGGTAAAGCGCCCGGCGCCGTGTACCAGCGCGTCATCCTCGACCCGCTTGATCGATTGCCCAACAAGTGGTTCAGCCATATCGCCTACTTCTCGTACTTACCTAACTGTTGAACAGCGTAGTCCACGAACTGATTGTCGATGACGCTGTTGAGATCGGGCGGATCCTTAACCGTCGCACGTTCGACATACCACCCCAGGTCACCCTCGAGGTTGATGCCCCGCTGATTGAACAAGCCGGCGTCGTAGGCGGCGAAGATGGCCAGGGCTTCATCCGATGGCGTAGTTCCGATCGGCCTGGCCCCGATGCATGTGCTCCGACTTCTGCAGGAAGTCGATGACCTGCTTCGCGGGTTCGCGAATAACGCACAGCGGATCGCGTCCCTCGGCCACCGCCGCAAGGGATTGGCGCATCATCTGGCGCATCATGACGATCCCGGCGTCGGACACACCGAGGTGCTCGTTGGGCCGGTTGGCGATGACGCCTTGCTGTTCGACGACCATGCGGTGCTGGTCGTTGACATCGATGCCCACCAGTCGCTCTCCAACGGCGCACACTCCCCGAACCTGGTGTCGCGGCGCGACGTGCGGAAGGCACGATTGTGGCAGGGAGAGAACCGCACGAAGTACAGCAGCGTCGACGTGTCGTCGACCGGCACGCGATAGATCATCGAGGCACCAGCTCACTGCCCGACTCGACTGCCGGCAGCGCGCAGCGGTTGACGGTTGGGAACCCGTAGCAAGGAAATGTGGTCGTCATCGATGCAGTCGCTTTCGACTCGCCCGTAGTCAGCGCCACGCCACGGTGCGCGCAGCGCACCTCTATGAGGGCCAGCTCGCCATCGCTTCCCCGATACAGCGCCAGCTCCTTGTTCATGACCGTCACCCGCTGTGGCTTGGTGGTCACGATTCGGAGCAGCCGACCGGGTGCCAGTAGCGGCGCAGCATCTCGCCCATGGGCGTGCCTGGGCCGACGTTGGTGAACAGCTCGTTCTCTTCTGCCGTCAGCATGGTCAGCTCCCGATCAGCTGCTCCAGCTGGGCTTTGGTGAAGCCCGGCCATTTGCCCTTGTTGGTGCCGGGCTTGAGCTTCTGGAGCTGCTCGGGTTTGAAGGATGCGGTTGGCCCGACAAGCTCGCGCTTCTCGACGTCCTTGAAGCCGATGCTGCCGTCGGCGTTCTTGACGGCCTCGTAGAGGTAGCTGTTCTGGATGGGCTCGTGGCTCGGGTCGAATTTGACCGGCCCGCGGATGGTGCTGAACTCGCCGGTGTAGAGCGCGTTCAGCAGCGCCTGTTTGTCCTCGACATTGCCGTTGACCCTCTGGAAGGCCGTGGACACGATCTGCGCCGCGGCGTAAGCGTTGACCACGTTGACCGATAGCGGCCGGTCGGGATACTTGGCCTTCCAGGCCGCGGCCATCTTCTGATAGTCCGCCGACTGCGAGCCGAGATCGGCGATCTGAGCGGCCAGAATGCCCGCGGCAGCGTCTTTCAGCTGGCCCAGGTTGGTGGGATCGGTGACCACCCCGGCGAAGTCCACGACCTTCGGTCGCTTCTGGCCGGTGTAGTTGACGAACTGCTGGGCGAAGCGCAGCCCGTCGATCCCGGGCTCGAAGGTGAACAGCAGGTCGGCCGATTGCTCGAGCTGGGCGAGATACGGCCCGAAGTCAGGGTTGTTGGGGAAGGGCGGATGCTGCTCCTGGACGATGCTGCCGCCCTGCTTGAGGAAGGCAGCGGCGAACAGATCGGCCGCCTCCAGCCCGCCGACCTGGTCGAACGTCATGATGCTTGCTTTCTTGAAGCCCTGTTTCGTAGCCCACTCGGCCAGCGGATCAGCCAGCGCCATTGGCACGATCGAGCTGCGGCTCACATAGGTGCTGGCAAAGCGGGGGTCCGAGGCGTAGAACTGCGAGGAGCAGCCCTGGGTGATGTTCAGCGGCACCTGCTGGGCCTTGGCGAAATCGGCCAGCGCGTAGCAGATGGCCGTGTTCAGCACGCCCATGATGATGTGGACCTTGTTGTTCTCGACCAGCTGCCGGGCTTTGGTGATGGCCACGTCGGGCTTGATCTCGTCGTCCACGGCGATGACCTCGACCTTGCGGCCGGAAACCGTGTTGCCGATGGAGTCGAAGAAGAAGTTGGTGCCATCGACGCCATCCTTGCCGAACTGGGCGGTCGTGCCGGTGAGGTCGGTGATGTAGCCGATGCGGATTGAGCCGCCGGTCGCGGCGCTCGCGGCAGTCGAGCCGCTGGCGGCCGGCTTAGCGGCAGCGGAAGCCGCTCCTGAAGCGGCGGGTTTGGCGGAAGCGGAAGCCGCTCCGGACGCTGCCGCGGCGGGCTTGCTTGCCGGCGGCGTGGAGGGGCTTGGGCTGGGCGACGCCGCGGGAGCTGTGCCCCCGCAGGCTGTGAGGATGAACACCGGGACCAGGATCAGGCTGGCGACTCGGACTGACGCTGCCACGGCTGTCGCTCTCCTTGTTTAGAGTGCCGCCAATCCTATCCGAACGCGCTCAGCACCTTTCCCCCGGTTTCCACCGGCTTGGCGTCGATAAGTACGAACGCGATGGTGCACGGCGCCGAACCACTGTTGACCCAGTTGTGGATGGTCCCGCGCTGGACGAACACGTCGCCAGCTTTGAGGTGGACGAACTCGCCCTCCTCGAGCTCCATGTCGATCTCGCCCGACATCACGACGCCGTAGTCGATTGAGTCCGTGCGGTGGACGCGCTTCGCGTTGCCCGGCCCGAACTCCACGATGCGGAACACCGTTCCGCCCGGATGGAACGTGCCCACCTCGCGCTCTGACTCATCGGCGCTGCCGGAGTTGTCCACGGGGAAGCCTTCGGTCGTCCACACTACCGTGGTCGTCACCCCGGGGCGCATGCTCTTGGTCTTGGCCGGCTCATCGATCAGGACGATGGCCCGGCCGTTTTCGTCGTGTCCGGTAACGACTCGTCTGGGGTTCATGCGCGGCATCGTAGTACACCGCGCCTCGCTCAGACGCCTTCGAAGACCTCCGCCCATTCCTCGAGGCGCTCGGGATGCCCATAGCCGGCGTTCACCCCGAGGTGGCTGAAGCCCAGCCGGCCCAGCTCGCGGACCCGCTCGCGCAGCTCCTCCTTAGGCGCGGTCCAGGTCGTCTGCCGGATGAGCTCCGCGGTGCAGATGTGCTGCTCCTCTGGCCGAAGATACATCAGATGCCCGCGATGGTTGCTCAGGTAGCGGGCATCCGGCGGCTGGTAGGCCAGATAGTGCTCGCGGTAGCGCTCGTACAGCCGTTCGAGACCGGGGGGCAGCTGCCGGCCGTGATCGCCGAAGTCCTCGCGCTCGGCCAGGCCGTGGATGATGGCCGTCGCGTTGGGACCGGCCATCTCTTTGACGCGCTGGCTGTCGTACGCCTCGCCCTCTTTCAATACGGCGCCAGCGATGGTAGCGGTGGCGTGCAGAGCATCCCGCGGCCGGCCTGCTTCGGTCCAGGCGGCCTGCATGTCGGAGAGTGCCGCCTGGCCCGTCTCGAGGTTGGGGACTGCGCCGATCCAGCCCGCGCCCAGCCTGGCTACGAGGCGGCGGGCCTTGGGGCCAAAGGCGGAGATGTGCAGAGGGATTGGGTCCGTGATGTTGACGGCGCCGATGTCCGGATCGAGGAAGCGGATCTTGCGGCGCTTGCCCTCGAACTCCCACTCGACGGTGTCCCCCCGGAGCAGGCCCTGAACGATGCGGATGTAGTCTTCCATGGCGGCCAGCTTGACGGGGCCGAGACCCATGGTCCGGCGGGCGGTGAAGCCGGTGGAAATCCCGAAGTCGATACGGCCGGGCGCCAGCGCATTGAGGGTTCCCAGCCCGCTGGCCGCCACCGGCGCAATGCGGTTGGACGGAATGAGAACCCCGGTCGCCAGGCGGATTCGAGTGGTGTTCGCCGCGGCCGCGCCCATGATTGCGAACAGCTCGGAGTTCAGCAGGTGCGTGTCGTAGAACCAGGCGCGGTGGAAGCCCAACTCCTCGGCGCGCTTGGCGAGCTTCCAGCTCTCGGCCACCGGCGGGATGAAGATGCCGAAGTCCATGGGCCGCCAATGTAACATCGGGCCGTGCCGCTGTCCCACATCAAAGTGCTGGACCTCACTCGCGCGCGTTCGGGACCGACCTGCGTCCGCATGCTCAGCGAAATGGGCGCGCAGGTCATCCGAATAGAGGACCCGCAGGGCGCCGACATCGGCGACCGCCATCATTTCGACTTCCAGAACCTGCAGGTCAATAAGCGCAGCCTGACCCTGAACCTGAAGTCGGAGCGCGGCCGGGCCGTGTTCCTGGAGCTGGCCGTCCGGGCGGACGTGGTGGTCGAAAACTACCGGCCCGACGTCAAGCACCGGCTGGGCATCGATTACGAGACGCTGGCGGAGATCAACCCGCGGATCATCTATGCCAGCATCTCCGGCTTCGGCCAGACCGGGCGCGACCAGAACCGGCCGGGCTTCGATCAGATCGCGCAGGGCATGTCCGGCGTGATGACGGTGAACGGCGAACCGGGCCAGGGCCCGCTGCTGGTGGGGCTGCCCGTGGCCGACCTCACGGCGGGGTTTATGGCAGCTTACGGCGTTGTCTGCGCGTTGGTCGAACGCGAGCGCTCGGGCCGGGGGCAGTGGGTTCACACGTCTCTGCTGCAGGCCATGATCCGCTTGATGGACCATCAGGCCGCCCGTTATTTGATCACTGACGACGTGGCCCGGCAGAATGGAAACAACCACCCGCTGTTCGGCGCCTCAGGTGTGTACAAGGCTCGCGACGGCGAGTTCATGATTCAGGCCGCCACCCAGAGCCAGTTCGCGAGGCTGTGCGAGGTCGCGGGCGCGCCCGAGCTGCTGGAGGACGAGCGCTTCCAGACGCGCGCCGGCCGCTACGAGCACCGCCTGGCCTTCCATGAGGAGATCGAGAAGCATCTGCTGAAGCGCGACGCCGCGGAATGGGTGCGTCTGCTGACGGAGGCCGGGGTGCCGGCCGGGCCCATCTTCAACGTCAAGGAGTGCTTCGGGGATGAGCAGGTGCAGGCCCTGCCGCTGCGGTTCCCGGTGGAGCAGTCGGTGCTCGGGAAGATGGAGGTCCTCGGGGTGGGTGTGAATCTATCCCGCACGCCGCCGGGCATCCGCTCGGCCGCGCCCGAGGCGGGCGAGCACACGGAGGAGATCCTGAGAGAGCTGGGCTACTCGCCCGCGGAAGTCGAGGAGCTCCGGGCCGCGGGGGACATATAGAGGGCTCGGCCTGCGGCCGAGCGGCTGGCTTGAAAGCGTCGCTTTAGTGGGCGCTGCCCACAGCTAAGGCGAGCTGGAGTTCCGCTGTATTCTGAGGGCCATGCCAGTTTCGGTTATTGGGCAGCCGGTTGCCCGAGTTGAGGGCATCGAGAAGGTCAGCGGCAGCACGCCCTATTCGGCCAACATCCTGCTGCCCGGCACCATCTGGGGCAAGGCCCTGCGCAGCCCGTATGCCTACGCGCGCATCAAGCGCATCGACGCCAGCAAGGCGCGGGCGCTGCCCGGCGTGCTGGCCGTCATCACCGCCAAGGACATCAACAACGTCCTTACCGGCCGGGCGCTGTACGACCATCCCATCCTCGCCGAGGACGTGGTGCGCTTCGTTGGCGAGAAGGTGGCCGCCGTGGCGGCCGAGGAGAAGGACGTCGCCGAAGCGGCCTGCGATCTGATCGAGGTCGAGTACGAGCCCCTGGAACCGCTGCTCGACCCGCTGAAGGCCATGTCCGACGACGCTCCCGTGCTCCATCCCAACTACCGCACCTACAAGGGCCGCCCGCCGGTGCCCGAGCACTTCAAGAACGTCCAGTCCTACGGCTGTGTCACCAAAGGCGACGTCGAGGCCGGCTTCGCCGACGCGGACGAGATCCTGGAGGCGACCTACACGACGCCCATGACCCATCAGGGCTATATCGAGACGCACGCGGCCGTGGTATCCATCGGTGACGACGGCCGCGTGCACGTTTGGGCGCCTCAGAAGAACCCCTTCCGTCTGCGCAGCATGATGGCCGAGGCGCTCCAGCTGCCCGAGGACCAGGTGGTATACGAGTTCACGCGAATGGGCGGCGACTACGGCAACAAGGGCGCCCTCATGGACGCGCCGCTGTGCTACTACCTGGCGAAGGCGACCGGGCGGCCGGTGCGGATGGTCATGACCATGATCGAGGAGTTCCTGGCCCTCAGCCCGCGTCATCCCGGCTCCATGACGCTGCGCACCGGCGTGAAGCGCGATGGCACCATCGTGGCGCACGAGGCGCGCCTCGTCTTCGACGGCGGGGCCTACGCCGCCTACAAGCCGGTGCCGGCGGTGGACATCGGCGGCTGGCGCAAAGCCGGGGGCTGTTACCGCATCCCGAACGTCAAGATCGAGTGCTTCATCGTCTACACCAACCACCAGCCCGGCGGCTTCATGCGCGCGCCGGCCGACTCGCAGGTGATCTTCGCCATGGAGAGCCATGTCGACGAGATCGCCTACAAGCTCGGCATGGACCCGCTGGATTTCCGACATAAGAACCTGCTGCGCCAGGGCGATGCCAGCCCAATCGGCGAGGTGTGGAAGGACATCCGCGCCCGGGAGGTGCTCGACGCGGCGGTGGCGAACTCGAATTATGGGCAGCCGAAGCCGAGGCCCAACGTCGGCCGGGGCATGGCCATCACCCACCGCCACATCGGCGGTGGGGATGCGGAGGGCATCCTGCGGTTCTACGCCGACGGCGCTATCACGCTCATGACCGGCACGCCGGACGCGGGCATGGGAGCGCACACGATGCAGCAGCAGGTGGCGGCGGAGATCCTGACTCTGCCGGCGGAGCGCATCAAGGTGGAGTGGGGCAACAGCGACGTCATCCCGCCCGATCCGGGCATCGGCGCCGGTCGCACCACGCACGTCAGCGGGCGGGCCGTGCAGGCCACGGCCGAGAAGGCGGTCGAGGAGTTACGCGGCTGGGCCGCCGAGCTGCGCGGCTGGCCGGAGAAGGACGTCGTGCTCGAGGATGGCGCGTTCAGGCTGGCCGGTTCGGACGAACAGCCAGTGCCGCTCGAGACAGCCGCCGCTGAGGCCATCCGCCGCAAGGGCGAGCCGCTCGAGTTCCGAGGCGCCTACTCCTCGGGATGGGCCGAGGAGTCGTGCTTCAACGCCCAGGTCGCCGAGGTGGAGGTCGACACCGAGACGGGCGAGGTCAAGCTGCTGCACCTGAGCGCGGCCTGCGACCCGGGCGTGATTATCAACCCGGTCACGGCCGAGGGCCAGATGGAGGGCGCCATCATCCAGGGCGTGGGCCTGTGTTACGGCGAAGAGATGCTGCTCGACGAGGACGACGGCCGGGTGATCAACCCCAACTTCAGCGAGTACAAGATCCCCAATATCAAGGACCTGCCGCCGCTCAAGGTGGAGTATCTGGAGGACGCGCCAGGCCCGCTGCCCTTCGGCGGGCGGGCGCTGGCTGAGCACGGCCACATCCCCACCGGCCCGGCCGTCGCCAACGCGATCCGCGATGCCGTAGGCGTGCGCATCCGGTCCATGCCGTTCACGGCCGAGAAGGTCTTCCGGGCGCTGGAGGAGAAGAGAGCCTAACCGCCCAGGGCGGCGTCGATCGTCTGCCTGACCAGCGGCTGATTGTAGGTGAGGGCCATCTCTTCGGTGCCCACACTGGTGTAGTTGCCGCCGGACTTGGGCACGAACAGCGGGTTGACGCCGTCTTTGGGGATATCCACGCGCAAGGAGTTGTCGCCGACCTCGCGCTGCCAGACCGTCTGCCCGGCCTTGGACAGCAGCCAGTTCACGTACAGCTTGGCCGCGTTAGGGTGCGGCGCCTTGTCGATGATAGTCACACCGCCGTTATTGGGCCCGATGGCTGCGCCTTCCTTGAACTGGTCCGGCGGCACCATGGCCAGCGGCAAACCCTGCTTGATGGCCACGGTCACCTCGCCGGGGTCGATGAACAGTCCGATGGGATAGGTGCCCTGGGCGACCCAGTCGATGAGCTGCCTCTGGTCGGCGCTGAGCTTCAGATTCGTTTGTCCGAAGAGCTGCTTGATGAAGCCGGGGCCAAGGTCCGGATGCTTGAACAGCAGGCGGGCCGGGGCGAAGCCCGGGCCCGGGTTGCGGATGTCCGTGGCGGCCATCTTGCCCTTCCACTTGGGGTCGAGCAGATCCTTGTAGGACTTGAACTCGGCGGGGTCCGCCAGCTTGGTATTTACGAACACCATCGGGATGACGCTGCCAATTGGCAGGTTCCAGGTGTAGGGCTCCTCCTTGTCGACCCACCACAGGTGGTTCTGAAACCAGGCGGACTTGTCGGTGACCTCCGGGAACACGAGCTGCGGCTCGAGCGGGCCGATGATGCCGGCCTTCTTGAAGTCAGTGACCTGCGCGCCGGGGCTGGCCCATATGTCCACGGTGTAGCGGCCGGCCTGCCGCTCGAGGTTCAGGCGACTGGTCCGCTCCGCGGGCGGAACGAACACGCCTTCGACGGTGATACCCGGATAGGCTTTCTCGAACTCCGTGACGAGCACCTGGCGGTAGGGGGTGCCCGGCGTGCCCCAGACGACGACCTGGCCCTCCTTCTTCGCCGCCTCCACGAGGTCGCCTTGCGCGGCAGATTTCGAGGTGACTGAGCTCTGCGCCGCCGCTTGGCCGGAAGCCGGCGAAGCAGGCGCTGCGGCGCCGCCGCAGGCGGCCAGAACCCAGGCGAGTGCGAGCACGACCCCAAGCCGCAAGCCCGGTGTCATAACGGGACCGCTACCCGGACGCCAAAGAGACGCTCGATGCCCGACAGGACCAGCCGCCACGTTTCGCCGGCATCCTCGCTGGCGTAGAGCGTGCCGTCCGTATAGGTGACGAACACCATGTCGGGATCCAGCGGGCTGATGTCGATGCCCGAGATCATGTACGGATTCGCGGCCGGCAGTCCGCCGCCCAGCTTCCGCCAGGTCTCGCCGTAATCGTCGCTGCGCAGCACCTCCGACAGCGCGCCGCCGGTCTCGGGAAAGCGGTCCGGGCTCCATCGTGAGGCGGTGAAGGGACCAGTGCGAGCAGCTTTCGGCCCCGCCCACGCCGGTGGGCCATTAAAGCCCGCTCCCACGTAGAGCCGGTTCGGCTTCTCCGAGTGAACAGCCAGCGGCACCGCGTAGCCACGCTCCATCCCGTACTCCAGCCGCTTCCACGAGCGACCGCCATCATCCGTGCGGTACGTCCCAAAGCCGGTCGCAGCATAAATCCGGTCCAGGCTCGACGGGTCCCGCACCACCGTATGCACGTCGCGGTAGACGCGCCCGTTGATGTGCTTACCCGGCTGGTACGGCTTGATGCCCGCCGGATCATTCAGCGTCGGGTAGGCCTCCGGATGCGGCGGCCCGCTGATGTCCTGCCACGTCTCCCCCCGGTCGGAGCTGCGCACCACGCCGCCCTCTTCGACCCCGACCAGGATCTCGTCCGGGACACGTGCATCTAGAACGATGGCCCGGATGTCGGGCGCGTGCGGCGCCGGCGGAAACGTCCAGCGCTTGGCATCGGGAATATCCCGGAACGACGACAACTCGCGGAACGAGCGACCGCCGTCGTGGCTGACGTACACCATGGCCGGCAGTGTGCCGACATACACCTCGTTCGGCCGCGTCGGATGGACGGCCATGGTCCAGATCTCGCGGTAGTCGACGCCGCCCGCCGGCAGCCACTGCCAGCTCTGGCCGGCGTTCTCGCTGACGTACACGTCGGTTACGCTGCAGGCGTACAGCCGCCCGGGGCTGTGCGGGTCCTGAAGCAGCGCGCGCATGTTCTCGCCCTCGAGCTGCGAGCCGACGACCTCGGCTTTGTCCGCGCCCGGACTGATGCGCGCCTTGACCAAGCCGTTCCAGCTCAGCAGGTGAAGGTCCAAAACTCGCGTCGCTACTGCCATATCAGGCTTCTCCTTTTGCCTTGATCTTCTCGACGAAGGTCAAATCAACGAACTGCTCCGGCTTGGCGCTTTTGGCGCCAGGCACGCTGGTCGTGTCGAGGATCTGCTGGATGCCGGCCATTGAAGGAAACCCGTCGCGGCTCCACAGGCCGATGTAGTACTCGACGGTCTCCTCCAACGCCTTGCGGTCGTCGATCTGCGCGTACTTGCCAATGGTGTTGACGGCGAACTCCCGGTCGGCAATCAGGCGGCCGGCGCCTCTGATCGTGGCCCGTACGTAGCGCTCGATCACGTCGGGGTGCTCACGCACGTACTTACGCGTGGTGATGGCGGCCGACTGCTGCGTGGGGATATTCAGACTGCCGATGTCGATGAGCATGCGCAGGCCGGCCTCGCGCGCCCGGATGCTTTCCGGCGGCGTGAATGAGGCGCCTTGGATCTGGCCGGCCTGGATCGCGCCGAGCGTCTCAGGTGGCCCTCCAGTAGCCAGGAAGCCGACCTGGTCTTTGGAGATGCCCAGCTTGACCAGAGCGGCCTGAGCCTGGATGTGACTCGCTGACTGCAGGGCCGTAGTGCCGAGGTTCTTGCCCTTGAGCTGGTCGGGCGTTGTGATCGAGGGAATGGTGTAGAGCTGGCCGCTCATCCTGTCCCCGAAGCCGGCGACAATGACGAACTCACCGCCCTGCAATGAAGCCTCAATCGGCGGCTGGCCCGACACGAAGGCCAGCGGCAGCTCGCCGCTCTGGATCGCGCCAAGCATGGCCGCCAGGGCGGAAATACGGCTGAGCGTCACGTCGAGGCCTTCTGCCTCGAAGAAGCCGCCGTCTTTGGCAGCCCAGATCGGCGCCTGCGAGGCGCTGGTCGTGGTGTATGCGGACTTCATGTGGAGCTTCGGCACGGCCGATGCAGGCGGCGCACTCACGCTTAGCGCGTGGGAAGGAGCGCCCGCCTGCCCGCTTTGGCAAGCGGCAAGCAAGCAGGCGCTCAGCAGGAAGGCTGCGAAGCGCTTATCGGACCGCATGGCAAGTGAGCGCCGTCCATTCTATACCCAGCCTGCGAGGTGTTGCTGCTGCCCACCTGGCTACAATGCGGGCCACAACGACCAAGCCCGACCAGTTCGTCGATGCGAGCTTCGTGCAAAAGATCACGAGGGGGAGCCACATGACCAAGCGGCGCATATATGTCGCTACCGAGACCGGAATCAAGGTCGTGACCGAAGATAACGGCGCCTGGAAGGCCGAATGTTCCAGCCTGGAAGGCAAGCAGGTGGCGTGCATCGTGGCCGCCAACGCGACCGACCAGGTGTACGCTGGGCTCCGCCATGACGGCGCGTACCGCACCTCCGACGGCGGCCGAAGTTGGGAGCGGGTACTGCAGGCTGACGTCCACAGCCTGGCGGTGGATCCGCGCGACCCCTCCACGGTCTACGCCGGCACCGAGCCGGTGCACCTCTTCCGCTCGCGCGACGAAGGCCGGACGTGGACCGAGCTGGAGAGCCTGCAGGTCGTGCCAGAGGAGGTCCGCGAGCGCTGGTGGTTCCCGGTCTACCCGCACGAGCCTCACGTCCTGACCATCTGCGTCAGCCCGCACGATAGCCGCCAGATCTACGTCGGCCTCGAACACGGCGGCATCTTGCGCAGCGACGACGGCGGACAGTCGTGGCTGGACGTATCGGAGGGCATCGAGTACCTCGACATCCATATGGTCGCCGCCGATCCCAAGCGCCAGGAGCTGATGTACGCCGCCACCGCCCGGGGCTTCTACCGTAGCGAGGACTACGGCCACGATTGGGTGCTGTACGACGACGGGTTCGCCCGCGACTACATGCACGATTTCATCGTGCTCCCGGGCGACCACTCGCGGCTGTTCATGACCACCGCGAACGGCGTGCCCCCCAACTGGATCCGCGACAGCGGCGCGGAGTCGACCATCTACCGCAGCGATGACGAAGGCCTGAGCTGGCGGCAGCTCGGCGGCGGGCTGCCTTCGGCGATGAAGCTGATGTTCTGGAACGTGGCGGGCGATCCGGCCGATCCGGCGCGTCTCTACGCCGGCGCCGGCGACTACGGCCCCAACCAGCCAAAGGGCGCGATCATGAGCGGCGAGCTGTGGATGAGCGCGGACTACGGCGACTCCTGGACCTGCGTGCTCGACGACCTGGCACCAGTCAGCAAAGTCTGCGTCGGCGTGGCGTGACTCGGACCTCCTGGCGACCGCCGGCCGACGACCAGCTGGCCTGGTTCCGGCCCGACAGCGTGCTGCCGGCGCGGCCCAGCCTGGTGGAGTTCCGCATGAACGTGGCCGCGTTCGTGTTCGGCGTTTCTCGCGCGCTGGAGAGCCTCTACTTCCCGCTGCACGAACTCCGGGCCAAACTGTTCGCAGGGGAGCTCTACCTAGCCGCGGTGCCTTCGGCCATCGCCGAACGCGATCTCGAGGCTCACCGGCGGAGAATGTGCGACTCGGCGCTGCGGTTCACGCGCGACTTGCGCGCCGCGTGGCAGCGAACGCGCCCCGAGGTTGAGGAGTGCATACGCTTCTTCGAGGGCTTCCACGGGAACGACCTGTTCCGGCTCAGGCGCGTGCGGGCCAACCAGTGGTTCGCCGGCGTGAGAGCGGTGGTGGCGCCGGTGGCGCTGCTGCTGTACGAGGGCATCGGCCAGACGCCGCGGGAGGATGCGCTGGCGGTGCTGGCTGAGGCTCGTGAGGCAGTGGTAGAGCAGGGCGGCGCGGCTTTCCAGGCGGCGCTGGCGCGGGCCGACTTTCGTGACTCGGAGCCGAGCGCGCCGGCCACCTCGCGCCCGGCCATTGTCGAGTCCCGCCCGCCCACGCCGATCGAGCACATCCTCGACCTGCTGAAGCGATGAAGCGCAGCGAGCAGCGCATCATCACCTCGCACGTTGGCAGCCTGCCGCGCCCGGCCGACCTCGTTCCCGTGCTGCAGGCCAAGGACGCCGGCCTGGACTACGATCGCGAGCTGTACGCCCGCCGCGTGTCCGCGTCGGTGCGCGAGGTCGTTCGCAAGCAGGCGGACATCGGCGTGGACGTGATCAATGACGGCGAACACTCGAAGGCCAGCTTCACCTCTTACCACCGCACCCGGCTGCATGGTTTCGAGCCGGCCGACAAACCGTTCGGTGACCGGCACGGCATGCGCGATCGGATGGCCTTCAAAGCCGTCTACGAGGACCTCCATGCCATGTACGCGTGCCGCCCTCTGAATGCCGGCCGGCAGCGCCGCGGGTCGGTGGTCTGCACCGGGCCCATCAAATACGCCGGCCAGGATGAGGTCCGGGCCGACGTGGAAAACCTCAAGGCCGCTCTGCGCGAGGTGAAGGCCGAGGAAGGATTCATGACGGCCCTGGCGCCAACCAACGTCGCCCAGCCGGAGCAGAACGAGTACTACCGCACAGAAGAGGAGTTCTACGCCGCCATCGCCGAAGCCATGAATGAGGAATACCGGACAATCGTCGACGCCGGCCTAGTTCTGCAAATCGACGACCCCCGGCTGGCCACCCACTGGGACCGCAATCCGGGCATCAGCGTCGAAGAGTGCCGCAAGGCCATTGCCGCCCAGGTCGAGATCCTCAACTACGCTTTGCGCGGCATCCCCGAGGACCGTGTCCGCTACCACACCTGCTACAGCGTCAACATCGGGCCGCGCACCCACGACTTCGAGCTGAAGAACTTCGTCGATCTCATGCTCCAGATCAAGGCCGGCGGCTACTCCTTCGAGGCCTCAAACCCGCGCCACGAGCACGAGTGGGTCGTGTGGGAGGACGTGAGCCTGCCGGACGACAAGGTGCTGCTGCCCGGCCTCGTATCACATTGCAGCTACCTGGTGGAGCACCCGGAACTGGTGGCGCAGCGCATCGAGCGCTTCGCCAGCATCGTCGGACGGGAGCGGGTGATCGCCTCGAACGACTGCGGCTTCGCCACCGCCGCGGATGGCGACCAGGTGCATCCCGACGTCGCCTGGGCGAAAATGCAGGCGCTGGTCGAAGGCGCCCGAATTGCCACCGAGCGGCTGTGGGGCCGCTGACGAGAAGGAGGAACCAACAATGGCCGTAGATACCCGCGAACAGCAGTCGCTGCGCTATGTCGCGCCCGAAGGCGCGCCGCGTTACCTCACGTCCTACGTCGCCCGCCGCGCCTACAAGGAGGCGGTCCAGCGGCCCCCGCACGTGTACGGCGTTACGGACGTGATCGACATCCACTGCCACGCCCACGAGGGCCAACAGGACGCGCTGGAGCTGGCCAAATACGCCTCGGCCAACGGCATGGGCGGCCTGCTCTACAAATCAATCGTCGGCCGGCCGCTGCCGGCCGAAGCCGTCCGCAAGCTGCTGGACGAGCTGCACCGCTGGTGCGAGCAGAACAACTGCGTGCCTATCAAGGCCTGGGCCGGCTTCAACATCGGCTCCGGGCGGACGCTGGCCACACCTGAGATGGTGCGCGAGCAGCTGGACGACGGCGTCATCTGCGTCTGGATGCCCACCGCCCGGCATGCCAACACCATCAGCAAGATCGGCGGACCCCCCATCTGGTGGGATCCGGCGGCGAACCCCGACGCGCACACCGGTCCGCTGCCCTGGGAAGAGGCGCTGACGCGCGGCCATTACCTGCTGGACGCGCACGGTCGCTTGAAAGAGGGTGTGCGGGAGATCTTCCGGATGGTCGCGGATCGAGGCCTGGCCATCTCCTTCGCGCACTCCACGCACCCGGAGATCTTCGCCATGGCCGAGGAGGTCGACCGGCTGGGCATCAAGCGCGCGTTCGTCGACCACCCGTTCAGCCCGTTCGTGGACCTCACGCTGGAAGAGATGCGCCAGCTGACCGGCGCCGGCATCTATGTGAACTTCACCTTCGACGAGATCTCGCCGCTGCTGGGCGTCGATCCGGCGCTGATGTACAAGACCATTCGCGCCCTCGGCGTGCGGTACGTCACGCTCTCGAGCGACTGCGGCGAGCCGTTGTTCCCCAATTCCGTGGAGGGCATGCGCCTCATCTGCGGCTATATGCGTGCCTTTGGGCTCAGCGACGACGAAGTCCGGCAGGTGAGCGTCATCAACCCGCGAAAGATCGTCGGCTGGGAGGACTAGTGAATGAGCAAGTTCCGCATCACCACCCACGGTCGGCTGCAGGAGTGGGTCGCCGACGAGAAGGGCTACTTCCGCGACGAGGGGCTGGATTACGAGCTGATCGTCTATGTCCACATGCAGCGGACGTGGATCGACCCCAACGCCTCAGGCGGTGAGATGCGCTACGGCGCGGCCGAGTCCTTCCACGACAAGCGGCCGTGCGACGTCAGCTCGGCCTGCCATTGGGCGGTCAACCAGGCCAGCTCAGCCGGGCATGGCCGGATGTACGGCGGCGCCTACGGGGTGAGCCCCTCCGGCATCTTCGTCGCGCCGGAGTCCGGCATCCGCCGGCCCAGGGACCTGGCCGGCGCGGAGATCGGCGTGGGCTGGCACTCCGGCAGCCATTTCTCGACCGTTCAAACGCTGAGCGAGGTGTTCCCGCGCGAACAGCTCAACCTCAAGTTCCTCGGCCGGCCCACGGACCGGCTGAACGCGCTGGTGAACCGCCAGGTGCCGGCCGCCAACCTATTCGGGGTCCACTACTACGTCGGCCTGCAGCTCGGCTACCGGCAGGTGGTGGACACGACCTTCATGGAGGGCTTTCTGGTGTCCTCGGAGGCCGACCCGGAGGACGTGGAGCGCTACTTCCGGGCGCTGCGTCGGGCCCAGATCGACATCGACCTGGATCCCGAGCGCTACAAGCACTACCTGCTGCGCGAGCTTCCCCAGCGCTACGCCGAGGAGGTGGACACGAGCGCCTTCGGACCGGGCGAGCGCATCGTGTTCGAGCCGTACACGCAGGAGATGTTCGAGCGGACCCATCGCTGGATGGCGGCCGTCCAGATCTTCACCGAAGAGGAGATTGGCTCCACGCCCTACCGCCAAGCCGTGCTCATCTAGTCGTACTTTCGCGCGACGTTCTCCGGCGGCTCGCCGCGGGCGACGCGCTCGATGTTTGCGAAGCAGTTGGCCACCACCCGCGGCCAAACCTCAACCGACGAGCCGGCGTTGTGGGGCGAGAACACGACGTTCTCCAGCCGCAGCAGCGGGCTGGATGGCTCGGGCGGCTCCTGCTCCAGCACATCGAGCCCGGCGCCGCGCAGCCGGCCGTGCTCCAGCGCATCCCGCAGCGCCGGCTCATCAACCACCGCGCCTCGGCTGACGTTGATCAGCACGGCTTCGGGTTTCATGAGCCCCAGCTCGCGGGCGCCAATCAAATGACGGGTCCTGGGCGTCATGGGCACGTTCAGGACGATCACGTCACTGTCCGTTAGAAGCTGGTCGAAATCCACGTAGCGGGCGAACGGATGATCCACCTGATGGCGCTGGTAGTAGGCGATCTCTGTGTCAAAGGCCGCCAGACGCTTGGCCACCTCCTGGCCGATCAACCCGAAGCCGACGACGCCGGCGCGCTTGCCCCTGAGCTCGTACATCGGCGCCTCGCCCGTCCGCCATCTGCCCGAGCGCACGGCTGCGTCAAGATGCAGCAGGCGGCGGTAGACGGCCAGGATGAGCATGACCGCATGCTCGGCCACGGTGCTGGCCATGGCATCGCCGAAATGGGCCACCGGAACGCCATACCGGGCAGCGAGGTCGAGATCGACATGCTCGTAGCCCGCGCTCATGAGCTGCACCAGCTTGAGCTTCCCGGCCGCCCGGAAATCGTCGTCCGTAAGCGTGACCGCGGTGGTTACCCACGAACCCATCAGGAAATCGGCTTGTGCGAGCTTCGCTTGCCGCTCCTCGGGTGAGGCGTCCCGCGCCAACGGCACGATGTCGAATCCCGGCGGGCAGCTCTCGTACACCAGGCGGTCGACGAACTCCCACGGCTGCAGCCGGTAGAGGATGGTCTGGCTCAAAACCTCATCAGGCTAGCATCCAGCTCCTGGCGGACGCGCTGTTCGGCCTCCGGCGCGAGGCTCAGCGGCGGCAGATACTCGCCCACACGGCGGCGTACCCACCACGCGCGGGACTCGCGGCGCTCCCTCCAGCTGCTGAAGCGGTAGAGGTAGAGCGTCCCGCGGATGAACGCCGGGCGCTTGTCGCCGAAGGGGCTGCGCTTCAGCAGCCTCAGCGTCGGCTTATCGGCCATGAGCAGCTTCTCGACCAAGGCGAACACCCACGGGTGCGCCCTCGGCGGCGACATGGCCGCAAACCACATCAGCCAATCAAGCCGCAGATGGTACGGCGCCACCTGAGGCGGCGTGCGGCGCGGATTGCCTGGCTTGCCTTTGAACTCATACTCGCGCCAGACAGTCGCCGCTCCCGGCTCGGGATCGTCGGTGGCCTCCAGCACGATCTCGTAGCGGTCGCGCGTGATGCTCCCGAACGCGCCGTACGTGCCCACCAGGTGGAAGGGGTTGAAGCTGGCGTTCATGAGCTGGTGGCGCGAGAGCAGGTTGCGCGCCGGCCACCAGCTCAGGAAGATGACCAGCAGCGTGAAGGCCAGCGCGGCGCCTACAAACCACATGTCGGGCGGCAGGAGCGCGGCGGGCTTGAGTGCGCGGAGGAACGCGAGCTGGCCGTCGTCGAACGCCGCGAAGGCCAACGAGAGGGTGATGACGTTCAGCCACGAGAAGTTGCCGGACAGGATCAGCCAGGTTTGGTGGATGACCACCACCAGCCCGGCGATGCCGGCTGCAGGCTGCGGCGCGAACAGGACGAACGGCGCGATGAGCTGACCAAGGTGGTTGCCGGCAACCTCGACCTTGTGTACCGGCCGCGGCAGGCGGTGGAAGAACCAGCTCAGCGGATTGGGCATGGGCTGGGTCTCGTGGTGGTAATAGAGGCAGGTCAGGTCCCGCCAGCACGAGTCGCCGCGGATCTTGATCAGCCCTGCTCCGAACTCGACGCGGAACAGGAGCCAGCGGATGATCCAGATCACGAAGACCGGCGGCGCGGTCCAGGCCGGGCCCAGGAAGATGGCGATGAAGCCCGCCTCCAGCAGCAGCGTCTCCCAACCGAAGGAGTAGAAAGTCTGGCCCACGTTGACAATTGAGAGGTACAGGACCCACAGAACGAACCAGGCCAGCATGGGCGCCCAGGCCGGCCCGGATTGCGGCAGCCCGGCAATGAGCGCCACCGAGAGGAGCATGCCGACACACGAGAGCGCGCGCAGGAACGCGTCGGAATAGTGCAGATAGAACAGGCTCGGTTCCTCGCGCCAGGGCACGACGCTCATGAACCGGCGCACTGGCAGAAGCCCGCGCTCGCCGAGCAACGCCGGGAATTGATTGAAGGCGACCAGGAAGGCGATGAAGTAGATGGCCGCCAGCGCCCGCTCGAACAGGAAGCGGCTCAGCCAGTAATCCGAGGCTTCGAACCAGCCCATCCTAACCAGATCCCCGCACATCGTAGGCCGTGGCTGTTTACGACGCCGTAGTCGTCGGCGCCGGGCCGAACGGCCTAGCGGCGGCCATCGCCCTGGCGCAGAAGGGGCGCAAGGTGGTGGTGTTCGAGGCCAATGACATGCCCGGCGGCGGAGCGCGTTCCGCCGAGCTGACTCTGCCCGGTTTCGTGAACGACGTGTGCTCGGGCGTCCATCCCCTGGCCGCGGCGTCGCCCTTCTTCCGCACGCTGCGGCTGGAGGAACTCGGGCTGGCGTGGGTGCACCAGCCGGCCGTGGTTACGCATCCATTCGACGACGGCACAGCGGCCGTCGTGGAGCGGTCGGTCGGCGCCACCGCGCAGGGGCTGGGCGCCGACGGCCCGACCTACGCGCGACTCTTTCAGCCGCTGGTGCGCCGCTGGCAGGAGTTGTTCGAGGAGGCGCTAGCGCCGCTGCACTTCCCCCGACGCCCGTTCCTCATGGCCCGCTTCGGCCTGGCGGCGCTGCTGCCCACGACCTGGCTGGTGAGGCGCTTCCGGACGCCTCAGGCCAAGGCGCTGTTCGCCGGGATCGCGGCCCACGCCACCCTGCCCCTGGACCAATCACCCAGCGCCGCCTTCGGCCTCGTGCTGGCCATCGCCGGCCACGCGGTCGGCTGGCCCATCCCGCGCGGCGGCGCGGGCCGGATCACCGACGCGCTCGTGGCCAGGCTGCGGTCGCTTGGCGGCGAGATTGTGACTGGGCGCCCGATCGAGGACCTGTCAGATCTCCCGCCGGCCCGGGCAACGTTCCTCAACCTTACGCCGCGCCAGGTGCTGAACGTCGCCGGCGACCGGCTGCCGGTGCGATACGCCGCCCAGCTGGGGCGGTTCCGGTATGGTCTCGGGACGTTCAAAGTGGATTGGGCGCTGGACGGGCCCATTCCCTGGAGATCGCCGGAGTGCACCCGCGCCTCGACCGTCCACCTGGGCGGCACGCTCGAAGAGTTCGCAGCCTCCCACGCGCACGCCTGGGCCGGCCAGCCGCCGGAGCAGCCGTTCGTCATCCTGTCGCAGCCGACGCTGTTCGATGCCTCGCGCGCTCCAGAGGGCAAGCACGTGGCCTGGGCTTACTGTCATCCGCCGCATGGCAGTCAAGCCGACATGACTGAGCGCATCGAAGCCCAGATCGAGCGGTTCGCGCCCGGGTTCCGCGCCCGCATCCTGGCCCGTCATGCGGCCGGGCCGGCCGAGCTCGAACGCTCGAACCGCAACCTCGTGGGCGGGGATCTGAACGGCGGGGAGGTGTTCCTGCCGCAGGTCTTCTTCCGGCCCGCGCTGCGCTTCCCGCCCTACGCCACGCCGCTTGCCGGCGTGTTCGTCTGCTCCGCCTCAACCCCGCCCGGCGGAGCGGTACACGGCATGTGCGGCTGGAACGCGGTCCAGGCGGCGCTGCGCATGGGCTTCTGAAGCCCCGGAGTAACATGCCGGCATGTTCTATTTCATACGGCGCAGCGCGCTGAAGCCGCGGTCCGAGTGGACCGTCACACTCGACGAACATCTCGTGTGGATGAAGAAGCAGCACGATGCAGGCAAGATCATCATGTCCGGCCCCACGCCCGATCGGCAGTACGGGCAGTACCTGATCCACTGCGACACACGCGAGGAGGCCGAGGCCATCGCGGCGACCGACCCGTATACCGCGGCGGGCTTCACCACCTTCGAGATCATCGAGTGGGAGGTCCACCAGATCATGGGCATCGGGCCATTTACGGCCGCCGGTCTGGGTTTGCCCTCCCGGCACTGACGCCGAGGACCCGGCAGGGATCGGTACGCCATGGCCATCGCGGAAGCCGCCGGCTGGCTGCGCGGCGGCCGCGACCTGCGCATCGACCTGCTGCGGGGTTACGCCATCTTTGCCATGACCGTCGATCACACCGGCGGAGCCAGCTCCTGGCTGTACGCGCTAAGCGGCGGCGACAGGTTCTACGTCTCGGCCGCGGAGGGTTTCGTGTTCCTCTCGGGAGTGGTAGCGGGCATGGTCTACGGGCCACGAGCGGAACGGTTGGGCGGAGCGGCCTCGATCAAGCTGCTCAAGCGTGCCGGCGTGATCTATCTGTGGACCATCGCCATGGCCTTCATCGAGCCCCTGACTGCGGCTGCCCTGGGACTGGGCTGGGATAACCCGCTGGCGCGCACCTCCCTGCCGGAGTATTTCATCGGGGTCATCACCCTGCGTCACGTGTACCACCTGAGCGAGGTGCTGCTGCTGTATGCGCTGCTGTTCAGCGTGGCGGGGCTGATCATCGTTTGGATGGTGGACGGCGAGACCAAGTGGGTGCTGCTCGCATCGTGGTTCGTGTGGGCGGTCTGGCAGACCTCGACCGACTATCCCGCTCCCTGGGATCTCGAGGCGCTGACCGTATTCCAATTTGCCGCGTGGCAGGCGCTGTTTGTGACCGGCCTGGCCGCCGGCATCCATCGCGAGCAGCTGCTGGCGCGGCTGAACAAGCGCTCGCTGCGCATCCACTTGGCCGCGGGTGGCTTGGGCCTCGCCGGCTGCATCGTGGCCTACCAGCTGCGGGCCGTGAACCGCACCTTTGGCGCAGACGGGGCCAGCCACATCCTCTCGAAGTCGGACCTCGGGGCCGGCCGGCTGGTCGTGTTCGCTTTCCTGGCAATGTTCGCCTTCGCCCTGGTGACCTTCGGGTGGCGGTGGTTGCAGTCCGCCCTCGGCTGGCTCTTACTGCCGCTGGGGCAGAACGCGCTGGCCGCGTACATCCTGCACGTGGGCGTGGTCCTCGTGCTCGCCCGGATCGGCCTCGCGGTCTTCGGCGGCGCCCGCACGCCTGAGCAGAACGCGCTACTGCAAGGTCTCGGCGTGCTGACCCTGTGGGCGCTGATCCGAGGCCTGCTCACCGTGCGCTCGTGGGCGGCCGCGCCTCTGGGCGACATGCCGGGATGGGGCGAGCAGGGCGACGCTCTGCCTGCGCCAGTGGTCAGCCTGCGGCAGCTTCATGTTTGATCTGGGACGCCTTGCTGCCGCGTGCCTGCTGCTGGCAGCGGTGTGGCCAAGCACCGCGCTGGCCGACGGAGGCCAGGAACAAGTGGCCAGCGTCCGGGCCGGCGAATACACGCTGCGGATCTTCACACCACCCGACCCGATAACCACCGGAACCGCCGATGTGAGCGTGCTCGTTCAGCGAGCCGGCAGCAGCGAACTGGTATCCACTGCGCGCGTGACGGTAACGGCCGAGCCCTCCGGCCATGAAGGCGAGACGCGCACCTTCTCCGCCACCCACGACAACGCCACGGATAAGCGCTACTACGCCGCCAACGTACGGCTGCCCAGCGACGGCGACTGGCGGCTGACCGTCCGCGTCGAGGGGCCGCTCGGGCCGGCCGAGACCAGCTTCCAGATCCACGTCGCGCGGGTGGGAGCGGTCACCCCAGCACTGCTCGTGTGGGCGGCGCTGGTGCTAGTCGCTCTGGCTCTGGTAGGGCAGCGAGTGCGGTCCCAACGGTCTTCAACCAGCCCCACAGAGCCACGGTCAGAACCAACATAGTCGCGGCGCTCACGCCGAGCGACCAGTGGATGCCGATGAACTCGCCCAGCACGCCGACGGTGAACCCGCTGATAGCGCGCATGCCCAGCTGGGCCGAGTTGAACAGGCCGATGACCTGGCCCCGAATGTCGGCCGGCGCTTCCAGCTGGACGATGGTCTGGGACATGGCGGTGAAAGTCAGGTTCAGCACGCCGGCCGCGAACAGCAGCGCCACGGCTGCCGGATAGCTGCCGGCCAGTGTGAAACCGCCTAGAGCGATGCACCAGCCTATAGCGCAGGCCAGCGCCGTCTGCGAGTGAGCCTGCAGACGTCCCACCGTCTCCAGCAGGATGGCCGCGGCCAGCGCTCCGGCGGCGTTGGCCGCCAACAGCACGCTGTAGGCCACGCCGGCTGACGTCGTGCCAAGGTCACGGGCGAAGCCGGGCATCTGGGCCTGGAAAGCATTGCCGATGAGCAGCGAGCTGAGCCCGCTCAGCGCCAGCATGCCGACCAGCGTCCGCTGCGGGGAGATCTGGCGCAGCAGGTCGAAGAACGTTGGCTGGGGGACCCCCGCGCGGCGCGCGAGCGAACTGTGGCCCGAGTAGCTCACCGTCTGCAGCCAGGCGGCCATGGGCACATAGGACATGACGTTCATGAGCAGCGCCCAGCCCGGCCCGACCAGGAGCATCAGCCCGCCCCCGATGGCCGGCCCGAGCAGGATTGACAGGTAGCGCGAGGTGGCGTTCAGGCGGACGGCGCTGTGCAGATGATCGCGGCCAACGAGATCGTGCAGGATCAGCTGGTTGGCCGGGCCGCCGAGCGCTGTGCCCAAGCCATGGATACTGAGCAGCACCACCGAGTGCCACACCTGAAGCTGGCCGGTCAAGAACAGCACACCCCAGCTAAGCGAAGCCAGCATGAAGAAACCCTGCGAGAACTGCAGGATGCGCCGGCAGCTCTTGCGCTGCGCCAGTGAGCCGGTGTACACGCCGAGGAGCAGCAGCGGCGCCCAGTGGCTGATGACGGCGAAGCCGCCCAACATCGGCGACTGGAACGTCTGGAACAGCACCCAGTAGCTGATGACGTGCTCGATGTTGTCGCCTATGGCCCCCAGGAGTGAGGTAACGAAGTAGGGCCGGTACTCGGGATGGTGGAGCGCGGCAAACGAGACAGCTCGCTCGCCGGCGTGATGGCGGTCTGTCACGCTGTGGGTTTGTGCGGATGCTAGCATGGGCCGCCATGGATGCCCGGTTTGCCACGGGCGCCGCCTTCAGGGAAAGCCGCGCCGATGGACGCCGCGTCTGGATAGCTGGCGAGCGCGTCGAGAACATCAGCACCCATCCGGCGACCCGCGCGGTGGTGGATGCGCTGGCGGAGTGGTACGACGCCCACCGCGACCCGGCCTGGACTGCCACGCTGCTCACCAAAGATGGTGAGCCAGCCGGGCTCACCATCCCGACCACGCCGGACGACCTGTGGGCCCTCCAAGAGACGATCCGCGCCTGGGCGGTGCGCAACGCCGGCCAGATCACGCACACGCCGGTGGAGGCGCATACCATCCTGCTGGCAGTGCGGGACACCGTCCATGCCGGGGGGCCGAAGGATCGCATCCAGGCCATCGACGCCTATCGCGAGCGCACTCAGCGCGAGGGCCGCCTGGTGACCGCGCCCTTCGCGCCGGCGCAGACCGACCGCTTCCGGCCCCCGCCGGAACGCATCACGCCCAAAGTCGTCAAGGACACGGACGGAGGGATCATCGTCAGCGGCTCGCTTGGCCTGGGCACCTCGATCTGCTACGTAGACGACATCCTGGTCACGCCCACGACGCCGCCCATCACCACGCCCGAGCGGGCGGTATGGTTCACCTGCCCGGCCAACGCCGACGGCGTCAGGATCCTGTGCCGCAAGCCGTCGATCGTGAGCGAGGACCGCTTCTCCTACCCGATCAGCTCCCGCTTCGACGAGCTGGACTGTACCATCGCCTTCGACAACGTCTTTGTCCCGTGGGAGAACGTGTTCGCGTACCGCGACGTGCAGTTCTGCAACACCTACATGTTCCAGCTGTTCGACTGGGCGGTCTTCCACCACCTGACCCGCAAGCTGGCGCACGCCGAGTTCCTGGTCGGGTTGGGCATCGCCGTAGCCAACGTACAGGGCCTCCAGAACGTACCGGGCGTGCAGGACGACCTCAGCCAGATCATCATTGCCATGGAGACCATGCGAACGGCGCTGCGGGCCGGATGTGTGGACGGCAAGACGACCTCGACTGAGGCGCTGCATCCCAACCAGATGCACATGATCACTGGCAGCGTCTACGGCATCCAGGCGCGCGCCAGGATCGCCGAGGTCGTGCGCAACCTGGCTGGCTTCGGCGGCATGCTGTCGCCCGCGCTGGCCGACCTCGAGGATCCCGAGCTCGGCCCGGCCATTGAGCCCAACTACGAGGGCGGCGGCTACACGGCTCGCCAGCGCGCCGCGCTGCTGCACCTGCTGAACGACGCCACCGCTTCGGCCATCGACGGCCGGGAGGCGGCCTTCACGGCGCTGGCCACAGGCGGACTGCCGCTATGGAAGCTGCGGACACAGATCGAGTGGCAGAAGCACAACGAGCTGGCCCGCATCCCCTTGGCGCTGCTGGACGACTGGAAGGGCAAGGAATTCGACTTCACGCCGGCCAACCCCTTCGCGGCGCACCCTCGCGTCCAGCAGGCCGACCACGGCCAGGGCGGCCACCGGAGCCCTACTTAGCGGCCTGCTGCGCGGCCGCCTTGCCGAAGCGGTCGTCGAAGAAGTCCTCGGGCTTGGCGCTCGCGGCTTTGGGATTGTCCGGAGCCAGCATATCGAGGACGGTCTTGAGCTGCTTCGCCGTCGGCGTGACGTTGTCGGTGAGGACCTCGATGGCTTCGTCGACTTCGGCCTTGACGGCGGCGGGGTCGGATCGTTTGAGCTCCCTGGTATCGATTTCCTCGGCCAGCGCGCGGTCAGTCTTAAAGCGTCGGATGCTCTCGACGAACGCCGTCACCATGTCCTGCACCAGCTGCGGGTCCTTCTGGACGAACGACCTGGTGGCGGCCAGCCCGCCCTGAGGGAAATCGAAGCCAGTGCGCAGGTCGACCAGGATCTTCTTGCCAGGCAGCGGCGTGGCGGGGGCGGTGACGATGGCGTCGACCTGGTTGTTGAGCATGGCCGACTGAGCCTCGAGGCCGCCGCCGACGGCCAGTACCTGGACATCCTTCTTGGGATCGAGGCCGTTTTGCTGGAGCACGAGGTTGGCGAACAGGGCGGTCAGCGATCCGAGGGTGGTCACGCCAACTTTCTTGCCTTTGAGGTCCTGCACCGAGTTGATGTTGGGCTGCACGAACAGCGCCAGGTTCGGCTTGGGCACGCTCACGGCGATCCACTCCACGCCCGAGCCTTCCAGCGCCGAGTTGGTGATGCTGGGGTCAGCCTGCTCGGCGAATTGCACGTCGCCGCTGACGATCGCGGCGATGTTGGTCGGGCCGCTGCCGGTGTAGACCAGGCTCAGGTCGATGCCGTGCTTCAGGAAGATGCCGGCCTGCAGCCCGGCGTGGGGCGGCAGGAACACGGTGGTCTGCGTGGCCCAGGCCAGTTTGACCTTGCGCATCTGGCCAGACGCGGCGGCCGCCGCCGGCTGCGAGGGTTTGGCCGATGCTGAGGCGGCCGCTTTCGCCGCGGCCGAGCTCGGGGCGACCGGCGCAGAGACGGGCGCTGCTGCTCCGCCACAGGCGCTCAGCGTGAGCAGCATGGCGAGGGCCGCGGCGGCAAATCGCGCCCGCGACCCGCCGATCGGCGTGCGGCCGAGCGGCTGATCTAACGGTGAGGTCATGCGCATGCAGCGCATGGTACCGAAAAGCCGGGTGCTGGCTTAAACCGCTACAGGCTCGCGGATGACTGCCGGCTCAGGCGCTTCCGCAGCCTCATCAAGCTTCAGGAAGCGCCGGACGTTGTGGTACAGGATCTTCTCCTGCACATCCTCCGGCAGACCGGCCTCCTCGAAGACCTTGAGCGCCGCGGTCGGGTTCCAGCACGGGTAATCGCTGCCGTACATCACCTGGTCGGCGCCGTAGTAGTCGACCGCGAACTTGACGCCGAGCGCATGCGGCGACACCGTGTCGGTGTACATGCGCCTGATGTACACGCTCGGATCCTGCGGCAGGTTGGCGGCTTTGGAGTTCTTGTCCATGCGGCCCGACTGGTAGGGCAGCGCGCCACCCGTGTGCGACATGAAGATCTTCAGCCGCGGGTGGCGCTCCATGATGCCCGAAAGCACCAGCCGGTAAGCGGCCACGCTGACCTCGACCACCCGGCCCAGGCTCATATACAGCGCGCCGTTGTAGCCGCCGCCCAGCATCTCGTCGAACACCACGTCCGTCGGGTGCACGAACAGCGGGATGTCCAGCTCCTCGGCGCGGGCGTACACCGGCTCGAGGCGATCGGCATCGATGCGCGGATCCGTGCCTACGCTGCACGGCAGGTTCATGCCCACCAGGCCGAGCTTGGTGATGGCGTGGTTCATGACCTCGAGCGCGATCTCGGTATCCTGTAGCGGCAGCGCGCCCGTCGCCCACAGCTTGCCGCGGTACTTCCGCTGCGCGCCCGCCATCTCCTCGTTCCACAGCATGGCCTGGTCACGTCCCTCGTCCGTCGGCAGCCCTGAGAAGTGCACCCCAAACGGCCCCGTGGAGCAGATGACTCCCATGTCGTGGCCCAGGCTGTCCATGTGCTCGAGCTGGCGCTCGAGGTTGGACCACTCCTCGTTGGCGCTGAACCGGCCGGCGCCCTTCAGCGCGTTGGCCTTGAACTCATAGGCGTAGTCGCCATTCGGCAGCCTCTCGGCGCGGGGATAGTTCTTCCGTTTGGCCGTCTCGGCGAAGACGGATTTGGGCCACCAGTGGAAGTGGGAGTCGATGACGCGCATGGTTTCACTGTATCAGACTGGCGGCGTGGCGCCAATCAGCCGATGCGGTCGCGCAGCTCGCTGAGGCCGATCTCACCCAGGATCTCCCTGGTGTGCTCGCCGACGAGCGGCGGCGCCTGCAGGCCGCCCCAGGGCGTTGCACTGAAGCGCGGCGCCGGCGCAATAGTGCCCACCTCGCCTTTTGCCGGGTGGCGGGTCGTGAGCTTCAGCCCGAGGTGCTGAACGTGTGGGTCGGCGAACATGTCCTCGAAGCTGTAGACCGGCGCGTAAGGCACGTCGTGCTCCTGCAGAATGGGCTCCCATTCGGCGCGGGTGCGCCTCTTGAACTCGGCCTGGAGGATGTCCTCCAGCTCGTCGAAGTGCTCGACCCGATCCGGCCGGGTGGCGAAACGCGGCTCGTCCAGCAGCTCCAGCCGCCCGACGGCCTTCAGCAGTCCGACCGTGAACTTGTCCGAGCCGGAGACGTGGACCGTGAGCATCGTGCCGTCCCTGCAGGGCAGCGCGAACGACTGCGAGGCCCGCGCCCGCACGCGTGGATCGCCGGGCTCGTCTGTTTGGAAGAAGTTCGAGATCTCCGAGGCCAGGAAGCCGGCCGTGGCCGCGACCATGGACACGTCCACGAGCTGACCCTGGCCCGTAGCCCCGCGCGCGGCGACCGCGGCCAGAATCGCGTAGGCGGCGGTCATGCCAGTCATGCAGTCGGAGAAGGCCGGGCCAACGATGCGCGGGCGGTCGGTGGTGACCAGCTGTGCGGTGAGCCCGCTCATGCCCTGGCCCACGCCGTCGTACGAGGGCCGGTCCCGATAGGGCCCGGACTGCCCGAAGCCGCTGATGGAGCAGTAGATCAGCCGCGGGTTCCAGTCTTTCACCGTCTCGTATTCCAGGCCCATTCGGGCCATCACGCCCGGCCGGAAGTTCTCGACGAACACGTCTGCGCGCTCGAGCAGCTTGCGCATGACCTGTGCGCCGGCTTCGGTCTTTGGGTCCAGCGCGATGCTTCGCTTGTTCACGTTGTAGGCGATGAAATGGGGGCTGCAGTTCCCGCCGGCGAAACCGCGGAACGGGTCGCCCGTGCCCGGCTGCTCGACCTTGACGACGTCCGCGCCCAGATCGGCCAGGAGCCTGGCGGTGAACGGCCCCGCGATGAACGTGGCCAGTTCCACCACACGAAGGCCGCGCAGGGGGCCGTCACTCATGGCGGTATAGTAGGCCCTCGATGAGCGATCTGCCCGCCTCGGTCCACCTGCGGGAGGTTGGCCCGCGCGAGGGCATCCAGCTGGAGAGGGTCCCGCTCGACACCGCGGCCAAGATCCGCATCGTGGATGCGCTGGCCCAAACCGGACTGACGGAGATCGAGTTCGTCTCGTTCGTGAACCCCGAGCGGGTGCCGACCATGGCCGACGCCGAGGACGTTGTGGCCGGCATCCATCCGGCGCCGGGCGTGAGGTACGAGGGCATCTGGCTGAACCTGCAGGGCCTGGAACGCGCGGCCAAGCTGCGGGACCGGCTGCACCTGCGCCCCACCTTCGGCGTCTCGACCAGCAGCACGTTCACCCAGCGCAACACGGGCAAGACCGCGCAGGAGCACCTCCAGGAGCTGCCTAAATGGGCGCAGCGCTACCGGGAGCTGGGGTTCGACGAACTGGAGCTGCTCATCCCGACCGCGTTCGGCTGCAACTATGAGGGGGACATCCCGCTCGACCGCGTGCTGGGCGCCATCTCCGACGGCCTGGCCGGCGCAGCCAATCAGGGCATGCGAGTAGAGAGTATTGAGCTCCTGGACACCATGGGCTGGGGCAACCCGGTCCAGGTCAAGCGGACGATCGGCGCCATCCGCGAGCGCTGGCCGGACAAGTCCATCGGCCTGCACCTGCACGACACCCGCGGAACGGGCATCGCCAACATGATGGCCGCCCTGGAGATGGGCGTGGGCGAGTTCGACACCGCCGTCGGCGGCTGGGGCGGCTGTCCCTTCGCCGAGCACAAGGGCGCCGCGGGCAACGTCGCCACCGAGGACGCCGTTTTCCTATGCCAGGAGATCGGCGTCCAAACCGGCGTCGACCTGAACAAGCTCATCGAGACGGCGCGCACGATCGAGGACGTGCTCGGTCGCGGTCTGCCCGGTAAGGTCAAGGCCGGCGGCAATCTGGCAAACTATCGCGCCCGCGCCGCAGCGGCCGTCGCGTAAGCGGCGTTGGCCCTGGCGATCGCCCTCGATATCGGCGGCACGTTCACCGATCTCATCGCTTTCGACGGCGCGACCGGCGAGATTCACCAGGCCAAGTCCTCGACCACGCCGGCCGACCTATCGGTCGGCATCGCCGAATGCCTGCGCAAGAGCGGGCTGGACATGAGCCAGGCCGATACGTTCGTCCACGGCTCGACGACGGCCATCAACACTGCCATCGAGCGCACCGGGGCGCGGACCGCCCTGGTGACCACCGAGGGCATGCGCGACGTGTACCGCATCGGCCGCGGCAACCGGCCCGAGGCCTACAACATCTTCTTCCAGCGCCCCGAGCCCTACGTGCCGCGGCACCTGACCTTCGAGGTGACCGAGCGGCTGAGCGCCGCCGGCGAGCCCATCGTGCCCTTCGATTCCGGCAGCGCCGTGGCCGTCGCCGAGCAGGTAGCGGAGTCGGGCGTGGACGCCGTGGCGGTGTGCTTCATCCACTCATACGCGAATCCAGAGCACGAGCGCCAGATGGGCGCGATCCTGGCCGAGAAGGCGCCCAACGTCTACCGCTCGCTCTCGCACGAGGTGCTGCGCGAGTACCGCGAGTACGAGCGCACCTCGACGACCGTCCTCAACGCCTACGTCGGGCCGAAGGTCAGCCGCTACCTGGAGGAGCTGGAGCGCATCCTGCAGTCGATGGGCTTCGCCGGGCGGCTGCTGATCATGCAGTCCAACGGGGGCGTGATGGCGCCGGAGGTGGCCAGGACCATCCCCGTGGCGATGATGGAATCGGGCCCGGTTGGCGGCATTATCGCCGCGGCCGAGGTAGGCAAGCAGCTCAGCTATCAGAACGTGATCGCCTTCGACATGGGCGGCACCACAGCCAAGGCCAGCCTGGTCAAGGACAACCAGCCTGAGATCGCGCAGGGTTACTACATCGGCGGCTACGCCAGCGGCCACCCGGTGATGCTGCCGGTGGTGGACGTGGTCGAGATCGGGGCTGGCGGCGGCAGCATCGCCTGGATCGACGAGGTCGGCGCGCTGAAAGTCGGCCCCCAAAGCGCCGGCGGCGAGCCGGGCCCCATCTGCTACGGCTGGGGCGGCACGGAGCCAACCATTACTGACGCTAACGTCGTCCTGGGTCGCATCGACGCCGGCCGTTTCCTGGGCGGCGAGATGCCCCTCGACGTTGACAAGGCGCGCGCGGGCATCGCCGAGAAGGTGTCCGCCAAGCTGAGCATGGACCCGGTTGAGACGGCGCTGGCCATCGTCCAGATCGCCGTGGCCAAGATGTCGCTGGCGGTGCGCGGCGTGTCGGTCGAGCGCGGCTATGACCCGCGCGACTTCGCCCTGGTAGCCTGCGGCGGCGCCGGCCCCGTGCACGCGTCCGCCATCGCCCGCGAGCTGCACATCCCAACGGTCATCGTGCCCCGGCTGCCGGCGCACTTCTCCGCCCTGGGCATGCTGCTCACCGATCTGCGCCACGACTACGTGCGGACGTACTACAAGCCGCTGGACGAGTGCGACTTCGGCGAGATCCAGGCGATCTTCGGCGAGCTCATCGAACAGGGCCGGCGCGTGCTGACGGAGGAGGGCATGGCTGGGGACGCGATCACCTTTCAGCGCTTCCTGGATATCCGCTACATCGGCCAGGAGTTCTGGATCCAGACGCCCGTAGACGAGGTTCTGCTGCACGCCGGCGACCGGCCGGCCATCCGGCGCATCTATGACGAGCTGCACGACCGGCACTACGGCCACCGCGCGACCGAGGAGCCGGTGGAGGTGGTGAACGTGCGCGTGACCGCCACCGGCCGCGGCAAGCATCCCCAGTTCCCGCCACTGACCCCCGCCGCTGGCGATCCGCTGGTGGGCTACCGCGAGGTCTTCCTCGATGACGCCTCGCGGCCCGTCCGCTGCCCCATCTACGACCGCGACCGCCTGCCTCCCGGCCAGGAAGTAGCCGGGCCGGCGATCATCGAGGAGTACGCCTCCACCACGCTGCTGTTCGCTGGCGACACCGCCCGCGCAGCGGCCACAGGGGAGCTGATCGTCCATGTCGGTTAGCGCCGCCACCCGCCTCGACCCAGTGACCCTGGAGGTCATCCGCAACGCCCTGCCGGCCATCACCAACGAGATGTCCTATGACCTGCAGCGCACCTCGTACAACATGATGATCTACGAGGTCCGGGACTACTGCTGCGCGCTGCTGGACGTTGACGGCCGGCTGCTCTCACAGAACATGGGCGGCGTGTCGCACTTCGTATCCGACCTGGGCGTCGTCGTCAAGGATGGCGTGGGCCAATACGGCCGCGAGGGTTTCGCGCCGGGGGACGTGATCGTCACCAACCACCAGCGCGTGGCCGGGCAGCATCTGAACAACATATGCGTCTATACGCCCATCTTCTTCGAGGGTGAGCTGTACGCCTTCGCCGTCGTGCGCGCCCACTGGGTGGACGTGGGCGGCCACAGCACTGGCTTCGGCGGCGGCGAAGGCGTGACCGACCCCTGGATGGAGGGCCTGCAGCTCGACCAGATCAAGATCTACGAGGGCGGCGAGCCGGACCGGAAGGCGCTGAAGATCATCAGCGACAACATCCGGTATCCGGAGTCGTCCATGGGCGATCTGCGTTCGCAGTTGGCGGCCTGCACGCTGGCCGAACGCCGGCTGGTCGAGCTCCTGCAGCGCTACGGGCGCGACACCGTGACTGCCAGCATCGAAACGATCTTCCGGGAGAGCGAGGCCAAGTGCAGGGCCGTCGTGGCCGCCATGCCGGATGGCGAGTATGAGGCCGAGAGCATCATCGACCACGACTTCGTCGAGCGCGACCGGCCGATTCCGATCAAGGTCCGGGTGATCGTCCGCGGCGACGAGATGACCATCGACCTGACCCAGTGCTCGCCGCAGCGGCGGGGGGCCATGAACTCGCGCACCCTGGCCGGCGCCTACATCGCCTATAAGGCCATCACCACGCCGCTCGAGCCGGTGAACGAGGGCTCGTTCGCCGGCTGCAAGGTGGAGATCCAGGAAGGCAACCTGATGATGGCCCGCTATCCCGCCACGATGGCCGGCTGGAGCCTGCCGCTTCCTACAGTCGTCGACACCATCTTGAAGGCCTTGGCGCCGGCGCTGCCGGACCGCGTGCCCGCGGCTCACCTGGGCACCTTAGGCGGGGCGATCGTGTTCTTCGGCACGCATCCCTCGACCGGCAAGGGCTTCGTCCTTCAGAGCATCGAGGGCGGCGGTTGGGGCGGCAGGCCCTGGGAGGACGGGCCATCGGGGTGCGTGTCGGTGTGCCAGGGCGACGTGAGGAACTCGCCGGTCGAGAACATCGAGCTGAAGGTGCCGGTCATCATCGAGAGCCGGGGCCTCCGGCCGGGCTCGGCTGGGGCCGGCAAGTTCCGGGGCGGCTTCGGCATGGCGACGCGCGTGCGGAACCTGGTGGAAGGCCGCTGGAACCTGCCCGGCCCGCACGGCCGGGGCAAGCAGCCGCCCTGGGGACTGTGGGGCGGGAAGCCCGCCAAGCCGGCCGACTCCATGCTCCAGCTGCCAGGCGAGAGTGAGTTCAAGCCGGTGGAGGCGGCGCGGCGGCTCGTCCCCGCGGGCGCGCGAGCCCTGTTCCTGACCGCCGGCGGGGGCGGCTGGGGCGATCCCTTCGAGCGCGACCCGGCCATGGTCCAGGCCGACGTGCGCGACGGGCTGGTCACGCTGGAGGAAGCGCGCGACGACTACGGGGTGGCGCTGGACCCGGTCACGTTCGCGGTGAATGAGGCCGCTACCGCCGCGCTGCGCGCGAAGCGCTAACCGGGCTCGACCAGCGCCGCCAGGTTCGCCAGCGAGGAGCGCCAGCCGAGCTCGTTGTCGGCTGGTGAGAGCCCCGACGGCAGGTTGTCGTGCACGGCGGTGAGCTCGGTCCCGCCCTCTGCGTCATGCAGCGTCATGGTGATCCTCATCTCGCCCTGCAGCGACGGATCGGCCGTCTCGAACTCGACCTCCTCGACGACTTCCTGGTTCGGCGCCAGCCTCACGAAGCGGCCGTGATAGGTGTCCGCGTTGGCCACGGTCTTGCCGGCGCCAGTCGCCCGGTCGTACGTGAGCGAGAAAACGATTCCCCGTAATCGTGCTGTCCGCTGCACCAATCCGGCAAGACTTCGTCTTCGGGTATATCAGATGTGATATCCTGGGTCCGTGCCGACCAGGTTGCGGTATTGGCGCGAGCGACGCGGGCTGACTCAGATGGAGCTGGCGCAACTCAGCGCGGTGGGCATCGCCACGGTCCGCCGTATCGAGGCCGGCCACGACACGTACCTGGGGACCATCGAGAAGCTCGCGAGAGCGCTCCGAATCAAACCGTGGCACCTTATAGACTGGTCGGACAGCATTACTGATCGGGCGAGCAGCGGCCGGTCAAGCAGCAAATAGGCCCAATACGCCCGGAGGGAGTGCGTCATGTCCTACGCCGTGGATTTCAATAACGTCTCAACCATCGGTCTCGAGTCGTCGCCGGTCGCGGCCGCGCTCGCCGGTCTACGGGCGAACGAGGCCCGTTACTTCAAGAACAAGTACGGCCACGTTTTCACCACGGTGCCGGCGAGCGAGGCCAAGGAGACCATCGACTGGGTGCACCGGATCCTCAAGGAAGAACGCGACATCGTCATCTCGTCTCGCCCTCTCGAGGCGGCAGAAATCCATGTCGACCACATCCGATGGGTCTACGTCTTCTACGAAAGCGGCTTGTCGATCAACGTGCTGTACACGATCAACGACCCGAATAAGCGGGCAGTCGGGTTCAAGCTCTCCGACGGGATGGAAATCCCCGAGGAGCTTGCCTCGAAGTTCAAGTTTGCGAGGCAGAGGTCGAGGCTGGCCGGAACCATTCGTGGCTCCTACTTCGCCTTCAAGAACGACTACTGAGAATCGGAGCAGGTTTGGCGGCCTTGGCCGGCGAAATGACCATGGTCCTGGTTCGAGCGTCGGCCGCAAGGGGCCGCTCGGTGGAATGCGGTTTCAAACGCTCCGCCAGGGCGTCGAGGAGCAAGGTGGCTCGTTCTGGATGGGCCAGTTCGCGTCCGCGCATCCGGACCACCACCTTGACCTTGTGGCCCATCTCCAGGAACTCGCGAATCGCCTTTTCTTTGGTTTCGACATCATGCTGGCCGACGTTGGGCCGGAAACGGATCTCCTTCAGGCCGAGAGTCTTCTGGGACTTGCTGGAGTCGCGCTGTCGCTTGCTCTGCTCGAATTGAAACCGTCCGTAATCGAGCAGTTTGCAAACGGGCGGTACGGCCGTGGGGTTGACCTCCACCAGGTCCAGCTTTCGCTCTGCCGCGGCATCGAGCGCGGCTCGCAGGGGCATGATGCCGAGAGATGCGCCGTGCTGGTCGATGACCGACACCTCGCGCGCTCGAATCATCTCGTTGACGGCTGTGACTTTACTGATGGCGCTGTCCGATTAGATGTAGGTCCGTAGATATAGGTCCGCTGATCGCTCGGCTAACGATAGGAGGTTGAGCGCGACTTGAGCCGCTCCTGCTGGAAGCAGTCACTGCAATAGACAGGCCGGCCGGCGGTGGGCGTGAAGGGAACCTGCGTCGCTTTGCCGCACGCGCTGCAGGTCACGTCGACCATTTGGCGCTCGCGCGACCGCGACGAACCCCGATCTCCTGAGGCTTTGCGCTCGGCCCGGCATTCCTGACAGCGCGATGGTTCATTCTGAAAACCGCGATCGGCGAAAAACTGCTGTTCGCTCGCCGTGAACGTAAACGTCTGGCCGCAATCGCGACAGGTAAGGGTCTTATCGGCGTAGGACATCTGGCTCCTTTTTGGTGGTTGATCAGAGTTATTTAGAGCCAGCGGATGAGGGAGGCACTAAACGGCAACCAATCTTCACTATAGCGCAAGCCGGGTCGCTTGGACGAGGCGGGTGGTGCACCGTCGGGGCCAACTCGCCACCGGAACGGTATCCTTACGTTGATTCGACACTGTCCTCATGAGGCGAAGCGCCTTCGGGCGAGACGCGTCGACTTGACTCTGCCGGACGTTCGCCGAGGGGGTTCTACTTGTCGTCATCCACTCCAACATCCCTTTCCTGCTGCCCGCCGCACCACTGGTTCATCGAAGTGCGCCATCGGCCATTGGGCAGCATCGAGCACTGGTCGTGCTCGGTTTGCAACGCCGTGCGGGTCGTGGAACGCGAACGGGAATCTGCCGTTCCGCGACGGCTGTTCCGGATTCAGGCCGCGTCAAGGGCCGCGAATTCAAATCCTGTGCCTCAGGCGGCCGAGACAGCAGGTGCGCTGCCGGTCGTGAACGAGCCTGCGAACGCGACGCAGCGAAAGCTCGGGGTGCGCGAATGAAACCAATACGCTTCAGAGCCAGGCCCAAGAGCGTGCTGAGTAGATGGGCCGCTCTGGGGCTCGAACCCGCCGGTCCACTGCTGGCCGGTTTTCAGGGTGATCATGGGTGGATGTGATGAAGAGGCGACGCGAGTAAGCTGCCGCCAACTTAATTACATCCAGGAGGGTGAGCATGCTTGCCGCGCTCGACATTCACAAGGAAGTCTTCCAGGCCGCTGTCCTCGATGATGACACCGGCGAATGGCATGAGAGCCGCTTCAAAGCCTCACGCGACGACCTGGCAGCGTGGGCTAACCAGTGGCGAGGGCAGGTCACCGACGTGACGGTTG